>Ga0126332_10000029_pt1 | contig 65080 bp, 57 predicted proteins | sample InaspJWI42metaG_FD_94482 | JGI IMG/M metagenome (GOLD analysis project Ga0126332, IMG submission 94482) | Marine gutless worms symbiont microbial communities from Oahu, Hawaii - Inanidrilus sp. 2 OAHU.JWI-42 metaG | ecosystem: Host-associated > Annelida > Digestive system > Unclassified...
CGGAAAAAGATCTATTCTACAAAAAAATGTTGAATCTAACCTTTATGATGATAGTCGTCAGATATCCATTTTCTGCTTTTGCCCCAAAAAATACGTCAATGTTACGAGAATATCAATACAATTTATTGAGTTTTAATTCCTTTTTTCTTTAGACCCATCATACCATTGCTCCAGAACCCATGATTCCACTATTCCATTTTTCCATCATTCCAGTTCATTCCTGTCCGCGACTGAATTCAAAAAGAAATAATTAGGCCCTATTTATTGAAATCACATCATGTTTGCCCATTATTTATGCCGCAGCCAGATTGAATATTTTGGGAATGCTACCCGTCGAGAGCCTCTGGGTCGAACGATCGATTTAGATAGAAAAGACAGAGCGAAGCGATACAATAAATCTTCAATCTTCAATCGTCAATCTTCAATTCCGAATTATCCAGGTTGGGCTTTTATCGTCACGAATCAAGGTCCGCCCCGAGGGAGAAAGGATTTCTCCCATGAGGTAAGATGCGCCGGTCCTTAACGCCATCATCATGTATCTTAATACATCAATTACCGCCTATCCCACATCGCACATCGCCTTGGCCCGCAACTGCCCGCAGGCGGCCGAAATATCCTGCCCTTTACTGCGCCGGATAATGACCGTATAGTTTTTTTGCAGCAGAATCTGTTGAAATTGCTCGATGACGGATTCCGGCGGCCGCTGGTATTGGCAGCCATCGTTGCTATTGAACGGAATTAGATTGATTTTGGATTTGATCGGCCTGAGCAGCCCGGCCAGGCGAGATGCATCCTGGGGTGAATCGTTAATTCCCTTTATCAGGATGTACTCGAACGTAATTCGCCGATGCGGTCGCAGCGGGTAGCGGCGGCAGGCATCCAGCAGCTGTTCGATGGGATACTGCTTGTTGATCGGCATCAGCAAATCACGGGTCCGGTTTTGGGTTGCATTTAGTGATATGGCGAGATTGACGTTGGTTTTCTGCCCCAGCTCCGAAAGCCTGTTGACCAAACCGGCGGTGGACAGGGTGATCCGTCGGCCGGCAAAACCAAAACCGTTGCCGCTGTCGGTCATCGTATGCAAGGCATTGACCACATTCTTAAAATTGGCCAGCGGTTCTCCCATTCCCATGAGAACGACGTTTGTCAGCAGCCGCGGATCTGCTAAATCTTTTTGTATGTCACGAATCTGACCCACGATTTCACCTGTGGACAAATTGCGCCCAAAACCGTCTCGGCCTGTCAGGCAGAATCGACACCCGTGGGCGCAACCAACTTGACTCGATATACAGAGTGTAAGATGTCCTCTTTCCGGAATGAGTACGCTTTCAATCCGGTTTCCGTCCTTCAGGCCGAAGAGATATTTTTTTGAGCAGTCCTGCGATTGGGCCACACAAATTTTTTGCAGACGGCCGATGCTAAAATGGTTGGCCAATTTATCGCGAATTTCTTTGCTCAGATCGGTCATCACGACAAAGGAATCCGCCTGGCGTTTATAGATCCATCTCAGTATCTGCCCGCTGCGGTAAGGGGCGATATTTATTTCTTCGAGCCATGCGGTTAGCTGTTCGCCGGTAAAATCTTTGATATCCTTTTTTTCAATCATTTTGTTTGCAATTGTTATTCTATTAAGCTATTGAGAAATCAGCGGTCTCTAAATAGAGAGTACCGACTCTTGCACACAAAAATTATCGCACAAAATTCCTTAACCAGCTGGAATGAATCCTGAAGCACCCTTCGGTATTGCCGAAGGGTCGCAGAGTCACCGTTAAAAAAAGCACTTCCGGTTGAAAACGAATAAGCTTGACATAACATTCTTTTCATATTATTTTCAAGGATTTTGAAATCGGCCACTGCGGCCATCGTAAAAAATAAGACTTATGTTTGAAAACCTGAGCGAAAAGCTTGATGCGGTTTTTAAAAAGCTCAAAGGACACGGCAAATTAACCGAAAAAAACATTGAGGCGGGGCTGAAAGAGGTCCGTATGGCCCTGCTTGAAGCCGATGTCCATTACCGGGTCACCAAACAATTCGTTGCAGATATCAAAAAGCGTGCACTGGGTCAGGAAGTACTGGCAAGCCTGACACCGGGGCAACAGGTTGTTAAAATCGTCAATGAAGAATTGACGACCCTGATGGGATCCCATAATGAGGCATTAAACCTGTCGGGGGCTCATCCGGTGCCGGTAATGCTGGTAGGGCTTCAGGGTTCCGGCAAAACAACAACCGCGGGCAAGCTGGCCGTATTTTTAAGAGACCAGGGCCAAAAACCGTACCTGGTACCGGTGGATGTATACCGCCCGGCGGCTATCGATCAGTTGCAGAAACTGGGGGACCAGCTTTCGGTTCCGGTCTTTGCCTCCAGCACCGATATGGACCCGGTGCGGATCTGCCAAGATGCAAGGAATGCGGCCCAGAAGCAAGGCTGCGATACGCTGCTACTGGATACAGCCGGGCGCCTGCATATCGACCAGGAACTGATGGCCGAACTGACGGCGATCAAAAAGGCCGTCAACCCGTCGGATATACTGCTGGTGGCCGATGCGATGACCGGCCAGGATGCGGTGAACATCGCCAAATCGTTTGACGAAGCCCTGGATATCGGCGGCGTTGTTCTGACCAAGATGGATGGTGATGCCCGGGGCGGAGCGGCGCTTTCGATAAAGACCATCACCGCTAAGCCGATCAAATTTATCGGGGTCGGTGAAAAACTGACCGAGTTGGAGCCCTTTCATCCGGACAGGATGGCGTCCAGCATTCTGGGTATGGGCGATGTCCTTACGCTGATTGAAAAGGCCCAGGCAGTCGTGGACGAAACAGAGGCGGCCGAACTCGAGAAGAAGCTGCGCCGGAGCCAGTTTACACTTGAGGACTTCCGGGACCAGATGATTCAGATCCGCAAAATGGGATCGCTGTCTGACCTGTTAAAGATGATTCCCGGTGTCGGCGGCAGCAAGCAATTAAAAAACCTGCAGGTGGACGATCGCGAACTGACAAAAATTGAAGCCATCATTAATTCCATGACCCTGGAAGAGCGGCGCAAGCACGCCATTATCAATGGAAGCCGTCGCAAGAGAATCGCCAGGGGCAGCGGCACAAAGGTTCAGGATGTTAACCGGCTTTTGAAGAATTACACGCAAGTCATGAAGATGATGAAAAAGTTGAACAAAGGCGGCATGCGTGGTTTTAACCGCGGTATGCTGCCCTTCTAAAGGAGAGCGGAATGGGAGTAAGAATCAGGCTGGCCAGGCACGGCGCGAAAAAAAGACCTTTCTATCGAATTGTGGTAGCGGACGGCAGGGCACCCAGGGACGGCAAATATCTTGAAAATGTCGGCACCTACAATCCTTTGCTGGATCCGGCAGAGGTGAATCTTAAGGCTGAAAGGATCAGATACTGGATGGACCAAGGCGCCATCCCGACAGATACAGTCAGAAGTCTCTTAAAAAGAATGAGGATTTTTACAAACGCGGCATAATTCATCGTATCGTTACCCCCTAATTCTCAACCGCCAAAAAAGGAGATGGAGCGATGAAAGATCTGATCAGCTACATTGCGCAGGCACTGGTTGACCATCCGGAACAGGTATCTGTTTCAGAGGTTGAGGGTAATCAAACATCGGTATTAGAGCTTAAGGTTGCAAAAGAGGATCTAGGGAAGGTGATCGGGAAACAAGGCAGGACGGCTCGGGCAATGCGCACCATTCTAAGTGCGGCATCGGCAAAGATAAAGAAGCGCACAGTACTGGAGATCATCGAATAATTCCGTGGAAAGAAGCGGAGTTATCCCTATCGGAAAAATTGTAGGCGCCCATAGTTTGAATGGGACCAGCAGGGTATATTCTTATGCCGAATCCTTGTCGGTTTTCAAACCCAACAGCGAAATCATCCTGCGAAGCCCCGACGGTCAGGAAAAAAAATACGAAATCAATTGGGTAAAACCCCATACCCGCAATATACTGCTGGCCCTGAAAGGTGTAAGCGACCGCACCCAGGCCGAAAAACTTATCGGCTGCGAGCTGTTGATAGACAAAGCCAGCCTGCCCGAACTCGAAGACGGTACGTATTACTGGTTCGATCTGATCGGTCTTTCAGTTTTTACCGCCGAGGGTAAACTTCTCGGGCGGATAGCATCAATAATCTCAACCGGCAGCAATGACGTCTATGTCGTCAAACCACCGGACGGCGATGAGAAGGATGAAGTGCTGATACCGGCTCTGGAGTCGGTCGTTCTTGATATTGATCTCGCAAGGCAGAAGATGCAGGTCGATTTGCCCGAAGGTCTTTGATCGCTTGGGGCTTTTTTTTATGGATTTTACCGCTCTGACTATTTTCCCCGAAATGTTCGATTCGTTTCGGAAACACGGAATTATCAAAAGGGCGGTCGAACGAGAATTAATCGCATTAACCACCTTAAATATAAGGGATTTTGCGGCCGGTAAACATTGGGTAACCGATGACCGCCCGTACGGCGGCGGTTGCGGAATGGTCATGAAAGCCGAACCGCTGGCCGCTGCCATTCGGGCTGCCAAAAGCGGCATGCCGCAGGCAAAAACAGTCCTGTTGACACCCCAGGGAAGCGTTTTTGACCAAAATACGGCACATGAATTAACCGCCTGCAGCGGTCTCATTTTTATATGCGGCCGGTATGAAGGTATCGACGAGAGAATTTACGACAACTACGTCGACATTGAAATATCCATCGGTGATTACGTGCTGACCGGCGGAGAGCTGGCGGCCATGATCATCATCGAAGCGGTTACCCGCTTAATCCCCGGTGCGCTGGGGGGAGAAGATTCCGCCGATAAGGATTCCTTTTCGGACGGCCTGCTGGAACATGCGCATTATACCAGGCCGCCGGTTTTTGAAGACCAACAACCGCCATCGGTGCTGCTCTCGGGAAATCATGGCGCGATTGAAAAATGGCGACTTGAGTCGTCGTTAATCCGGACTTTAACTAAGAGAAAGGATCTGCTCGAGAATAGATCGTTAAACCGGCAGGAACTGGAAATTCTCAAAAAGTGGGGCGCCGATATTGAAAAAATTATTCGTGCCCAATCTGCATCTGGCTCTGGTTCATCATCCGGTGGTAAATAAAAGCGGCGATGTTATCGCCGCAGCCGTTACCAATCTGGATTTGCATGATATCGCACGGGCGGCCAAGACATATGCAGTGGGATCATTGTATGTCGTGACCCCTCTGAACGACCAAAGGCAACTGGTTGAGCGGGTGATAGACCATTGGACCCGCGGCGCAGGCGCGGTGTACAATCCCAAAAGGCGCCAAGCTCTGGAACTTATACGCATCAAGGAAACTCTGGAAGGCGTAATTGAGGATATCCGGATCGCAACTGCCGGGGCCCTTCCCAAAACAATCGTTACCAGCGCCAGGAACAGCCGCAGCACAATAAGCTACGGCCAGCTGAGCCGAATGCTGCAGGAAGATCAGCCTTACCTGCTTATTTTCGGTACGGCCTGGGGGCTGGCGCAGAGTGTAATCTCCGGGGCCGACTACATGCTCGAGCCGGTGATGGGGAATAAGGCTTACAACCACCTGTCGGTACGATCTGCCGCCGCCATTATTCTGGATCGATTGGTAGGACGCGTCGCATAATGCAGCACTTGGGGAATTTACATCCTGAATTCTGCAGATGATAAAAAAGTCCTTGATTTAATCCAGCTTACAAATTAAAAAGCGGTTTTTTGATACTACATACCCCAACCCGGATAAACCGGAAAGAATAGCCACAAAGGCACCAAGACACAAAAAATAAATGTTTATTACAATTAAACTTCGTGTCTTGGTGGCGAAAACTTTTTGATAGATAAATCCTTCGTAAACATGATGTGATTTCAACAAATAGGGCCTAACGGGCTGAATGATATAATACTGGAGGTCAAATGGAAAAGCTTAAACAACTTGAAAGAGAAATGCTGCGGCTTGATCTGCCGGATTTCGCACCGGGCGATACAGTGAAAGTACACGTTAAAATTAAGGAAGGTGAAAAAGAGCGTATTCAGGTCTATCAAGGCGTGGTGATCAGTAAACGCAAGGGCATGACGAGCGCTACTTTCACCGTGCGCAAGGTCTCCTACGGTGTCGGTGTCGAAAGAGTATTTCCACTGCACTCTCCCATTATCGGCAAAATCGAAGTGGTGGCCCGGGGTCGGGTGCGACGGGCAAAAATCTACTACCTGCGAAAATTAAGAGGGAAGGCGGCCCGTATCAAGGAGCGCCGCTTCTAAATTAATCTTTATAATTGATAGCCTATGAATCCGGCCGATCTCTGGATTTACGAAAAAAGGGTTCGAAGGCAGGGATTTCGCACCATTGCCGGTATTGATGAGGCCGGTCGCGGTCCGCTGGCCGGCCCGGTTGTATCGGCAGCCGTCATTCTGCCTACGAATTTTTCCGTTCCGGACGTTACCGATTCAAAGAAAATATCACCTGCCAATCGCAGCCGTTTGTATGAAAGCATCTACAGGCACGCCGTTTCGATTGGCGTTGGTATCGTCGATGCGCCTGAAATCGATCGGATAAATATTCTGCAAGCCGCATTGCTTTCAATGGCCATGTCGGCCGCAAATCTGAAACCGAAGCCGGATTGCCTGCTGATAGACGGTTCATTCCGCGTTCCATCGACCCTGCCCCAGGAAGTCATCCCCAAAGGCGATTCTCTGAGTATCTCCATTGCCGCAGCATCGATAGTCGCCAAAGTTACCCGTGATAGATTGATGAAACGCTATGACCTGGATTACCCCCAATACGGCTTCTCCCGCCACAAGGGCTACCCGACCAAAGCCCACAGAGCAGCGATTCAATTATATGGCTGTACACCGATCCACCGGCGCAGCTTCAAGGGCGTAAAGGAATATGTATCGGATAGTTTATAGGCGGTTCCTTTATTAGCGAAGCGCTCCTTGTCTGTTTATCCCCTAACCCGGATCCGCGGAGGATTGAAGATTGATCCGCCGGAGGCGGAGTTGATTTCGCTCCGCTCTGTCCTTTATATCGATCTGTTTCGGCCCCCGATTGACATCACGATTCATACGATATAATAGGTTTGTAGTATCCGCGGATTTCAAAAACTATCGAAATCGATTTCTGCTGCTGAATACCATCGGATAATCGGAAATAATATCAATCAACCTTCTGCCACAAGCACCAAACAATAAGCGATGCTCAACAAACAACAACAGTTCGGCAAGAAAAGCGAATCTTTGGCAGTCAAGCACCTGAAAAAACAGGGCTATCGGATAGTGGAGCAGAACTATCGTACGAACCTGGGAGAAATAGATATCATCGCCAAAGAAAAGGACACGCTGGTTTTCGTGGAAGTTAAAGCGCGCAACAGCATCCGTTTCGGAAATCCGAAAGGCGCGGTCACGCCTAAAAAAAAGCGCAAAATATCAATGGTCGCGCTTCAATATCTTAAAAACAGTCAGCAAAACAATGCAAAAGCCAGGTTTGATGTCGTGGCCATCAGCTTATCCGGCAGTTTCCCCAAGATTGAATTGGTAAAAAATGCGTTCGAACTCGCCTACCCCTAATGCCGAACATTCCGATCAAACCGGGATCTTATATGTGGTTTCCACACCGATCGGAAACAGGGATGACATCACTTTAAGAGCGCTTAGAATTTTAAAAGAAGCGGATCTAATAGCGGCTGAAGATACCAGAACCACCGGACGTTTTTTAAAAGGTCACGGAATAACTGGACAATTTGTTTCATATCATGAACACAATGAAAGCCAGCGAACCCGGACCCTGTTAAAAAAGCTCAACAGCGGTCTATCGATCGCTCTGGTCACCAATGCCGGTACGCCGTCGGTTTCAGACCCCGGCTACCGTCTGATAACCCAGGCAGTTGAAAGCGGTGTCAGGGTGGTTCCCATTCCCGGTGTATCAGCCGCCACCGCAGCGCTTAGTGTTGCCGGTTTGCCGACCGATGCTTTTGTGTTTGTCGGATTTTTAGCCAGAAAAAGGGCAAAACGGTTAAATCAGCTCAAAGAACTGGCCAATAATCCGCGGACGCTAATCTTTTACGAATCACCACGACGCGTACGGAAACTCACGCAGGATATCCTCTCTGTTATGGGTGACCGCTACAGTGTTCTGGCTCGGGAATTGACCAAGCTGCATGAAGAGTTTTTGAGAGGCCGGCTGACGGAATTGGATCGCCTTTTCCAGACACGCGGGGAGATAAAAGGCGAGTGTACCCTGCTGGTATCCGGATGTCCCCAAAAATCTATGCAAAGCCTTAACAGCATAACGGAAGAACTGCACTCCCGGTTGCAAAACGAAAACAATAGTCTTTCGGAAATTGCCAAAGATATTTCCCGCAAATATGGCCTGCCCAAAAATTCGGTGTACGCACAGGCTTTGCGTATAAAAAACCAAATCTTCGGTTCGTACGACGAAAATGACGATCAAAATGATCCGAACCTATAAAAGATAACATGCAACGCAAAACTCGTAACACGCAACCCGTAACCCGCAACGCATGGCCCCTCTCCCGCAGGGCGCATCCGAAATCCGGTGCGGGTTCCACATATCTTATGTAAACAGATGACAACCAAGGAGAATACCCATGCAATCGCTTGATGCGATTTTTTCACCGCAGTCCGTTGCCGTCCTCGGTGCGTCAAGCACGCCGGGCAAGGTCGGACACGATATATTTGTCAACATCCTCAAAGGGGGTTACCGGGGAACATTGTATCCGGTAAATCCACGCGCCCGCTCTATTTCGAGCGTCAGGGCCTATCCGACCATCACCGATATCCCCGATCCGGTGGATCTGGCGATGGTCATCCTGCCGCCCAAGACGGCTTTAAAGGCGGTGGAAGAATCGGTTGAAAAGGGTGTAAAGGGCATCGTTATTGTCTCGGCCGGTTTTCGCGAAGTCGGAGCAGAAGGACTTGACATCGAAAATCGTATCGTCGCTGTCTGCCGCGAAGCCGGCGTGCGCGTGGTCGGACCGAATTGTCTGGGGGTTATCAATCCGCAGACGGGAGTCAAATTGAATGCCAGTTTTTCAGCCCGCATGCCGGCCGCCGGCAACGTCTCGTTCATGTCCCAGAGCGGCGCGCTGTGCACGGCCGTTCTCGATTTTGCGGCCGACAGGGAATTTGGATTCTCGAAATTTATCTCAATCGGCAATAAAGCGGACGTGAATGAACTGGACCTGTTGCGCTATTTTCATCAAGATCCGGTTACCGAAGTGATCATGATTTATATGGAAGAACTGCGCCAGGGGCCTGAATTCATCGAAACGGTCAAAGAAATCACCTGTGGGGACTTTCGGCCAACTCCGGTGCTGGCCATCAAATCCGGCAGAACGCGTGCCGGCGCTCAGGCAGCAGCCTCGCACACCGGCGCACTGGCCGGCACCGAGGGTGTGTATGATGCCATCTTCAAGCAGGCCGGTATCATCCGGGTCGAGTCCATCGATGAACTGTTTGATTTCGCCAGCGCGTTTGCCTATAAAAATGAAAACGAACTCGGGAAATTAAGACGCAAAGTCCCCCACGGCAACCGGGTAGCCATCGTCACCAACGCCGGTGGTCCGGGAATTGTTGCCACGGACATGACGGTATCTTCCGGACTAGAACTGACCGAATTTAACCAGGAGACCGTCGAAACGCTGGCAAGCCATCTGCCGCTGACGGCCAACCTGCATAACCCGGTCGATGTCATCGGTGATGCCGCACCCGATCGGTATGAAAATGCCCTGGCTGCCGTGATAAGAGATGAAAATGTAGACGGCGCTCTGGTGATTCTAACCCCCCAGTCCATGACGAATGCACTGGGCACGGCCGAGGCCATCGTTCGTATCGCCAGGCGTTCTCATAAGCCGATCCTGTGCTGCTTTATGGGTATCATTGACGTTTCGACCGGTGTTAAGTATCTTCAGGAGCACGGCATACCGGTATTTAAATTTCCTGAAAATGCGGCCAAATCCTTCGGTGCGCTTTACCGCTACGCCAGATGGCTCAATCGCCAGCACTTGGCCCCGTTTAAATCCGAACATGATTCCGACCGTGCAGCTGAAATCATCAAGGACAGCCTTGCGGCCGGGAAAACGCACATCGGCGAACTGGTCGGCAACCGGCTGCTCGAGTGCTACGGATTTCAGGTACTTCCGACGCAGCTGGCAAAAAGTGCGGATGAGGCCGTGGCTGTAGCGGAGGAATTGGGTTATCCGGTGGTGCTGAAGATCGTGTCCGAGCAAATTCTGCATAAGACCGATGCCGGCGGCGTTATTCTGGGGCTGAATGACCCGCAAAAGGTCAGCGCCGGATTCGAGACGATTATCCAAAGAGCCCAAAGATACAATTCGGAGGCGACAATCGACGGAGTGCTGGTGCAAAAAATGGCACCTCAGGGCGAGGAAGTCATTCTGGGTGCCAACCGATATCCTGTATTCGGCCCGCTGCTCATGTTCGGCATCGGCGGTATTTTTGTCGAAGTGTTTCAAGACGTGGAATTTCGACTGGCACCAATCGGTCGCAATGAAGCCCGCAGAATGATTCGCAACATCAAAGGCTATAAATTGTTAAAGGGTTTCCGTGGACGACCGAAGACAGATATTGAGACGCTCGAAAGGTCCATCGTTGACCTGTCCGGTATGGTCATCAACCATCCTGAAATTATGGAATTGGATATCAATCCGCTTCTGGTCCACCCGCAAGGAAAGGGTGTAACGGTCGCGGATTGCCGAATGATTCTAATAGAAACGGATAACGCCGTAAAAAAACAGAACGATTGATCATAATCGGAGATTGGAGGGAAATCTCCCATGCGCAAAAAAAGGATATTTATTTTTCTTTTTCTGATCAGCGTCCTGACTATGGCCTGCGTACCGATGTCAAACTACTTGGCGCTGGAAAGCGAACTTACCGAGATCCACTGGGAACTGGAGCATGAAAAACAAATACTGGAAGAATTGACGGTTGAACGAGACCAGCTTGCAAAAGAACTCGACAGTTTTCAAGAGCAATACCGGTATCTTATGCGGATCAACCAGCGACTCGCCGACAATCTGCAAGAGCTATCGCGCAGTGCCCAGAAACTAAATATGGATCTGGAAAAACACAAATCGGTGGTGCATCTGCAGGATCAGGTCATAAAATTGCTCGACGATACCAAGCAAACCATTGAATCGAGCCTGAAAGATAAAATAGCCACCCAGGGGATCGAATTTGTTGATACGAAAAACCAGGTGAAAGTGGTGCTGATCGACAAAATGCTGTACGATCCCGGAAGCATGGAAATCAATGAGGAAGGGAGAAACCTGCTGCTCTTGCTGGCGGCGTCGTTAAAAAAAGATAAAACCCAGCACATCGTTGTGGAAGGGCATACCGACAATGTGCCTCTGAGCCCATGGCTGCAGAAAATATACCCGACGAACTGGGAACTTTCGGCCGCCAGGGCAGCTTCTGTGGTCCGTTTTTTACAGGAAAAAGGCGGGCTGGCTCCAGAAAGACTTTCCATCAGGGCCTATAGTTATTACCGTCCCATTGCCACCAACGATACCGCAGAGGGTCGCGGCCAGAATCGCCGCATCGAGATTGTTCTCGGTTCGCCGAACGAATCCGGACCCAAGAAAGGTGAACCAGAAATCCTGCCTGATAAAAAATAAATGTAAAATCAGATTGATTTTTTTGTTAAAGGTGTTATGTTACACTCAATCAATAAAGGCCCGGCCTTAATTGGCGGGCCGGTTTCGTTCTGAAGGTAAGATCCATTTATCAAAGTGGTATCCCGAAGTCTGGAACTATGAGAATTATCTGAAAGGAGGATGTCACTATGGTTAATGGAATTGTAAAGTGGTTTAACAGCGGCAAAGGTTACGGCTTCATTGAGCAAGAAGAAGGTCCGGATGTATTTGTTCATCACTCAGGAATCAATGCAGCCGGTTTCAAGTCTCTTGATGAAGGCGACCGCGTAACATTTGACATAGAGCAAGGCCAAAAAGGTCCTGCTGCCGTAAATGTCTCTGTGGTTTAGATTTATATTTTCGAATAATAAAAGGGCATTCCGTTATATACAAGGGAATGCCCTTTTTTAATAAAAATTTTTAAGAAATCAATGTCTGAATTCGTGGTCCACCGCCCGGCGTTCGCCTACCGGGCCATCACTTCATTGATTTTTGACGACAGCTCGCCAAGATCAAACGGCTTTTGCAGATAACCGCTGCATCCGCGCTGTATGAGTTCCTCAACCTGCCGGTTGCGGCTGTAGCCGCTGATAAGCAGGATTTTGATATCCGGATTCATTTGCCTCAGCCTGTCAAACGTCTCCTTGCCGCTCATGCCCGGCATTATCATGTCCAGTGTAATCAGATCAAGCTGATCTGTGCGTTCCCGGCATATACTGATCGCATCCCGGCCGCTTCTGGCCTGTATGACCTTATAGCCCAACTCCTTTAGCATCAGCTCCTCGGCCATAATCGACTCTTCCTCGTCGTCTACAATTAAAATCGTCCCTTTGCCCTTGATGGGAGCCTTTGGCCCGGCTGACGCATCCACCTCTTCGGTCGGTGATGCCGGAAGAAAAATGCTGAATGTGGTGCCCACTCCCATTTCACTTTCAACCTGAATAATGCCTTGGTGCTTTTTGATGATTCCGTAAGCGGAAGCCAGGCCGAGACCGGTCCCCTTCCCTACCCCTTTGGTGGTAAAAAACGGTTCGAAAATGCGCGCCATGGTTTCAGGGGCCATACCGATACCGGTATCCGCAACCGAAATCTTGACAAAATCTCCGGGCTCAGCTTCATGGGCCCGACAGAATTCATCATCCAGACAGGTGTTTTCGGCACAAACCATCAGGTCACCGCCTTCGGGCATGGCCTGCCACGCATTCACATAAAGATTGATGAGCACCTGTTCAATCTGCCCCCGATCGGCATTTACCGTCCACACATCTTTCTGGCAATCGAGCTGCAGGTCGATTTCTTTGCGGGTGCGGATAAACATTCGCGAGCTGTCTTCAAGAAGGGTGCTGATACGGGTCGGCCGAATCTCATATTTGCCTTTGCGGGCAAATCCGAGCAGTTGCCTTGTGAGGCCGGCTGCACTCATAATGGTTTTTTCAATCGGGTCGAGGTGCCTGTAATGCGGCTGTTCTGGATCCGAAGCCATCCGGATCATGGATAGCCGTCCCTGGATACCCATGAGCAGGTTATTAAAATCGTGAGCAAAACCACCTGCCAGCGTTCCGATGGCTTCCATTTTCTGAGCGTGTATCAACTGGGCTTCCAGTTGTTTATTCTCTTTTTCGGCTTCAATTCGCCGGCTGATATCCCTGGCAACGTTCAGTATAACCTTTTTGCTCCTGTAAGTAATCACCCGGGAATGGATTTCAACCGGTATGGTCCTCCCATCCTTTTTACGATGCACCGTTTCAAGACTTAACTCACTTGGGGCTGGATTCTGGGCTGTTTTATTCAATTGCTCGATAATTTTTGCGTTGGCTTCCTCAGACAGGATATCGGCAAGTACCAACTTGAAAAAGGCCGCGGGCGGGTAACCGAGCTGGGAATAAGCAGCGGTATTGGCATCCAGGATCTTGGCGTCTTCATCTATGATATACACGGCATCATCGACATTTTCCAGCAACTCCTTGTAACGCGACCGCTCTTCGGCATCTTTCAGATGGGCCAGCATGTAGTTAAACGCCTGGGACAATTGGTCAAACTCCCAGTAATTCCCGCCGCCGTCAAAACGAAGCTCCTTTTGGCCTTCTGAAATTTGAATTGCTTTACGGATCATCTCCCTCAGCGGTGAGACCATCCTTCGAGCGATGCAGATCGCAATGAACATCGAGACAACCAGCACCAGCACAGAGAATAATCCCATCATGAGGGTGACTTTGCGCTTGTCCTTATTCAGGCTCTTCAGGGAGGACAGAAAAAACAGGTTATCGACATTGGTGATTTTTGACAGGGCAAAATTTTTACCTGCGGGTACAAAACCGGAATCTTCGAGAAACGGTGACCGCCCGGAGACATCGATGGGAAGCACTGCACCGCTGGAGAGGGATAACATCGAATTGGATTGAATTAGAACGATTTCTCCCCCAACGGTCTGCTCGATCGAGCGGATCAGTTTTTTATCCTCGACCAAATCATACAGGGCATAGACCGTACCCATACGCCGATCGACGTTCATGATCGGGGACATAAATATCCAGAAAAGCCCTGTTTTTTCCTGCTCGGCGACAACTTCCCCATACGGGAGCTTTTGAATGACTCGGGCTATGAATTCAGGCGACAGGCCGGGATATTCCGCGGGGAAGATCGATTTATCACCGTATTGTTGTACAAAATGATAGGCACCGTCAGCGGCCGGATAAGTCCGAGTTATCCGCAGTGCAAGCTGTTCTTTGGCCCCCAGCATCATGGTGACGCGGATCGTGTTGTCCGAGCCGAGATCGTTGAGGACATTGCGGATAGCTTCGATCCGTTTGTTGATCAGAATTTCGACCTGCCCTTTCTGGGCGTGTAGCTTTTTCTTAAACACCGATTCGACTCTGCGGTTGAAATGATTATTCAACAGCCCGAGTATGATAACGACCGAAACCGTCACCAGTATAATGATGGTGGCCATCAGTACCGTGGAGAATCGTCGACGTCGTCTCAAATCAAGGTGCGCTTCCTTAGAGAGTAATGTCCCCGGCCTTGGTGATCCCGGACCTGATCATTTACCGCCGCCGGGCCGGAGGCATGGGAGATAAAATCTTATAAGTAGCTTAAATTCAATGGAAAATTATTAGATATGTGTTATAATAACCTAGTATTACATTTCAGGCAACCGAATTATAACGGATTCGTAAAAGTTCCGCAGGTGTTTAATGGCTGAAGGAGAAGTACTCTACCCCGTGGTGCTGGCGGTTCCGTCGAGTGCCGGAAAACTGCCGGTCAGGTCCAGGGTTAAATTTTTGAGCCACCACGCGCGAAAAGCCCTGGAAATATCCGCACGTAAAAGCGGAGTTCGGCTGGGGGATCTTTTGAAGGATGACAGCGGAAGACCCCTGCCTTTCGACGGGATTTACTGGTCCTTGACCCACAAACCCGGCTACGTGGGAGCCGTGGTTTCCTTTGAGAGAATCGGAATCGATCTCGAAAAAATTGAACCACGCCGTACAAGCGCGCTTTTCCGCAAAGTTGCCGATCCGGACGAATGGGCCCTGGCCGACAGTGAATCCTGGAGCATTTTTCACCGCTACTGGACAGCCAAAGAAGCTGTACTGAAAGTAACGGGCATCGGCCTTGCAGATCTTTCGAAGTGCCGGATTGTCGAAGTGTGCAACCATCATAATCTGGTCATTGCATATCTGAATCAATTGTGGCCGGTGGAGCACTACTATTTTGACGGACATATTGCCTCAATTGTAAAAAACACAGAAATGATAAAATGGACACGCTTCAAACGGGTTCCAGCACACTAGTTGTTTTTTTGGATTGCAAAAAAAAGCAGGGATTGGATACGCCGACCTTATTACCGAGCATATATAGTGGTTGTCAGAATAATGTTGCGTTATCCATTTGCTGTGGATCTAAACGGTTAGCCGGTTAGTAAGATTGGATCGGTATGTTGAGGCCTTAATTCTAAATTTTGGATGCCCTATAGTTTTTTATATAAAATCTCACGCAAAGACGCAGGCGCCAAGTTTATGAAAAATAAAAAACTGGGATTATTTAAAATATTCTTTGCGGCTTTGCGTGAAAACCAATCATCGTTAATCAACAAGACTAAATCCCGTTCCAAACGGATCGATTTTTTGAAAAATGCTATAATCACGAAGTCGTGTTTGCGGGTTTTACGCAGGCGCGGCGTCTTTATTTACCTGATTCTTTTGACTTTTTAGTCTCGATAAGCTATTCTGGTACATTAAAAGTCCTTACTGTAATAGCCTGGGGAGGAAAAGCATGAAGGTTCTGGGCATTGATATTGGCTTTGGCTTCACGAAAGCCACCAACGGCAGAGACACGAAGATATTCAAATCAATATTCGGCGATGCGACGGATTTACAATTCTGGATGGACCTCGGGGAACAATCTGTCCCGAACTTTTTCCATGTGACCGTTGATGGTAAATCCTACTTTATCGGTGACCTGGCCGAACAGCAATCGAATGTGTTAAATTTCACACTGGACCAGGAAAAGCTGATCTCCGAATTTGTAAAAATCCTGGCCCTGACCGTTACCGGTGTATTCCTGAAAAAAGATGCCGAAATCAATGTCCCGATCAATGTTGTGTCCGGCTTGCCGATCGGCCATTTTAGGAATAACCACGAACGGTTTAATGAAATCCTGACCGGCCACCATAAGGTAACCTATCACCAGCACGACGGCAGCAAAGTGGTCAAGGAAATTTATATTAATAAGGTCCGCATGTTGCCCCAGCCACTGGGCAGTATCCTGAACATTATCATGGACGATCATGGCAAGATCACCAATATGGAACTGGCCCGGCAGAAAATCGGTGTCGTAGATATCGGGTTTCGCACGACCGATTTTACCATCATGGATCGATTGCGCTACATCGATCGCGGAAGCCGGACGATGGACACCGGTATCTCAAAGGCCTTTGGCATCATCTCCAACAGGCTGCGTGAAAAATGTGGTGTCAATGTTCAATTGTATCGCCTGTATCAAGCTGCAGAAACCGGCAGCATAAAAATGAAGGGGCACGGCCTTAATTTTTCCAAGATCCGGGATCAGGTTTATGCCCAACTGGCCGGCAATATTGCCAATGACATCGATCGACTCTGGGCCGAGGACTGGGACATCGACTCCATCATCCTGACCGGGGGCGGCAGCATGGAGCTGGCACAGTATCTACAGCCTCTCATTTCCGGTAACGTCAGACCGGTGATGAACAATGTCGATGCCCGCTTAAACAATGTTCAAGGTTACCTCAAGTACGGCAAGCACATCTGGGGCGAACCGGAGACGGAACCGAAGCCAGAGCCCCGGCTGGCAACAGTGCCTTCCGAGTTGGAATCAATCGAAGCCATCGAGGAAATTTCCCCCCTGCCGGATGAAGACGCCCTGGAGGAAATCGAAGAGCTGGTGGAAGAGAACTTCATTAGAGAACGGTCACAAATGAATTAGCCCCAGAAACACGCAGACGACCACAGACTTTTGGCCGAGTGATAAGCTCGGCCAAATTTTTTTTCGCTTCGAGTATACAGTGAAGCTGCATTTGGGGTTCTCCAAAGTTTTTTATATAAAATCTCACGCAAAGACGCAAAGGCGCCAAGTTTAAGAAAAATAAAAACTGGGATTATTCAAAATATTCTTTGCGGCTTTGCGGCTTTGCGTGAAAACCAATCATCGTTAATCGACAAGACTATATCTCGTCCCAAACGGAATGATATTTTGTAAAATGCTATTAACTAAGCAGAACAAGATGGAAAGGCAGGCTCCAGCTTCGAGTGTATCACTTAAGGGTGCCCGAATGAAAAAAGAGTTTAAGTTATTTCCGCGCGGATTACAGATAAACTTTTCTGTGTCAGTCTGTGTGGTTCTGTGGCTAATTCCTTCAGAAATCCGGTGAGCATCTATCCTTGATGCGCGATTGACACCCGGTGAATTCTGCCGCTTTTTCTCTCCAGCTTGATGTCGAACATATGAAGGGTTTTGTCGAAAGAACGACCGAAAAGAAAATCTAAAATTTCAGGATCCAGCCCACTGTTTTCAAGCGCCAGTTTACGAAGTTGGTTGTCGTACTCATAAATTTCGGCGATCTGCGCAGCTGTTTTCCCGGATTGCTTTTCCTTCAGCTGCATGACCAGGCGCGCAAGCTTTAGATAACTGCAACGGTTTTCGTGAACTTCGATCAAGTCCCACAGTCCGTTTACGCCCTTTAGAAGATCTTTGCGCGTCAACCGGTTTTTCGCGTAGATATTTTCGATTTCACGGGTATCCCAGCATTTCAAGGAGCGACACTCTAGCGGTCGTCTTTCGTATATGCGGCAGGTGCTGTCCGGGTCGTTATAAAACAAGCAGTTCCAGGACTGGTCCTGCCCCTTTATTTTGATGATGTCGGAGGTGACGGGCAGCAGCGCTCTGCGGATGTGGTCATAAGCCAGCTCGCCCGGTCGAATGGTGTACAAAAATCTTAACGAAATGCTCCCGTTTTCAATCAGAACCCGGTCCTCGACGTGAAAGGAAGGGCCCCCTTTACGGCAACACGTGCCGCAGCGCCGGCATTCGGTAGTTGGTGTATCTGGCTTTATTCTCATTAAAAAATCGTTTCACGATTTTATTGCGCAACGAAGCGTTCCAGTTCGAGTTTTACCGGACCGACAAGGGTTCTGCTTTTCATCTTTAACAGATCCCGGGACTCATCGGTCGACAGGTAGATTCGCGTGCTGCGGTGCCTGGGTTTGGATTTCGGTTTGTTCAAATTTTTCACGGTTGGGCGAATGATCCAGGCCTCTATCTGCGCATGACCGTCGGCTACCTGAACTTTATCCAGACAGGTCAGCGTCACCAGGTATCTTTTTTTGCCCGTGATTACTTCCAGCTGCTGAACTTCTCCCTTGCGCCAGTTGAATCCTCGCGCCAGGAAGCTCGCTGAAAAAGGCTCCAGTACAAATCCCTCGGGTTGAATTTTTTTAATTTCCGTGCGGGGTTCTTGCTTCTTTTTAGTTTTGGTTTCTGTAACTTCTATTTTCCCGTCGTTTAGATAACGAATCTTGGTATGCCTGTGGCGTGATCTTTTGCGAAAATCAAAGACGGTCTCTATCGGCATATAGTCTTGCGAACGGATGAGTCCTTCAAAGCGATACCGCAGTTTGAGTATTTGATCGATGAGTCGACTGGTTGCGGTGTCGGCCACAATGCGATAGTACTCGCCATCCTGGGCAACGGTCACGGTGGCATCCGCAGCGCGTATCCCCAGCCACTTAACATTGTAAAAATAAGTCCCCAGACGCGGCTTGAAATCGTCCGCCCTTTGGGGCGCTATAGAATAGGCAAGCGTGTTGCCGGCGGTCGATTTGGTTCCGGAAAAAGCAGAAAGGCAGCCCACGCCGGTCACCGTCAAAAGGATCAGACCTGCCAACAGGTATTTGGGCCGGCGCGGTGCTCCGGCTCGCACGTTTTTGATCAAAGACATGACCGGCTCCTTATTTTACAGTCTTGATAATACCCGGTCCCGTGTCCGTTTTATCTCAAACAAATCAACTGTATGTATCTTGCTCATCTCGGCCGGGTATTCCCAACAAATCCTCGATAACAATTTATATCTGAATTCGTATCGATTTTACCCTGCGAATTGCGGCCGTGCAAGGCTTAATCAAAGAGTTATTCGCAGCCGGGAAAACGAAGGTTTCCAGCTTTCCGTAATATGAATACGCGTGTCACTCTATTTCATACTTTACGTTCACCTGGATGTCGGGTCTCAAGGAGTGATAGACGGAGCAGTATTTTTTTTGGGACAGCTCGATGGCCCGATCAATTTTTTTGGGGGTAATCCCCGTGCCGGATATATGGATCATAAAATCAAAGGATGTATAGTACTGGGGTGGTGTCATATTGCGGGTGCCTTCAGCCTCGATTTCGTAATGCGCAATCTCGCATCTCATTTTTCGCAGGATGTGCACCACATCGATTGAGAGACAGCCGGCCACGCTCAGAAGCAGGGTTTCAGTGGGCGAGCACCCTTCTTCATATTTTACATCATACTCGACTTCATACCCGCGCTGGGTCATACCCATAAAGTACAGATCTCTTTGCAGGGTTAGCCGTCCCTTATTGACAGGCAAAATTTCTTTTTTATATTCCTTCAGCTCATCTGTCACTTTCTCAACAGGTCCATCTTGGGTTTCAGGCATTTTACCTCCATATGTTAACCGTTGAATCACGGGTATTATTATAATGGTGCTTAAAACAAATGCATGGATTTTTATATGATCTGAGGTTCGCCCGTTGGCCGGTTATAAACAAGAAAGGACAATCAGCTAGCAGGTGATGGTCTCACCCTCACTTTCAGGCAATTATACCACGCCCTGATCCAGCATAGACTCGACGACCTTGACAAACCCGGCGATATTGGCACCGTTGACGTAGTTGCCGGGGGTGCCGTACCGTTCGGCCGCATCCAGGCAGGTTCGATGGATAACCTTCACAATGATTTGCAGCCGTCTGTCAACCTCCTCCCGGGTCCAGGTCAGACGCATGCTGTTTTGCACCAACTCCAGGCCCGAGGCTGCAGCACCACCGGCGTTGGCCGCTTTGGCCGGAGCGTAAAGGATATCCCCCCGGCGAATAAAAATGGCCATAGCTTCCGCGGTACAGGGCATGTTGGCCCCTTCACACACAATTTTTACGCGATTGTTGATCAGGTTGTAGGCGTCTTTTTCTCTGATCTCATTTTCAGTAGCCGCCGGAAAAGCGCAGTCCGCCGGGTGGCGCCACAGGGGATTATAATCCAAAGTGGCGTCAGCTTCAGTGTAGACCGCTGAGGAATATTTGTCCGCATATTCTCTGATCCGCCCACGCCAGATATTCTTGAGCTCTTTGACAAATTCCAGCTTCTCCCTGCCGATCCCTTCTTCATCGTAAATATATCCGGATGAATCTGAAAGGGTGACGACTTTGGCGCCGTGTTCTACCAACTTTTCCGTAATCGACTGAGCCACCTTACCCGAGCCGGAGACCAGACAGGTTTTCTCTTTCAGGGTGTCGTTCCAGCTGGCCAGCATCTCGGACGCGAAATATACACAGCCGTAGCCGGCCGCTTCCAGGCGAATGAGGCTGCCGCCCCAGCCAAGTCCTTTGCCGGTTAAGGCACCGCTAAATTCATTGTTGAGCTTTCGATACATACCGAACAGATAGCCGATCTCACGCGCACCGACACCGATATCACCGCTCGGTATATTCGTATCCGGCCCCATGTGGCGGAAGAACTCGGACATAAAACTCTGGCAGAAGCTCATCACTTCGCTGTCGGATTTTCCTTTGGGCTCAAAGTCCGAACCGCCTGCACCACTGCCCATAGGCATTGTCGTCAGTGCGTTGGTAAAGATCTGCTCAAAGGCCAGAAACTTGAGAATGCTCTGGCTTACCGAAGGGTGGAAACGCAGCCCGCCTTTATACGGACCGAGGGCGCTGTTCATCTCAATGTTGAACCCGCGGTTGACCTTCACCTGCCCCTGATCATCCAGCCAGGGTATACGAAAGGTGATGATCCGTTCGGGTTCGGTGATTCTTTCCAGAATCGATTTCCGACGGTACTCCGGATTACGGTCAAGGACCGGTTGCACACTCCGGATCACGTTTTCCAGGGCCTGATGGAATTCATGCTCCTCCGGGTCTCTGGCCTTGATGGCGTCAATAATCTCCTGCATACGAACCTCTGTTGATATTATTCGCCCGACTCGGCTGCCGCCGCTTCCGGCTGCGGACAAACCACAGTAGGGTCGGCCAGACGCCTGAGGATCTGGAACCGGTCGCTGACTTCTTTCTCAAGCCGCGTATGCAATGCCTGGGCTTGTTCCGGGAAGACCTTTTGCAGTGACGCATACCGGACTTCACCGGATAAAAATTCTTTCAGGCTGCCGTCCGGCTGCTTGGAGTCCAGGCTGAAGGGGTTTTTGTCCTCTTCTTTCAGCTGCGGATTGTACCGGTACAGCGGCCAGTACCCGCATGCAACGGCCAGCTTTTCCTCGTCCTGGCTGCGGCCCATCCCGCGCATGATCCCGTGGTTGATGCAGGGGGAGTAAGCCAGAATAATGGAAGGTCCGTCGTAGGCCTCGGCTTCACTGAATGCTTTCATCATTTGCTGTTTGTTGGCACCCATGGCCACCGAGGCCACATAGACGTATCCGTAGCTCATCATCATCGCACCCAGATCTTTTTTGGTGGTTTTCTTGCCGGAGGCTGCAAATTTGGCCACCGAACCGGTGGGTGTCGCTTTCGAGGACTGACCGCCGGTGTTGGAGTAAACCTCGGTATCATAAACCATGATATTGATATCTTCGCCCGAGGCCATCACGTGGTCGATACCACCATAAGCAATATCGTAAGCCGCGCCGTCTCCGGCAAATACCCAGAAAGACTTTTTGGTAAACAGCCTGGACATGCTGTTGATCTCGCTCAAAAGCGGGTTGTCTTTGTATTCGGGCAGCATCGTTTTGAGTTGATCGCCGAAGCGGCGGGAGCCTTCCGGATCTTTTATGTTGTCCAGCCAGCCCTGCAGGGCAGCTTTGACATTATCGGCGATATCGTTTTCCAGGGCCTGATGCGCCAGGTCCGCCAGTTTGCGTCGCTGCTGAAAAATTCCCATGAACATGCCGTAAGTAAATTCGGCCGGGTCTTCGAACAGGGAATTGCCCCAGGTCGGGCCGTGGCCGTCGCGGTTGACGCAGTAAGGAATGGCCGGTGCCGAACCACCCCAGATAGAAGTACAACCGGTGGCATTGCCGATGATCATTCTTTCGCCATACAGCTGGGTCAGCAGTTTGGCATACGGCGTTTCGCCGCATCCGGCACAGGCCCCTGAAAATTCCATCAACGGCTGGCAGAACTGACTGCCCTTGATGCTGTTGCGCTTGGCCAGATCGTCACGCAGCGGAAGCTCCAAAGCAAATTCCCAGAGCGGAACCTGCAGCGGTGCCTGGGTGTCTATCGGTTTCATGACCAGGGCTTTTTTCTTGGACGGACAGATATCGGCACAGTTACCGCAGCCGTAACAGTCGAGCGTATCGACCTGAATCCGGAAATAGTAGTCTTTCAAATCCTTGCCCACCGCTTTTTTGGCTTCAAACCCCTCGGGGGCATTATTCTGTTCCTCTTCGGTCAACAAAAACGGCCGGATGGCGGCATGGGGGCAGACCATGGCACACTGGTTGCATTGAATGCAGTTATCCATAATCCATTCGGGCACATTAATGGCCACACCGCGTTTTTCGTATTTGGATGTATCCACCGGAAATATGCCGTCCGGAGCAAAGGCGCTGACCGGCAGCTTGTCACCCTGCTGGGACAGAATCGGCCGCATCACATGCTTTACGAAATCCGGCTCTTCCTGTGCCGCCCCGGGTTGGCTCACGGCTTCGGTCCAGGATTCGGGGTATTTGATTTCCACCAGGTTGTCCAGCGTCCGATCAACCGCTTCGTGGTTCATGTGAACAATTTTTTCCCCTTTGCGGCCGAACATTTTCTCGATTTCTTTTTTAAGAAGCTCGATGGCTTCTTCGACCGGCAGCACGTTGGCCAGCTTGAAGAAGGCGGTTTGCATGATCATGTTGATCCGTCCGCCCAGGCCGACTTCTCCGGCAATTTTTACGGCATCGATGTTGTAGAACTTGAGTTTTTTGCGGGCGATGGTTTGGCGCATGCCGGCCGGAAGCACTTTCTCCATCTCCTCCAAAGACCAATTGGAATTGAGTACGAAGGTGCCGCTGTCCTTGATGTCTTCCAGCACATCATAGACATCGACATACGTATCCTTGTGACAGGCGACATAATCGGCGGAGTCGATAAGATAGGTGGACAGTATCGGTGTCTGGCCGAAACGCAGATGGGAGATGGTGACACCGCCGGACTTTTTCGAATCGTAGGCAAAATAGGCCTGGGCAAACATATCGGTGTTGTCGCCGATGATCTTGATGGCACTCTTGTTGGCACCTACGGTTCCGTCAGCACCCAGCCCCCAGAACTTGCACTGAACGGTACCGGCCGGGGCTACGTCAAAGCCGGACTCGACGTTAAGGGACGTGTGGGTCACATCGTCGACGATGCCGACCGTAAAATGGTTTTTGGGACCGTCGGCGCCCATGTTGTCAAAGACCGCTTTGACCATGCTCGGGTTGAATTCCTTGGAGCCCAGCCCGTAGCGTCCGCCAAGGATTGTAGGCGTTTGTTTGTTTTCCATAAATGCCGTGCAGACATCCATATACAGCGGATCGCCCAGGGCGCCCGGTTCTTTGGTGCGATCCAGCACGGTGATGGTTTTTACCGATTTGGGCACAGCTGCCAACAGATGTTGGGCGGAGAAGGGACGGTACAGACGAACCTTGACCAGGCCGACCTTTTCTCCCTTGCCTGCCAGGTAGTTGACTACTTCTTCAATGGTCTCGCAGGATGAACCCATGGAAATAAATATCCGTTCGGCATTCGGGTCGCCGACATAGTCAAACAGGTTGTAATGCCGGCCCGTGAAATCACCGACCTTTTGCATATAATCCGCAACGATACCGGCGACTTTTAGAAAATACGCATTGGCGGCTTCCCGGCCCTGGAAGTAAATATCCGGGTTCTGAGCGGTGCCCCGCAGTTCCGGCCGCTCCGGATTCGTACCCCGGGCGCGAAACTTGGCCACCGCCTCCTGATTGACCAGTTTGGCCATATCTTCATATTCGATCAGCTCGATTTTTTGAATTTCGTGGGAAGTTCGGAACCCGTCGAAAAAATGGAGAAACGGAACGCTGGATTCAATGGCAGCCAGATGCGCCACCAGACCCAGGTCTATGACTTCCTGGACCGAGGCAGAGGCCAGCAGCGAAAAGCCGGTTTGGCGCACGGCCATTACGTCCTGGTGATCGCCAAAAATAGACAGGGCGTGGGCGGCAATAGCGCGCGCGGTCACATGCATAACCCCCGGCAGCAATTCGCCCGACATCTTGTACATATTCGGTATCATCAGCAACAGCCCCTGCGAGGCGGTGAATGTTGTCGTCAGGGCGCCGGCAGCCAGCGATCCGTGAACGGCGGCTGCAGCACCGGCCTCGGACTGCATCTGCCGGACCGTCATCGCCTGACCGAAAATATTCTTGCGACCGCCTGCGGCCCATTCATCCGCAATCTCTCCTATCGGCGATGAAGGTGTAATCGGGTAAAGGGTCGCCACATCACTCATGGCATAGGCTACATGCGCTGCAGCAGTGTTTCCGTCGATTGTCTTCATGTTGTTAGCCATAAAACCGCTCCTTTATAATTTGGTATATATTGAGTTTGGTACATATTTTCTGGAAATGGTGCTGGAATGGTATTTTCAAGCGCCAAAATGAACTACCCCGCTGCAAGCAACTCAAGCAACTGAGTATCAATCGGAATATTTTATTCGCCCCAAGGGGCGGGGAATTAAACCCTTGTCCGCCTCCGGCGGATTAAATCATGTAACCTATGATAATCAATCACGTTTGTAAAGAAATAGTTTCTAAAAATCATTCAGTTAATTAAATCGTATTAGGATTTTATAAAAGGTTTTCGAAGAAATCGTTGCCCTTATCGTCGACGATGATAAATGCCGGAAAATCCTTGACTGTAATCATGTAAATGGCTTCCATACCCAGTTCCGGGTATTCGATAAGTTCGACTTTGGTGACGCAGTCTTTCCCCAGTCGGGCTGCCGGACCGCCGATGGAGCCCAGGTAAAAGCCGCCGTATCTTTTGCAGGCATCGGTGACGATTTTGGAGCGGTTCCCTTTGGCCAGCATCACCAATGAAGCCCCCTGCTTCTGGAAAATCGGCACATATGGATCCATGCGACCGGCCGTTGTCGGTCCAAAGGATCCGGAGGGATACCCTTGCGGGGTCTTGGCCGGACCGGCGTAGTATATGATGTGATCTTTGATATATTGCGGCAGGTTTTCGCCGCGGTTGAGCCGCTCGTTGAGTTGGGCGTGGGCGATATCTCTGGCCACCACGATGTTGCCGGTCAGCAGCAGGCGGGTGGCCACCGGGTACCGGCTCAACTCGGCCCGGATGTCATCCATCGAACGGTTCAAATCGATGCGAACGGCCTTATCATCGACCTGCTGTGCTTCGGGCAGATATTTTGAGGGGTCGGTTTCGAGCTGTTCCAGAAATATTCCCGCTTTGGTGATCTTGGCTTTGATGTTTCGATCGGCACTGCAGCTGACACCCAAACCGACGGGACACGACGCCCCGTGGCGGGGCAGACGGATGACGCGCACGTCGTGGCAGAAGTACTTGCCGCCGAACTGGGCCCCGATTCCCAATTCGCGGGAGATTTTCAGCAGGTTTTCCTCGAGTCCCAAATCGCGAAAGGCGTGTCCGCTTTCACCCCCCTGGCTGGGCAGGCCGTCCAGGTATCCGGTGGTTGCCAGTTTGACTGCCTTCAGGTTGGTTTCGGCCGATGTGCCGCCCACCACAAATGCCAGGTGATACGGCGGGCAGGCCGCCGTTCCGAGCGACTTCATTTTGGTAGTCATAAAATCGACCAGTTTTTCTGGCGTCAGCACCGCTTTTGTCTCCTGAAAGAGATAGGTCTTGTTGGCCGATCCGCCACCCTTGGCAACACACAAAAACGTGTAAGCATCCCCTTCGGTGGCATACAGGTCGATCTGGACCGGCAGGTTGCTGCCGGTGTTTATCTCATTGTACATGTTCAGCGGTGCATTCTGGGAGTAGCGCAGATTATTTTGGGTATAGGCGTTGAACACGCCCTTGGACAGTAATTCTTCATCCGAAAAACCGGTCCAGACTTGCTGTCCCTTTTTACCAATAACGATCGCCGTACCGGTGTCTTGGCACATCGGCAACACGCCTTCGGCTGAGATCACTGCGTTTTTAATCATCTCCAGGGCCACATAGCGATCGTTGCCGGATGCGTCCGGGTCATCAAAGATTTTTGCCAGCAGCTTGAGGTGAGAGGGCCGCAACAGATGGGCCACATCGGTAAAGGCCTGTTCGGCCAGAAGAACGAGGCCTTCCGAGGCAATTTTCAACACCTCGCGCCCTTCGAACAGCCCGGTGGACACGTGTTCATCGGTCAGGCGCCGGTAGGCGGTGGTGTCTTCAGCCAGGGGGAACATGTTCCGGTAAGCAAAATCGACCATTGGGGTGCTCCTTTGCCGCTGGAATGAACTTCCCCGCAGCAAGCTACGGGGTATCCATGAATGATACATTCTATCCTAACGCAGCAAGCTGTGCGGAATTAAACCCGGCAGATTTCACAATCTCCACCGCACATTCATTATAATGTGCAATCTGCTTGCCCTATGAAATGCGTAGCCTATTTCTCTGGGGCGTAATCTGTGGATTAAACTGTTATGCTTACAAAAAAATTTAAATCTAAAAGGAAGCGTCAATCATGTCAAGAAGATTCAGGAGGCCGGCTGGGTAACGTCAAAATGATTGTGCATATCATGCATGCCCAGATATAACCTCACGCAAATCCGCAAAGGCGCATAGTTTTCTTGAACTTTCTTTGCGTCTTGGAGCCTTTGTGGCTATTCTTTCCGGTTTATCCGGGTCGGGTTTTATGGAGGCGATACAACGCAAGAAGGACCGGGTGAGCTGCGACGGTTTATTTATGGGCAGGTGTCTGGCGCAGGCCTGACGCGTCTTGGCAACCTTTATTCAAAAGCCGGTTTCAGGTTTCCCACGTTGCGGCGCATGACGAAAAGAAAATCGCCCTGCCCGGGTGCATTGGCGCAGGGGTCAAACACCAGGCTCTCGATACCGATGGCTTTTAGTTTATTAACCGGAATCGGCCCGGGTTGGCCTTCCCAGATCATCCATTCGGCAGGCTGGGATTTTAAAATGCTATTGAGTTCGGCCCACTGTCGGTCATCCGGGTTTTCGTCCGGTTCCCAGTGGACGCTTTGGATATTCAACCCGTAGCGCCGGGTAAAATAATCATAGACCGGATGAGACGCCACGAGCGGTTTTGATGGATTCTTGGATACCGTGGACTGGATATCGCGGCTCAGGGCTGCCAGGTCTTTGCCAAGCGCGGCAAAATTGACCTCAAATTTTTGACGCAGATCCGGTTTTCTGCGGATGAAAGCCTTTGCAATGGCCCGGGCCTGCAAGGCAGCCAGATCAAAATCGAGCCAGGTTGTAAAAGCCGCACCTTCATGGGCATGTGCTCCGCCCGGACCGTGGCTGTGGGTCACGGCACTTTTGATGGTAATGATGCGGTCTTGAAATTTCTTTGATGTGTTTACCAGCTTCGACCGCGGCAAGCTTACTTTGTTGATCCAAGCGGCATAACCGGCACCGTTGAGCAGGATCAGGTCGGCCTGCTGATAGGCGCCAATGGTGGCAATGTCCGGTGTCCAGTATGCCGGGTCAACGTCTTCCGGTGCGGGAAATACAACCTGGACGTTATCGCCCCCGATGCGTTCGGCAAAATATTTGAGCGGATAATTGACCACGTATACCTTCAGCGGCTCGGAGGCCGAGCTGTTTTGTGCGGGGGACATTATGATTGGAATAATGATGACAATGATCCATGCAAGCAGATAATATTGTCCTCTACCCGATACACGTCCTCTGCGAATGTGTTTTGTTCCTTTGAGTGGTATCATAAAATCATGTTTGAATCGCGGCTGGCCCGCGGCGAGCTCGGTCGAGTCGAAGCCGCTCCCACAGGGTAGTTAATAGCTACTTATTTAACTCAGCGAATAAACAACATACGCACCAGATCATTGGCATAATAATCCACCGACATAACCATAGCGGCACAGAGTAGACCGCTGATGGTTGCGATAATCAAAATCTCCGCGGCAATCAGCCGTACGATGGTCATGCGGCTGCAGCCGAGCTTGAAAATCGTCTGAATTTCACGCTGTCGCAGGCGCAGCGAAAGTGCAAACACGAGGACAATGGCCAGAATTGTCACCAGGGCGACCACGGAGATGACCGCGTCGAGCACGTTCTTGATTCGGAATATATTCTGCAGCAGACCGTCGATGACCTCTTCCGGTTTGACGATCTGCTCAGTTTCTTCTTTTTTCAAATACCGACCTCGCAAGATGGTTCCGGATTTGGTGTCATAGGGCACGGCCACCACAGCGGTGATGGGATATCCGCCAAGGTCGCCGTGAAAGTGAAACGAGTTGATATTGTCTTTTGTAATTTCCGTATAATGGAACAGTTTGGCGGTGGCAGTCACATTCGAGTCGGTGCGTTTGTAGATCAAGGTTGGGTCTTTGATTCGGGTGATATCCTGGTGGCCGTGACCCAGCCCCTGGATGATCCAGGCGGTTTTCAGGTCGACAAACACCGCCAGATCGTCGGAGGTATGGGATTTTTCGAGTATACCGCTTACTTTCATCTTCAGGGGATAAACGCCGGCCAGGTCGAAAAGACTCTCCGGCGATGATACCAGACTGTCGCCGGGCTTTAAATTCAAGCCCGCAGCAACCCTGGCACCCAGAACACAATCTCCGAGCACGGTCAGCTGTCGGCCTTGGGCGATTTTTAAATGGCGAAAATCAAAATAATCCAGGGTAGTGCCGATAATCGGACTTCCGCGGGCTTTGAAGCGCGCATAAACAGGGATGGGCAGCGCCAGATCGGTATCGTACACCCGCTCTGAAGCCTGCATGGTTATTATTTCAGGAACTTCATCCCCGAAATATAGTGTACTCATGACCAGGTCTAGGGAACTGCCCTTGGCACCCATGACCAGCGGTGTTGACACGGCCCGGGACATGAGCTGGCGTTCGCTTTCAGCCAGAAGCAACTGCAGGGCAAGGGGGAGAAAAGAAATCAAGGTAACACAGGCCACCAGTGTAGCGGTCTTGATTTTATTGAAGCTGATGTATTTCCAGGCGATGTAAAGGCTGTCGATCATCTCGGCATAAATATTCACCGCCCTGCCGGCTCAGGTTCATGCAGGAGCTTTGCATAAGGCCGCGACGCGGAGTGATAAAGATTGTCTTTTTTATTTGCTATCTGCGGCCTGTACGTCTTTGCAGTGAATTATTGATCAGTGACCGGAAATAACACCCTTTGGTCAAAGTCTACCATTTCCAGACACTAGTTGCGAAAGTGTTTAAAATCTATTACACGGTCGAAACGCCTGAGCAATTCATGGTCATGGGTCACCGCCAGCAAGGTGGTGTCATGTTCTTCGACCGCCCGAAAAAGCAAATTCAGGATGCGGATTTTATTATCCGGGTCTAGATTTCCCGTGGCCTCATCCGCCAGGAGCAGTTTGGGGCGCGGCAATAGTGCGCGGCAGATTGCGGCCCGCTGTTTTTCGCCCTGGGAAAGATCATCGGCACGCCTTTTGAGCTTGTCGCCGATGCCCATCTCTTCGGCCAGTGCGACGGCCTGCTTTTTTACCGCTTTGTCCAGCGTCAGTGCACCGGTGATTCGGTACGCGTGCAGGATGTTGTCGTAAATGTGCAGATAGTCGAGAAGCTCGAAATCCTGGAACACGAAACCGATGCGGGTAATGCGGAAATCCCGCCGGTCTCCGTCGCCGAGTTCGCTGACCTTGACGCCATCCACGCTGACAGTTCCGGACACCGGCGTGAAAATACCGGCCAGCAGATTCAGCAGCGTGGTTTTGCCCGACCCGCTCGGTCCGATCACCGCAACCTTTTCTCCCCTGCCGACCTCGAATTCAGGGATAGTGAGTTTAAACTCACCGGCTCGGTAGTAAAATTCTAATTCGTGGATATCTATCATACAACGCTCGGTAAAAACATCCGGTCTGGGGGTAAACTATTTATGGTCGTTTACGGACCGGTGTCAATATGAAAAAATGAGATATACCGGATCAGCCGTCGGATGTAAGCGCCTCCTTACTCATAGGCCTTTTCTACGGCTGTCTGGACGGCATTCATGATTACGATGCTGCTGTTGGTGGCACCGGAGACCACGTCTACCCGGGTGGACTGCTCGGCCGTAATGCGTTGGGGAATGAGGATATCGGCTCTTTTGCCTTTCCAGGATGCCATATGTCCCACCAGCTTTACCTCGGCGATGCGGCCTTCATAAATGGTGACCTTTACCGCGGCACTGTTGGGTCCGTTGCGGCTGCTGCCCTCGTAAACACCGTCGATCAGCTTCTTTCCTTCCAGGTCGTCGCCGGTGATGGGGGCCGCGTGGCAGCCGAACAGAAACCCGCATAACATCGTCGCAACAGTGAATTGGATCAATTGGTGATATTTCATTTTATTCTTTCCGCGTAAAAGTTCAGCCACTATGACACGAAGGCACCCCAGTACGATCTGCCGGACCTACGGGGTAAACAAAGAATGAATATGAAGATTAAACTCTCAAGCCGCCTGAATTCGAACCATCGTCCGGGTCCGTCCTTGCCGGCAGGCGGATGACAACCTCGGTGCCGGTCCCTTCTTGGGATTGGACATCAATTTCCCCCCCGTGCTGGTCGACGATCATTTTCGTCATCATCAAGCCGATGCCGGTACCGCAGGGGTCTTTGGTAGTAAAAAAACTGCGAAAGATCTTACGACGCACTTTTTCCGGCATTCCAATACCGTTATCGGTCACACGATATTCCACCACCGGGCCGGCACCTTTGGCGGTGCGCACAATGACTTCTTTCACCGCTTCAGGTTTATCATGATCCAGGCAGGCATCAATGGCGTTTGTTACCAGATTTTCCAGGCAGCATCGGACACCACCCGGATCAAAATAGTATTTTTTAAGGCCCGGGCTGAGTTCGGCCCTCAATTCGACATGGTTCTTCCGGGCCCGGGACTGCATCTTGTCCACCACCTCTGTGACCGGCACGCCGGGGTCACACAATTCATAATTTACGACGGCATACTTGCCGTAGTGAAGCAGATCCAGAGAAAGGTTGTGAATTTTGTCCACATTACCTTTGACCATTTTCCATCCATCCTGCACGGATTGCTTGCGATCCGACTCAATTCCTTTTCCGATGATAACAAGTCCCTGCTCCAGGCCCCCGGAAATCCGTGAAATCGACTGGGACAGGTCGGTAATGGTCTGGCCGACCGCTGCCAGTCGCTCGGTTTCGATGAGCTGTTGGGCTTTTTGCTGCACGCGCTTTTCAAGTTGGCGGTTGTATTCCCTGATCTGCCGGCGCAGGGAGATTCTTTCCTGAGCCCTCTTGATGGCGATTTCCAAGATCTCATCATCGATCGGTTTGGTGACAAAATCGGTGGCATCGTATTTCAGGCTCTGTATGGCCAGATTCATATCACCTTGACCGGTAAACATGATAACTTCGGTTTCGGCGTTTTCCTGTTTAATTATGCGCAGCAACTCGATCCCGTCCATGTCCGGCATTTTGATATCTGTCAACACGATCGGCGGATTAACCGCTCTGAAAATCCGCAGCGCATCCTGGCCGCTGTCTGCGGTATGCACCGTAAAACCGCTGTCTGCCAGTGAGATCCCCAAAACCTTGCGGATGCCTTTCTCGTCATCAACCAGCAGTATCGTATCGTTCATCCCAGTCACCAGATTTATAAGGCTTATCTAAGCTCAATCTCCCTGGTCGTCCGTCACCGGAAATGTGATCACAAAGCAGGCGCCGCCCGTCTCGTTTTTGAGGGCCTGAATGTTGCCGCCTAAATCTTTGATGATCCCGTAGCTGATCGACAACCCGAGCCCTGTTCCTTTACCTACATTCTTGGTGGTAAAGAACGGTTCAAAAATTTTATCCATTATCGCTGCTGGAATGCCGATACCCGAGTCGCATACCTTCACGATGACCCCAGATTTAGCGGAACCGGAGTGCAAAAAGATTTTTTTATCACCTTGTCCCGGGCCTTCCAACGCTACCCGATCCATAATGGCGTCGCGGGCGTTGATCAGCAGGTTGATAAATACCTGTTCCAGGCGGTCCGGATCAGCCGTGATAGCCGGCAGCCCGTCTTCCAGATTCCATATCACTTCGATGCCCCTGACAGTCAGTTGCTGACTGAACACTTCAAAGGTTTTTTTCAAAACTTCATTGATATGCACCGCTTCCTGATTCATATCGGACTTGCGACCGAATTGTCGCATGTGGTTTATTATCTTGCTGGCACGATCAACGTGACTGTCAATTTCTTCAGACATGGTGTACATGATGTCGTCGGCAATCAGTTCCTTCTTCTTGACCTTTTTCATGAAAAAGCTGCTTGCCGTCTTAATCACCGAAAGCGGCTGGTTCAATTCGTGCGCCACTCCGGTGGCCATCTCTCCCAGAGTGGCCATTTTACTGGCCTGGATCAGCTGCTGTTCGGTTTCAAGCCGTTTGGTGATATCGCTGGTGGTGACCAGCAAAACCTTCTGACCCGGATACTCAGAGGGATAAATTCGAATATTGACAAACAGCGTTGCACCGTCTTTGTCATGCTGTTTGACCTGGTTGATCACCGACGCGTTTTTCAGCTCGCGCATCAATCGTTGCTGATCCGGTGGCGTAAACGTGTTCAGAAAGGATTGCCCGGTGACTTCTTTTTTTCGAAAACCGTACACGATCGGCACACTTTCATTACAGTCGAGAATCTCTAAACTGTCCGCATCGAGCACAAAGACCGGATTGGGAATGTTGTTGAAAATCGCGTAATATTTTTTCTCCGACTTTTCGAGATCTTCTTCCAGCTGTTTTCTATCGGTGATGTCCAGATTCATCTCCATTACGGCGATGATTTCGCCATCGGCATTTCGGATGGGCGATGTTTTAACCAGCCAATAATGCGGCACACCGTCTTTGCCCAATCCGGATTCTTCACTCTGATGCGACCGGCCGTCCTCGAACGTTTTTTCAACCGGGCAAATCACGCATTTTTCATCGCGGCCCTTGTAGGCGCAATAGCAGAAATCACCTGGCTGGGGGGCGAACTTTTCGGCGAATTCCCGGTTGTATTGAATCAGTCTGTAATCTCTGTCCTGAACCGTTATGTAACACGGCACGGTTTCAAACAGTTTGCGGTATTCATCTTTTTGCCGGTTGAGTGCCGCCTGTTTTTCTCCGATTTCCTGACCCATTTCATCAATGGCTATTGCCAGCTGGCCCAGTTCACTGCTGGGCTCGATATCTAACTTGCTGCTGTAGTCCCCCTTGGATATCAGCCGGGTCCCTTTAATCAGCTTGTTGATGGGCCTTCTGACAAACTTTAACATCAGAATGAATATGACGGTGCCCGTAATCAAAAACACAAACACCGCCAGCCCGATAACCCCCTTTTCGAAAAAGATGACATGTCGGTCCGTTTCTTCCAGCGAAACGACCACGTCCAGGGCCCCCAGAATCTTTTTCTCTGCCGGATGGAAGTGACAGTCATTCGCAGAACAGCCCGGTTCATTATAAATGGGGCTGATAATCCCCAGCAGTCGATACCCTTTTGCGGATCGGAAAATGCGGGTGCGTTCATCCACATCCAGCCGTACATAGGGCGGATCGGTTCTGTGGCAGATATCGCAAGCTTCCGCTTTTATATTTGTGTGTCGATCGACATCACCGGGCTGGTTGGAGAACTTAATTATCCCTTCTTTATTATAGATTCGAACAGTCTCGATATCTTTCTGGCGGGCAATGTTATTGATAATCTGGTTGATATCATCGCGCGAGTTGGTCATCATCGCATAGTGGGTGCCGAGCTTGATCGTTTCGCTGAGCCTTTCACCCCCGGCAGCCAGCTCCTTCTTGAGTCTTTCCTGCTGGTATTTGATATTGAAATAGGCCCAGATGGAGATGCTGATCAGCAGGATCGCTCCGACCGAGACGATGAATTTTGCGACAAGGCTGTAACGCAGGCCGTTGATGAATCGAAACATGATGATGGTGCTTTCTAAAACTTTAGGTGTGTATTTAATTCCTTAGTCGTATTGCATCTGAGCGCAAAGATACTCCTGGTTACCGGATCCAAGATGCAGGATGCAGGATATAGGGTTCAAGGTACAGGATACACGAAATACGAACCAAAACAAACAATTTGCGCTACGCGCTGTACACGGGTGATAAACGATTTGCGTTATGTTGAAATTCCGATAACGCTATACCCAATACTCCGATACAGCTTCATCATACCATTTATGGTTTATCTATAAAAGTGTCATTGAAGGTTATCGATATGGATTACCTGTGGCAAAAACAGATGTCAAGACAAGATGGATCGGAGGTAAATTGGCATGCAGGCACTCTGTGACACCGTTTCAGGCGGCCGGGAATGCTATCGGCATTGTTTCGTATCAGTCGCACTGGACAATTTGACCGTCTTTCTTTGTCATGTCATGCTTGGCGGATTGGGGCAGGGATTTGGGCAGCATTACCCGGAAATGCGATCCTTGCCCGGGGGCCGACGTCACCTCAATATATCCGCCGTGTTGTCGAATAATCTTGTGGGCAATGTACAGACCCAAACCGGTGCCCGCATGCCCTTTGGAAGAAAAAAAGAGGGTAAATATGTTTTCCCGGGTTTCTTTATCCATGCCGGTCCCGTCGTCGCGGACATCAAAAATGACGTGATCGTCTTTGTGGCCGACATCGAATGTGATGCGGTGCTTTGTCCTGGTTTTGTCGGCCAGGACGGCTTCGATGGCATTTTCGAGTATGTTGATGATCGCCGTTCGCACCAGGTTGGCATCGATTTCGAAATTGTCGGGCGAATTTTCAAAATTTTTTATAAACTCTATTCCATGTTGTCCTATTTTATTTTCTATTGTCAGGCACAGGTCTTCGGCAAAACCCAGCACATCCACCGGTTCCCAATGCAGTTCTCTTTCCTTGGCATAGAACAGGATGTTCTGGACCATATTACGGATGCGATCGATCATCAATTGAACAACTTCCCACCCCTCTTTGATCTGTGCCTCGTCTTTTTTGGCAACCCCGCTGTTTATCAGGTACATGCCGCCGTCCAACCCCGTCAGCAGGCCCTTTACACCGTGTGAAATCGAGCTGATCAGAAAGCCCAGAGAGGTCAGATTGTCCTGAAGCCGGCGTATCTGAGTAATATTGGTCGACATCTCCATGACCTGGGTAATCTCTCCGGCTGCATTTCTAATGGGAGCCGTCCAGATCAGAACGTTGATCTGCTCGCCGGACTTGGAGGTGACGGCCATTTCTGCCTGGTGGGATTGTCCGTCTTCGAATGTTCTGGCTACCGGGCAATCGGTACACGGCTGGGAACGATGCTTGTATATCTGAAAGCAGTAGGAACCGGCGTCTTCTCCGAAATCTTCTTTAAATCGGCGGTTGGCAGCGGCCAGCTTGAACTCTCTGTCCTGCACGGAAATATAACACGGCACTTCGTCAAAAAGCTGCTGGTAACGCTGCTGGGTGGTGCACAGCTTTTCCTGAAGACGATTGACTTCGGATATATCGGCTGCAATTTCAAGCACCAGTTCCAGTTCACCGTCCTTATTGGTTATCGGAGCAGTATGGATGATTACGGGCAGCTCTTTGCCGTCAAGATATTTTATGGTCTCTTTGGCGCGCTGCCCCTTGCGGGTCCGAAAGGTCATTCCCACCGGGCAGGTCTCGGGAGCGTTCTCCTTGGCCTTATAGATTTCCCAGGATCTTCCCCCGACCCTGTGGCCGAGGCGCTCGGTAAACAGCTGATTGGTTTCAACGATCTTCAGATCCCGGCTATGTATTGAAACAAAACAGGGCATCTGGTTAAAATAGCGGATACCACCGTCCAGGTCTCCGGTAATGTCTTTTATGGCCGACGACAGTCCATCGATTGCCTGGCCGATGGCCAGCAACCGTTCGGCCTCGACCAGTTTAGCCGATTGCACTTTGACCAGCGCCTCTAAATTTTCGGTGTAGGCTCGCAGTTGCTCGCGCATGGAAATCTTTTCATGGGCGCGGTTTAAAGCAATCTCAAGAACATCGTCATTGATCGGTTTTGTGACGAAATCGATGGCCTCGCTTTGTAAACTCTTTATGGCCAGATCCAAATCCCCGTGGCCGGTGATCATGATCACTTCCGTGTCGGGATTTTCCTGTTTTATCTTTTGGAGAAGGGCGATACCGTCCATACCCGGCATTTTTATATCGGTGAGAATAATCGAAGGCAGGGTCTTTCTGAAAACTTTGAGGGCCTGTTTACCATTTTCCGCCGTAAAAACCTGATATCCGGAGTCGGCCAGAGAGAGACCCAGAACTTTGCGGATACCCTCTTCGTCGTCCACCACCAAGATTTTTGTACCTTTTATTATTTCGCTGGAAAGTGGCATGCTGTCTGCAAGGGTTACACCCGAGTGAAGCTCCCCGCATCAAGCAGGGATTATCAAGTTAAAATTCTTTAGGCCTCTCCTGCATTCGGCTTGCCGAAGGGGGGTGGCGTCAAGAGTGAAGAATCCGGGCCCAGAGGACCAGGATTTCTATGTTGGATTAATTTACAGGCTCGATGCTTATTGAATACTGTTTTGAATCGCCTCCAGGAGTTCGTCCGCTCCCGGCGTTTTCTCAATATAGGCTGCCGGCTCGGGAATGCTTTCGTCTTTATATTTGTCCAGTACCTTCTGCGAGTGCAGAAAAGTCTTCTTGGATACTGCCGAAACGATGATGACCGGTATAGCCTTCAGTATCGGGTCGGTCTTAATCGCCCGATACATCTCCACACCGCTTTCTTTGGGCATCATCACATCCAGAATGATTAGAGCTGGTTTATGTTTTTCAGCCAGTTTCAAACCCTTGACCCCGTTTTCGGCCGCGAGCGGCTTAAAACCATTGGTTTCCAGCAAAGTGGTAATGAACGTTCGCATATGCAGTTCATCATCAACAACCAGAACTTTTTGCGCCATCTCTTATTCCTCCGTTAATCAGGTGATAAATTCCCGTGATTTACTATTTAAACAGCAAGCTCAAGCTATTTCACCGGGCAGGGTAAATCCCTTGGCCGGGTTTCGGATGGCAATGACGTGGCAGTGGGCAAATTTGGACACATTGGCAACCGTGCTGCCATGGACAATCCGGTCCTGTTCGGATTTGCCCAGGGCTCCCATAACAATTACGTCAATGTCATTTTTCTTGGCATAGCGGATGATTTCAATATCCGGAGCCCCGTCTTTAATCACCCATATGCAATTTTTAAATCCCTTCAGCTTTTTTTCGTATTTCTTCTTCAACACTTCCTCGGCCTTCTTTTCGACCTCCTGATTGTAAAAAGCCTGGCCGTTGGGAGCATCATTGGGAACATGCTCGTCGACCACATGCCGCATATACGTATAAGAAGAATGGGGGATGTGGAGAATATGCAGCCTGGCATCGTGTTTTTTGGCTAAATCCAGAGCGTGCAGAAACGCAATGTTGGCATCCTCAGAAAAGTCGGTACAAAACAGGATCTCTTTATAATCTATCATGGTGAGCGCCTCTTTGATTTGTTTGAAGTTGATACGGCGTTTCCAATTAAGGCTGGAAACCTGTTTACCTTATTTACCCTTTTCCGCAACCGATCGATGCTTATCAGGCAGCCGGATAAAAAATACGGTCCCTTTGTCCCGCTCGGATTCGAAATCGACGACCCCCCCGTGCTCGTTAATGATTTTTCTGGTGAGCATCAAACCCAAGCCCGTCCCCTTGGAGCCTTTGGTGGTAAAAAACTGCTGGAATATCTTTTCACCGGTCTCGGCGTTCATACCGCAGCCATTGTCAGTAACGCGATATTCCACCGCCCAGCCTTCGGCTTTCACAGACTGCAAAATGACCTTGGCTGACTCCCCGCCGGCGTGTGAGCACTCGATGTCGGTGCATGCATCGATGGCATTGGTCACCAGATTGAGCAGACAGCGATGAATCCCTTCAGGATCAAGCCATACCTGCGAAATTGTCGGGTCGAGATCAAGTTCCAGGAGAACGCCGCGATCTTTCGCGCGCGGAAGCATTAAATCAAAAACCTCCTGAGCCGGTCGATTGGGATCACATCTCCTATAATCGGGCGCCCGTTCCTTGGCGTAATTCAGCAAATCCAGCGCGACATTTTTGATGCGGGCAACATCGGCTTTGACCATGTCCCATCCCTGGAAAAGGTATTGCCTGTTTTCCAGCTCAATGCCCTTTTCCAGGACAAACATCCCACCGGTGAGTCCACCGGTGATATTTTTTACGGCATGCGCCATACCTGCAACGGTCTGGCCTACGGCAGCCAATCGTTCGGCCTGCACCAGCTGTGTGGTTTTTTCCTCCACAAGTTTTTCTAGGTTTTCCGTATATTCCCGGAGTTTGCTTTTGAGAAAAATCTTTTCATTGGCTCTTTTCAGCGCGATTTCCAGGGTGTCGTCATCAATCGGTTTGGTGATAAAATCGGTGGCGTCAGATTTTAAACTCTGAATCGCCAATTCCATATCACCGTGACCCGTAATCATGATCACCTCGGTATCCGGGCTCACCGTTTTAATCTCTTGCAGCAGCTCAATGCCGTCCATCCCCGGCATTTTTATATCGGTCAGAACAATAGCTGGTTGTTCTTTGCGGAAAATATCAAGCGCCTGTTCAGCATTTTCGGCCGTGGAGACCTCGTAACCGCCATCGGTAAGCGATATTCCTAGGACCTTGCGAATTCCCTCCTCATCATCTACTAACAGAATTCTCTGCGTCATCAACTCTCCTCGGGAATCTGCAAAAGTGTTACCAAATGTGAATGCCGCCCCGATATACCCGGATGATGCCAGAATACCAAGATATCATGCCGACAGCACCGAAACAACACTCAAATGTTGTCCGGCCGCCTGCCGCCGCATTATTCTTCCGGCTTCATCTCATCCGGCAAAACCAGCATGGGCGCCATAATGGTCTTAAAATGCACCACTTTGACGCCCAGCTTGTACTCGTTGTTCAGATCCCCGATCTGGTCAAAACAGTTATGACAGGGAACAACTACGATTTTGGCTCCGGTTTTGCGAATCTGATCGGCCTTTATTTTGCCGGAGATCATCCGTCTCCTTTTGAATTCAGGACCCATGGGAACATATCCGCCGCCCCCGCCGCAACAGTGATTGTATTCGCAGTTGGGCTCCATTTCCCGAAAATCTTCGCACAATGCGTTGAGCAGATAGCGGGCTTCACGCCAGAGCCCGCCGTTTCTGGATACATTACAGGGGTCTTGATAGGTGACCGCTTCCTTGACTTTTTTATCCGGATCCAGCTTGACGCGACCGTCGCGCACGTATTCGTAAAAAAGCCGCACACTGTGGATGACCGGCCGCGGGGGTTGACCACCGGGAAGTCCCAGCCAGTAAGGCCCTTCGAACCGAAGGGCACGATAGGCGTGCCCTCATTCGGTGACTCCGATTGTTTTGGCCTCCAATCGTTCGGCGGCATCGTATACGAGTTTGACACAGTGGGCGGCACACTTCATATCACCGGCGAACATCCCCAGGTTGGTGTCATCCCAGCCCATATCCGGAACGGTCCAGTTCTCTCCGGCGACGTGGAAAATCATCGCCGCCTCGGCAATATCCTGGGGATAGAATTTGGCCTCACGGGCATTGATGGTGTACATCATGTCCGTCCCCTTTTTGTTGATGGGGATTTTCAGCCCGCGGCATTCATCTTCCATCTCCTCTTCCATCCATTCACAGGTGTCAACAAAATCTTCCTGGGTAACGGCCATCTGATTGCCGAACTCCCAGTAATTCTTGACGGCATCCAGCAGGGGTGCCGGAGACAGCCCCTGGCTGTGCAATATAGCGCGCGTGGTGGCGATCATTACGGCAATATCGATTCCAAACGGGCAGTACAGCGAACAGCGGCGACAAGCGGTGCAGTCGCCATAGGCAATGCTGGCCATTTCCTCCAGTTCTTTGCGTGTCACTTCCCCGTTTTGCTTATAGAGCTTACCAAGGGTTTTGATGAACTTGTAGGCCGGGGTGTACTTGGGATCCCGGTTGTGCGCCGTTACGAAAAAACAGCTGTTGGCGCAGTACGCACAGTGGGCACACAACTCCAGCCAGGCCTTGAAGCGGCCCCCCTTTAATGCTGCCAAGCGCTCCTTTATGAGCTTAGTATCTACAGCCAGTTCTGTCATATTGTTTCCTCCAATATTATTGAGCCTGTAATTATTTCAGGACAAATCCCGGAAAGACCGGAAAAGTAAGCTATGATGAGTTCCCCTATCAATCTACTCTAATTGATCCCGAATCAGACAGCCAGACCCGCCTGGAAGGGTGCAGCTGCGATCCGTTCAACAGCATTCCGCCAAACGGTGCTGCTCATGAATATTTGACATTTATTACTACCAGCTGACCGCCCCCCTTCTTTGACCCATTTCACTGGCGATATGGGCTCTTGTCAGAAAAAACAAAAGCATGTGGCTCATTTTGGTAAACGGTATGGCAATGAGCATAATCTCCCCGAACAGGATGTGAAGAATCAACATGGTTTTATAGTGAAACCAGTGATGGGAAGCAAAATATCCGGTTAAGAAGGGCGCGATGACGATGGCCAGCAGCAGGTAATCATAAGCAGTGGTCACGATCCTCGCATCGGGATAGGCGATACGTCGCAAAACCATCAAAGTCGCCGCCGCTAAAAATAACAAAGTCATATTATCGCCCGCTGTTTCGGACAGGGACCACAAACTGAAGCCCCATCTTTCCTTCAACAGTATATTGTGCGCCTGCAAAAATATGGGCGTGGCCAGCAGGCAGATATGAAAGACAAAGGTGATCAGGGTCAGGGCCGGGCGTTCGCGCATACTGCGGCTGCCGAAGGGAATCAGCCAGCGGACGGTGGACTTCACCGACCAGCCCCAGCTGAAATGATTGAAAACGACCTTGTCCTTCTTTTGGGCAAGACGTACAAGGGTGACAATTCTGTAAATCATCCCGATGAAGAAAATGGCAAAAGCTATCCAGGCTAACGGCCCGGTGACAAATGCATACATCTGGGTCTCCTTGTGTTTCTAGAGTCGGTGTCCATTATTCGCTAAATCCGCCTATTCTTCGTCGCGTTCGGTTAAAAAACGCCAGAAAAGGGGAAAAAATACCAGAACCAGGACAATGAGAATATAAGTGATCGATTCCGTGCGGAACATGAATTCTTGTAGCGTGTTAATGCCGTCCATATGCCTATTGTTCCTTTTTATTTAAATTTTCAGTGCGGTTCGTAATCCGGATGCTCGTAGAATACCGGCATGCGCGTGACGATTAATCGATACGCAATCAGGCCCAGCGTAACGATAAACACGGAAATCCCGATTTCCATCCAGTGCGGGAAATATCTTTCATCGGCCGGCAGGTGATAGTTGAATGCGATCAGACAGATATTAAACCGATTGAGCATGATGCCGAAGACAGCCAAGACCGACGTCCAGCGGATCAACTTGAGATTCTTGTCACGCACACCCACGGCATAGAGAAAACACGGCAGGGCCACAAATCCTAAAATTTCAACCAGAAACCAGAGCCCGTAGGATGTCGTCAGCAGATGCCAGCTGTGCGATTCCGATATTCCGATGATTTTCATCATAAAATACCCGGCCAGAACGAAAGCGGCCGCTTTCCCGAAACCCAGTGTCACCCGGTCTTTTTCCTTTAAATGGGCTTCGTCCATCTTATCGGCGAAGTACCGGTGGGCCAGCGTACTTTCGAAGATGACCATTGAAAGACCCGCAATGATGCTGCTGACGAAAAAAAACAGGGGTATATAAGACGAATACCAGAGCGGGTGCAGCTTTGATGGTGCGATAAGAAACAGGGCCCCCAGAGAAGACTGATGCAGGGTCGAAAGGATAACACCGAAAACGGTCAAAACCAGCGTCAGTTTGACGACCAGGTTGCGCGCCCGCTTTAAACCGAGCCATTCCATCGCCGTCGGGGAAAACTCGATAAACAGGACGGTCAGATAAAGGGCCACACAGGCGGCCACTTCAAACAGCAAAGATGTGGTACCCTGTTGAACGAGAAACGGAAAAGGCAGACGCCACGGTCGGCCGACATCGTAATGCAACGCCAGCACCACCAGGGCATACCCTAATAACCCGGTCAGGATAGCCGGTCTGACGGCCGAGTGGTATTTTTTCATTCCGAAAATGTAAACCGCTGCCGAGGTAACATACCCTCCTGCAGCCAAGGCAACCCCGGTAAGCAGATCAAACCCGATCCATATCCCCCACGGATTGTTATCGGAAAGATTGGTTACGGCGTCTAATCCCCCCGTAAATCGCAGATAGGTGAGGATCAGCCCTATTATTACGATGATTCCAGCAACCAGATTAAACGGTGAATAAAATGATTTGCTGGAAGGAGCGGTATCATTGGACATCAGGAATCCTCCTCGCTTTCTGGTTTGGCATCTTTTTCTGCCTGAGGCTTTGCAGCTTCCTCAAGCGCTTTTTTGACTTCGTTTTCGATGGCCGTCAGCTTTTCCTTTTCGGCCCGGGCCAGGGCTTCGGAAAGCTTGTGTTCGGCTGCGGCCTGGGTGTCGGCAATTGCAGCGGTGACCGCCGTATCTGTTTCCTGTTGGGCAATTTTCTCTTTACGTTTCGAGATGGCATAAATGCCGGTGAGCAGAACCGGCCAGAGGCTGACTACCACCGGAACACCGCCGAGCGCGCCTTTGGTAAGCGCCGGTGCCGGAGTCACACCCAGGTCTTCCCGCATTCCGATTTCGCGGAACGGCACCCCCGACAGATACAGCCAGTTGGTTCCACCCATTTCGTGTTCGCCGTATATATGCGCCACATAGCGATCCGGAAATCTGCGGATGCGTTCTCTGGCAAACCGGATCAAATCTTTGCGTTTGCCGAAAGCCAGCGCTTCGGTGGGGCAAGCCTGCACGCAGCCGGGCAGCAGTCCTTTGACAATACGCGGGTGGCACAGCGTGCACTTTCTCACCCGGGGTGTGAGCACCTTGTCATATTCATAGGTCGGGATTTCAAACGGACAGGCGATCATGCAGTAGCGACACCCCACGCAAACCGACTCATCATAGGTTACGGCCCCGCTACGGGTTTTGGTAAAGGCCCGCACGAAGCATGCCGATGCACACGCCGGCTCCAGGCAGTGATTGCACTGCACCTTGCGATACCACGGCCCCCTGCCCTGGGAAGTGTTCTCATACCGATTGACGATCGTATAGACTTTGGCGTCTGTGCGCCGCTTTTGATCCAGGATGGAAAGATCGTCAAAGGGTTGCTCCGGTGCCGGCAGATCATTCACTTCGTTGCAGCCGGCTTCACACTTTCGACAACCGATACAGCGGGTATTGTCAAACAACACACCGACGCTGTCCGGATGTCCGGCAAACTGCTTATTTGAAGCAGCGTGCGCGGCATGGCCCAGGGTCGTGCCCCAACCGGCTGCTCCTAACCAGCCAAGGAACTTTCTTCTTGATATGGACATAAACTTACCTCAACGATGAAAATGAATGGATTAAATTCTACCTGCTCAAAATGGTTCAAGATAAAAGGCCGTCACTATAAGTTTCCTAAAACCTGAAAATCCCTCGAAACTTTAAATCGATGGCGCTTATTGTTCATTCATACTGTTCGATTTCTATATCCAACCGCCTGATATTGCAAACAAACCCAACCTCTATTTCTTCTTGTGACAGGCTTCACAGTCGGTGGTCACAGGTTTCTTGAGTCCCATATCGCTGTGGCATTCCATACACTGCTGGTGATACGCCCCCATCAAACCCGGCCGCAGGGGATAGTTCGCATCAAAGGGTTTGCCGTGGCAGGTACCGCACAGCGGGGGTTTTTTGGACAAGGGGCTGTTATGATGGCACCCCTGACACAGTGTTCCCGGCGTGCGATGAAAATAGCTCGCCATAGGATTGTCTTTGATGTTATCAACCAGCGCAGCGACTATTTTGCGGTGCGGCATTTCGACCGGTTCATATTTTTCAGACAAAATTTTTATCTGCACTTTTTCGGGTATATCTTCATCCGGATAAGTGCCGGTAACCGCTTTGCGAGACGCCAGCAGCTGGGCGGCCTGCAGCTTCGGGTCCGGTTTCAGCGCCGGACTGGCGCTTGCGCTCTGTGACACGGGCGCCATGTGACAGGCAAGACAGGTAGCCTCATCTTTCTTGCGGGGGCGATCGATCGTGGCATGGCATCCGGCGCACTTGGGCTCCTGCTGGTTGATTCCGTGACAGCCCAGGCAGCTTTGATCTACTTTGAGCTGATGCATGGCTTGCTCGAGTTTCACCTGCTTGCCTTCCTGGCTGCCCTCCGGCGTATGGCACTGGATACAAGCGTTGAGGTCCGCATGATGGCATACGCGACAGGAGTTGTTATATTCTTCATGCCCTTTGTGATTGAAAGGAACGGCGCTCATCCGCGCCGCAGCGGCGGAACCCGGGGCAGCTGCTTCCCCTTTGCGTTTTTTAATCAAAACGACATCCGGTTGATTGAGTTGCATGCGCGGGACATTTTTAACCACCTCGATGAGTTTCTGTTCACGGGGATCATGGCAACCGCTGCATTTTTCCGGTCCGGCGCTTTTGTTTTGCGCCAGCTGGCTTTGATGACAATCGATGCATGCCAGGTGCGAGGCGAGTTGCATGGAAATCCGATTTTCCTCAGTAACCTGGCCGTGACAGTACCGGCAGGTGGCCTCCTTGCCTTTGACGTAAACAAGGGCTTTGGTGCGCGCATCATATTGATGATGACATTGTTCACATTTGTTATCCAGGGCTTTGGAATGACGATAATGAAGGGATTTGTCCATGCCGATCGGATGCCGTGAAGAGGATACTTCTCGTTTATCTTTGTGGCACTCACCGCAGGTTACCGGACCACTTTTTTGTGGAGCGGCGGTCTCTTTGTGGCAGCCGACACATTCGGTGTGATAGATATCCATGCTCGCTTTTCTGCTCGTATCCTCCAGACGTTTGAATTTCAGCGACTGGCGGTTTTTGTCCTTCAAGTGGCAGGCCGTACAGTTTTTGTTCTGTTTCTCAACCGCATCAGAATGCTTCTCGTGGAGAAATACAACCGGCGGTCTTTCCAGCTCGCCGAACGATTTTAAACCGTCGATAGTAACAATGTCCGCCCTGAGATTTTTGCGGGCATCCGAAGTCTGTTGCACACCCTGTACGCCGATGCTCATGGCAAACACAATCAAGATTGCAACTGTAAAAAAAACGCCTGTCCCTCGTAGCAGTCTTTTTGCCGTCATCATGTTTTAAATCCTTGTAAAATTATCAGGGGTTTAAGTCTTAAAATCTCTTCGGTATCCGAATCAATATGTCTGTTTCTCATTGTTGAGCAAATCCTGAAAGGTTGTCCCATCATATATTTCAAATATGGCGCTGTTGACTTTTTTCCAAAGCGGCACGAAAGCACAATCGCATTCGAATGGGCAATCCCTTTTGGACAAACAGGATATTCTATGAGCCGGGTCATCACTTCCCTGCATAAACCGCAGAACATCACCGACTGATAACTTTTCCGGCGGCATTAACAGTTTATATCCGCCATAATAGCCGCGTTTGGATTCGATAAACCCGCTGTTTTTCAACTGGCCGAGAATGACTTCTAAAAATCGAAGGGGTATGGCTTGGGCCTTGGCAATTTCAGATATTTTCTTGGGACCTTTGCCCTTGTGTTTGGCAAGCTCGAGCACTGCGCGCAGTGCGTATTGTTCTCTCTTCTGGGTTCGGAACATAGTGCGGTTTCCCGACTATTTTTATCGAGTGTCTTCCCGATCTTTTTAGTCAAGTTACTTGTTGACTTTTTTAGTCGAGAAAGCCTGGGTTGTCAATCATTTTTTTATATTTTCGCCCAAAAAAATATCTTGATGTAATATAGCCGAGGGGTTGGGGAGTTTCTCCGGAAGGCGTCTGTCTGTGACCCCCGATGGCGGGATCTTCGACTGGCCCAGAGGACCAGGATTTCCTCGTTAAATTAAACACCATTAGCGGGCTGGTCGGCCAGTTTTTCGATATCCGCCATTATCTCATCCGCAAGAAGCTTGTCGAATTTGACATGCACCGTGCTCTCGCCGAACGGCTGCAGGTGTGTGGCAATGATCCTGCCCTTTTTAACAATTTTCTGTATCTTGCCGGCAACTGCGAACACTGTCTGCGTATGAATTCGCTGTCCGAGCAACTGCGCAGCTTCCGGCCGCTTGCTCAACCCCATCCCGAAACTGAGGCCGCCGACGGAAATATCGAACAAATTTACTTTAAATGGCTTTTTAACCGGGTTTCCGTAAGTGTCCAGAAACTGAACCCCGGCTCGTAAGGAAACGATATGGCGCGGACTCGATCGAACCTCGATACCGGCTCTGTTTATCATCGCCTTCAAATCTTCCTTATCCCGGCAAAAACTGGACAGTTTCGGTTCGAGTCCGGCAAATTTTTCATGCCAGTGGTCCAAAATACTCTGTTCCAGGTAGGTCAACTTACAATCTTCTGTGGCAATCAGCGCGTAAGTGGTCACGGAAAAAGAGAAAAAGGCATCCGGGTTGGCGATATCACCGGGGACAAGCACTTTAAGGGTAATTTCCTTTCTTTCGGTCTGATCATAATGGGTTACCTTTAAGCGGCCTTCCTGGACGAAATACAGATTTGAATTGTATTGTCCTTTTTCAAACACCGGCTCTCCCGCCTTCGGCTTGCTCGTTTTCATGGCGTAGTACATCTCGCTGGCCTCATCGCTTTCCAGAACTTCATACAGTTTGCGCCAAGTGTTCAAGTGAGTCTGGTCAATGGATTTACTCTTTTGTTCATCAATAATTTCATTGGCCTTAATGATTTCACCCAGCGCCATAGGCACCGCGTCATAGAGTTTATCCCGCAGTACTCCGGCCCTGGCAAAATCACTTTGACCCGCATGCCGGGTTATCAACTCCAACAAAAGTTTTGCAGCGCCTTCCTGATCGCCGGCAGTGAGAAGCTGCTCAACGCGCCGGTCTTCATCTGAAACCGGACCTGCCGGTTGCCGGTCGGCCTGGGCAGCGGGTGCGGCGGCGGCCGATGTTGCAGGCTTTTTCTCAACAGCCTGCGGGTCTTTTGGGGGAATCGGGTTTTGGGCCTCTTCTGGAGGAGGTTTTTTCTGAACGAGAAATCGCGTCTGGCACTGCTTGCACCGCGTATAAGCACCCTTGGCGGGAATCTTGGTTTCATCAACCTTATATCCGGATTTGCAATTCGGACACTTGACGATCATGTTTGCCATCCTGAAATGCTCATTTCCCGTCAGCGCATTATCTGCAACAGCGATATTCAAAAATCAGGCATTCGAGATATTTCCGATGACCGACTGCGCTGCTCCGGCAGCTGATATAGTCTAATAACATATCAATATTTCTACAAATTGTAAAGAATTATATCTTTGCTGGAAGCCTGTAGCTAAAGACTTTGCAGCCCCCCTCATCCGTAACGCTTTATTAACAACGGTGCAAAATTTCTCCCACCCGGTCTTTTCACTTTGCGACAGCACACAGTCTGAGGTTATTTTATTGTGCTTTTCAGGATAAGTGTTTAAAATGATGGTCAGGTTGAGTATTGCGCCAAGGATCTTCAAAAGCGTCAGGGGGACTCCATTTTGATTGTGGCAGGATTGACCGGCGGAATCGCCACAGGCAAATCGACCGTTTCTGCGGCATTCGAAGCTGCCGGGGCAATTGTCATCGATGCGGATGAAATTGCTCGGAAAGTTGTAAAAAAAGGACAACCGGCTTGGCAGTCAATCGTCGATTGTTTCGGCCAGCAGATTCTGCAGCCAAACAAAGAGATCGATCGTGCTCGTCTGGCCGATATCATTTTCAAGCATGAAGAGCAGAAGCTGAAATTAAACAGTATTGTTCATCCGTATGTAATAGACGAGACTGCCCGCAGGCTGGAAGAATTAAAAAAGCAGCGTCCGGATGCTATTGTGATCCTGGATGTTCCGCTGCTCTTCGAAGCAGGCATGTTAGAAGGCCTGGAAGAAGTCATTGTGGTCTACACGTCGGAACATATCCAGCTCCAACGCCTGACAGACAGGGACCATCTTTCCGCAGAAGAGGCGTTTTCGCGGATAAGATCGCAAATGCCGATAGAAGAAAAGAAAAACAGGGCAACGATCGTTATCGACAACAGTCATTCCAGAGCATCCACCCACCGGCAGGTGATGGAAGTGTTCCGGCGCCTGCTGAAGAAAAACGCGTGAATTGGATATTCTGATTGAGAAATTTAGGAATTGAAGGAATTCTATCTATTTTAATTTATTGATTTTATCCTTTAATACCTCAATTCCCCAATCCCTCAATCCCTTAATTTTGCGCAAATAGACATAGATAGTGTCCAAAAAAGTTGACTCGTTTTAAAAGTAAGTTAAGAGATCTGGAATTTGGAAACGTGACCCTATAATTCCAAAACGATGTTCGCTGTGTCAAATCCCGGCAGTTAATCCTCCTACTTACGAATTCCTTCAACATTGACGATCAAGCGCACATCGTCACCGGCGATGTTCAGTGCATTCGCCATACCGAAATCACTGCGCTTAATCTTGAAGGCCGTTTCGAAACCGATGCGATAATTGCCCCAGGGGTCCTGTCCGGCACCGGTCATCATGGCTGCAACTTTCAGCGGCCGACTCACACCGTGCAGATTCAAATCGCCCCGGACATCATAGGTTTCGGCATCTACTTTTGCCACCGATGTGCTTTTAAATTCAATCAGCGGGTATTTTTTGGCATCGAAAAAGTTAGGACTTCGGAGATCGTTGTCACGTGTGGTATTGGCGGTATAAACGCTGGCGGTTTTCACCTGGACGACGATCGAAAAATTTTCGGGCGAGGCCTCATCAAAGCTTAACATCCCCGATACATCATTAAAGCGACCGTGCACGTTGGTCACGCCCAGGTGTTTAATCCTAAAACTAACGGATGTGTGCACCGGGTCCAGCGCGTATTTGTCGCCAGCCGAGGTCGTTAGGGCAAATCCGGATAATAATATAAACACCAAAAATATATGCATCGCGCAATACGATATTCGCTTGTTCATCATTTAACTCCTTTCAATAGTCACACAGCAATCGTTGATATACTGAAAAATAAGATAGTCATCCGGATTTTGATGTCAAAATGATTGTCTGCGCGCAAGGCAGTTGTATGGCGCAATGATTGATTGTTGCCAAATCGGTGGGGGTGTTGTATTTTCGAAATCAGAGTCCATCCTGTTTGATTAAAAGAATTTTCGCGCCCTGCGAGGTATGCATGCAAGAACACAGCCCAGTTCAAAAAATAGAGAACCTTAAAAAAGTAACCCTTTCCCTTGAAGCTGGCACTTCGTCGGATCACATGAATATCACACCCCGACCGACGGAATTCGAGTTTGTATTCGGACTTGGCACTTTGGGGCTGACACCGTTTCAATTTACGCTGGCGGACAAAATATGCGGCGATGAGATATTGGTTCAGTTGCGCAAAGAGAATCTTCAAAGATATTTTGAGCACATCAACCTGCCGATTTTTCGGTACACAAAAGACCATGATCCCTTTTATTTAAAAGCCCGGATCAAGAACGTGTCCCGGGCCGACGGCAAAGAACTTTTAAAAGCAATGGCCCATATTGCCAACTGCGGCGACAGTTGCTGCGGGCACCATGAAACTCCCGGTAGCGACCATAACTCCCAACCCGGCCAAGCCGGAATTGAAGATTGAAGACTGAAGATTGAAGAATTATGGTATCGCTCCCGGCTGTCGTAGCCAGTCTACTCCGCCGAAGTAACGACGGCTACGAAGGCCGGATATACTACTATGGCGGAGTCTGCTCGCTCTGTCTTTTCTATCTAAATCGATAGCATTCCTAAAATATTCAATCTGGCTATGGCATCCTCTTTTAACAATTATTAAATGCAGCAGAAATCTAGGCCGGGGAGTCAACAAATGCAAGATGAAGTCATAAAAATCGCCCAAAAAATTGACGAAGGTGGAAAAAACATCGTTTTCACCGGCGCCGGCACTTCGACCGAAAGCGGGATTCCGGATTATCGCAGCAAGGGCGGTATCTGGGATAAATTCCGCCCGGTCTATTTTGACGAGTTCATGTCTGAGCAAAAAGCTCGTGAAGAATAACATTACAAATCAGCAGCCAAGGAGCATATCGATGCGGCAACTGGTATTTTTATTGGGTGCTTTTGTTCTGCTTCCCTTTGAATCAGCGGCACAGGACGTTTATAGGGTCGAAAAAGCCAAAAAGGAAATTACCTTCAAGGGGTACACCCGCAGCAAAACAGCTGTCACCGTGGCATCCGAAGTCACTGGCCGAGTCGAAAAGGTAAACTATGATGTCGGCCAAACAATCGGAGATGACCCGTTTTTTGAAATCGATCCAACATTTGTCAATTTTCAGATTGAAAGCACCCGCCAGGCAATCCGAAATCTTCAAATTGCTCTCGAGCAAAGCAGCTCCAGAATCGACTATCTGCAAAAAGAATTTAAACGGATTGATGCCCTGTTCAAAGGCAAAAGCACGGCTGCGACGCAGCGGGACAAAGCGGCTGAAGATCTCGTCCAGGCAAAGCTGGAGGGAGAATCGATCAGGGCCCGAATTGGGGAATCGAAAACCGTTCTCAAAGAGCTGCTGGAACGAAAAAACCGACACAACATTCATGCGCCCCCGGGGTGGATCGTCACCGCTAAATTTATTGAGGAAGGCGAAATCATCGGACTCAATACGCCTTTGGCCCGGGTGGCCGACTACCGACAACTTGTCATTCCCCTTTCGGTGGCCGGCAGGGAACTGGCCGCCATAAAGAACTTGCCGATGGTATTCAATGCATTTCTGGACGACCGGCCGGTTAAAGCATCCATCAACTGGGTGAATCCCGAATTCGATGAAAAAACCCGTAAACTTCACATACAACTGATTCTGCGTGAATACCACGGCGAAAAAAGAGGGGGGCTGTTGTTTTCTTTGCCCCTGAAGATTGCCACCGACGGTCTGCGCGTACCGAAATCGGCTGTGATCACGCGCTACGAGAACCCGCGCGTGAAATTGAAAAGCACCGGGGAAGAAGTTCAAGTGCTGATTCTGGGAGAATCCGGCCGTCATTTTATCATTGCCGGAAACACCCGCCTTGCCCCGGGGATGGCGCTGGTCAATATCCAACCCTAATCTGCAAGTATCGCCAATAAAATGAAGTCTGTTGTAAAATTTTCAATCCGGCAGTCCGTGTTTATCAATGTTGTCTTCGTCATTTTGGTGGTAGCCGGTGCTTACAGTGTTTTTACGACACCACTGGAGACTTATCCGGTGGTGGACATGGGCAATGTGTTCATTCACACCGTCTATTTCGGCGCGTCCGCCGAAGACGTCGAGCAGCTCGTTACAACCAAAATTGAGGATGCCCTGGATGGTCTGGAAAATGTCGAGTGGATTCAATCTCATTCCTACCGGAATTTCTCATCGATCAACGTCAAATTCATTGACGACTCGGATTACAAGAAGCTGTACGATGATCTTCGTTTTCGGGTCTTGAATATTAAAAATGAACTGCCGGCGAACACGGACGACCCCACTTTTATGTATGTTGACACCAACGCCTGGCTGCCGGTGGTAATCGTCAATATTACCGGCAATCTTCCGCTACGCAGTTTAAAGCTTTACGCCGAAGAGCTGCGTACGCAATTGATGACTGCCCCGAATGTCCGCGATGTGATGGTCGAAGGTGCGTATGTCGCTGAATTTCATGTCTCCATCGACCCGGAAAAACTGCGGTCGTTCGGTATTACCTTTCCGGAGGTCGTCAGCGCCATTCAGTCAGCCAACACCAAAATTCCCACCGGGCGTTTTCGCAAAGCAGAGGCGGAATATATGCTCGATGCCGGCAACAAACTCAAAACACAGGAACAGGTTTTAGGCATCGTCGTTCGAAGAGATGGTGACGGCAACTTCATTAGAGTTTACGATCTGGTCACTACCGCCCGGTTGAGTCATCGTGATCCGACGCTGATAACTTCCGTCAATGGAAAAAACACCGTTCGGCTCATCGTCTCCAAAGAAGAAATCGGCAACGCGGTCTCCATATCGGCCCGGGTAAAAGAAATATCTCGGCAATTTGAACAGTTTCATCAAAGAGACGGCATTCGGGTCGTGTTCACCAACGATTCGACGATTGAAATTAACGATTCACTGCATACGTTGGGCGGCAACCTGATGCTCGGTATGGCCCTTGTGTTGATCGTATTGTGGGTGAGCCTGGGTTTTCGCAACGCCATGCTGACTGCGATTGGCATTCCTTTTTCATTTCTTTGTTCCATCCTCATCATGAAGATTAACGCTGTGTCCTTGAACAGCATCAGCTTATTTGCGTTCGTGCTGGTCACCGGCATCATGGTGGACGACGCGGTTATTATCGTCGAGAACATATACCGTCATTTTGAAATGGGTAAAACCAAAAAAGCGGCGGTCATTGACGGCACCGCTGAGGTAATGCTGCCGGTAACCAGCTCGGCCGTGACGACCGTTCTGGCCTTTATTCCCATGCTGATAATGACCGGAAGCACGGGCGATTTCTTTGCCTATATTCCCAAAACAGTGACTTTTGCATTAATTGCTTCGCTGGTGGAAGCGTTGTTTATTCTGCCGATTCATTTTCTGGATTGGGGCCCCAAAAGGATCGATACCCAGCCGACACGTTCGCTGGCGTCGGATCCATTTCATCACCTCCAGTCCGGACTGTTTGCACCGTTCTGGCGGGCATACCGCTGGATCGTCGAGCTGCTGCTGAATCACAAATTTTTTACTTTTGGCGTCATAGCCATGCTGTTTTTATCGACCGTGACCATATTGGTTCTATCCATCACCGGCATCGCACCGCTGATCAAAGTACAATTCTTTCCCGGAGACTATTTCCGGTACCATGTCACCGTTGCAACACCTGTTGGGACCTCCATCGAAACAACCGATCAGGTGATCCGGGATCTATCCGGCTACATCATGTCCTTCGGGGAAAACACGGCCCATTCCGCATCCGGCAGTGCCGGCTTTTATGAAGATGAGGATTATGTCCGGCACAGCGGCAATAACTATGGTCAGATCATTGTCACTATGCCGGAGCAAAAAAACCAGCAGTTCCCGGATAACCCCGACAACGACCCGGCCATGCATCTGGAGTATATGCGTAATAAAATCCACGACTATGTCCGGGGCAGATACGGCCGCAGCAGTGTGTCCCCGGTGGTGAAAGTATTTGAAGAAAGCGGCGGGCCCCCGGCGGGCAAGGCCGTAAATGTCAGAGTCACGGGTACGACCCTGGATGATACACTCGCAGCCAGTGATGCGATTCTGGCGTATCTGCACAATGAACCGGAGTTTGCGGACCTTAGGGATCTGGGAGACGATCGACCGCATTTATACAGGACCGTTAAGTACACACCCAGGCAGGATAAAGCTTTTGAGTATGGATTGCTGCCCGGTGATATCACCGGTCTGGTGGCTGGTGCCTTAAACGGACGGTATGCCGGAGATTTTAGAACAGTGGATGAAGAAGTGGATTTGTTGGTCCGTATCGCCCGCGAAAATGACAGCGGCAATTCGGCTGCGGCCGGATTGACTGATCCGGGAGATATCCTCGATGTTCCTGTAATCGAAGACAGCGCCGCTCCGGTATTCCTCAGAGACCTGTTGAATATCAGCTATAAAACTGAACCCAATGTCCGTGCCCGCTATAAAGGCAAACCGACGGTTACTATTAGCGCCGACATTAAAGCCGGATCACAGCTTTCTCCGGCTCGAGTTCAGGTATTGTTGATCAATCAATTCAATAAAATCGCGGAAAAGCATCCGGGTGTGTCGCTGTCTTTCGGCGGCGAATTTGAATCTACCAGCAAATCATACACATCCCTGACGTTTGCCTTCTTCATTGCACTGTTGGGGATTTATCTGGTGCTTGCCAGCCAGTTCAGAGATTATTTTCAACCGATAATTATTATCAATGCGGTGCCGTATGCGCTGATCGGCGTGGTCACGGGCCTGCTTATCACACGTACGACATTTACCATCGGCAGTTTTCTGGCCATTTTGGGTCTGGCCGGTATTGCCGTCAACGATGCGCTGCTTCTAATTGATTTTATGAATGTCCGCAGAAGAGAGGGCAAGTCCTTGCGGGATGCAATTATGGAATCCTGTGCCGCCCGTATGCGGCCGGTCATCATTACTACTGTCACCACTATGCTGGGATTGATGCCGATGGCGATCGGGATTCCCAACCGCTCTCTCGAATGGGCACCGATGGCAACCGCATTCGTGGCCGGACTTTCCAGCGCCACCTTCCTGACGCTATTGATCACACCGGTAACCTATGAATTCTACGAAAATATCAAAATTGCGCTGAGACGAAAGTATCGCAGACGGCAGGTTGCATTGAAGAAGGCCAAAATTAGCCGCAAGCCCGGCTAAAGATCAATCGTTAAATTACGGACACCTGACAATCACCTCCGGAAACAGCATGTTCCGGTAGCAGGAACCGCAAAAATATGGTTTTGTGATAATAGGTAGTTTCACCTATTCAATAGTGCGTAGTTTTACGGATTGCCAACTCGAATAATTTTCTTTAAGTAGGTAAGAATCCATTTTCAGTTTTCGTATACCTGTCGGCTTCACACGCAAAGATCTAATTAGAGCGGTTTGAGAATGATCAACGGAAAGGACGGTCATGATGCGTAGATTGTACACAACGGTTTACTATTCGGCCGGGTACCAAAAATCAGCTCTGTTTGAAATCCACGGTGACAAGCTCTTCACCACCGAATACCATCCCATGGGGTATACGGGGGTACCCTGGTATAAAATTGAAGAAAATCAGGTTTACACCACCAAACACCACCCGGACGGCACGCAGCCCATCGCCTGGTATGAAATAAGGAATAACTCGGTATTTACGACACTCCATCACCCAAAAGGGGAACAGCCTTTTCCAATGTATGAAATTATAGAGGAATTTTAAGTGTTCTAATTCGTGAAGTCAACGCCGGGTCCTTTGGACCCGGATTCTTTTCTGAAAACCAGGGGAAATAAACACCTTTTACTCAAATTATGAATTACCTGGCCCATGCATTTTTAGCAGACACTTCGGAGGAATTCTTAATTGGAAGTCTTATCGGGGATTTTGTGAAAGGGGCTGTGCGCAAGCGATACAGCAATGAGGTAACACAGGGGATAATCTTTCACAGAAAAATCGATGCTTTTACCGACACCCATCGGATAATCATGGAAAGCAGACATTTGTTCAGCGGCAAGCAACGACGATATGCCGGTATCGTCCTGGACATCTGCTGCGATCATTTTTTATCAAGACACTGGTCGATATATTCAGATACGGAACTGGCGGATTTCATCTCGATGGTGTATGAAGTACTGCAAAAACATGCGCCGATTTTACCGGAACGGTTTCAATCGGTGCTGCCGCGAATGTTGCAGCAGAACTGGCTGGCATGCTACCGCAGCCTGCAGGGTGTCGAAATGACGCTCGAGCGAATTTCAAGGCGGATTGCGCACGATATACATCTTAATGAAGCCATACAAGATATCCAAAATAATTATAAAAACCTGGAAAGGAATTTTCTCGTATTTTTCCCGGATCTCATACAATTTGCAGAAGCTTACCTCGGAGACGCCGAATAATTCACATCACTGTTTTTCAACGATCCACCGCTACACTCACCGCCGATGCCTGTCCGGTATTTACACGGTAGTCCTGAACGTTGAAACTGTGCTGGAACCGATTGATGTCCATTTGCACGCGCACATACATCCTTTGTATTGACCGGAGTTCATGATGCGACCTGTGTTGTACGCGGTAATAATCTTGTTTACCCTGACCACCACTGCACCGGCACTGGTTTACGTGGAAGAGAAAGGGGTGTTGTTTTATTTTCCGGAAAACGAAACAGAAATTGCGACAGCGTTGACGGAAAAAATGCCTGAATTCATCTCCTTTCTGGCACAAAAAGGCCTGGCAATTAAACGCCCGCTGCATATTATCCTGGATGACAAGCTGGACGAACCCCAAGTGAAAGTACACGTGATCCCGCACAGGGAGATCCGTATCCCGTTGCGTGCGCCCGGGGTCCTGGAAGACGGATACACCCGGGAGGATCCATGGGCTTATTACCTATTCAAAGGACTTTGCCTGCAGGGTATTTACGGAATCCGGTCCGGGATACCCGAATTGTTGCACAAGGGCTTTGGCGATATTGTTTCACCGAATGTGATCATTCCCCCATGGGTGGAGGACGGTATCTGCGGGTTGCTCTACGCTCAGTATCGGGAAAAAAAATTCAGGACCCTTTTGAAGCCGCTGTTTTTCATGCATCGCCGCCCCCCAATCTTGACATCATCAGTCACCATCCCCAGATCTGGCCCGGATACCACGGTTACCGGATTTACGGCAAGCCTTTTATACATTGGCTAAACCGGGAATATGGCTGGAGCAAGATATTGGAATTTCTTCAGCTACATGGCCGCGGTATCGTCCCGTTTGAAATCGATCTGAAAGCCATCAAAGTGTTCGGCAAGACCGGGGCTGCTCTGTGGAGCGATTTCCAGAAAGCAAATACCCGCGAAACTCCTGCCGGCGAGGGACTGTTGATAACCGGATACTGGGGCGAGCCGTTCGTTTACTGGAACCGGGCCGGTGTATACCCGGGCAAGATTCAGGTTCGCCAACGCGGCCGGTACGGCTATGCCGAACCGGATGGCACCTTGTGGGTCTCGCAATACGACGAAATGGCCAGGCTCTATAAGTATTCAAAGGGCACGGTTATATCCATGGACTTCAAACGGGTCTGGGACCCGGGACCGGGACGGGTTGCCGTTACCCGTATGGGGCACCGCCCCTACCTGATCATCTTTGCCGATGATGCCAGAGGCGGCTTCCGCCGCGCGCGCAGTTCCGACAGTGATCGTGCGCTTTTGATTGCGGCCCCTGCGGGTGTCATCCAACTTTCAGGCCCCGTGCGCAACGGGCAGGGACGCATCGCCGTGGCCGCAAACACGGCGGGAAATTGGGATATATGGGTGTATGACGATCAGTGGCATCGGTTGACGAAAACACCGTCAATTGAAATGGATCCGTGGTGGGAGGGCGACACCCTGGTGTATGCTTCGAATTTGTCCGGCAAATTCCAGATCCATGCGGCCAATCAAATTCCGATTACGCGAAGTGCGTATGGGGCAATACTGCCCCGCCACGGCAAGTATTTGAATCTCACCGCGAGGGGCTGGAAACTTCAAAATTATAAGCTCGAGCGGGTGGCCTTTGCCGAGCTGGAATATCCGATGGATGCAAGGGTTGTGGAGCCTGTCGAGCATCGACCGATGGAAACAAAGCCGTATACACCATTTAAAAGCCTGTGGCCCAATTACATCCGGCCGGACCTGTTCGCGGCCGTAACCGACCTGCAGATAGGCCTCGCTACGAAAAGCAGGGATGTTAGCGGTGATTATATATTCGACGCCGGTATCCGCTACTCGTTTGATACCAACTTTTTAGCTTTGAGAGGGGCCTTGCAGATCAGGCGTATCGGGGCCCGGTACACCCGGTACCCGCTGTCTTATACCACCGCCCTGAATCAAACCGTGGATGAAGCCCGCAACGAAGTCAAACTGTTCTGGCGACCGATTGAAGCAAAAACATTCTCAACCGGAGATTTACTGCGCGCGGCGGAGGGTTTTGAACTTCGCCAGGGTCTCGAGTTGTCTGTCAACTGGCGCACCTGGAGACCTCTGGATGGTGAAGGTTCGTACCGGGATGAAAGCTGGGCCGCTTTGTCTTTTGCCACACGTCAGGGAATACTCGGGGGCTGGGGCAACCTTGAAATCTTTACCGAAAACAGGCAGTCCCTATCATTGGGGGTAAATTTATTCTTTGGTGATCAGATAATTAGCGTGATGGATCTGATGGCCGGCAGAGCCTGGGGGCAACCCACTCTCGGGCACACGACATTTCGGATCGGCGGCAACATTGGTGAAGGTTATTTTACCCGCAACCCGTCGCGCCTGTTTCCGGTGCGAGGATTTGACTCCAACCTGCTGGAATCCAGCAAAGCGGCGGCCGGGCGGATCGAAGTGTTTTGGCCCCTGGCCAACCTGCAATACGGTTATACTACCGTACCGCTGTTTCTACACCGTCTGAGGCTGGGCACATTTGTAGATAGCGGTATTGCCAGCGAGAAATTTAGGGCTGATGATCTGCTGGTGGGTGCCGGATTCGAACTCGTCACCTCGCTGGAAATCGCCTGGGGGAATTTATCGGCGTTTCGTCTCGGGGTAGCCTGGCCGCTGGTGCAACCCGACTTTCTGGATGAGAAAGGACCCAAATTCGTGTTTCAGCTCGGAAAACCGCTCTAGTAGATCATTTCCTTGGTTCTGATAGAATAGCTAAGTAGTCTATTTCGTATATTCGATGACGTATTTTTTTATTGAAATCTACGGAGGCTAAACTTAAAAGTGACTAAAGTTGAAAGTTTTAAGTGAAGTAATATGTCATCGTATTTATGAATGCATGCACTAAGACTTCCGCTAATGGCCTGTAACTGCTGCCAACTGCTCTATTCCAGCGGATAATGGCACCGAACAGAATGTGCCCCATCAACCTTTGTCAACTCGGGAGCCGTGGCCGGGTTGGTGCAAAACGGCGGACGGCCTTTGGCCTCATAGACCGGACAGCGGGGTGCAAACCGGCAACCGTCCGGGGGTCGTTCAAAATCAAAAACGCCCCATTGGCCGTGCTCGGCCTCTTTAACGGCACTTTTACCCTCACTGCTTTTCTTGTCAACCAGTGAAGACCACAAGACCGCCGTGTACGGATGACGCGGTGCATTGGCAATCCGGCCCGCCATCCCCATCTCTACAATCTGACCCAGGTACATCACCGCCACCTTGTGGCTGATCAGCTCTACGATCCTTAGATCATGCGAAATAAACAGGTAAGACAAATTCAGTTCCTTTTGCAGATCGCGCAACAGATTGACAACCTGGGCCTGGATCGAAACATCCAGGGCACTGGTCGGTTCATCGGCGACGATAAACCGCGGCCCGACGGCAAGCGAACGTGCGATTCCGACCCTGCGCTTTTCACCGCCGGACAGTTCACTGGGGTAGTTGTTGAGCTTGCTCTTTTTCAGATTCACCATTTCGAGCAGTTCGCCGATGCGTTGCTCAATCCGGGCATCACTTATGCGATGATGCACCGTCAGGGCCTCTTTGAGAATCGCACGGATGCGCATCTTGGGGTTTAGCGCGGCATCCAGGTCCTGAAAAATCATTTGGACCTGTTTTCTGTAGGGCCGGAATTTTGTCGACGAAAGGCGGGTGATGTCTTTACCGTCAAAGATGATCTTGCCCGCCGTGGAAGGTGTCAGTTTGAGTACTGTTTTTCCGATGGTTGTCTTTCCGCAACCGGTCTCGCCCACCAGACCCATGGTTTCGTTTTCCTTGATATAGAAACTGACATCATCGACCGCCGGAATAAAATTATCATTTCTTCTAAGCGAAGAAACAATCCCCTTTGATTGCGCGTAATATTTCTTGAGATTTTGTACCTCTAAAATTGTTTTGGCCATTTCTTTCAGTCACATATGTTTTTTTAAATTCGGTATTATTCCCCGTACAGCCAGCAACGCACCTGGTGCCCCGCTGAAATCTCTTTGAGTTCAGGTATGCTGATTTCGCACCGCTTGCGAATTTCTTCGGTCATCCGATCGCAGCGCGGATAGAAACGGCAGCCTTCCGGTAAATTAATGGTATCCAGCACTTCGCCTTTGATGGCACGCAAATAAGCTTTGTCTCTGATCTGCTGCCGATCCGGGATCGATTCCAGCAGGGCTGCAGTATAGGGATGTTTACGCGGTTCATTGCCGGAGAGAATGGCATCGGACGGTCCGTGCTCAAGGATCGTCCCACCGTACATAACGGCCACCTTGTCGGACAAGGCCTTGATAACATCGATGTCATGACTGATCAGCATGGTGGTCACACCCAGGCGTGATTTTATTTCAGCCAGCAGATCCACGATTTTGGATTGGATGGTTGCATCCAGGCCGGTCGTGGGTTCATCGGCGATCAGAAGAGAAGGTTCGGAAGATAGGGCCATGGCGATCATGGCACGCTGGCACATCCCGCCTGAAAGGCCGTAAGGATTGTTGTCGTATCTCAGGCGCGGTGAATCTATTTTTACCTGCTCGAGCCAGTACAGGGCACGCTCTTTGGCCTCGCTTGGCCGGTTGATCGATGTGTTCAAAAGCACAGACTCTCTTATCTGCTTGCCGATGGTTATGAACGGATTCATTGAAAGTTTGGGGTTCTGGAATATCATTGCGATTTCTCTGCCGCGTACCCCCCCCATGACACGATCGACGTTCTTCTGCCATCGACGGTTGTCTTTATAGACATCCATGATTTTACCGGTAATTGTGGCGCTTTCCACGTAATCGCTAAGATCCTGGAGTAAATTTTTCTGTATGTTTTCAGTCTTTATTCCAATTTTACCGCGAATCACGCCCGGCTCGGCCGTCACCAGACCCATAACCGAGTGGGCCGTCACACTTTTACCGCTGCCGCTTTCACCCACGACGCCGAGGGTTTCGCCCTTTTCTATTTTCAGATTGACGCCGTCCACAGAACGAATAAAGGCCTGTTTACTTCTGGAATAGAAATAGGTATGCAAATTTTCAATCTTTAAGACTGGCCCCTCGCTCATTTATCCCTTGTCCTTTCGAGAATATTGTTCAACCCATCGCCAAGCAAGTGAAATCCCATGATGGTGAACAGGATGGCAAGGGCGGGCGCCGTTGAAGGCCAGAATTTGCCCTGCATAAAATAGTTGGAACCGGCCTGAACCATGTTGCCCCAGGAAGGCATGGGTTCCTGAACCCCGAAGCCTAGATAACTCAGACTCGTTTCGATCAAAATCGCCTCAGCCATACCCAGCGTGGCCTGGATGATCAACACCGATCGGCAGTTGTGCCAGAGAATATGTTTGAATATAATGACAAAATTATTCAGACCCAGGGCCGTAGCCGCCTCGATAAAATTCTTCTGTTTTAAAAATTGTATTTTACTGTTTATCAGAGAGGCGACCACCGGAATATTGGTAACCCCGACGATGATCATGATGTAATAGATATCCGGCTTGAAGGCAGCGACCATCAATAAGATGAGTACCAGACGGGGAAACGAATTTAACAGGTTACTGATGTAGGTCGATACCGTGTCGAGACTGCCGCCCCAATAACCGGCCAGCACACCGAAGCAGGTACCCAGCACCACGGCGATGGCGATGGCAACCAGGCCCGGCAGAAAGTAGGCCTGAATCCCGATAATCAGGCGTGAAAGAATATCGCGACCCATAAAATCGGTGCCCAGCAGGTGACCTTCCGTGTTGGGCGATGCCATCAGCAATTCGAGGTTTATTTCCTGCGGATCATAAGGCAGGATATTTGTCGCCCCCAGGATATACGATACGATGACCAGCGCCAGGACCAGTATTCCGTAACCGACATAAAAAAGATCTACCCGGCCCACTTTTTTCCAGAAGGGCACGTTCGAAAAATCATCACCGCCCAATGAATATTGAGAGTATCTCTTCATAGAATTCAAGTAAAGAATCCGGGCCCAGAGGACCAGGATTTTATGTTTGATTAAAACCTGTCGCGCGAAAAATAACGGACAGGGCACAGCCGCCTGCCTTTTTGGGCACTATTCCCTTGATGCCCGAGGATTGACGATAATATGCACCACCCGTTGAATCAGGCTTCCCATACGAACTAAAATGGCTGCCATAAGTGTAATGCCCATGATCAGCGGATAATCTCTGTCCTGAGCCGCCTGCCAGGCCATTCTGCCCATACCCGGCCAGTTGAACACCTGCTCCACCACCACCGCACCACCGAGGATAAACGGAATTTTGGCGGCAATTATCTCGGTTATCGGAATCAGGAAACCCTCTTTGAAGGCATGTTTCCATATGGATGCGCCCTTGGCACGGGCGGTGACGATGTAATCCTCCGAGAATACCCGGCTCATTTCCTCCCGTAAAAAGCGCACGACTTCACCGATGGTACCGTTGCTGATACCGAGCACTATCACCGGAAGCATAAAATAGAACCAGCTCCACGTCTGCGCGCCTGACCCGAATGCGAGGGGAAATTTACCGAACTGATGGATAGAAATGTAAATAACAATGTATCCCAGCCAGAATACCGGCAACGCCGAAACCACATAGGTAAAGATGGTCAATGACCAGCTTACCGGCGTCAGACCGCGCCTGGCCGAGATTATGGCGATCGGCACGGCGATCATGAGTGTCAGAAACAGCGATCCGATGGTGAGATATAGCGTGTTGATACCGACCCGAAAGACTTCGCGGAGAACCGGCAGACCGGTTCGGGTGGAGCTGCCAAGATTGCCCTGCAGGATATTACGAAGCCAGGAAAGATACTGCGAGTACCAACCGGCCGGTGCTTGCGCCGACTGCCCGAGCGCACCGTCGGTCATCTGTTCGTCGATCAATTTTTCGAAGGGGTTGCCCGGCGATACGTAAAGAACAATAAATACCACAAAGCTTACGCCCAGCAGTAGGAGCACGGCGATCGCCAGCTCCCTCGCAATTAACAGCATGATCGGTCTGATTGAGGCGAGTTTCATGTTATACGGCTCTCGGAAACACGCAGGGTATCCGGGCCGATACCCTGCGCACGGTTTGAAATGCCTGTCTGCGGGAGATGTCTACCGTTGTTCCGATTTAGGAATATACCACTCATCGGCAAAAGAGAAAAACTTGTAGGGATGAATGGCCACCCGCCTCAGTTTTTTGTTGTAACCCGCATAATTGGTCAGGGTCCACAGAAATGTATACGGGTTTTCTTCGGCGATAAACTCATGTAGTTTACGGTTTATGGTTCTTCTTTTTTCATGGTCAAGGGTCAATTTACTTTCAACGATAAGGCTGTCCACTTCCGGGTTTGAAAATGCACCGAAATTATTTTTCCATCGACCCACTTCGGCCGAATGGAATAGGGAGGAAATGTCGGCCGAGTCGTCAAAAACCCAGGAGGCAAAAATGATATCAAAGTCATGATTTGAAAAGACATCTTCTTTCCAGGACAGCCACTCCAGGAACTCAGCCTCTATTTCCACACCAACTTTTGACAGGTAATTCTTGAAAGCCAGCACAACTCGCTTTACGGCCTCGCTTTCTTTGGCAATCGGCACCTTGAGTGTCAAAGAAAGCGCTTGCCCCCCTTTGGCCATGATGCCGTCATCCCCTTTGACAAACCCTGCTTCGGTTAACAGCTCCGTTGCCTTTTCAGGATCATACGGTAAGGGTTGCACATCCAGGTTGTAGGCCCAGCTACCCGGCGCATACGGTCCGGAGATAATCGTGCCCTGCCCCTGGAAAAACGAATCCAGCATCTCCTGCCGGTTGATCGCATAGGTAAACGCCCTGCGCACGCGTTTATCGGCCAGCAATGGATTGCGCATGTTGAACCCAAAAAATGAATAGGACAGGGCATTGTAAGGTTGGAGCACAAACCGTTTATCGCCTTGCAGCTGGGGTATGTCCCGATGGTTTACCAGCACGATCATATCGATGGCATTGAACATGAGGGCTTGACCCATGATGTTCTGATCTGCAAAAGGCCTGGAGATAAACTTGTTTACATGCGGCCGGCCCTTGAAGTAATTTTCATTGGTCACGAGAATGACTTCGCGGTCGGCGGTGATGTTTTTTACCATGTACGGGCCGGTTCCAATCGGATTCTGCACAAAGGGATCTTCGCGGGTCAGAAATTCCGGATTCTGGGGACCGTGCTGGGGGATGACTTTGAAACTGAATTTCGCAAGTGCATTGAGTATCGGCCGTTTCAGCCTAAATACCACCGTATGGTCATCAGTCTTTGATACGCTTTCAATAAATTCATAGCGTACTTTGAGCGGTGTAATGGTGTTGGGATGCATGATGACATTGTAAGTAAAGATGACATCATCCGCAGTAAACGGCTTCGGATCTTCACCCTCTCGGGCATGCCAGAGTACATCTTTGCGCAGGTAAAAGGTGTAGCTGTCGCCGTTTTCGGAGATTTCCCACCGCTCGGCCAGTTCCGGAACGATTTCCTGTTTCGCGTCGATGCCGACCAGCCCGTTAAACAACAGCTCGCTGATCCGCATCGATATCATGTCGTTGCTGGTTATCGGATCCAGGGTGGCGGGACGGCCGTATTCGCCGTAATTCAGCGTACCACCATCGGGAAAACCATCATTTCTGCTCCCCGCTGCCGTGTGCGGCAGTATCAAGCTTAACATCATCAGTAAAATCATCATAGCACTGGGCAACCTTTTCATAATATCCTCCTCAAGGTTAATACTCAAGTTTCGCACCCCTGAAATGGTGCAAGCTCCGTTAAATTCTCGGTTAAAGCATCCAAATAATGCTGAAAATCTTCGTTAATTTTAAAAATATCAAAAATGGTTGAAAATGAAAC
>Ga0126332_10000034_pt1 | contig 57532 bp, 49 predicted proteins | sample InaspJWI42metaG_FD_94482 | JGI IMG/M metagenome (GOLD analysis project Ga0126332, IMG submission 94482) | Marine gutless worms symbiont microbial communities from Oahu, Hawaii - Inanidrilus sp. 2 OAHU.JWI-42 metaG | ecosystem: Host-associated > Annelida > Digestive system > Unclassified...
GATCTCCATCTTTGCTTCCTCTGTTAGCATGGGTCGCCCTCCAAATAAGACGACCCGATTTAAACAAAGGTGGGTCAATAATTTTGTCCGGAATGGGTCATTTTCCTATGTCCGATGACATCAAAACAAGTCATACTTTCCCTACCAGTACTGGCACAATCGATTTTTTGTCGGCGTTATCGCCACGGGTTTGATGCTGGGCTGCGGCGCCGCGCTGCTAATGCCCTATATTACGACCAATGTACAAATCATTTTGCATTCGATGCTGCTGACCATGTGCGCGGGTGCGATCGCCTATTTGTCGACCTCGTTTCGCGTCTATATTTCCTACATGGTAACAATCATGCTGCCGGTGACGGTCTGGTTGTTTCTGCAGAATAATTCCGTCAGTTACGTGCTTAGCTGCCTTTATATATTTTTCATGATCGCCGGCTGGATCAGCGTCAAACGAATGAATGAACTGGTCAACGACGCTTTGTATTACCGTTATGACAACGAGACGCTGATAGAGGATTTGCAACGCTTGCTCGAATCGGTGTCACAGAGCAACAAGGCACTGGAAAAAATCTCGACCACCGATGAACTAACCGGTATCTCGAACTACCGGGCTTTTCGCGTTCAGCTGGCAGATATCTGGCGCCAGTTTCAGGGCAACAATATACAGGTATCACTAATAAAACTGAACATCGATTACTATCATGAATTCAACGCCTACTACGGGCAGGAGATCGGCGACCGTTGCCTGCGCCAGATTGCCAGCATGCTAAGCCAGCAGATTTCGCATCAAAGCCAGATGGTGGCGCGCCTGCAAGGCGCCGAGTTCGCGTTATTGCTGCCCGGAGTGAGTTGTGAAAACGCACGTCAGATTGCGCTCGGCATCATGCAGGAGCTGGCACAAAAAAAAAATTGAGCATGCCAAATCGCGGGCGGGATCCTACCTGACTATGAGCGTTGGTCTCGGTAGTCAAGTCGTAACTCCAGGCTCGGCGTCGCGCGAACTGCTGGGAAGGGTGGATACCGCGTTGAAGCTCGCCTCGGAACGCGGCCGCAACCGGCTCGAAGTGCTGGAAGGTTAAGCTGTCGGCTTAAGCAGGATTTCTAGAAGCGCCTTTTGTGCATGCAGGCGGTTTTCCGCTTCTTGCCAGATAACCGATTGCGCACTATCCAGTACTTCAGTGGTTACCTCTTCACCGCGATGGGCCGGCAGGCAGTGCATGAATAACGCATCGCTATTGGCCTGTGCCATGACGTCACGGTTTACCTGATAACTGGCGAAGGTTTCGAGGCGCTGTCGCTGTTCCTCTTCCTGGCCCATGCTGGCCCAAACGTCGGTAACCACCAGATCCACCCGGTTGGCGGCATCGACCGCGGTTTGGTGCAGCGAAATCCGGTCGCCGCCAGACGCGAGCAAGGCCGGGTCGGGTTGATGTTCGGCGGGACAGGCGATTTGCAGCTTGAAGTCGAAGCGGATCGCCGCATTGATGTAAGAGTGACACATATTGTTACCATCGCCTATCCAAGCGACGCTGGCGCCGGCAATGTCCCCGCGACGCTCGAACCAGGTTTGCATATCCGCCAGCAATTGGCAGGGATGCAGCAAATCGCTGAGGCCGTTGATAACGGGTACTCGCGAATTCCGTGCCAGGGTTTCGATGCGATCGTGACCGAAGGTGCGAATCAGGATGCCGTCGACCATGCTGGAGATAACCCGAGCGCTGTCTTCTATCGGTTCGCCGCGTCCCAGATGACTGTCGCGTGGCGACAAAAACATGGCGTGCCCACCCAGTTGATACATGCCGGCTTCGAAGGAGACGCGTGTCCGGGTCGAGGATTTTTCAAAAATCATTGCCAGCAGCTTGCCGCTGAGCGGAGTATGTGAAATACCCTGTTTTAGTTTTTGTTTGACATCGATTGCGTGTGCGATCAATGCCCGTAACTCGTCGCTGGTAAAATCCAGTAGGCTCAGAAAATGTCGGGTCGACATGGCATTATCCGGTGAATTGATTTATACAGTCGATCAGCTTGGCGGCAAGCTCCGCGGTCTGCGTCTGATTCATGATCAAGGGCGGCAGCAGGCGCACCACATTATCGGCGGTGACGTTGATCAGCAAACCCTGCTCCAGCGCCAGACTTACCAGCGCCTGGCAGGGCTGTTTCAGCTCCACCGCCAGCAACAGCCCGAGATAGCGCATGTCCGCCACCTGGGTGTTATCGGCAAGCCCCAGTTGCAGCGCCTCGAACAATTGTGTCCCGCGTTCAGCCGCTTGCTCAGCAATTCCATTATCAATCATATAGTCGAGCACCGTGTAAGCGGCGCGGCAGGCCAGCGGGTTGCCGCCGAAGGTGGAACCATGTTTGCCGGGCTGGATGACGTCGGCCGCAACGCCCGCGCAAACACAGGCGCCGATTGGTACGCCGTTACCGAGCGCCTTGGCCAGGGTCATGACATCGGGTATGACCGCTTCATGCTGGCAGGCAAACAGCTTGCCGCTGCGTCCCATGCCGGTCTGGACTTCATCCAGCATCAATAACCAGTCGTTCTGGTCGCAGATCTTTCTAAGTGCCTGCAAATAACCGCTATCCGGAATCAAGACGCCCGCCTCGCCCTGTACCGGTTCGACCAGAATCGCGGCGACATTGCGATTGTTTTTAGCGATCGCTTCGATCGCGCCTATGTCGTTAAAGGGCGCGCGCACGAAACCCGCAACCAGGGGCTCGAAACCCGCTTGCACCTTGCGATTGCCGGTGGCGCTCAGAGTAGCCATCGTACGGCCGTGAAAAGCGTTTTGCATGACGACGATTTGTGGATTGTCGATGCCCTGTCGATGGCCGTAAAGACGCGCCAGCTTGATGGCGGCCTCGTTGGCTTCGGCCCCCGAATTGGCAAAAAATACCCGCTCCATTTGCGCGCTGGCGCACAATAGATCCGCCAACTTCTGCTGCCAGGCAATCGAATACAGGTTAGAAGTGTGGAGCAGGGTGGCGGCCTGTTCCTGCAGCGCGGCGGTAAGCGCCGGTAGATTGTGCCCGAGACTGGTAACCGAGATGCCGCTGAGTGCATCCAGGTATTGCTTGCCGTCGCTATCCCAAAGGTAACAGCCGTCGCCGCGAATGAAACTCACCGGCAGGGATTGATAGGCATGGACAAGATGATCTGACATCGGTTTTGGCGTGAAAAAAACGGTCAAACATACAGTGATTTACGGCGATTTCAAGTTTTTAGAGCAAAAAAACCCCGCCTGGGCGGGGTTTTTTAGATTTACGGAAAAACCGCCGCTTAAAACAGCATGCCGTGTCCCTGTGCGGTCATACCGTAGAGCATCGGAATCGATAACAGCGTATTGGTGCGCGAGGCCATCAAGGCCACGGTTTTGGCCTTGGCAATTACCGCCGCGTCATGGGTCTGACCGTCGAGACCGAGTATTTTTTTCTGGTTGGGCCAGATCAACACCCAGACGTTGAACAGCATAATGCTGCCAAGCCATGCGCCCATGCCAATCGCGCGGTAGCCCTCTTCGAAAGTGAAAGCTGCGACGAAGCCGGAACCTTCGGGAAAATGCATGGCTTCGAGCGCCATCGCACCGGTAAGCCAGGTCCCGATTGCGGCCCAGCGGAACCAGAACAGCGCGGGGGGAGCGACATACTTGTTGATCGCGGCCGGTCCGGGGCCGCCACCGTCGGCTTCGGAAAGCGCTTTGGCGACTCCGGGTACCTGAATAAAGTTGAAATAGTAGAGCAAGCCTACCCAGGTGATGCCGGCTAGAACGTGCATCCATACCCAGAATTGCCAGGGGTTTACCGTGCCGGTCGTACCCAGGATGAACATCAGCACGACGGCTAGAATAAAGCCGGAAATTATCGTACCCGTAATAGATTTTAATGGATTCATTGATGACTCCCGATTATAAATGTTTAGAATACGTGGCCCTGGTGACTGCTTGCCCATGCCCGTTACACGCGGCGCAGTATAAGGACTTTCGGAATAGGGTGCAATGATCTCCGGAGCCCGAGTTTGCAAGCATCGAATATCTTAGTGAGGTTATATGTGCGGCTTGTATGGTGCTCTTAGTTTCGACGGTAAAACGATTCGTTCCGAGTATGCAAAAATCATGTCGGCAAAGGTCGCACGCCGTGGTCCCGACGATCAAGGCGAGTTTTACGATGGCCCGGTAATGCTCGGCCACCGACGCCTGTCGATCATCGATTTGTCGCCTGCCGGGCACCAGCCCATGCACGATAGTAGCGGCCGTTTTAGTATTGTATTCAACGGCACGATTTATAATTATCCCGAGCTGCGCGAACTCTTGATCGGCAAGGGCTACCAGTTCAATTCGCATAGCGACACCGAAGTGATCCTTAACGCCTACGCCTGCTGGGGTGAGGATTTTGTCGAGCGACTACACGGTATGTTTGCCTTTGCCATATGGGACAAGCAGCGGCAATCGCTGTTGCTGGCGCGTGATCGTATGGGTATCAAGCCGCTGTATTATGCGCGCTCACCCGGTGGTTTTTATTTTGCATCTAATCCGCAGGCTTTATTGGCCACCGGCTTGTTCGCCACCGATATCGATAAGGTTGGATTGCACCACCAACTGAGCCTACACGCGGTTATCCCGGCTCCTCGCACGTTAATCAAGACGATCAAGAAGTGTCGCCCGGCCTTTACCATGCAGGTAACCCCGGACGGCAAGCTGGCGGAGCGGCGCTACTGGTCGCTGTCGGCGCAAAGGCCGGCTGCGGCGATCTCGGCCGAGGCCTGGAACGACGCCATTCATGATGCGCTGATGCAGGCGGTCGAGAAACGGCTTACCATCGCCGACGTGCCGGTCGGCGTTTTACTTTCGGGTGGGCTCGACTCGAGCCTGCTGGTGGCACTGCTGGCCGAAGCCGGGCAGCATGATATCCGTACCTTCAGTATCGGCTTCGAAGACCAGCCGGAAGAACGCGGCAACGAATTCGAGTTTTCCGACCCGGTGGCCGAACGCTACGCCACCGATCATCAAAAATTCCTGATTCCGAACGATGAAGTACTAACCCGTTTGCCGCAGGCGGTAACGGCGATGGCGGAACCGATGTTTGGCCAGGATGCGGTTGCTTTCTATTTACTTTCCGAACAGGTTGCCAAATCGGTCAAGGTGGTGCAGAGCGGGCAGGGGGCGGACGAAGTCTTTGCCGGCTATTTCTGGTATGCGCAAATGTCGGAAGCCCGGGCGGAACCTAAGCTGCAACGATTCGCTAGCCGCTACGTCGATCGCGATCATGACGAGTTTTGTGAGACGGTTACCCCGGTGTATCGGGGTGAGGACTACACTTCCCAGTTGATCGAAGAGAATCTGAATACCGAGCAGGCCGATAGTTTCCTCGATGCGGTTTTGCGTTTCGATATAACCACGCTGATCGTCGATGATCCGGTCAAGCGGGTCGATAACATGACCATGGCCTGGGGACTCGAGGCGCGGGTGCCGTTTCTCGATCACCAACTGGTGGAACTCGCCGCCGCCTGCCCACCCGAACTCAAACTCAAACATCAGGGCAAGGAGGTGCTCAAGGAGATTGCGCGCGGACGAATTCCGGACGCCGTGATCGATCGGCCGAAGGGTTACTTTCCGATGCCGGCGCTGAAATACGTGCGCGGCGATTTTTTTCGGTTTATGGCGGATACGCTCAATAGCCAACGCAGTCGCGAGCGCGGATTGTTTAACCGCGCTTACATCGATCGACTACTGGCCGAACCCGAGCAGAATTTTACGCGCTTGAATGGCAGTAAACTTTGGCATAGCGCCCTACTGGAGTATTGGTTACAACAGCATGTCGATCAAGCCTGAAAAACGGGCATGATCTGATTTCCCTGCTTGAAAAAAAAGGTTATGCTAATACTTTAGCTTTTTACTCGGTTATTTTTGAGGTCATAGAATGGACGTCCTGGAACGAATTAAGCAGCAAGTCGAAACCTACCCGGTACTTATCTACATGAAAGGCACACCGCAGTTACCCCAGTGCGGTTTTTCCAGCAGGACTGCCGAAGTCCTGAAATCGCTGGGCATCGAATTCGCCTATGTCAATGTCTTATCCGATCCGGAAATATTTCAAAACCTGCCGCGCTTCGCCGATTGGCCAACCTTTCCGCAGGTTTATGTCGACGGTGAATTGATCGGGGGTTGCGATATCACCCTCGAAATGTACGAATCGGGTGACCTGGAAAAAATCACCAAAGCGGCGACTGAAAAAAAGGCCAGTTAAACAAGCCAAGAGCCCTTCGCAGAGAATATCCGGGAAAACTCAAATCGGCGCGCAGGCCTGAAAGGCGGAGCTGACAATTTCGTCGACCGATGGTGCCGGATCGAATTTGTGACCATGCCAGACGCCGATCGCAATACTTAATTTTTTACCCTGATCGGTGGTTTGCAAAGTGTGGCGCTTGATCCTGTGGATCAGCCGGTCAAACAGGTCGAGATTGAAAGCGACCGGATCTTGATATTGCACCGATACCGCAAAGGTATTCATATTAAAGCGAGCCACCATGTCCATCGGCCGCAATGACAGCTGAATCGAATTGGCAATTGTTTTCAGCGTGCCGAGTCGCAGTTCGTTATTCGACGACTTGACCTCGATGATGGCGACCCCGAGTCCGCCGCCACGCGATTTACAATGTTCGATTAGCGCCTCGATATGCAATTCGAGCTGGGCTCGGTTCGGCAGATTGGTTTCCGGATCCTGCAGGCTGTATTGTTTTACGCGCAGGAACTGGCTGCTAATCCTGCGCATCCGTTCACGCAATTCATTCTGCTCAAAGGCGTTGCGTCCCGCGCCATAGACTCTGGCGGCGAGCTCGAATTGATTCGCCGATTTGGAAACAAAATCATCTACCCCGCGATCAAAAGCCACCACGATGCTCGATGCCGTATCTTCGGCGGTAAGCAGTCCGATGCCGGTATAACGATCATTATTTTCATCCCAGCGACGCAGCAGGTCAGTCATCTCGAGCCCGTTCATACCGGGCATCCAGAAATCGGCGAGTACAACGTGCGCGCGTCTTTGATTCAACAAGTATAAAGCCTCATCAGCCGACGATGCGGTGCGGATGTCGGTGAAACCCGATTTGCCAAGCCCCGATTTGACGACTTCGCGGCTGAACTGAAGGTCATCGACGACGATTATGGAGAGATCTTCTTTGCGCAAGGTCAAGGGATACGAATAGGATGCCACGAGTATAAAGTAATTTTTAACTCAAGTTTGTATAAAAGCAGTTTCATTGACGATTTTGCAAAATAGCATCGCCGTCATTTCCGCATCGTAAACCGCGCTATGGGCTTCATTCGAATCCCAATCCAGCCCGGCCGATCGAATCGAACGCGCGAGCACGGTCTGGCCGTATGCGAGTCCCGCCAGACTGACGGTATCGAAAGTACTGAATGGGTGAAACGGATTGCGTTTGATGCCGGAACGCGCCGCTGCCGCGTTGATAAATTTGAGATCGAAGTGCGCATTATGCCCCACCAGAATGGCCTTGTTGCATCCCTGATTTTTGATCGCATTACGTACCGGCTTGAATATTTTCGGTAGCGCCTGTTTTTCATCCAGGGCGAGACGAAAAGGGTGATCGACATCGATACCGTTTACTTCCATCGATTTGGGATCGAGGTTTGCTCCTTCGAATGGATTGACGTGACAGGAAACCGTTTCCGTGCAATAAAGCTGCCCCGCTTCGTCGAAATCGATCAACACCGCCGCGATTTGCAGCAACGCATCGGTAGCCTCGTTGAAGCCCCCGGTCTCGACATCGACGACTACCGGCAGGTAGCCGCGAAATCGTTCCGACATTGCCGTGGATTCAGTCATCGGGAACTTGTTTCCAGTGCAGGGTTTCACCCGCTCGAAAAGGAATCAGACCCGCACCCGGGTAGTCCAGGCTGTCCGGCACAGTCCAGATTTTGCGCTCGAGTCTGACACTGTCTCTATTTTGCGGCAGGCCGTAGTAGGCAGCGCCATGACGACTCATGAAGGCTTCAAAATGGGTGAAGTCTCCTGCCAGCTCGAAGGCTTCCGCGTAAAGTTCGAGCGCGCTGTGCGCCGAGTAAATGCCGGCGCAACCGCAGGCGGATTCCTTGGCGCGAACGCTATGCGGCGCGCTATCGGTACCGGCAAAGAAGCGGCTATTCCCGGCGACCGCTGCCGCCACCAGCGCCTGGCGATGGGCTTCGCGTTTAGCGATCGGAAGACAATAGAGATGCGGCCTGATGCCACCTTGAAACAGGGCGTTACGATTGATTAATAAATGATGCGGGGTAATGGTCGCCGCCAGCCTGCCATCGGCCGCGGCCACATAGTCGACTGCATCGCTGGTGGTGATATGTTCGAACACCATGGGTAACTCGGGGAAGTCACGGCGAATCCGTGCCAGGCTTTGATCGATAAAAACTTTCTCCCGGTCGAACACATCGACCTCGGGCGCGGTCGCCTCGCCGTGGACTTGCAATATAAAACCATGTTTTTGCATCGCTTCGAACACCCGCGTGAGCCGGGCCAGATCGGTCACCCCGGCATCGGAGTTGGTGGTGGCGCCTGCCGGATAGAGCTTGGCGCCATGGATGAATGGCGAGGCGCTCGCCGCTTCGATATCCGCGACCCGCGTATTGTCCGTCAGGTAAAGCGTCATCAGCGGTTCGAAGTCATTGCCCGGCGCAAGCGCCGCCAGGATGCGCTCACGATACGCCAATGCGTCTGCGCAGCTGCGTACCGGCGGGTTCAGATTGGGCATGATGATTGCCCGTCCGAATTGTCGGGCGCTGTCATTCACCACGGCCTCGAGATAGGGGCTGTCGCGTAAATGCAGATGCCAATCGTCGGGTCTGACGATGCGGAGACTATCCATTTAGAAAAGTATTCGAATATAGGCTATTGATATTGGCATAAAATATAATGATTACCCCGGGGCGTAAATTGATATGCTGTATAATCCCGCCAATTTACAATAAAGGCAACGCACGTGGTAGATGAAACTGATATAGATCCGGAAGAAACCCAGGAATGGATCGAGTCGCTGGATTCGGTGCTCGAACGCGAGGGTCCGGAGCGCGCGCATTTTTTGTTGGAGCGGCTGATCGATAAAACCCGCCGCTCGGGCGCCTACCTGCCATTCTCCGCGAAAACTGCCTACGTCAATACGATTCCACTCTCAATGCAGCGCCCGATTCCCGGTGATCAGGCGATCGAACACAGTATCCGGTCGGTGATTCGCTGGAATGCCGCCGCCATGGTGGTGCACGCCAACCGCAAATCCAGCGAACTCGGCGGCCATATCGCGAGCTTTGCCTCGGCGGCTACGCTTTACGATGTCGGCTTCATGCATTTTTTTCGTGCACCCAACGAGCAGGACAAGGGCGACCTGGTATTCTTTCAGGGACACTCGGCTCCGGGTATCTACGCGCGCGCATTCCTCGAAGGGCGTATCAGCGAGGAACAGTTAAAGGCTTTTCGGCAGGAGGCAATGGATGAAAACGGATTGTCGTCCTACCCGCACCCCTGGTTGATGCCGAACTTCTGGCAGTTTCCCACGGTTTCGATGGGGCTGGGTCCGATCATGGCGATTTACCAGGCGCGTTTCATGAAGTATCTCGAAAACCGGGGTATTCAAGCGCAACGCGATCGCAAAGTCTGGGCCTTCATGGGTGACGGCGAAATGGATGAACCCGAATCGCTGGGCGCGATTTCACTGGCCGCGCGCGAAAAGCTGGATAACCTGATTTTCATCATCAACTGCAATCTGCAACGCCTCGACGGCCCGGTGCGGGGCAATGGCAAAATTATTCAGGAACTGGAAGCCGTCTTCCGCGGTGCGGGCTGGAATGTGTTAAAAGTGGTCTGGGGATCTTACTGGGATCATCTGTTCGCCAAGGACCACAATGGACAGTTGCAGCGGCTTATGGAAGAGACCATCGACGGCGAGTATCAAGCCTGCAAGGCCAAGGGCGGCGCCTATACGCGCGAGCATTTTTTCGGCAAGTATCCCGAAACCCATGACATGGTTGCCGATATGTCCGATGAGGATATTTGGCGGCTGAACCGGGGCGGCCACGATCCGCACAAGGTGTATGCAGCCTACGCCGAAGCGGTCGAGTATACCGGTCGGCCCACGGTAATCCTGGCAAAAACGGTCAAGGGCTACGGCATGGGCGAGGCCGGCGAAGGTCAGAACATTACCCACTCGCAAAAGAAAATGAGCGAAGACGCGCTCAAGGCGTTTCGCGATCGCTTCAACATTCCGATTAGCGATGAGGATATCTCCGAAACGCCGTTTTACAAATTTCCGGAAGACAGCGTGGAAATGGAATACATGCGCAACAGCCGCGAAAAGTTGGGCGGTTACATGCCGGCTCGCAGCGATAGCGCCGAACCGCTGGTGGTTCCGGGATTGGAAATTTTCGATGCCTTGCTGAAGGATAGCGGGGAGCGTGAAATCTCAACCACGATGGCCTTTGTGCGTATGCTGTCGACACTCGCGCGCGATAAAAAAATCGGCAACAACATCGTGCCGATCGTACCGGACGAAGCCAGAACCTTTGGCATGGAAGGCATGTTTCGCCAGCTTGGTATTTATTCGTTCAAAGGGCAATTATATGAACCGATGGATTCGGATCAGGTGATGTATTATCGCGAGGATGTGGCCGGGCAGATACTCGAGGAAGGCATTAACGAGGCCGGTGCGATGTCGTCGTGGATTGCCGCGGGTTCCGCTTATAGCGCCCATGGCGTCAGCATGATTCCGTTTTACATTTACTATTCGATGTTCGGCTTTCAGCGTATCGGCGACCTGGCCTGGGCCGCCGGCGATATGCAGGTGCGCGGTTTCCTGATGGGTGGAACCGCGGGGCGCACGACGCTGGCCGGAGAAGGATTGCAGCATCAGGATGGCCATAGTCTGGTCGTCGCGGGCACTATCCCCAACTGTGTTTCCTATGATCCGACCTTTGCCTATGAGCTCGCGGTGATTATCCACAGCGGCTTGAAACGCATGTATCAATTGAAGGAAAACATTTTTTACTACATCTCGGTGATGAATGAAAACTATACCCATCCGGCGTTGCCGGAGGGCGCGGAAGAGGGCATAGTCAAGGGCATTTACTGCCTCGAGGAAGGCGTCGAAAGAGGGCGCAAAGTGCAGTTAATGGGTTCAGGTACGATCTTGCGTGAAGTGATTGCCGCCGCCGAGTTGCTGAAAAAGGATTTCAAGATCAACGCCGACGTCTGGAGCGTGACCAGCGTCAACGAGGTAACCCGCGAAGCGCAGAATTGCGCGCGCTGGAATCAGTTACATCCGACCAAGAAAGCCCGCCGCAGTTATTTGGAAACCCAGCTGCACGGGCGCAAGGGTCCGGTAATTTTCGCCAGCGACTATATCCGCGCCTATGCGGAACAGCTGCGCGAATTTATTCCCTCCAGCTACATCACTCTCGGAACCGACGGTTTCGGCCGCAGTGATACCCGCGACCAGCTGCGCTTATTCTTCGAGGTGAATCGTTTTTACATAGCGGTCGCAGCTCTGAAAGCGCTCAGCGATGACGGCGATATCGAAACCAAGGTGGTGCAGCAGGCGATCAAGAAATATGGTATCGACCCTGAAAAACCCAATCCGCTAACCGTCTAGTCGTCGAGCAGGAGTATCTCAGTGGCAGAATCGAAAATAATTGCGCTACCCGACGTCGGCGAATTCAAGGATATCGAGATCATTGAAATCTTAGTTGCGGCGGGCGATCGAGTCGAACAGGAACAATCCATCATCGTGCTCGAATCCGACAAGGCGACGATGGAAATACCCAGTCCGTTCGACGGCATTATCGAGGAAATAAAAGTTAGCGTCGGCGATCGCGTAAACGAAGGCGATGCGCTTGGCAGCATACGCACCAGCGATTCGAAGGCCAAGGACGTCGCGCCGCCGCCGGCCGCCGCCGAAACCCCGCACGCGCCTGCACCGGCCGCCGCCACGGAGATCCCAGTATCCGCGCCAGCCGCAGCGGCCGAACCCATGCCAAAATCAGACCCGGCCCCCGGGAAAAAGTTAAAACCCCATCCCGGCGCTGGCTCCAGCAGCGCCGGTACCGGCGGCAATACGATACACGCCAGCCCCTCGATTCGGCGCTACGCGCGCGAGCTCGGGGTTAGGCTTGAACAGATCATCGGGAGCGGACCCAAGGGTCGAATCGTCAAGGCCGACGCCAAGGCTTTTGTCAAGTCCAGCATGACCGCCGCTGGCGGCGGCGGTGGTTTGTCGGTGAGCAGCGCTCCCGAAATCGATCACTCCAAGTTTGGCGAAATCGAATCGGTGCCACTCAGCCGTATCAAGAAAATTTCAGGGGCCCATCTACACCGCAGCTGGGTAACGGTGCCCCATGTCACGCAGTTCGATGAAGCCGACATAACCGAACTCGAAAATTTCCGCAAGTCGCTGGCAAAAGAGGCAGAGAAAAAGGCGCTACGCTTGACGCCGCTGATCTTTTTGATGAAGGCTGTGGTCAGCGCGTTGCAGGAGTATCCGGACTTCAACGCCTCGCTCGACGCCAGTGGCGAAAACTTGGTGATGAAGAAGTACTTCCATATCGGCATCGCCGTGGATACGCCAAACGGTCTGGTGGTGCCGGTGGTGCGCAACGTCGATCAGAAAGGTCTGTTCGAGCTCGCGGCCGAACTCGGCGAACTCTCGCTGCGCGCGCGTGACGGCAAACTTTCTCCGGGCGAAATGCAGGGCGGCTGTTTTACCATTTCCAGTCTAGGCGGCATCGGAGGCACTTATTTCACCCCGATTGTCAACGCACCCGAGGTCGCCATCCTCGGCGTGTCACGCGCCAAAATGCAAGCGGTATACAATGGCGCTGAATTCGAACCGAGGTTGATGCTGCCGCTGGGACTGTCTTATGATCATCGTGTTATCGATGGCGCGCAGGCGGCGCGTTTCACCCATTTCCTGAGCCAGGTAATTTCCGACATTAGAAGGGTACTTTTATAATCATGAGCGAAATCGATCTGTTACTGCCGGATATCGGTGAATTTGAAAATGTCGAAGTCATCGAAATTCATGTCGCCGCGGGCGACAAGGTCAATGCCGAAGATCCCATATTGACGCTGGAATCCGACAAGGCGACGATGGATATTCCGTCTCCCTTCGCCGGCACCATCAAACAATTGACTGTTACCCTGGGCGATCGGATTTCAGAAGATAGCAAACTTGGCGTCATCGCAAGCGATGAGGCTGCGGTGAGCGATAAACCCGCCGGGGTCGAAGCGGCCGCAGCGGCTAAGTCCAAGCCCGAGCCCGCGGCTAAATCCGCGGGTGATGCCGATATGAGCGCCGAAGTATTGGTACTCGGTGCGGGGCCGGGAGGATATACCGCCGCCTTCCGTGCCGCCGACCTGGGCAAGAAAGTGGTGCTGGTCGAGCGATACGATTCGCTCGGCGGGGTTTGCCTGAATGTCGGCTGTATTCCGTCCAAAGCGCTGCTGCACACCGCGCAAATCATAAATGAAGCCGACCATATGAAGGCCAATGGCGTAAGCTTCAACAAACCCAAGATCGATCTGAAAGGAATCAATGGATTCAAAAACAAAGTGGTGGGTAAGCTGACCGGTGGCCTGGCCGGACTCGCCAAGCAACGCAAGGTTACCGTGGTGCATGGCGTAGGCGAGTTTATCGATCAGAATAATTTGCAGGTCGACCACAAAGGCAATATTTCCCGCATCAAATTTGAAAACTGTATTATTGCCGCGGGTTCGCAAGCGACCGCAATTCCGTCATTTCCGAATACCGATCCGCGTTTGATGGATTCCACCGATGCACTCGAACTAAAAGATGTGCCAAAGAAACTACTAATCGTCGGCGGCGGTATTATCGGGCTCGAAATGGCGACCGTATACCATGCGCTCGGCTCCGAAATTACCGTGGTCGAATTCCTGGACAGTCTGATTCCGGGATGCGACAAAGACTTGGTGCGCGGCTTGAACCGGGTTATCTCGAAACGTTATAAAGCGATCCATCTAAAGACCAAGGTTTCCGACATCAAGGCGCAGAAGAATGGAATGAAAGTTAGCTTCGAAGGCGACAAGGCGCCGAAACCGGCGATCTTCGACAAGGTATTGATTGCCGTTGGCCGCCGCCCTAACGGGCACAAGATCGGTGCCGAAAAGGCGGGCGTCAACGTCGATGAAGCAGGTTTCATCCAGGTCGACAAGCAAATGCGAACCAATATCGCCCATATATTCGCAATCGGTGATGTCGTCGGTAACCCGATGCTGGCTCATAAGGCCACGCACGAAGGCAAGGTTGCCGCCGAGGTGATTGCCGGTATGAAATCTTACTTCGAACCCTTGACTATTCCATCGGTGGCTTATACCGACCCCGAGGTGGCGTGGATGGGCGTGAGCGAAACCGAGGCCAAGCAACAGGGCATCGAGTATGAAAAGGGTGCGTTTCCCTGGGCCGCCAGCGGTCGCGCACTCGGCATCGACCGCGACGAAGGCATGACCAAAGTATTGTTCGAGCGCGAAAGCAAGCGCATTATCGGGGCGGGTATCGTCGGGCCCAACGCCGGGGAATTGATTGCGGAAGCGGTGCTGGCGCTGGAAATGGGCGCCGATGCCGAGGACATCGGGTTAACGATTCACCCGCATCCGACCTTGTCGGAGACATTTAATTTCGCCGCGGAAATGGCGGAAGGCACGATTACCGACCTTTACATCCCACGCAAGAAATGATCCTGCGGCGCCCACTGCCGCTAGCCGGCTAATTCGCAGCATGCCGCAATTGAGTTACACTCGCAGCGGCTCGGGCCGACCGCTGGTCGTGCTACATGGTTTGTTCGGGTCGGGCAAGAACTGGCAATCGCACACGCGCAAATTCGCTCGCGATTTCGAAGTATTCAATGTCGACCTGCGTAACCATGGTCAATCCTTTCATAGCGATGAAATGAACTACCCGGCGATGGCCGAAGATGTTGCCGGGCTGTTAACCGACCTGGATCTTGTCGACTGCAATTTGCTGGGTCATAGCATGGGCGGCAAGGTGGCGATGACGCTGGTGGTTAATTATCCCGGGCTTATTACCCAACTGGTGGTCGCCGATATCGCGCCGGTCGCTTACTTTCATCATTACGACGATTTGATCGAGCCGATTCTCGCCCTGTCGCTGGAGCTTATCGAGACGCGTGCCGAGGCGGACCAGTTGCTGCGTCAGAATATACCCGAAGATCAATTACGCGCCTTTTTGCTGCACAACCTGGAGCGTGAAGCCGCGGGCTGGCGCTGGCGGGTTAACTGGCGGGCGATCCAGCGGGAGATGGAGTGTTTGACCGGATTCGGCGATCTGCCGGACGACTGGTGCATCGACTTGCCGACATTGTTTATTCGTGGCGACCGTTCCGATTATGTGGGTGCCGCCGAAATCGACGTCATTAACCGGCATTTCAAAGACGCAGCCATTGCCACCATTGAAGGCGCGGGCCATTGGCTGCATGCCGAAAAGCCGGAAGCCTTCGCGCAACTGGTTGCCGAGTTTCTCCACCGAGACTAAACCTCAAGTCTTGTCTGCAACCGCCGATAAGCTGGTAAGTTTGTCGAAATCGTATGCCAGCCGATGCCATTGAAATGCAGCCTGTTACTTATTCTATTGATGAGCCTTAGCGCACAGGCTTACGAGCGGCGTTATATGGCGGCAATGGAAGATTCGAAATGGATTCTGACCGATGATAGCGCAATTCTGTGTCGCGCCGAGCATCCGATTCCACGCTTCGGCAAGGCGATATTTACCCAGGAGGCCGGTCGCGGACTGCGGCTCGAACTGATTTCCCGGCTCTCATTCAAAAAGGGAATCAATGTCGAGTTGCGCAGCAAGACAACCAGCTGGAACGCCCGCGAGACCCGCGCCGTGCTCGGCCGATTTGAAACCAGAGGCGGCAATTCCCTATTTGAAATTTCGTCGACTATCGCCGAACAGACGTTTTACGAACTGGGCCGGGGCTTCCACCCCTCATTCCTATTTTACCTGGACTATCCGCTGGTCGCGTCAATTTCCACGGTTAGGTTTGGCGAAGTTGAAAAAGAATTCAACCGTTGCGTCGCACAGCTGCACCCGCGTAATTACGAAGACGTGCGCTTGAGCAGCATTCATTTCGAAACGGACAATGAATTTGCCAGTATCAGGCAGGAGGAAACTGCCTTTCAGGGGATGCTGGATTATTTGCAGGTCGATAAGGCGATTTCAGAAATCTTGGTCACCGGGCATACCGATAACACCGGACTAGCCTGTTACAACGATGGTCTATCCGAACGCCGCGCCTGGTATGTTTACGACCTGCTGCTAACCCGTGGCATCGATGCCAGCCTGTTACGTGTCGACTACGCGGGCGAATACCAACCGCTTATTAAAGCCAGTGGCAAAAAATCCCGTGCCGCCAATCGTCGCGTCACGGTCGAATTGCGGCGCTAAGCCGCGGGCGCGATTGTCTTTTCAATCCCCGCGATCGAGGCGCGAATATTTGGAATTCCAGTAAACTTCGCCGCCCCCTTCGCTGAGCGACTGCGCCCGCGCCAGAATGAACAATAAATCCGATAATCGATTTATATAACGCCTGGTTTCAGGATTTAGTGCTTCCGTTTCCGCCAGCGCCACCAGCGCGCGTTCGACGCGGCGGCAAACCGCGCGCGCCAGTTGCAGGCAGGCCACCGCCTGCGAGCCGCCGGGAAGAATGAATTCCTTCAATTCGCTTAGTTCGGCGTTGAAGCGTTCGGCGCTGGATTCGAGCCCCTCGACATAATCCGCGGTAATCAGGTTTTTACCCGGCTGGCACAGTTCGGCGCCGACATCGAACAAGTCGTGTTGCACGGCGAACAACAATTGCTGTAACGGCCCATCTTCGAGCAGGCTTAAACACAGACCGAGGCAAGTGTTTAGCTCGTCGACTTCGCCCAGGCTGTGTACGCGCACATCATTTTTAGAACGACGGCTGCCGTCGGCCATGCCCGTGCTGCCCTGATCCCCGGTGCGGGTAGTCACTTTGCTGAGTCGATTTCCCATTAGTTAAAGCGATATCCCGCGGTTAAGGTGAAGTTGCGCTCGGGACTGGGTTGGAAGGCGGCCCCGAAGCCGTTATTGGTAACAAATTCGGCATACTCTTCGTCGGTCAGATTGTTGATCCTGAAGTTTACCTCCCAGGACTTCATTTGATAACCGATTCCTGCATTGTAAACTGTGATCGAGTCCAGCTTGCCGAACTCGTTGGCATTGTCGCCCTGGGCAAATTTGGGCGCGCTATAGCGATACTCGAGATAGGTCGCGAAATGGTCGTTAATGCGAAAGTCGCCGCGCAATCTGGCGATGCTGTCGGCGACGCCGGAAATATCCTTGCCCTTGAAACTGCCCGATTTGAATGTGGCGTCAACTAGACCCAGTTCGGTCCGCAGCCCGAAGGACGCGCTAAGCTGGTTAAACCAAGATAAGGTCAATCCATCGCGCCGGGTGTCGTCGAGATTTACGTTTAAGCCAAAAGGCGGGGCGTTGGGATCGAATTCAATTTCGTCTTTTAAATCAAGGCGGTAGATGGAAGCGACAAACTGGTGATCACCGCGCGTCAAGTCTATACCAAGCTCGAACGATTCACCGGTTTGGGTATCGAGGATTTCTCCCGCCCTGGCCAACGCCAGCTCGTTCACCTTGGCAAATCGAAAGTTTTGATCGTAGCGCAGTTTGACTCGGGTTTGAGCGTCGACAAAATAGGCCAGACCCAACTCCGCAACGGTGACTTCGTCGTCGTACTCTTCCCCATTCGGGAAGGCATTGCCATCCCTGAATTCGTTTTCGACAGCCGTATGGCGCATCCCGAAAGTGAATTGCGTCGTTTCGGTCAGCCTGGGATTAATCTGGAAATACAGGCTTTTACTGTCTTGTTCATTACTGGAAGTGGTTACGCCCGGACCGAAAAAAAAGAAAGGGATCTCGAGCTCGTAGTCGACCTCTTCCAAATCGATACCGACCACATAGGGAACCTCGAAGCCGGCATTGAACACGCCGGAGATTTTCGGATTGATACTATTGTTTTCGCGATTGTCGAATCCTGCCGCGGGACTGGGGTTGTCGCGGAAGCTTTGCAATATATCCGCGTCCGTCTGGCGCTGGGTGGCATCGATACTGAAGCGGTGGGCGCCCAGATCGCGGGCATAGCCGAGGCGGAAAACGCTGACGTCTTCATTGCGAAAATCATCGACGAACCCCGGGTTACTCTGGGTCGCATCGTCCTCGAACTCGTTCTCCAGTAGCGCGCCGGGTAATTCAAGGTCATTTCTTACTTCCTGTAACTCGACGAAGAAATGGTTCTCCTGCCGTTCGTACTCCAGCAGGCCGCTGAAGCTGGTATTTTCTTCCGCGTTGTTATCTCGATAGTGATCGGCTTCGAAGCGGCCGGCGGACAGGCGATAGGCCAGTGCCGGCGTTAACCGTTTGGAGGAACTGAAATCGACGCCGCGGTAGGCGAAACTGCCGGCGCGGACTCTGGCCTGATGGAAACTGTCGACCGGCGATTTGGTGATGATATTGATAACGCCGCCCACAGCCTGGTCGCCATACAAGCTGCCCGCACTGCCGGCCAATACCTCGATGCGCTCGATGTCCATCGGCGATACATGGTGCAGATCAGGCGCCGCGGTATCGCTGTAATTGAGTCGGCGCCCATTCACCAGTACCAGGGTATTGGCGTTGGCAGTCGATGAAAATCCGCGCACGCTGATCGATACTTCGCTGCCGTTGCCGAATAAATCGTCGATCTGAACCCCGGGAATGTTGCGCAAAACCTCGCTGGTGGTAGCGGCCCCGCTGGCTTCGATATCCGCCGCGCTAAGCACGTAAACCGTGGCGCTGGATTTGTTTTCCGCCTGTTCGGTGCGGGTCGGAGTGATCACGATTGGTCCGAGATCGGCGAATCCATGCAGAGGTAGGACGGCCAGGCAAAGACAGGCCAATAAAGTACGACTGGTATTCATGTGGTTCTCCACAATGCTAGAGAGACACACACAGTTGACGAGAATGGGGCACCGTGACAAGCTGTGAGAACCGCCACCCGCAGTTCTGGTCTTGTTAAGTCACTTTCAGGCCGGTCTCCGGACTTGGTAGCAGGTTTGCTTCTTTACCGTTGCGGGGGCAGTACTCGAGTTTCACGAGTTTCCCGATTCTCGCGCCTAGCGCGCACCTGAAAACGTAGGCGCAATAATGAAAAAAAAAGCCGGCAATGTCTAGCCAGGATTAGGTTTATGTCGCAGCCAGACAATAGTTTGCGTCGATTCGGGTTCTGTCGCATGATCGCAATCTCGAATTATCACAGTCGATTATCCGTGTTCAGTATTAAATCCAGAGCCTGGCAACTAGGTTTAACTTCGATAATTGGTTGTTACCTACCTGCTCAGCCTGACGTCAACCGTCTCGAGCTTTGAATATGATTTGTTTCTATACATACTGGGTGTGCAATCGGTAGATCGTGAATACATCTCTATTTCATTGTTCCGCGACGCGCCCAAATGGAGTCTGTTGCTGGTCTATGCCGTGATTCTGGCCACCTATGTGCGCCGCTACACGCGCTCGCGCACCACCGTGGTTTCGATTTTGGCGGTGGTGCTGATTCTCTTCGGGCTGCTAATGCTCGAAGTATTGCTCGCACTATTCATGCGCTTGTATTTACCGGTGGTGTTCCCTGCGCTGATCATGCTGCTGGTTACGATGATTTACTGGTTGCTCGACCTCTACCGGGGCTCTGTTACCAGTGATTTGACCCTGCATGAGCCGGTCTCTCTGGGCGACGTGCAAAAGCACATCGAGCAGGGGGATTTGCGGACCGCACTGGTGATGCTTAAACAATGTCCCTATAGCGACGACCTGCTCGAAGTCGGGTATGAGCTAGGCATGTTGCTGGAGTCCCGTAAACATTGGGCCAGCGCACTGAATCTGTACCACTGGCTGTCGACCTATGATCCAGGCCTGAGCGATTTTGTAAGCCGTATCGAGGAAATTAGAGAAAACCGCGAAATGCGGCCCAAGCTCGGTAAGGAAGTGCCTGTTGCGGAACCCGAAGCGCCGACCATCGGCAACTATATGCTAGTCCGTAAAATCGCCAAGGGGGCTACCGCGATAATGTATGAAGCAACCGATATGCGCAGCAATAACCGTGTTGCCCTCAAGGTGATGACGCTGCGCCATGGCGAAAATACCGATCGCGATCGCATCGGGCACTGGCTGCACGAAGCGGAAATCGTAGCGCGGCTAGAGCATGACAATATCGTCAAGATTCATGATGCGGAATTGCTGCAAGACAGCGCATATATCGCGATGGATTATATTTCCGGATACTCGATGTCGTTGCGTTTGCGCAAGCGTGAATACCTGACCGTCGGCGAATGCATTCGAATTTCGAAAGACATGCTACGCGCGCTTACGGTGGCCCACGCCGCCGGCATTGTACATGGCGATATCAAGCCGGCTAATATCATGTATGACGCGATCAATCACACTTATATCCTGACCGATTTTGGTGCCGCTTATTCCAAATCGCGCGAGCGCAAGGAAGACGAGGCCATCGTCGGCACGCCGGCCTATATGTCGCCGGAGCAACTCAATGGTAAAAAACTGGATGGGCGCTCCGATTTGTTTTCACTGGCCGTGACTCTTTACCAACTGCTTACCGGATCCCAGCCTTTTGCCGGCGACAGTCTGCCGGAATTGAAAAAAAGCATCGTCAGAGAAGAACCCGACCTTAACCATTTGACGCTGCCGGCCGGAATCACTCAAGTCATCGTTAAGGCGCTGCAGAAGAAGCCCTATATGCGATTCGCCGATGCCCAGCAAATGCTGACCTCGGTGGAACATTGCGAAAAGCAGTTGCGCGAGCGCATGCATGATTAATTCTGAACCTGGCGGCCGGGTCTATATCGGGCCGGTTTCAATAGGTTTTTTGCGTTCGCGCCAGGCGATCAGAATACCACCGGAGATTATCAGGAAGACTCCTGGTATCAACTTGTCGAACGGGGCCTCGTCGAAAAAGATCCAGCCCAGAATAAAGGCGAAAGGGATGCCGAAATATTCAAATGGCGACAGACTGGCCGGCCGGGCGAGACGATAGGCGCTAATTAGCCCCAGCACCGCAAAACCGCCGACTATTCCCATCGCGAGCAGCAGCATCCAATCGCGCGTCGTACTCACCGTTTGGTAGCCGGTACTCGAAAACAGTATCCCGAGAGATCCGATTAAGGCGCCGACCGAGGCGTACATGTTGATTAGCGGGGTGGGGATTCGAGCATCGACCAGCCGCACGATTACGGTGGATAGCGAATACCCGAAGGCGGCCACTAGCGGAAGCAGGCTGTAGGGCGTGAACACTTCGCTACCCGGGCCCATGACCAGCAATACCCCGAGAAATCCGATCAGCACCGCGAGCCAACGCCAGACACCGACATGATGCCGCAGTATCGGCACCACCAGCATCGTAATCAACACCGGGCTGATATAGGCCAGGGTCGTTGCGGTCGCCAGTTCCATTTTGGTGAGCGACAGATACATGCAAAACTGTGCCAGAGCGATAATCAAGCCGCGCAGCAGTCCCAGGCGCCATTGCCTGATGGCGAGTTTCCTGCCGGCGGCATGCCATTCTCTCGACAGCAATAGCACCAACAGGCTCGGAATCAGTCCGAACACATTACGAATACTCGCCAATTGTTGCACCGGATATCGGTCTCCCAGGTACTTGATAATGACAGCCTGCAGGTCGAATAGCACTAGCGCCAGCAGGAGGTAACAGAGCGCGCGCAGAAAATGGCCGGGAACGGGCAGCATTCAAGTGGCTCGACAGCTAGCCACGGGTTGTGGAAATGCAGTAAATTTAGCAAATTTTAGCAGCAAGCGTAGACTCGGTGCGGCAATAACCCTACAATGTGCCTTCAAGAAGATGCTGCCTCCGCAGTACTTACGATTATGATTTATTTAATGGGAAGAACCTGCGGTTCCTCCCATTTTTGTGCGCGCGCAATTTTTTGAAACCGGAGTTTTTGTGCCCAAGACAGCATTATTAGCCCTACAGGATGGAACCGTTTTCAGCGGCAGTTCAATCGGAGCCGATGGCTTGTCGGTCGGCGAGGTGGTATTCAATACCGCGATGACAGGATATCAGGAAATCCTCACCGATCCATCTTATTGTCAACAGTTAATTACGCTGACCTACCCGCACATCGGCAATACCGGCGTTAACGCCGAAGATGAAGAGGCCGCCGAGATTCACGCCAGTGGCCTGATTATTCGCGATTTGCCGCTGCGCGCCAGCAACTGGCGCAGTCAGGGTAGCCTGCAGGATTATCTGGAACGCCGCGGAGTAGTCGCTATCGCCGATATCGATACCCGCAAGTTAACGCGCCTGTTGCGCGACGGCGGTGCGCAATCGGCTGCGATCATGGCGGGTGACGCTACATCGGAAAATACGGCAATCGATGCGGCGCGCGACTTTACCGGGCTCGCTGGCTGTGATCTGGCGCAAGTGGTTTCGACGCGCGAATCTTACTCCTGGACGCAATCGAGCTGGACCCTGGAATCCGGATATGTGGAAAGCCATAACCCCCATTTCCACGTGGTTGCCTACGACTACGGCATCAAGAAAAATATTCTTTGCATGCTGGCCGAGCGTGGCGCCAGGGTGACCGTGGTGCCCGCAAAAACCCCAGCCGAAGAAGTACTGGGCATGAATCCGGACGGAATCTTCCTGTCCAATGGACCGGGCGACCCCGAACCCTGTGATTATGCCATCGCGGCGATTGCAAAAATACTGGAAACCGAAATTCCGGTATTCGGAATTTGTCTCGGGCATCAATTGCTTGCTTTGGCCAGCGGCGCCGGCACCGTTAAGATGAAATTCGGTCACCACGGGGCCAACCACCCGGTGCAGGATCTGCGTAGCGGGACGGTCATGATTACCAGTCAGAATCATGGTTTCGCGGTCGACGAGGCAAGCTTGCCGAAGTGCCTGCGGGCGACCCATCGCTCCTTGTTCGACGGTAGTTTGCAGGCGGTGGAACGCGATGATAAGGCGGCCTTCGGTTTTCAGGGGCATCCGGAGGCAAGTCCCGGTCCGCACGACGTTGCCCCGATGTTCGATCGGTTTTTTGATTTGATAGCGACTTACAAAAGCCGTCAGGGAGCAGCCTGATGCCGCGCAGAAAGGATATAAAATCGGTGTTGATTATCGGTGCGGGACCGATTGTCATCGGCCAGGCCTGCGAGTTCGACTATTCCGGGGCGCAGGCTTGCAAGGCCCTCAAGGAAGAAGGTTTGCGCGTGATTCTGATCAATTCCAACCCGGCCACGATCATGACCGATCCGGATACGGCGGACGCCGTCTACATCGAACCGATTCACTGGACCGCGGTTGAAAAAATCATCGCCCGGGAACACCCCGATGCCTTGTTGTCCACCATGGGTGGACAGACCGCGCTCAATTGCGCGCTCGATCTGGTACGCGAAGGCGTGCTCGAACAATATGGCGTGCAAATGATCGGTGCCACGCGCGAAGCCATCGACATGGCCGAAGACCGCGAGCAGTTTCGTGTCGCCATGACAGAGATCGGATTGAAAACACCGAAAGCTTTTATTGCGCACAGCCTGGAAGAAGCTTGGCAGGGACAGTCCCAAATCGGATTTCCAGTCATCATCCGTCCCTCGTTTACGATGGGTGGCAGCGGTGGAGGGATTGCCTACAACCGCGAAGAGTTCGATGACATCATCCGGCGCGGGCTGGACTTGTCTCCCACCAGCGAAGTCCTGATCGAAACCTCGGTGCTCGGCTGGAAAGAGTTCGAGATGGAAGTGGTGCGGGATAAAAACGACAATTGCATTATTATCTGTTCGATCGAAAACCTCGATCCGATGGGTGTGCATACCGGCGATTCGATTACCGTGGCGCCGGCGCAAACCCTGACCGATAAAGAATACCAGATCATGCGCAATGCTTCGCTTGCCGTATTGCGCAAGATCGGGGTCGAAACCGGCGGCTCCAACGTCCAGTTCGCGATTAACCCCGAAGACGGTGAAATGATCATCATCGAGATGAATCCGCGGGTATCGCGCTCTTCGGCCTTGGCCTCCAAGGCAACCGGATTTCCGATTGCCAAGATTGCGGCCAAGCTTGCAATTGGCTATACCCTCGATGAATTGCAAAACGATATTACCGGCGGCGCTACCCCGGCGTCGTTCGAGCCCAGTATCGATTACGTCGTCACCAAGATTCCGCGATTTACCTTTGAAAAATTTCCGCAGGCCGACGACCGCTTGTCGACGCAAATGAAATCCGTCGGTGAAGTCATGGCGATCGGTCGCAATTTCCAGGAATCTTTCCAAAAGGCGCTGCGTGGCCTCGAAACCGGAGTGTTCGGGCTCGACCCGATAGTGGACCAGGCGGACGATCCCGAGGAACTCGAGGATTTGTATCGCACCGAATTGCGACTGCCCGGCGCTAAGCGAATCTGGTATGTCGCGGATGCGTTTCGTTCCGGTTACAGCCTAGAGCAGATTTTTGATCAAACCGCGATCGATCCCTGGTTTCTGGTGCAGATTCAGGAATTGGTACAGATCGAAAACGATTTGAGCGGGCGTCCGCTCGAATCGCTGGATGCGGCCGAAGTCCGGACGCTCAAGCGCAAGGGCTTTTCCGATCACCGGTTGGCGCAGCTGCTCGCCAGCGATGAGCTCGAGTTCGGCGCCCGCCGCCGCGAGCTCGGCGTCAGGCCGATTTACAAACGGGTCGACACCTGTGCTGCGGAATTCGCCTCGAGCACCGCCTACCTCTACTCGAGCTACGATGAAGAATGTGAGGCGCGGCCCAGCGAGCGCGAAAAGATTGTCGTGCTCGGCGGCGGACCTAATCGCATTGGGCAGGGCATCGAGTTCGATTATTGCTGTGTGCATGCGGCCCTGGCCATGCGTGAAGACGATTTTGAAACGATAATGATTAACTGTAATCCGGAAACCGTGTCGACCGATTACGACACTTCGGACCGGCTCTACTTCGAACCGCTGACCTATGAAGACGTGCTCGAAATCATCCATCTGGAAAAACCCAAAGGCGTGATCGTGCAATTTGGCGGCCAGACCCCGCTCAACCTGGCACGCGCCCTCGAAGCCGCCGGCGTGCCTATCGTCGGTACCACGCCCGATTCCATCGACCTGGCCGAAGATCGCGAGCGCTTCCAGCAAATGATCGAGGATTTAAACCTGTTACAGCCGCCCAATCGGATTGCTTTCGACGTCGAGTCAGCGGCGGGTTTGGCCGAACAGGTGGGCTTTCCCCTGGTGGTAAGGCCTTCCTATGTGCTCGGCGGCAGAGCGATGGAGATTGTTTATGACCAGGAAGATCTCGCGCGCTATATGGCCGAGGCGGTCAAGGTAACGCGCGACTCACCGGTACTGCTCGATCGTTTTCTCGACGAGGCGGTCGAGGTCGATGTCGATGCGATCTGCGATGGCGAGCAGGTATTGATCGGCGGATTGATGGAACATATCGAGCAGGCGGGAGTCCATTCCGGTGATTCGGCTTGTTCACTGCCGCCTTATACGCTGTCCGCGGAGTTGCAGCAGCGCCTTTGCGATCAGGTCGGCGCGATGGCGCGTGCGCTCAAGGTCGTGGGCTTGATGAATACCCAGTTTGCGATCAAGGATAACGAAGTTTATGTCCTCGAAGTCAATCCGCGTGCTTCGCGTACGGTGCCGTTTGTCTCCAAGGCCACGGGGGTGCCGCTGGCCAAGATAGCGGCGCGTTGCATGGTCGGGCAAAGCCTGGAGCAGCAGGGCCGGCGCCAGCAGGTGATGTCTGATTTCGTTTCCGTCAAGGAATCGGTTTTCCCGTTCGCCAAGTTTCAGGGAGTAGACCCGATTCTGGGTCCCGAGATGAAGTCCACCGGGGAAGTTATGGGCATTGGACAGAGCTTTGCCGAAGCCTATGCCAAGGGTATGCTGGCCGCGGGCGCGAAAATCCCGCAGCCGGGAACCGCATTTTTAAGCGTGCGCGAAACCGATAAGAAAGGCATAGTCGAGCTGGCGCGTGAATTGCACCGGCGAGGCTTCAATCTGGTGGCAACCGGGGGTACGGCGAAGGTGATTCGCGAGGGCGGTGTCGAATGCCGGCATGTCAACAAGGTTGAGGAAGGCCGCCCGCATGTGGTCGATATGATCAAGAACGACGAAATCGTGCTGGTCGTCAATACCACCGAGGGGCGTTCGGCGATCGCGGATTCCTATACCATCCGCCGCGAGGCAATTATGCACTCAGTGTGTTATACCACGACCTTATCTGGCGGCAAGGCCACCTGCCAGGCGATGTCTCACCGCGATATAAAAGAAGTATATTGCTTACAATCGTTACACTAGGCGACTCAAAATGAATCAGATACCGCTAACCGCTACCGGCGCAGAACGGCTTAAAGTTGAACTCAAGGAATTGAAATCGGTCAAGCGTCCGGCCGTGATCGAGGCAATTGCGACCGCCAGGGATCATGGAGACTTGAAAGAAAACGCGGAGTACCATGCAGCGCGCGAAGAGCAGGGTTTCATCGAGGGTCGTATCGCCGAACTCGAATCGGCGCTTTCCAATTCGCAGATTATCGACATCACCCAGCTCAAGCGCAGTGATCGTGTCGTGTTCGGCTGCACCGTGGAATTGCTCGACGTGGCCGCCGACAAAGAGGTCAGTTACCAGATCGTCGGCGATATCGAAGCCGACATCAACCAAAACCGCATCGCGATCAGCTCGCCGATCGCGCGCGCGTTGATCGGCAAGGAGGCAGGCGAAGAGGCCGTGGTCGACGCGCCGGGCGGCAGCATGGAATACGTCATCACCGCGGTCCAGTACAAGTAATATAATATCCCGAATTTAATTTTCGTGCTTTCGTTGCAGGGCAGATCCCTCCGACCGCGCGGAACAGTTTGCTTTACAATTATTAGCTCCCCGGGCAGCCTGCTAACCCACTAGTTTTGAAGAATATCGAGAATTCGTAATTCATGTAATTCGGCCGAAGAGAATCAAATCGAACCCGGCATTGTTCCAATGGCCGCGCCGTCGAAGGGACTAGTAATCCTGGAGTAGGGTACCGTGAACAGAATTGACGGGATCAGTTACCGATGGTCGCGGCAAAGCGATTGCTTTCCTTATGGGGGCGATAAATGACAATCACGCCGCCGATGGTCTCTACCAGAACCGCCTGGTGGCGGTTGCAAATCTGTGCGCCGATTTCGCGTCTGGCGACCTTATCCAGCGCCGGAATGCGTAATTTGAGTAATTCATGATGATCGAGCGCCGCATCGATTTCCCGATGCAGGTTTTCGGACAGGCCCTTTTGGCCTATGATGACGACCGGTTTTAGTTTGAGTCGGTGGCCTTCGGCGCGTAATCGCTTGATTTGCCCATTGGTTAATTGCATCTGGCCGTACCGAGTCTAAAGCGCGCATGGTATCACAGCAAAGCGGTAAACATTTTGTCCAAATCGAAGTCTAGTAAACGATGGTTGCAGGAGCACCATCGAGACGCCTATGTCCTGAAGGCTCGTGCGCAAGGTTATCGTTCGCGCGCGGTGTTTAAACTCGATCAGATCCAACGCAAGGATGGCCTCTTTAAACCCGCACAGTCGGTATTCGATCTCGGCGCGGCGCCGGGCGGCTGGAGTGAGTACGCGAAGCAGGCGGTGGGAGATCGCGGTCGGGTGGTCGCTCTCGATATATTGCCGCTGGAACCGATTGCCGGGGTCGAGTCGATCCAGGGAGATTTTACCGAGCAGCAGACCCTGGATGAATTGAAGGCCGTTACCGGTGAGCACGGATTCGACCTTGTTTTATCGGATATGGCCCCCAATTTGAGTGGTATGCATAGCGTAGACCAGCCCAAATCGATTTATCTGGCCGAACTCGCCTTCGAAGCTGCACGATATATGCTGCTACCCGACGGCGTATTTGTCGTCAAATTGTTCCAAGGCGAGGGTTTCGAAGAGCTGGTGTCGAGCTTTCGGGCAAGCTTTAAATCGGTAAAATTTCGTAAACCGGACGCATCCAGGTCACGCTCCAGTGAAATTTATGCGGTTTGTAGCGGTCTCAAATAGGTCGGGGCGTCTAAAATACGCTAGTATCTGGATTTAATAGCAGTGATAATGATTTCCGTATCAGGCATTGGTTTAAGCCATAAACAGGTGTAATTGTGAACGATGTAGTTAAGAATTTAGTATTGTGGGTCGTCATAGCGGTAGTGCTGCTGTCGGTTTTCCACAGTTTCGGGGATCGCAGCAGCAGCCCGCAAACCTTGATCTATTCGGATTTTCTGACCCAGGTAAAGCAGGGGCAGGTCAAGGAAGTGGTCATCGAAGGACAGAACATAACCGGTAAGATGATTTCCGGTGCGCCGTTCTCTACCTTTAGTCCGGAAACCAGTAATAGTGCGTTGATCGGCGATCTCGAGCGCGCCGATGTCGCCATCCACGGTAAGCCGCCGGAGCCGCCTTCGTTACTGGGGCACATGTTCATCAGCTGGTTCCCCTTTATCGTATTGATTGGGTTGTGGATTTTTTTCATGCGCCAGATGCAGGGCGGCGGCAGCGGCCGTGGCGCGATGTCATTTGGTAAAAGCAAGGCGCGTCTGCTGGGCGAAGATCAGATCAATATCAATTTCAACGATGTTGCCGGTGTCGACGAGGCCAAGGAAGAGGTAGCTGAGCTGGTCGAATTCCTGCGCGATCCTTCGAAGTTTCAAAAGCTGGGCGGCAAGATTCCGCGCGGTGTTTTAATGGTTGGCTCCCCCGGAACCGGTAAAACGCTGCTGGCCAAGGCCATTGCAGGCGAAGCCAAGGTACCGTTTTTCACCATATCCGGTTCCGACTTCGTCGAAATGTTTGTCGGTGTCGGTGCCTCGAGGGTGCGCGACATGTTTGAGAAGGCTAAAAAACATTCGCCTTGCATCATCTTCATCGACGAAATCGATGCAGTGGGGCGTCATCGCGGCGCCGGCCTCGGCGGAGGGCACGATGAACGCGAGCAAACCTTGAATCAGCTGCTAGTCGAAATGGATGGCTTTGAAGGTAACGAAGGCGTGATCGTCATTGCCGCGACCAACCGTCCCGATGTGCTCGATCCGGCCTTGCTGCGTCCCGGGCGCTTCGATCGCCAGGTCATAGTGCCATTGCCTGACGTGCGTGGTCGGTCGCACATACTCAAGGTACATATGCGCAAGGTGCCGGCGGCGGAAAATGTCGACCCGATGGTGATTGCGCGCGGTACTCCGGGATTTTCGGGTGCGGATCTTGCCAACCTCGTCAACGAGGCCGCTTTGTTTGCCGCGCGCGCCAATAAAAAGTTGGTGACCATGGGTGAGTTTGAGCGCGCCAAAGACAAGATCATGATGGGCGCGGAGCGCAAGTCCATGATTATGAAGGAGGAAGAAAAGAAGCTGACCGCTTATCACGAGGCGGGACATGCTATTGTCGGTCGGCTGGTACCCGAGCACGATCCGGTATATAAGGTCAGCATCATTCCGCGCGGTCGGGCGCTGGGAGTGACCATGTTTTTGCCCGAAGACGATCGTTACAGCTACAGCAAACAGCATCTCGAAAGCCAGCTGTCGAGCCTGTTTGGCGGACGAATCGCGGAACAGCAGATTTTTGGCGACGAAGCGGTAACCACCGGCGCCTCGAACGATATCGAACGCGCCACCGGCATAGCCCGCAGCATGGTTACCCAATGGGGTCTGTCAGACCGCATGGGGCCCTTGTCTTATAGCGAAGAGGAAGGCGAAGTTTTCCTTGGCAAAACTTACGGTAAACAGAAAACGGTGTCGGACGAAACCGCGCAGGCGATCGATTCTGAAATTCGCGCCATTATCGATCGTAATTACCAGCGCTCGGTCGATATTCTCAAACAAAATGAAGACAAGTTGCACCTGATGGCGGACGCCTTGATGAAATACGAAACCATCGATGCGTCACAGATCGACGCTATCATGGAAGGCAAGGAACCGGGGCCGCCAGAGGACTGGTCCGACGACGAGACTGGGCCGACACCGACCGCAACCTCGGGGGATTCCAGCACGGACGACGATCCGGATCTGGATCCAGCCAAGCTCCACTAGCATGCCGGTCGCAGGCCCGGTTGGTTGCCATGTCCGATGTCACAGCTGACGATATCCGATAATCTTCAAGTCATGGGGGTCATTAATACGACCCCCGACTCGTTTTCGGACGGCGGCAAGTTCGATACCACCGAAAAGGCTCTCGCCCACGCCCGGCAGTTGATTGCCGACGGTGCCGATATTCTCGATATCGGCGGGGAATCGACGCGACCCGGAGCGCTGCCGGTTGATCTCGACGAAGAACTAAGGCGCACCATTCCGCTAATCAGAGCGATCCGCGAAGTCTCCGATATTCCGATTTCAATCGATAGCAACAAATCTGCCGTCATGACAGCCGCCGTCGAAGCCGGCGCCAGTATTATCAACAGCGTCTGGGCGCTGCAACTCGAAGATTCGTTGCAGGTGGCGGCCGAGCTTAAGGTGCCGGTCTGCCTGATGCATATGCAGGGCTCGCCGGAAACCATGCAACGCAACCCCGTTTATGAAAATGTCGTCAGCGACGTCAAAAAGTTTCTTGCAGCGCGCATCGAGGCCGCGCTCGATGCCGGTATCGAACTCGATCGGATTATCATCGACCCGGGTTTTGGATTCGGCAAGACCGTCGAACATAACCTGTTATTATTGAGTTCACTGACTGAATTCCGTGACCTGGGCGTGCGTGTTCTGGCCGGACTATCGCGCAAAAAAATGATTGGAATGATTCTCGATAAACCGGTTGATCAAAGACTTTACGGTAGTGTTTCGCTGGCGGTGATGGCGGCCATGCTGGGCGCCGATATCCTGCGGGTGCATGACGTGGCCGCCAGCGTCGATGCCCTGGCGATGGTCAGCGCGCTCGGCAGAGTGGCTTGATGGCCCGTAAATATTTTGGTACCGACGGTATTCGCGGCCGCGTGGGCCAGTCCCCGATGACGGTTGATTTCGTGATGAAGCTCGGTTGGGCCGCCGGCAAGGTATTGTCCCAATCGGAGCATGGGCAGATTGTAATCGGCAAAGACACCCGAATCTCGGGTTATATGTTCGAGTCCGCGCTCGAGGCCGGGCTCGCGGCGGCCGGGCTGGATGTAATGCTGCTTGGGCCGATGCCGACGCCGGCCATCGCTTATATCACTCAGGCGCAACGCGCCGCTGCCGGCATTGTAATCAGCGCCTCGCACAATCCCTATCACGACGACGGCGTCAAGTTTTTCAACGGCGATGGTTTCAAGCTCCCGGATTCCACCGAAGAGGCCATCGAAGCCATGCTCGATCAGCCGTTGCAAATGGTCGAGCCGCAAAACATAGGTAAGGCCACCCGCATGGAAGACGCCAAGGGCCGTTATATCGAGTTTTGCAAGAGTTCGATCGAATTTCAGACCTCTTTGCGTGGCATGAAACTGGTGGTCGATTGCGCCAACGGCGCGACCTACCATATCGCACCTGCGGTTTTTCGAGAGTTGGGTGCGGAAGTCATCGAAGTTGGTACCCGCCCCAATGGAATGAATATCAACCATGGGGTCGGAGCCTTGCATCCGGAAAGCATGCGTACCGCGGTGCTGGAGCATCGGGCGGATCTCGGTATCGCCTTCGACGGCGACGGAGACCGTGTGATGATGATGGGCGCCGAAGGTGATGTGAAAAATGGCGACCAACTGCTGCATGTGATCGCCAGGAGCAAACTCGCCAGCGGTCAACTTAACGGTGGCGTGGTCGGTACCCTGATGACTAACCTGGGTCTGGAGCATGCGTTGCTGGCGCAGCAGATTCCGTTTCGGCGCGCCGCAGTCGGGGATCGCTACGTCATGGCCAAATTGGTCGAACACGGATGGTTTCTGGGGGGCGAGTCTTCCGGGCATATCATCTGCCTGGATAAGACAACCACGGGTGACGGTATCGTAGCGGCGTTGCAGGTACTGGAATGGCTGGTAAACCAGCAGCAAACGTTGACCGAAGCCTGCAGCGATTTGGAGATTTACCCACAAACCATGATTAACGTACCGATAACTGAGCGGTTGGAATTAACCGCTTCGCCCCCGGTTCAGGATGCGGTAAAATCGGCTGAAACCGAACTCGGGGATAGCGGTCGGGTGTTGTTGCGGCCCTCTGGCACCGAGCCGCTGATTCGCGTAATGGTCGAAGGTCGGGATTCCTCCCAGGTTGAAAAAATCGCGGCGCAACTGGCACTGTCGGTCAAACAGGCCGCCGCCGGCTGATGCGGCGGCATATCTTGATAGTCGCCGGGTAAATGAATGCGGCCAATGGGCCAATTCCAGATTGATTTCTTGGGCCGAGGTGAGTAACCTTTGGCGCCTTTTTAATGACGGGCAAAAATTATGCGTTCTAGCCTTATCGCAGGCAACTGGAAAATGAATGGCAATCTGCAAGCTGTCATTGAACTGGTTGAGGGTATCAAGGCGGGTAACGCAGGGACGGCCAAACTTGCGGTGTGCCCGCCCGCGGTATACTTGATGAAGGTCGGGGGTATGCTGGCCGATACCGATATTGCGCTGGGGTCGCAAAACGTCTGCGATCAGGAAGCGGGCGCCTATACCGGCGAAATATCCGCTGCCATGTTGGTCGAGTGCGGTTGTCGCTACGCGATCGTGGGACATTCGGAGCGCCGTTCGCTTTACCTGGAACCGGATCAACTGGTTGCAGCGCGCTTTGCGATGGCGCAAAGCGCGGGTTTAACGCCGATTCTTTGTATCGGTGAAACGCTCGATGAGCGCGAGCGGGCAGTGACCGAGACGGTAGTGGCGCGGCAGATCGACGCTGTTATCGACCGTTGCGGTATCGCAGCCATCGGAAAATCTGTGCTTGCCTACGAACCGGTATGGGCCATCGGCACCGGCAAGGTGGCGACACCGGAGCAGGCACAGGCGGTACACGCTTTCATTCGCGGTAAACTGTCTCAGGCCGATGCCGATGTCGCGCAGCGGTTGCAAATTTTGTATGGCGGTAGCATGAACCCGTCGAGTGCGGCGGAGTTGCTGTCGCAGACGGATATCGATGGCGGATTGATCGGCGGGGCCGCGTTGAAAGCCGACGATTTTCTCGCTATCGCACAATCGGTTTAGGAATAGATATGGAAAACCTCAATAGTATATTACTCGTCGTGCAAGTCTTACTGTCGATTTCGCTGGTCGTGTTGATCCTGATACAACACGGCAAAGGCGCTGATGCCGGGGCGGCATTTGGCAGTGGGGCATCGGCAACCTTGTTCGGTGCGCGCGGTTCGGGAAGTTTCCTCAGCAAGGCGACGACGATCCTCGCCATTTTGTTTTTCATTGTATGCTTGGCGCTGGCCTATATTTCCAGTCACCGGGTATCGCCCGACAGCGCGGTCGGTAGCGTGACTGCTCAAGAACTAGAGGATGTGCCGGTCATGGATAGCGGTGTTATGCAGGCTCAGGATTTACCCCCTGCCGAGGGCGCTGGCGATGCCGCAGGCGAATCAGATTTACCCCCGGTCGAGTAGCCGGGAACATGCCGATGTGGTGGAATTGGTAGACACGCTATCTTGAGGGGGTAGTGGCGAAAGCTGTGCCGGTTCGACTCCGGCCATCGGCACCATATTAAGGAAGCGCTGACAATTCATCCTGAATTGTCAGCGCACGGAGAAACAAAAAACCATTTTGTTTCTCCTTCATTTATTAATGATTCGCAGTCATTAATAAATGAAGGCACACCTTTGTGCCGCGGAAACTCTGAGTAAAGCAGAGTTTTCTTAACAGCGGGACGCGGACAAACCCGGGTCTCGCTTTCGGCTTGACGAAACCGTCTCTAAACTATATCGGTTGGACGCATTTTTTAATGCTCGTTATGGGGAAATCCGTTGTCCGCAGGAGATTTCTTGACACTATATAGGTGCCACAATAGACTGGCGCCTGCCATTCTTAGAGCAGGTTTCCCGGGTAAAGGTCTCGATCAATGTTAGGTAATTATCTGCCGATTCTGATTTTCATGTTTGTCACGCTGTTCATGGGATCGGTTTTTATTATCCTGGGTAAACTCTTGGGTCCTTCCCGCCCGGACGCCGAGAAAAACTCTCCCTACGAATGCGGTTTCGAAGCTTTCGAAGACAGTCGTATGAAATTTGATGTCCGTTACTATCTGGTCGCCATTTTGTTCATCATCTTCGATCTTGAAATCGCCTTCCTGTTTCCCTGGGCTGTGGTACTCGATCAGATTGGAACCTTCGGTTTGCTGGCAATGGCAATCTTTCTCGCCGTACTGGTAATTGGCTTCATCTACGAATGGAAAAAAGGAGCACTCGAATGGGAATAGAGGGTGTTTTCGAACAGGGTTTCGCCACCACCTCGCTGGACAAGCTGATTAACTGGGCGCGCACCGGCTCGATGTGGCCGATGACCTTCGGGCTCGCCTGCTGTGCGGTGGAAATGATGCAAGCCGGTGCGGCGCGTTACGATCTCGATCGCTTCGGCATCATTTTCAGGCCCAGCCCGCGGCAATCCGACGTTATGATAGTGGCTGGCACCCTGGTCAACAAGATGGCGCCGGCTCTACGCAAGGTTTATGACCAGATGGCCGAGCCGCGCTGGGTTATTTCGATGGGGTCCTGTGCCAACGGCGGCGGTTACTACCACTACTCCTATTCGGTAGTGCGCGGTTGCGACCGGGTGGTGCCGGTCGACGTCTATGTGCCCGGCTGCCCACCCACCGCGGAAGCGCTGCTCTACGGCATATTGCAATTGCAAAGCAAGATTAAACGCACCAACACCATCGCCCGCTAATGTCGAATTCGAATCAGCAACTGGCGGACGCATTGCGAGTGGCGCTGGGCGATAAAGCCGTCTCGGTAAGTCTGGCCTGCAACGAAGTCAGCGTTGAGATAAGCCCCGAAAATCTGCTCGAGGTCGCGACCCTTTTGCGCGATGCTAGCGAATTCCAGTTTCAACAACTGGTCGATTTATGCGGTGTCGATTACTCGCAATTCGGCCGCGACGAGTGGCAGACCGACGAGGCCAGCCGTAGCGGCTTTAGCCGCGGGGTTGCCGACGCCACCAGCAGTGGGCGCCTGCAGTTTGGCGATGAACTGGATTCGCTGGCGAATCAGGGCCGGCGCTTCGCGGCGGTTTATCATTTGCTGTCGTATGCGCACAATCAACGCTTACGGTTGCGCGTGTTTGCCGCCGATGACGACTTCCCGGTGATTCCTACCGTGACTGGTATCTGGCAATCGAGCGATTGGTACGAGCGCGAAGCCTTCGACCTGTTTGGCATTCTGTTCAGTGACCATCCCGATTTGCGCCGTATATTGACGGATTACGGTTTCGTCGGGCATCCCTTTCGCAAGGACTTTCCGCTGGTTGGCAACGTAGAAATGCGTTATGACCCGGAGCGTGCGCGCGTGGTATACGAACCGGTTTCAATCGAGCCACGGGTTTTGGTGCCCAAGGTCAGGCGCGCAGACAACCGCTATCTGGCGGATGAGCCCCCACTTCAGGACGAGGCCGAAAGCGATGCCTGAAATCAAGAACTACACGCTTAATTTCGGTCCACAGCATCCCGCGGCCCACGGCGTATTGCGCCTCGTGCTCGAAATGGACGGCGAAGTTATCGAACGCGCCGATCCACATATCGGCTTATTACATCGCGGCACCGAAAAACTGGCCGAAACCAAACCCTACAACCAGACTATCGGTTACATGGATCGCCTCGATTACGTCTCGATGATGTGCAACGAGCACGGCTATGTCCTGGCGATCGAGAAACTGTTGGCTATCGAAATTCCCGAACGGGCGCAGTATATCCGCGTCATGTTCGATGAAATTACCCGCATCCTCAACCATCTTATGTGGATCGGTACGCATGCACTCGACGTCGGCGCGATGACGATGTTCCTATACGCTTTTCGCGAGCGTGAAGACTTGATGGACATGTATGAAGCAGTCTCGGGCGCGCGCATGCATGCGACCTATTATCGCCCCGGCGGTGTGGCGCGCGATCTGCCCGAGCGCATGCCGCAATATCTGGAGAGCCGCTGGCGCAGTAGGAAGGAAGCGGACCGGCTGAATGAGAACCGGCAGGGTAGTTTGCTCGATTTCGCGCAGGATTTCTGCGATCGCTTCCCCGGCTATGTCGATGAGTATGAAACCCTGCTGACGGATAATCGTATCTGGAAACAGCGCACGGTCGGTATCGGCGTGGTCTCGGAAGAGCGCGCCTATCAGCTCGGTTTTACCGGTCCGATGTTGCGCGGTTCCGGGGTAGAATGGGACATCCGTAAGAAGCGACCCTACGAAGTTTACGATCGTGTCGATTTCGACATCCCGGTCGGCAGCAACGGCGATTGTTACGATCGCTATCTGGTTCGTATCGAGGAAATGCGCCAATCCAATCGCATCATTCGCCAGTGTATCGACTGGCTGCGTGCCAACCCCGGTTTGGTTTTGACCGACAATCATAAGATTGCTCCGCCACGGCGCGAAGAACTCAAGGCCGACATGGAAGGCTTGATCCACCATTTCAAATTGTTCACCGAGGGTTACACGCTACCCGAAGGCGAAGTTTATTCCAGCATCGAGCATCCCAAAGGGGAATTCGGCGTCTACTTGATTTCAGATGGCGCCAACAAGCCCTATCGGGTCAAGGTGCGTGCCCCCGGATTCGCACATTTGTCGAGCATGAACGAAATGGCGCAGGGGCATATGCTGGCCGACGTGGTCGCGATCATCGGTACCCAGGATATTGTATTCGGAGAAATTGACAGATAATGGTTATCGAAACCGCATCGAAAATCGATTTGCTGAGCGAGCGTACGCGCGCCGAAATCGATCGCTGGGTGGCGCGCTTTCCCGCTGAGCACAAGCGCTCGGCGGTGCTGCAGTCGCTGGTCGCGGCACAGCATCAAAACCGGGGATTTCTTACCACCGACCTGATGGATGCGGTGGCCGAGTATCTAGGATTGCCGGCGATTCATGTCTATGAAGTGGCCTCGTTTTATTCGATGTTCGAGACCAAACCCGTGGCGCGGCACAACGTCGCCGTCTGTACCAATATTTCCTGCATGTTGATGGGTTCGGATAGCGTAGTAGAACATATCGAAAACAAACTCGGGATCAAGATTGGAGAAAGCACCGAGGATGGTCGCATATACCTGAAATGCGAAGAGGAGTGCTTGGCCGCTTGCGCCGGGGGCCCGATGATGCAGGTCGATCATGTTTACCATGAAAATCTGACTCCGGAAAAAATCGATCGAATCCTGGACGCGCTGGAATAGTTCGCAGATCGCATGCAGGCGGCGCCCAGAATCGGAATTTTTGGAACTAAATGTAAGAATGGCAGTAATTTGATGATTTTAAGAAATAAAAAATCAGGCCTGAACGAAATCAGGACCAAACCGCAGGATGCGGATTGGCGGTGCGCAGCAACCCCGACGGGGTGTGCGTCGGGGATGGCGTACATCGATAATCTGGCGGCCTTGTTTACCGGATTTCCCCTGATTTCGTTCCCTTCACGCAGTATCCGAGCTTAATATGACTAACGAAGTCTGTTACGCAACCTTGCAATACGCTCAGCCCTGGTCGATGGAGACCTATCTGAAAGTCGGCGGCTACGAGGCCTTGAAGAAAATCCTGCAAGGCGGGATGTCGCCGGAGGACGTAATCGAGGAAGTCAAGTCTTCCGGTTTGCGCGGTCGTGGCGGTGCCGGGTTCCCGACCGGCTTGAAATGGAGTTTCATGCCGCGCAACGCGCCCGGACAAAAGTATATCGTCTGCAATTCGGATGAATCCGAACCCGGAACCTGCAAGGACCGCGACATCCTGCGCTTCAATCCTCATGCCCTGGTCGAAGGCATGGCAATCTGCGGGTACGCGATCGGCGCGAGCGTGGGTTACAACTACATGCGCGGCGAATTCATGGATGAACCGGCGCGACGTTTCGAGGCCGCGGTCGAGGAAGCCTATGCCGCGGGTTATCTGGGCAAAAATATCCTCGGCAGCGGGGTCGATTTCGATCTGTATCCGGCGCTCGGCGCCGGTGCCTATATTTGCGGCGAAGAGACCGCGCTGCTCGAATCGCTGGAAGGTAAGAAGGGTCAGCCGCGCTACAAACCCCCGTTCCCGGCAAATTTTGGGCTTTACGGCAAGCCCACTACGATTAATAACACCGAATCGCTGGCGTCGGCGCCATCGATTATTCGCAACGGCGCGCGGTGGTTCGCCGATCTCGGCATCCCCAACAATGGCGGCGTTAAATGTTTCTCGATGTCGGGACATTTGAACCGGCCGGGCAACTTTGAAATTTCCATGGGCACGCCTTTCAAGGACTTGTTGGAGATGGCCGGCGGTGTCAGGGATGGACATAAGCTAAAGGCGGTGATACCCGGCGGTTCGTCGGTGCCGGTACTGCCCGGCGACATAATGATGGAATGCAATATGGACTATGACTCGATCGCCAAGGCGGGCTCGATGCTGGGTTCGGGTGCGGTAATCGTCATGGACGAGACGACCGATATGGTGCTGGCGCTGCGGCGTATCTCGCGCTTTTACTATTCCGAATCCTGCGGGCAGTGCACACCATGCCGCGAAGGCACCGGCTGGCTCTATCGCATGCTGTGCCGTATTGTCGACGGTCAGGGCCGGCCGGAGGATATCCAGTTGCTGGAAGAGGTTTCACACAAGATCGAAGGCCGCACCATCTGCGCCCTCGGCGACGCAGCGGCGATGCCGGTGTGGAGTTTTATCAAACATTTCCGCCATGAATTTGAATATTACGTCGAGCATAAACGCTCGCTTGTCGATAACGCAGCCTGATCGGGTTAAGCAACTGCAATGAGCGATAACATAACAGTCACGATTAACGGCCGGGAAATAGAAACCCAACCCGGGCGCCTGTTAATCGATGTGGCCGATGAAAACGATATTGTGATCCCGCGCTTCTGCTACCACAAACGCCTGTCGGTCGCCGCCAATTGTCGCATGTGCCTGGTGGAGATCGAACGCGCGCCCAAGCCGATGCCGGCCTGCGCCACCCAGTGCATGGATGGCATGGTGGTGCAAACCCGCTCCGGTGCGGCGCTCGCCGCGCAAAAATCGACTATGGAATTCTTGCTGATCAACCACCCGCTCGATTGTCCGATTTGCGACCAGGGTGGTGAGTGTGAATTGCAGGACGTGGCCATGGGCTACGGCGAAGGCGTATCCAAATACACCGAATCCAAACGTGTCGTCATGGACAAGAATATCGGCCCGCTGATCGCTACCGATTTTACGCGCTGCATTCATTGCACGCGCTGTGTCCGATTTGGCGACGAAGTCGCCGGCATGCCGGAACTCGGCGCTACCGGTCGCGGTGAGCATATGGAAATCGGTACCTATATCGAAAAATCGATCGTCTCGGAGTTATCCGGCAACGTGATCGACGTTTGCCCGGTCGGCGCCCTGACCGCCAAACCGTCGCGTTATACCGCGCGACCCTGGGAGTTGACCCAGCATGCGGCGGTATCGGCGCACGACTGCGTCGGTTCCAATACCTTTGTGCATACCCGCGGCAACGATGTCATTCGTGTGGTGCCGCGTGAAAACGAATCGATCAACGAATCCTGGATTTCCGATCGGGATCGTTTCAGCTATACCGCGGTCAAGGCGGAGCGTCGCATTACGCAACCGATGCTGCGCGACCAAGGCGAACTCAGGGCGGTGGATTGGGAAACGGTGCTTAACACCGCGGCCAATCGGCTTGCTGCTGCCGACGGTAGTGTCGCCGCCCTGGTCAGCCCTCAGGCGACTCTGGAAGAGCAATTCCTGGCACAAAAACTGTTGCGTGGCCTGGGTTCCAACAATATCGATCATCGACTCACCCAGGCCGACTTTTCGACGCAGCAAGCTAGCCCAATCATGCCCTGGCTGGGGCGTTCGCTGGAATCCCTGGAAAAAATTGATGCCGCGCTGATCGTGGGCGGCAACCTGCGTTACGAGCAACCGCTGTTGTCGCATCGATTGCGCAAGGCGGTACAGCAGAATAATGCACGGGTATCCTCGATCGGGCATTTCGGCCAACAGTATAATTTCGCATTGCACCGCGAACTACTTGGTTCGGCGGCGCAACTGGTGAATGATCTTGCCGGCGTCGCGGTAGCGCTAGCCGCCACCAGCGGCAAGGCGCTGGGCGGACATCTAGCGCAGGTGATCGGTGATCTGGAACCGACATCGCAGCAACGCGCTATCGCCGCTTCGCTGCTGGCGGCGGAAAATACGGCGCTTATCGTCGGCGTGCAGGCGCTGGCTAACCCGGATCTGTCGCTGATTCAGGAAATCTGCGAGTCGATAACGACCTCCGCCGATGCTACGCTCGGTTATCTGTCGCTGTCAGCTAACAGCGCCGGCGCCTGCCTCGCCGGTGTCACGCCGCATCGCGGCCCCGCGGGTGTAAACCTCGACCGCGGTGGTGAACATGCGGGCGAAATTCTGACTTCGAAACACAAAGTATTGCTGACCTTTGCGATCAATCCGCTGCTCGATACCCACTCGGTGAGCCAGCTGTCCGACAATAACGAATTCGTTATCGCGGTCGCCAGTTACGACAATGATTTTATCCAGCAGCAAGCCGACATGGCACTGCCCCTGGCGTCGGTGGTCGAAACTGCGGGCAGCTTCGTCAACGTCGAAGGTTTGTGGCAGAGTTTTGGCGGCTGCATTTCCGCGCGCGGGGGGAGCCGCCAAGGGTGGAAGATACTTACCGCCCTGGGGCAGGTGTTGCAACCGGGTGAATTCGAATACACCGATTCCGCCGCGGTGAAAAATGAACTCAAGGCGCTTTGCAGCGACGTTACCCTGAGCAATATCTGCGGCATCGAATCTGCCGCGACCAGCTTGCCGCAAGAAGCCGCTTCGATACAGAAAATCGGCGCTGCACCGATTTACGCCAGCGACGACATGGCGCGCCAGTCGAGCGCCTTGCAGGCCACGCCATTGATGAAACTACAGTGCGCCGTAGCGATGAATCGCGCACAGGCACGACAATCGAAACTCGAATCCTGCGAGCAGGTGCAGGTCAAGCAGGGCAAGGGTACGGCGGTATTGCCGTTGCGCATCGATGAAGGCGTACCCGCGGGCTGTGTTTACGTGCCCAGCGGTATCGATGCGGTCAAGCACCTGTCCGCCGCTTACGGCAAGCTCACGCTGGAGAAAGTGTCGTGACCGAAACTCTGAGCGCGCTCGACACCTGGCTCAGCCAGTATGTGCACGAGTATCTGCTGTTTACCGTATACAGCGGTCTCAAAGCGCTGATTATCCTGGTGCCGTTATTCATCGTAGTCGCCTACTACACCCTGGCCGAGCGCAAGGTCATCGGTTATATGCAAATCCGTAAAGGTCCGAACCGGGTCGGCCCCAAGGGTTTATTCCAGCCCTTCGCGGATATGTTTAAGCTGATGTTCAAGGAAATCATCATCCCGACCAACTCCAACAAGTACCTGTTCATCATCGCACCGGTGCTCACCTTTGCGCCGGCGATGGCGGCTTGGGCGGTAGTCCCCTTTAACGACACTCTGGTGTTCAGCAATATCAATGCCGGCTTGTTGTACATCCTGGCGATGACTTCGATCGGAGTCTACGGCGTTATCATTGCAGGCTGGGCCTCCAATTCAAAGTATGCGCTGCTTGGGGCAATGCGTTCCGCGGCGCAGATCGTGGCCTACGAAATCGCCATGGGTTTTGCCCTGGTCGGCGTATTAATGGTGGGCGGCAGTCTTAATCTGGGCGAAATCGTCAATCGGCAGGCGGGTGGAGTCGAGCATTGGTTTTTCATTCCCCTGCTGCCATTGTTTTTCGTTTACCTGATATCCGGGGTGGCTGAAACCAATCGTGCGCCCTTCGATGTCGCGGAAGGCGAATCGGAAATCGTCGCCGGTTTCCATGTCGAATATTCCGGCATGACCTTCGCGGTGTTTTTCCTCGCCGAATACGCCAACATGATTCTGATCGCCATGCTGTGCGCGTTGATGTTTTTTGGCGGCTGGCTGAGCCCGGTACCCGCTTTGTTGGGCGATAGTATCGGCTGGCTATTCGGTAAGACCGCGGTGTTCATGCTGCTGTTTCTTTGGTTTCGCGCCACCTTTCCGCGCTATCGCTACGACCAGATCATGCGCCTGGGCTGGAAGGTGTTATTGCCGGTGACGATTCTGTGGCTCGCGGTCGAAGCTGTTGCGGTGTACTTCAAAGTCGGCCCCTGGTTTGCATAAGCCTATGTTTGCGAAAATACATTACTACCTGAAAAGTTTTCTTTTCCTCGAGTTGCTCAAAGGGATGAGCGTGACGGGGCGATATTTTTTCCGCAAGAAGTTTACCGTGCAATACCCGGAAGAGAAAACCCCGATCAGCCCGCGATTTCGCGGCTTGCACGCCCTGCGTCGCTATGCCAACGGGGAAGAGCGTTGCATCGCCTGCAAGCTCTGTGAAGCGGTGTGCCCGGCGCTCGCGATCACCATCGAATCGGAGCAGCGCGCCGACGGTACGCGCCGCACCACGCGCTACGATATCGATTTATTCAAATGCATTTACTGCGGGTTCTGCGAGGAAGCTTGCCCGGTCGATTCGATCGTCGAAACTAATATTTTCGAATACCACTTCGAAAATCGCGGTGAAAACATCATGACCAAGGATAAATTGCTCGAGATCGGGGATCGCTACGAGGCGCAGCTGGCGGCTGACCGCTCGGCCGATGCTCCTTACCGGTGAAGTAACGATGATAGAAACCCTTATTTTTTATTTTTTCGCAATCACCACGGTCGTCAGCGCGACCGCGGTCGTGACGGTGAGGAATCCGGTCCATGCAGCATTGTTCCTGGTATTGACCTTCTTCACCAGCGCGGTCATCTGGATGTCGCTGGAAGCCGAATTCCTGGCGATCATCCTGGTGCTGGTCTACGTCGGTGCGGTCATGGTTTTATTTATCTTTGTCGTAATGATGCTCGATATCAACGTTGCTCGCCTGCGTGAGGGATTCGTGCGTTATCTACCGCTCGGGCTTTTGGTGGCCGCTATCATGCTAGGATTGATGTTAAGCGTAGTCACCAGTGATGTGTTCGTGCTCAATGCCGGTAGCGAACCGTTACCGAAGCCCGCCAATTATAGTAATACCGAGGCTTTGGGTGGCGTGTTGTACACGGATTATGTTTTCGCTTTTGAAATCGCCGCGGTAATCTTGCTGGTCGCCATTATCGCTGCAATTTCGCTGACCATGCGCAAGCGGGAAAAAACCAAGTATCAAATTCCTTCCGAGCAAATCAAGGTACGCAAGTCGGATCGATTGCGCATCGTGAAAATGCCGGCCGAGGAAAAGCGATGATGACGCTAACGCTCAGCCACTACCTGATTCTCGCCGCGGTGTTGTTCAGCATTTCGATCGCCGGCATCGTCATCAACCGCAAGAACATCATCATTCTGCTGATGTCGATCGAATTGATGCTGTTGTCGGTAAATCTGAATTTTATTGCTTTTTCGCATTACCTGGACGATTTGGCCGGGCAGGTTTTTGTGTTCTTTATTCTCACGGTAGCCGCCGCGGAAGCGGCCATCGGGCTCGCCATCCTGGTGGTATTGTTCCGCAATAAGCGCTCGATCAACGTCGAGGATATCAAGGAGCTGAAATGGTGAGTATGGAAATCGTTTATCTTGCTATGCCGCTGGCTTCGCTCGCAGGGGCGCTTATCGCCGGTTTTTTTGGTAAACAAATAGGGCGTTCCGGGGCGCATTTTGTGACTATCTCCGGTGTTGCCGTATCCTTCGTCCTGTCACTGCTGGTGTTGCATGACGTCGCCTTCGAAGGGGCGCCGATTTACAACCAGTCGGTATATACCTGGATGATTAGCGACGGTATTCGCTTCGAGATCGGCTTTCTGATCGACGGGCTGACGGCGCTGATGATGGCGGTGGTGACCGGGGTCTCGCTGATGGTGCATATTTATACCATCGGCTATATGCACGACGACGATGGCTACCAGCGTTTCTTCAGCTATATCTCGCTGTTTACCTTTTCGATGCTGATGCTGGTCATGTCGAACAACTTCCTGCAGCTGTTCTTCGGCTGGGAAGCGGTTGGCCTGGTTTCCTATCTTTTAATCGGTTTCTGGTTCAAGCGCGAAACCGCGATCTACGCCAACCTGAAGGCCTTCCTGGTTAACCGGGTCGGTGATTTCGGTTTTCTGCTCGGCATCGCCGTGCTGTTGATGTTCACCGGTTCGCTCGATTACTACGAAGTTTTTGCGCGCGCCGATGCCATGGTTGCGGCTACCATGGAGGTCATCCCGGGTCTCGACTGGTCGGTGATTACGCTAGCCTGTATCCTGCTCTTCGTCGGCGCCATGGGCAAGTCGGCCCAGGTGCCGCTGCATGTCTGGCTGCCCGATTCGATGGAAGGTCCGACGCCGATTTCGGCATTGATCCACGCTGCTACCATGGTTACCGCGGGTATCTTCATGGTGGCGCGCATGTCGCCGCTGTTCGAACTGTCGACGACCGCCTTGTCGGTAGTCATCGTCATCGGTGCCACCACGGCGATCTTCATGGGTCTGATCGGTATCGTGCAAAACGACATCAAACGCGTAGTGGCTTATTCGACGCTATCGCAGCTCGGCTACATGACCGTCGCGTTGGGTGCCTCGGCTTACTCGGCCGCAATTTTTCACTTGATGACGCATGCCTTTTTCAAGGCGCTGCTATTCCTCGCCGCCGGTTCGGTCATCATCGCCATGCATCACGAGCAGGATATTCGTAAGATGGGCGGGCTCAAGAAATACATGCCGATCACCTATTGGGTGTCGCTAATCGGTTCGCTGGCGTTGATCGGATTTCCGGGATCGGCGGGTTACTTTTCCAAGGACGCGATCCTGATCGCGACCAAGAACGCCGACGTTTGGGGCGCCGGTTACGCCTATATGGCGGTATTTCTCGGGGTGTTCGTTACCGCGTTTTACTCGTTCCGCATGTTCTTCCTGGTGTTCCACGGACGGGAACGCATGGACGAGCATACGCGCGCACATCTGCACGAAACCCCGGCGGTGGTGACCGTGCCGTTAATCTTACTGGCGATACCGTCGGCGATTATCGGTTGGCTCACGATCGAGACCGTGTTGTTCAGCGATTTCTTCGATCAGGCAATAATTATTTTCGAGGAACACGGCGCGATGGCCGCCGTGGCCGCAGCATTCCATGGGCCGGCCAATTTCGTGTTGCACGGTCTTGCCCCAGGACCAACCTGGCTGGCGGCTTTAGGGGTAATCAGCGCCTGGTATATTTATCTGAAGAATCCGCAGCTCTCGAACCATATAAAAAGCAAAGTCGAATGGCTTTATCGGCTGCTCGATAACAAATACTACTTCGACCGCTTCAATGAAATCGTGTTCGCTGCCACCGCGCGGGGTATAGGGCAGGTTTTGTGGCGTCTCGGTGACGCATTGATGATCGATGGTCTCATCGTAAACGGCAGCGCACGCCTGGTCGGCTGGTTCTCGGGTGTGGTGCGTCACATGCAAACCGGCTATTTGAACCACTACGCGTTTGCGATGATTTCGGGGCTGATCCTGTTGCTGGGATGGGTTGTGTTGGGCTAAGACAGAATAAAAACTAAGGAAAAACGATAAACTATGTACGCTGACTGGCCGCTATTGAGCCTCGTGATCTGGACTCCGATCATCGGTGGCGTCCTGGTGTTGTTCGCCGGCGATAAAGAGCCCGCGGGTGCGCGCAAGATTGCCCTGATCGTGTCTATCCTCACCTTCCTGTTGACGCTGCCGCTTTATACCCAATTCAATACCGAAACCCATTTGATGCAGTTTGTCGAACGCCAACCCTGGATAGATGCCTTCGACATCGAGTATTACCTCGGCATCGATGGTATATCGATGCCGCTGATCCTGTTGACTTCTTTTACCACGGTGATCGTGATTATCTCCGCCTGGGAAGTCATTCAATACCGGGCTTCGCAGTACTTGGCGTCCTTCCTGATCATGGAGGGATTCATGATCGGTACCTTTTCGGCCCTCGATTCGATACTGTTTTACATCTACTTCGAAGCCATGCTGATTCCGATGTTCCTCGTCATCGGGGTCTGGGGCGGGGCCAACCGCATTTATGCCACGCTAAAGTTTTTCCTCTACACCTTCATCGGCTCGGTGTTGATGCTGGTTGCATTGATCTATATGTACACCCAAGCCGACAGTTTCGCGATTTTCGATTTTCACCACCTCAAGCTGTCGCTCAACGAGCAGCTGCTAATTTTTCTCGCCATGCTGGTGGCCTTCGCGGTTAAGGTACCGATGTGGCCGGTGCATACCTGGTTGCCCGACGCACACGTCGAGGCGCCGACCGGCGGATCGGTCATCCTGGCGGCGATCATGTTGAAGATCGGCGGTTACGGATTCCTGCGTTTCAGCTTACCGATCACGCCGGACGCCAGTGCCGAACTCGACTGGTTGATTATTACCATGTCGCTAACCGCGGTGGTTTATATCGGATTCGTCGCGCTGGTGCAGCGCGATATGAAAAAGCTGATCGCCTATTCTTCGATAGCGCACATGGGTTTTGTCACGCTCGGTTTCTTCATCGTTTTCCGCATCGTCAATTCAGGCTTAGGCGATCAGGGCGCGGCCCTGGCGCTGGAAGGCGGCATGGTGCAAATGGTATCGCACGGATTCATATCGGGTGCGCTATTCCTCTGCGTCGGTGTTATGTACGACCGGATGCATAGCCGTCAGATCGCCGATTACGGCGGGGTTGTCAATACCATGCCGGTGTTTGCAGCCTTCATGGTGTTCTTTGCGATGGCCAATGCCGGTCTGCCGGGCACCTCGGGATTCGTCGGCGAATTCATGGTCATCCTGGCGAGCTTTAAGGCAAGCTTCTGGATCGCCTTTCTCGCCGCCCTGACCTTGATCCTGGGCGCCGCCTATACCCTGTGGATGGTCAAGCGCGTGGTTTTCGGCGATATCGCTAACGACAACGTTGCCGCGCTCAGCGATATCAACAAGCGCGAGTTCCTGTTTCTGGCCATCCTGGCGCTAGCCGTGCTGATGCTGGGATTGTGGCCCGACCCGCTGGTCGAAGTCATGCACCCGACGATTGATAATCTGCTCAACCACATTGCGAATTCGAAAATATGACCGCGCCGTTCGTACAGCCCGATTTAATGCCGGCCTTGCCTGAAATGGTAATGCTCGCGATGACTTGTCTGGTGCTGGTAGTCGATTTGTTTCTGCCGCAGGAAAAACGCGGCTTTACCCTGTTATTATCGGTGGCGACCCTGGTTGGCGCGATCGCCGCGGTAATCCTGGTGACGCCCGTGACCTCGGTTAGCAGCTTTGGCGGTTCATTCGTGCTCGATCAGCTGGCCGTGGTGCTCAAAATCGCGACCTGTGCGGTCACTATTCTGGTGTTCGTGTACTCGCGCGATTACCTGATCGACAACGAAATCAACCAGGGTGAGTATTACGTGCTGGGACTGTTTGCTACGCTTGGTATGATGGTTATGATATCAGCGCATTCCTTCCTGCTGGTCTACCTCGGGCTCGAATTGCTGTCGTTATCGCTGTACGCGATGATCGCATTTAAGCGCAACTCGCTGTCGGCGTCGGAATCGGCAATGAAGTACTTCGTGCTCGGTGCGATGGCCTCGGGCCTGCTGTTGTATGGCATATCCATTTTTTACGGTATTACCGGCACGCTCGATATCAACCAGGTCTCAGCCGCGGTTAGCAGCCAGTTTGAACAGCACCCGGTGGCGCTCGGTTTTGCCTTGACCTTCATCGTGGTGGGTTTGTCGTTCAAGCTGGGCGCGGTACCCTTCCATATGTGGTTACCGGATATTTATCAGGGTTCGCCGACTTCGGTTACCCTGTTTATCGGCACCGCGCCGAAGATTGCCGGCTTTGCCATGGCGATCCGCTTGCTGGTCGACGGACTCGGCGAATTGCAGCTCGACTGGTCGCAAATGTTGATCGTTCTGGCGATCGCTTCGATGGCGATCGGAAATATCATCGCCATCGCGCAGACCAACTTCAAACGCATGCTGGCCTACTCGACCATCTCGCATGTCGGTTTCATCCTGCTGGGTATCCTGTCGGCCACCGCCAACGGTTATGCGTCGGCGATGTTTTACACGCTGACCTATGCGATAACGGCGGCGGTTGCCTTTGGCGTGTTGCTGGTATTGAACCGTAAGGGATTCGAGGCCGAAAATATTAGCGATCTGTCGGGCCTGAACGATAGCAATCCCTGGTACGCGGCGCTGCTGGCGATCGCAATGTTTTCGATGGCGGGTGTGCCACCCACCGTCGGCTTCTACGCCAAACTGAGCGTGTTGCAGGCCGTGGTGCAGGTCGAAATGATATGGCTCGCGGTAATCGCGGTACTGTTTTCGGTGATTGGCCTGTTCTACTATTTGCGCGTAATCAAAGTGATGTATTTCAATCAGTCGTTACCGCAGCAAACCACGACCATCAAGGAAGCGCTGGACGTAAAACTGTTACTCAGCGCTAATAGCCTCAGCCTGATCCTGCTGGGTATGTTCCCATCGACCTTGATGGCTTACTGCATTTTATCATTTAGCTAGAATCCTCTAGTAACTGCTTGTAAATTCGATCCAACCTAGCTATTATTCTGCGCCTCTGATGCGGGGTGGAGCAGCTTGGTAGCTCGTCGGGCTCATAACCCGAAGGTCGTAGGTTCAAATCCTGCCCCCGCTACCAACTTTTTGGAGTTGGCTAGAGATCAAATTTAACTGGCTATAGACGGATCTAGATCCAAAAGCAGTCAGTAGTCAGTTAAAAGGCCCTATAGGGCCTTTTTTATTGGATTTCAGGAGGCGATGTCGGTGCAGAATTTAACGCCGCTTTTCGAGCCGGTAGTCGTGTCGATGGGTTACGAACTGGTCGGCGTCGAGTTTCTGGGTGCCGGCGGTTACGGCACCCTGCGCGTTTATATTGATCGCGAGCAGGGCGTAAGCCTGGATGACTGTGCGGCCATCAGCCACCAAATCAGCGGTATCCTCGATGTCGAGGAGCCGATCAAACAGGCCTACGATCTGGAGATATCGTCGCCGGGCATCGACCGGCCACTGTTCAAGCTGGCTGACTTTGAGCGTTTCACCGGTATGACCGCGAAAGTCAAGTTGGCGCTAGCCCTCGAGGGGCGTAAGAATTTTAAGGGCCGGTTACAGGGTGTAACCGATGACGGGATGGTAATAATCGAGGTAGATGGAGAAAAGTTTCAATTACCTTTCGCCGATATCGCCAGGGCTAACCTGATGGGCGAGATTTAACACGGGACCGAATGCCGCGCGGCAACGGTCGAGCCGAACCACAGCGAGTAATGACAATGGAAAACAAAGAAATTCTGTTAGTAGCGGATACCGTCTCCAACGAAAAGGGAGTGGACCGCGAAATAATTTTTGAAGCGATCGAAGCCGCCCTGGCGTCGGCGACGCGCAAGAAACATCAGCAGGATATCGAAGTACGGGTCGATATCGACCGTAAAACCGGTGATTACGATACCTATCGCCGCTGGGAAGTAGTCGAACCGGGTGAAGAGGGAGGATTGGAAGAGCCGCTACGCCAAATCACGCTGGAAGCAGCACAATTCGACCAGCCAGAAATCGAGATCGGTGATTTTGTCGAGGAACAGATCGAATCGGTCGAGTTCGGCCGCATCGCTGCGCAAACTGCCAAGCAAGTAATCGTGCAGAAGGTACGCGAAGCCGAACGCCGCAAGGTAATCGATGCCTATACCGATCGCGAAGGCTCGCTCGTCATGGGGCAGGTCAAGCGGGTCGAACGCGGCAATGTTTATGTCGATCTGGGTGACAACGCCGAGGGTTTTATCCCGCGCGAGGAAATGATTCCGCGGGAATCGGTACGCCCCGGTGACCGGGTACGCGGCTATCTGTACAAGATCGCCTCCGAGGTACGCGGGCCGCAATTGTTTATCAGCCGCACCGCGCCCGAATTCCTGGTGGAACTGTTCAAGCTCGAAGTACCGGAAGTTGGTCAGGATTTGATCGAAATCATCTCGGCCGCGCGCGATCCCGGAATGCGCGCCAAGATCGCGGTCAAAAGTAACGATCCGCGCATGGACCCGGTCGGTGCCTGCGTCGGTATGCGCGGCTCGCGGGTGCAGTCGGTTTCCAACGAGCTTGCCGGCGAACGCGTGGATATTATTCTCTGGGATGAAAACCCGGCCCAATTCGCGGTTAACGCGATGTCACCGGCAGAGGTTGCCTCCATCGTCATCGACGAGGAAGCCAATTCGATGGATATCGCGGTGCCGGAAGAAAAGCTGTCCCAGGCGATTGGCCGCGGCGGGCAAAACATCAAACTTGCCAGCCAGCTAACCGGGTGGATACTCAACGTCATGGACGAGGCAGCGGCCGAGGAAAAATCGGAGGGCGAGTCGCGCCAACTGGTGGATAATTTCATGACCCAGCTCGATGTCGACGAAGAGGTTGCGATCATCCTGGTGCAAGAAGGATTGACCACGATCGACGAAGTGGCATATATCCCAGAATCGGAGCTGATCGAAATCAACGAGTTCGACGAGGAAATCGTGCAGGAGTTGCGCGGCCGCGCCCGCGACGCCCTGTTAACTATGGCGATAGCGCGTGAAGAAACCGCCGAGGCCGGAGAACCGCAGGATGACCTGCTGAGTATGGAATACATGACCAGTGAACTGGCGCATCAACTGTCGCGTCGCGGCATTTGCACCATGGAAGATCTCGCCGAGCAATCGACCGACGAACTCGAAGAAATTGAAGGTCTCGATTCCGAGTTTGCAGGCAAACTCATCATGAAAGCGCGCGAACCCTGGTTCGCCGAAGCAGAGGCCGAGTAGGCTTTTACCGCGGCTTTATGCAAACTACGCATGTGGATGGATAATCATGGCAAATGTAACAGCTAAACAACTTTCAGAAGTCATCGGCGTCAATATCGAGAAATTGCTGGATCAATTGAAAACCGCAGGCGTTGTCGTTAGCGGTGCCGATGATCCCATTTCCGATGAAGACAAAATGAAGTTGTTGGAATCGTTGCGCAGTAGCCACGGTAAGGAAGAGTCTAGCGGTCCGAATAAAATCACCCTGCGCCGTAAGAGTAAAAGCGAACTCCGGGTAGCCGGAACCTCGGGGCGCAATACCACCACCAAGACGATTAATGTCGAAGTGCGCAAGAAACGCACCTATGTGCGTCGCGCCGATGTCCAAGCGGAAGAAGTCAAGCAACAACAGGAAGCCGAGGCCGCGGTCGAAGAGGAAACCAAGCTACAGCGGCAACAGGCGGAAGAAGAAGCCCGCCAGGCGGAAGCTGCAGCCCTGGCCGCGGTCGAGGCGGAAAAGGCCGCCGCCGAGGCAGCCGCGCGTGCCGAGGCGGAAAAGAAAGCCTATGAAAAAAGCCTGCAGGAGGTCGAAGCCGCACAAAAGGCGATCGAGCAGCAGCGCGCCGAAGCCGAAGCCGCCGAAGCCGCCGAAGCCGCCGCGCGTGCCGCGCTGGAACAGGCGGCTGCAGCCAGTGCAGCCGCGCCTGCAGCGGACAAGCCCGGAAAACATAGCAAACACGAAGACAAGCACACTCGCTACGGACGCAAGGAGTTGCATGTCAAGGAGTCCGCCCATCAGCCCAATCGCAAGCAGAAGTTCAAGAAAGGCCAGAAACAGGTGCGCGAAATCTCCAAACAGCACCAGTTCGAAAAGCCAACCGCACCGGTGGTTCGCAGTGTCGAGGTACCCGAGGCTATCTCGGTGGCTGATTTGGCCCAGCGCATGGCGATCAAGGCCGGCGATGTGATCAAGGTCTTGATGCAAATGGGCACGATGGCGACGATAAACGAGATCCTGGATCATGATACCGCGACCCTGGTGGTAGAAGAAATGGGGCATAAAGCGATTAGCGCCGCCAGCGATGACGATTTCGAAAAAGAGCTGCAGGCAGGCGCCGAGCAGGAAGGCGCAGACAAGGTCAGTCGGCCGCCCGTGGTAACGATTATGGGTCACGTCGACCACGGCAAGACTTCGTTGCTCGATTATATCCGCAAATCGCGCGTTACCTCCGGTGAAGCCGGCGGCATAACCCAGCACATCGGCGCTTATCATGTCGAAACCGACAAGGGCATCATCACCTTTCTGGATACCCCGGGGCACGCCGCATTTTCAGCAATGCGCGCGCGCGGGGCGCAGGCCACGGATATCGTGGTACTGGTTGTCGCCGCTGACGATGGCGTCATGCCGCAAACCAAGGAAGCGATTCAGCATGCCAATGCCGCCGGGGTACCGCTGGTGGTAGCGGTCAACAAGATCGACAAGGAAGATGCGGATCCGGATCGGGTCAAGAATGAGCTTGCCGCGCTGGAAGTTATTCCCGAGGAATGGGGTGGCGAGAACATTTTTGTCAGCGTATCCGCGATTACCGGGGAAGGCGTAGACAGTCTGCTCGATTCGATTCTGCTGCAGTCCGAAATCCTCGAACTCGGAGCTGTTGACAAGGGTAACGCCAAAGGTATCGTGGTTGAAGCGACGCTCGACAAGGGTCGTGGTCCGGTAGCCACCGTGTTGGTTCAATCCGGTTTGCTGCAACAGGGCCAGATGCTGCTTGCCGGTACTCAATATGGCCGTGTACGGGCGATGTACGATGAATCGGCCAATACGGTAAAATCCGCCGGACCGTCGATGCCCGCCGTGGTGCTCGGCCTCTCCGGCGTGCCGAATGCGGGAGACGAAGTTTTCGTCGTCGAAAACGAACGCAAGGCGCGCGAGTTTGCCCAAACCCGCGAAACCAGAATCCGCGAAAGCAAGCTGGCCGATCAGCAAAAGGCGAAGCTGCAGGGTATGTTCGATGCCATGGCCGAAGGCGTAGTGGCCGAAATCAATATCCTGGTTAAGGCGGATGTTCAGGGCAGCTCGGAAGCCATTCGCGAATCCCTCGAAAAACTCTCCACTGACGAAGTGCGCGCCAGGCTGATTGCGACGGGTGTCGGTGGCATTAATGAATCCGACATCAACCTGGCTGCGGCTTCGAATGCGATTGTGGTCGGATTCAATGTACGTGCCGATGCCGCGGCAAAACGCGTGGCCGGGGATTATGGTATCGACATTCGCTACTACAGCGTAATCTACGATATCATCGATGACGTAAAGCGCTTGATGTCCGGCATGCTGTCGCCCGATTCGCAGGAAAATATCATTGGTCTGGCCGAGGTTAAGGACGTGTTCCGTTCGCCCAAATTCGGTGATGTTGCCGGTTCGATCGTGATCGAGGGCGTAGTGCGTAAAGGCCAGCCGATCCGCGTGTTGCGCGATAACGTCGTGATCTATGAAGGCGAGCTCGAGTCGCTACGCCGCTTCAAGGACCCGGTTGAGGAAGTTCGCATGGGCACCGAGTGCGGCATCGCGGTCAAGAATTACAACGATGTCAAACCGGGCGATCAGATAGAAGTGTTCGAGCGCATCGAAGTAGCGCGTTCCATCGACTGAGCCCGTTTAGCCATGCCCAAGGAATACTCGCGCAGCGAACGACTCGCTTCGCAAATTCAGCGTGAACTGGCCGCATTGATTCAATCCGGTCTAAAAGACCCGCGTCTCGGCATGCCCAGCATACTCGAGGTCGAGGTCAGCAAGGATCTTGCGCATGCACGCGTATTCTTTAGCCTGTTGCATGCGGAGGGAGCCGAAGATTGCCTCGCGGCGCTGAATCATGCGAGCGGTTTCCTGCAGCGCCAAATCGGCAAACGACTTAAGGCCAGGATCACGCCAAAGCTTACTTTTATCTACGATGACACCGATATTCGCGGGCGCCAGCTTGCCGATTTAATCGACTCCGCGGTTGCCAGCGATAAAGTCAAAGCCAATCGATAATGGCGCGCTCTGCCAGAGATTACCGGGAAGTCGACGGTATCCTGATTCTCGACAAACCCATCGGGCTCAGCTCGAACCAGGCGCTGCAGCAGCTACGGCGTCTGTACCGCGCGCGCAAGGCCGGCCATTGCGGCAGCCTCGACCCGCTGGCGAGTGGCGTGTTACCGGTCTGTCTGGGCCAGGCGACCAAATTTTCAAGCTACCTGCTGGGTGCGCATAAGACATATCGCGCCATCTGTCGACTCGGGCAGACCACGACCACCGGCGATGCCGAGGGCGATATTATCGAGTCTCGACCGGTAGCAATCGACCATAGTCTGTTGAGCCGGGTGCTGCAGGACTTTGTCGGTCAGATCGAGCAGATACCGCCGATGTATTCGGCACTCAAGCATCAGGGCCAACGGCTATATCAACTGGCGCGTGCCGGCAAGCAGGTTGAACGCGCACCGCGGCGGGTCGAAATTTTCGAGCTCAAGCTATTGGCCTGCGATTCCGATCGACTCGAAATTGAAGTCTGCTGTTCCAAGGGCACCTATATCAGAACACTGGCGGAGGATATCGGTAAAGCGCTGACCTGCGGCGCGCATTTAATTGCACTGCGCCGCACTGCGGTAGGCTCACTGCAGGAACATGACTCGATTACGCTGGATCGCTTACGACAGCTGGCGCAACAGGGCATGCAACCGTTGGACCGGTTGCTACTGCCGGTCACGGCGGCCTTGACTCATTTTGCAGAATTGCGACTAGACGCCGATGCGAGTCGGGATATCCGTCAGGGGAAACGTATCAATCTGACCGGTTCCCCGGGTGCCGGGCTGTATCGGCTGGTTTCTAGCGAAGGTGTATTTATCGGCCTCGGAGAAGTCGGTCCGGATGCTGAATTGGCGGCTAAAAGACTAATGAATACAGCAAGATAGTCCAGGTCTCGGGAGTTCGGCGCAATAACCCGGATTATTCCGGTGAAAGTCCTTGTTAGCACCTGCTGAGATAGGTAGAATACCTGCCTTTTTCGGGCCCACGAGGTTTTTTTCATGGCAATGTCAGCTGAACAGAAAGCTGCGATTATTGCTGATTATCAGCAAATCAAGGGTGACACCGGATCACCCGAAGTGCAGGTAGCTTTGCTATCCCATCAGATCAGCCATCTGACCGAGCACTTCAAAAAGCATATTCATGACCACCATTCGCGTCGCGGATTATTGAAGATGGTCAACCAGCGTCGCAATTTACTGGATTACCTTAAATCCAAAAATCAGCAGCGTTATAAAGATTTGATTGCAAAGCTCGGATTGCGTCGTTAACAGGTGAGATAATAGTGAATCCAATTAAAAAGACATTTCAGTACGGCGCGCATCAGGTAACGCTGGAAACGGGAGAAATAGCGCGCCAGGCCAGCGGTGCTGTATTTGTGACGATGGCCGACACGGTTGTAATGGTTACCGTTGTAGGATCGAAAACCGCGGACCCAGGTCGCGGTTTTTTTCCGCTAACCGTCGACTATCAGGAAAAAACCTATGCGGCGGGCAGAATACCCGGCGGATTTTTCAAGCGTGAAGGACGCCCCAGCGAAAAAGAAACGCTGACCTGCCGTTTAATCGATCGCCCGATTCGACCCCTGTTTCCGAAGGGATTCATGCACGAAGTCCAGGTTGTCGCGAACGTGCTTTCGAGCAATCCGGAAATTGACGCTGACATACTGGCGCTGCTCGGTACCTCGGCCGCTCTGGCCATTTCCGGTATTCCGTTTAGCGGCCCTATCGGCGCGGCGCGGGTCGGATATATGGATGGCGAGTACCTACTCAATCCGAACAAAAGCCAGACCGCCGAATCGGAGCTCGATCTGGTGGTGGCGGGCACAAAAAATGCCGTATTGATGGTTGAATCGGAAGCCAAGTGCCTGTCCGAAGAAGTAATGCTGGGATCGGTTGTTTTCGGCCACGAGCAAATGCAGGCCGCGATCCAGGCGATCGAGGAACTGGCGGCCGAAGTCGGCGTGGAAACCTGGGAATGGCAAGCGCCGGAAACCGATGAAAGTCTGCTGCAAAAAGTTGCTGATGAGGCACAGGCTACCATCACCGAGGCCTATTCCATTGCCGATAAAATGGATCACCAAAACAAGCTCGGCGAAATCCGCGGCGATATAGTCGCCGCACTGGTTAACGAAGCAGAAGATTCTCCGACCGAAGGTGACGTTCGCGGCGCCATTGGAAAACTCGAAAAATCCATCGTACGCGGCCGTATCATAGCCGGTGAAAAGCGTATCGATGGTCGTGATACCTCTACCGTACGTCCGATTACCGTGCGTACCGGCGTCTTGCCGCGCACCCATGGGTCGGCGCTGTTTACCCGCGGTGAAACCCAGGCCTTGGTGGTGACCACGCTGGGCACCGGACGCGACGCTCAGTTAATCGACGCGATCGAAGGTACTTACAAAGAAAATTTCATGATGCACTACAACTTCCCGCCATCGAGCGTCGGTGAAACGGGCCGCGTGGGCAGCCCCAAGCGTCGTGAAATCGGTCACGGCCGCCTCGCCAAGCGTGGCGTCCAGGCGGTAATGCCGCATCTGGATGACTTCCCCTATGTTATTCGCGTGGTGTCTGAAATTACGGAATCAAACGGATCATCATCGATGGCGAGCGTCTGCGGCGCCAGCCTCGCGTTGATGGATGCCGGCGTGCCGCTGCAGGCGCCGGTGGCGGGAATCGCCATGGGTCTGATCAAGGAAGGCGACGACTTTGCGGTGCTGTCCGATATTCTCGGTGATGAAGATCATCTCGGCGACATGGATTTCAAGGTTGCCGGCACCACCGATGGGGTTAGCGCATTGCAAATGGATATCAAAATCGATGGCATTACCACCGAGATCATGCAACAGGCACTGGACCAGGCCAAACAGGGGCGTTTACATATCCTCGGCGAAATGGCCAAGGTACTAAGCCAAAGCCGCGAGGAAATGTCTGAGTATGCTCCGCGTCTGATTACCATCCGCATCGATCCCGAGAAAATTCGTGACGTTATCGGCAAAGGCGGTGCAACTATCCGCGCGATTACCGAAGAAACCGGCGCCACGATCGAGGTTGACGATGATGGTGTCGTGAAAATTGCATCGGTGGAAAAAGCCGCCGGAGACGAAGCCAGGCGCCGCGTCGAGCAGGTCACCGCCGAGGTTGAAGTCGGCGTTATTTACGAAGGCAAGGTCGCGAAGATCATGGACTTCGGTGCCTTTGTCAATATTCTGCCCGGCAAGGATGGACTGGTGCATATCTCCCAGATTTCCGACGAACGCGTGGAAAATGTTACCGACAAGCTGTCTGAAGGCGATGTCGTCAAGGTCAAGGTGCTTGAAGTCGATCGGCAGGGCCGGATTCGACTGAGCATGAAAGCTGTTACCGACGAAGAGGCCGCTGCTGTCTAGCCTGCATGTTGCATGAGTAACACAAGATATAGGCTTGTTTTCGATTTTTCGTTGTTTTGGATTTAGGTTTGGCGAGATCGGGACGCTGCAGCTGATGATTGCTTGGCTTGTACTGGCA
>Ga0126332_10000038_pt1 | contig 54181 bp, 53 predicted proteins | sample InaspJWI42metaG_FD_94482 | JGI IMG/M metagenome (GOLD analysis project Ga0126332, IMG submission 94482) | Marine gutless worms symbiont microbial communities from Oahu, Hawaii - Inanidrilus sp. 2 OAHU.JWI-42 metaG | ecosystem: Host-associated > Annelida > Digestive system > Unclassified...
TTCGCCGATTGATATATGTTCCATGTGATTCTCCATTGGTTTTATAAAGAAAAATAAAATTAATGGAGAATCACACAAAATGAATAGGTTTGGTTAGCTATTTCGCGTGCTGCTTACAGCCCACCGGATAATTTTTCCCTCTTTTACCACCTGTTGATGATGTCCACGTTTGATGGACATCGGTGTCCAAGTTTTATGGACACCAATCTATCCTTGGAATAACACCCCATCATGGTCATCACTTTCTGATGGCCTCAGCGTGTGCGACCGGGATCCTATTCTCTCTATCAGTGATGATTTCGTCTCCTGTAATTTATCCCGCCCCCTATTTCATCTGAATTCAATTGCAAAGTCAGGATTATCAATTCTTAAATGTCTTAACAGATGAACCACATTTTTGAAGTGTGCTTCTGCATTGTATTTTACATCCACATATAAAGGTCCCACCTGCTTCCATTCAGCATCTTTTTCAGGGAGGAAATGTCTGGGAGTTCTGCTAATAAGATACTTTTCCTGCCTACTTGAATAAGAAAAAATCGGGGCCTGGGCTGGTTTCAGCTTACCTGTAGAAAGTAAATGCTTTACCAAACAAACACTCAGTTCAGCCCAATCATGGACATGATACATTTCCCCATCAATCTTGAATTTTTTAGGTCTCGTTTTCTTGCCAAGTTCCATGAGTTTTAATTCCTTAAAACCATACATTTGGCCCCCCTTTTCAATTGTCCGTGGAGCAGATTTCGGTTGTTCAGGTTTTCTAAATCTTCCGCTTTTCAAAGCGGTTAAATTACCAAAAAACAATGTGATTTCAGAACGATATATTTGGAACTTTCTTTCGAGAATATGTCTGAATTCATCTAAATTATCAGACGAAAGAAGTTCGTCAATTTCATAGGCCTTCTTATTTAACTGCCTGCAATATTTATCTAAAACAGTCTGGGTAGCCCTTCCGCGCTTTTTTGCGACTACCCTTGTAGCATCACTCCTCTCCCTACCATTCACTTTTACTTCAAAAATTACTTCTAAAATTTGAGACAAGGCCTCTGGAATCTTTCTTTGAAGGGGTAAAATGTCCCCCATGCCTATTGGCTGCCCCTTCAGTGCTTTTGAACTATCTGAAATATTGAATAGCAATCTATGTAAAACAGAATTCGGAGTATCCTCAAAGGGTTCTGCCTTGCTTTTCAAGTGATTCCATATAGTTTCATCTACCTCAATTGTATAATATCGCATTATTCCCCCCCCCAATTAGCCTTACGTGCAATGAAGACGTATTACGTCAGTATCATACGTATTTTACGTATGTCAAGTCCATAATTATAAATCCACGACTACCTAATCATCCGAGACACAACAGCTGCTGCGGTTTGCCATATCGGCAAGTCGCCTTTTTTGTGTCTGGTCTTAACCAAATTATAAAAAAGGAGAAACCAATGAAACCAAAAGTAAGAGACACTCTAAATCAGTTGATTGCGAAGTTCGAAAGCGGGGACATCCCCCAGGCAGTGTCGTACGCCATGTTTCCGTTTCCCGATGTCCCGAGCTCTAAATGGTCCCTGACCAACAGAACGCTGATGTTCCTGTCAGGGACTATGAACGGCAGGGGATACAGGCAGTGGCAACAGGTGGGCAGATTTGTTCGTAGGGGCAGTCGCGCTTTTTACATCCTGGTTCCATATCTCAGATGGGTTGAGGACGACTTGGGTGAGCAGCAGCACACATTATTAGGATTTGGTGCCAAGCCCGTATTCCGCGTTGAAGATACGGATGGAGAGCCTTTGGAATATCAGAGCATCGAAGTGCCAGACTTCGCTCTTATTGAACGGGCTCACGATTGGGGAATCGACGTGAGAGCCGTTCCAGACAACTATCGCTACTATGGCAGCTATTCCCCTGGCCGAAAGGAAATTGCGGTAGCAACGTCATCTGAGGCCGTATTTTTTCACGAGTTGGCGCACTGTGCGGACCATATAATCAAAGGCCACCTAAAACCAGGGCAAGGCCCTTTTCAGGAGATAATCGCTGAACTCGCAGCCCAATCGTTAGCAGTGATGGTGGGCAAGTCAACAGAGGACACGACTGGCAACGGATACAGGTATATCAGGCGATACGCCAAAAAGGCAGGTATGGAAGCCCACACAGCTTGTCTAAAAGTGCTATCGGAAACCGAAAAAGTTCTAAACCTCATTCTGACTGGTCAGGTAGCTGGTAAGGATGAATTTAAATCAGCAGCATAAACATCTGAAAAGGAGGGCAACCATGTGTGATTTCGACGATGATTGTTATGACGGATTGGATTGGGTGGACTGGATGATTATTGGTCCTCTTGGGGAACAACTTGGGGAGGAGGAACGCCGTCGCAGGGAAATTGAAAAAGACCTGTTTGGCGAGGATGATGATTATCAGCCCATGTGAAAATTGCCCCTTATGTATCGCCCATTCCGGCCAAAGTGTCAGACATGGGCGTTTTGGACGGTATTATGTGCAATAGTGGTTATAGGTATTGACCAATTTTAGGTTAACATTGTATATAATTGCGTGCCTTTTGGAGTGAAATTTATGAATGATATCAATATATTTAAAGAATTACCATTCACTAACAAGATTGAAAACTATCCCAGGCTGAGAATTATGGGCAATAAGTATAAACTGTTGCCTTGGATTGCATCTGTTTTTAGTGAATTGGATTTTGACACATGTTTAGATGCATTTAGTGGTAGTGGCTGCGTTAGCTACCTATTAAAATGCATGGGAAAAAGTGTTGTTTCGAATGATTTTCTTAATTTTCCATATGTTTTGTCTATGGGATTGATTTCGAATGATTCAACTACTATATCCAAAAAGGATATTTCAGCTCTTTTAAAGGTCAATAAGAAAAGAGAGCGTTTCATATCAGACACCTATAATGGTATCTTTTACAACCCCACTGATAATAAGTTTTTAGACAATACTTGGGCAAATCTTTCAGAAGTAAAAAATAGCAGAAAGAAAGCACTAATCCTATCAGCCTTGATTAGAGCCTGCATTAAAAAACAACCTCGTGGTGTTTTTACTACAAGGACCGCTGGGAATTCTAAATATGACGATGGCCGGAGGGACCTCCGAATCACAATGAAGGACCAGTTTTTAGAGTCAATTGAACTCTTAAACTCTCTAATTTTTACAAATGAAAAGAAACACCGTTCAATAAAATCAGATATTTTTAGTTTAGATATTGGTGATGTGGATTTGGTCTATATGGATCCACCGTATTTCCCAAGGAGCGATGATAACTGCTATATTAAGCGGTATCATTTTTTAGAAGGGATTTCCTGTTATTGGAAAGGCCAAGAAGTTTTGGAGACATCAGTCGTTAAAAAGATAAAGAAAAAATATACACCATTTTCTTATAGAAATATGGCAATTGATACCTTTCAGGAACTGTTCAATAAGTTCAAAAGTTCTATTATCGTATTGTCGTATTCATCAAACGGGTATCCAGACGGCGATGTTCTGCTAAAGCTATTGGAACAAGCTAAAGGGAAGGATAACGTTTCATTGATTAGGGAAAATCATACATATCATTTTGGTTCTCATGGGAATGTAGACATAAACCGGAAGCATGTCGCTGAATATCTATTTATAGGGGCTTAGTATGCAACGGATACGGCAGAACATAGATGATTTAGTAGATAGCCTTCAAAATATTACCTCAATATGGCGCGATGATACGGCTGTAAAGATTGAGGAGGGAATTGAACGGCTTGAAAGCGAGTTGTCTGGTGGTGCTGCCTTCAATAAGACCCTAATAAAAAACCTGCTCAACAGCGATTTTAAAGTATTCGTAAATATTTTTCGTTTTTTTCTGGAATACTCAAAAGATGAAATGGAGGGGCTACTTCGAGATAGGTTCCCCAATGGTATCGGAGTAATGGCATATACTAAAGACAAAGAGAATTTTGCTCAATTCTTTATAGATATAGGCCTATCTGAAGCAGTTTTAACCCACCGGAACAGAAACTGGACATGGAAGGATATAATAGTCGAAAGGCTTAAGCTCGGTAGAGGCAGTGCAATAAAGGGACAAAAGAGAGGGCGATTCCTTGAGGATGAAATTGAAAAAATCATCCAAAATGTTTTTGGAAACAGCTTTAACAAAAATTGCAACTTCACTGGTATGCACGGATTAGAAGCTAAGGCAGAATTCGCTATACCTAACAAGGAGGATCCGTTTATCATTTTTGAAGCAAAAGCATACGGTGCTACTGGTAGTAAGCAAACAGATGTAATCGGAGATATTGAAAAGATAATAAAAGCTAAAAAAGATGCGACAGAATTTCTATTCGTGACCGATGGGCTGACATGGAAACAGCGTCTAAGCGATTTTCGAAAGATAATTAAATTCCAAAATGATGGGAGCATTAGAAAGATATATACATTAAGTATGTTAGATGAATTGGAGGCTGATTTAATAACTCTAAAATCTGATTTTGGTATGTGATTTACAAATTCTAATTTCGGGGGAACAGGGGGGAGAGATGGAACAGATATTTCCGATATTTAAAGAACTATCTAACATTGATTTAAATCTCGATTCAATTTTTTTAGACCCGAATAATCCGCGTTTTGTTAATATTAATTGGGACCAAATACCTGAGGAAAGGTATGATGAAGATTCCATCCAAGATGGAGTAAAACAAAAGTTAATCTCAGAATTTTCAATCAATAAGTTGATAAATAATATGGAAGTGAATGGCTACCTTCCAATAGACCGAGTTGTTGTTAAAGAATTTAAAGATGGGAAGTATGTGGTCTTAGAAGGTAATAGAAGAATATGTGCCGCTAAAGAAATTAAAAACAAAGCCGAGCAGAATCAGGAGTCCGTAGACGCTGAAATTTTATCGTCCGTTGAGACAATATCTTGCCTACAATATACCGGGTCAGACCCGGAAGCAGCATGGGTGTTTCAGAGTCTACGTCATATAATGGGGATCCAGGACTGGTCCTCTTTTAATAAGGCAAAACTGTTAGTAAATCTGAAAGAAGAACAGAATTTATCTCTGACAGAAGTAGGGAAACGTTTTGGTCTTAGTGCATTTGGCGCTGGACAATGGGCAAGAGGATATTATGCTTTCAAACAGGCTAGGAAGAATCCGACTATAATGAGGAAGTCGATGAAAAAGCTTACCCCTACTTCCAAGAGATATTTAGCAGGAGCAATGCACCCTTGAGAGAATGGATAGAGTGGGATGACAACACAAATAAATTTTCGAATGAACTAAACTTTAACGAATTCCTTAGTTGGTTGTATCCAAAAAACCTGGATGAGTATGAGGAAGGCACGAATGAAAGTGATATTCAGGGGAATTGGCTTAACAGGTATATTAGAAGCAGCATTGATACGAGGAATGTTTCTTATTTATTAAGAAACTCATCAAAATATTTTGAAATTTTCAGAAGCGATGGAGACCTTGAAAAAGCCTATAATCTTGCTTTGCAGGAAAAATATGATGAGGAATTCAAAAAGCAAACTAATCCTGTAAATGAGGTATATAAAGACATCGACAAGTGTATAAAATCTTTAGATAATATCCCATACAAAATGCTAAAAACACCTGAGCAGAAAGAAAAATTAATGTTAAAAATCACCCAGCTAAAGGCATTAATAGATGATTTGTCGGATGATTAAATGTTGAGCGAGAAGCAGAGATTTTTACGCCATCTGGAAAGAATGGAGCCTACTCCAGGCATACATGATTTCCAACAATTCCTAACTTACGCTGCCAGAACTGTTTTTGAAAAAAGTGATGACCGGTTAGAAAAGTTTGTTGATGCCAATACAAACCGCTATTGGAATTATTTAAAAGGCAAAATTTCGGAGGATAAAAAGCGAGGGCTTAAACCACTCATTACTATCGTTGATAACGGATCCAAAAAATTTAAATGGTATTTTGGTCAGAGTGTATCTGAATTAGACCCAAAGAAATTCCTTCTTTTAAAAGACAGAAATGAAATTCTAAAGGAAATCGACCTTCTTTCTTCACGCGAATACGAGGCTTTAGGCGTTTTAACATCTCAGCTCTTAGGCGCTGACAAGTATTTATTAACACCTCCAGGGAACGAAGCTGGAATTGACTTCATCAGCTGCATACCCTTTTCAGAGGCCTCGCACTTCTTATTCGGAATAAACGACCCCATAAGGGTTATTGGCCAATGTAAAAAATATGCGTCCCCCGCCCAAGTAAACACCCTTAAAGAATTTAATCAAACACTGTTTGATATTTACCATCTCACAGAAAAAGTATTAAAAGTCCTTCCCCCATGGTTCAAAACCTATAAAGGTATCATTATTGGATGGGTCATAGGCCATAATGGCTTTCAAACTGGTGCAATAGATAGAGCTAAAAATTTCGGTATAATTATTTCAGACAGCAGGGATATATCTGAAATAATATCTGGATCCAGAAACTTCTATCCATATCAGGCTACTTCGGTAAGAACTGGTAAAGTGAAAAGTAATATCCTTAAATTATTGTCTGAAGCGTCCTCTCCGCCCAACTAACATGATATCCTATCTATTCTAATCTAATTTTATAGCAGTAAGGGCGATTGGACGGTTAGGACGATAAATTTCATTGTTTCAGTGTGTTGATATCAGAGGAGCCATGATTGAAATCACAGATATTTACAAAGAAATAGAAAACGATGGGAAAAAGGCTGATTATCTCGAATTTGATTGTGAGCAATGTAATCAGTCGTTCAATCAGTATGGATTCTCACTATCACTTTTTCTTTATGGTGTTGTCTTCATGGTCGGAAAGGAATTTGGCTATATAGGAATTACCTGCCCAAGTTGCCTAAACACCATTTTGATAAAAGGTGCATCAAACATCCAGAGGCTTCAACAAGATATGGCTTTGTTTAGCGGGCCTAATAGCATCTTCCTTGAACCAGAATTCAGGTATTATTCATCAATCCTACATACCCCTAATGAGCCTGAATATCTGGACTCATTCGATATTCAATATTGGAACACTCCAATATCAGAGGTCTTAAAGGACAATTTTGATGGGGCAGTAGCGGCGCATGACCGGGAACAACAACTGATAGAGAATGGCTATTTAGGTTCATATCTGTATGGCAGTGAGCCGCCTCTTGGAGCGTTTGCATCGGCATGGTGGTATCGCCCTGAGGATATCGAAAAGTTAGCTCAAATCGAAAATGAACAACGAGAACGTGTCTTTCCCAGATATGTCCATAAAATGAAATGGTATGATAGATATGACCATTTTTGTTGGCGATATAAGCTTTACCAAGACCAGGTGGCCCGGCTTAAGAAAGATTCATCGGATAACGCTAATAAACTGCGTGAGTATGCCTACCAGGAAGATATCAACCTTGACAGGCTCTATGAGAGCAATCCCGGTATTACATCAAATAGCATAGTTGAGTTTCTTGAGGCGGGAGCAAAAAAAATAGCGGCTAATGATATTCAGGTTGCATCGGAGTTTCTCGACCTAATAGTAAACTTCAATCCAGTTCCATGGGATGTCCCTGGACCTGCCAGCGATTTTTACAATAGTATTTACAGGACTGTCAGGCCTTTTTCTGGAGTCCCTGTCCCTGTTGATATCTCGGAAATTGATTCAGAGAAATACAGTGCCAAGATTCCCGATGCGGATATAAAAGATATGGTTGATGGGATCCGAAAGAACATCAGAAAGAGGCATGTTCAGGAATGGGCCTTTGAAAACCATCAGCCTTTCATTGAGGAATATATATCATTGGTCCACCGGCCAGATTTTTCTTATGCGTATGTCTGGGATTTGAAATGTCGCTACTTACAGCAGTTGCATCGAATTCTTGATAAAGCGTCAATCAGGGAAAGCCGGTTTGCGATGTATCAGACCGGCCCTACTTGGACAATTATTTACGATGGTAATGAGATTGCAGGGCTTGAAAGAGGAGGTCATAAGTATATTCATTATTTGATACTGCATCCCAACGATTCATTTTTAACTGCCGACATGGATAATCTTATCAATTCTACTCAGAATACAGTTGCAAAAGAGGATTACCAAGAGATGGTTGGAGGTGCGTCCACACCTGGAAAGAAGCAAAAATTGAGCATTGATGAGGAAGAGAGATATGTAAAAGCTCTTTCGGAATTACGAGAGCACCGCGATATTGTTAAGCGACATGAAGAAATGGAGAAAGACCAACCTGGAAGCAGTGATGTAGACCCTGCATCGTATAAGGAATCAAAAGCCGCCGTGAATCGGCTTATCAAAGAATATGAAAATAGATTGGAGTTTGGTGGTGCCATTCTCGAAAAGGGGGAAATGACCAAAAAGGCACAAGACAGAATCTCAAAATCAATACGTAGAGCGGTAAATGAACTGAAAGAGTATGACATTGCCGCATTTGAACATTTCAGTGCTGCTTTGAAACCCATTTTTTCGGCAAATCAATCTTACAGAACTATAAATAATATTCATTGGGAAACTAAATAGCATTTGCCTGTAAAACACCGTCCCAACCGTCCACACCGCCCAATTCCCGCCATAAAATCAATTTTTTCTCAAAACTGACACATATTTTCACAGCCCCGACGCCTTCCGTCAGGGAAATTAATTAGGACGCTCTGGACGCTACCTGTCCAGATTCTCAACTACTCGGAAGGATGCTGATGGTGGCTGGTGAGAAACACATAATGACCCCGGAGGAAACTGCCAAGTTTTTGCGGAAAAGCCTGTCATGGGTATATAAAAATTCCGCTGAAATAGGCGGTAGGAAGCTCGGAGGTTCTCTGTTCCTTCCAGCGAAGGAGGACCTCTATGAGCACTTATTTTGTCAAAGGAAAGGGGTGGAGATACGACTTCACCCTGAAGGGGGCCAGGTATACGGAAGCCTGGTTCAAAACAAAAACCAAGGCCAAAGCAGCAGAGGCCGCAAAAAGAAAGGAGCTGAAAAAGCCGAAGCCGATTCAGGAAAAGCCAATCGACATGGCCTTCTTGGACCTGGTGAATCTGAGGCTTGACCACGTCAATGAACATCATTCAGATGAGCATTATCGGACATATAAATACCTTGGAAAGCGTTGGGTAGGAAAATGGGGTGATATGAATTGTAGCGAAATCACCACTGATATGGTCCATCAACACCTTCTTGAACGGAAAAAAATATCAGCCTATACGGCAAATAAGGATTTGCGTTATTTCAGAGCCACAATCAATTATGGTCTCGAAAACAAACTCATCTCAAATAATCCCGCTGAAGGACTCGAATTTTTCGCAGTCGATAAGAAGGTCAAATATATCCCATCTGCTGATGACATTGATAAAGTAATTGCCGTCGCTGAGGAGGATGACAAGGACTTCCTTTGGACGCTACGGGAAACCATGGCAAGAGTTAGCGAGGTAAACCGCCTACTCTGGGAGGATGTTGATTTCAAACGCAAATACGTCATTCTATACACTCGCAAAAAGAAAGGTGGGCACCTAACCCCTCGTTTTATTCCTATGACTCAAAAGCTACATGGTGTGCTACGCCAGCGGTACGAAAAACGAAACCCTGAGAAACCTTGGGTTTTCTGGCATCGGTATTGGAGTCGGAAAGCAGGGAAGTTTTGCGAAGGCCCTTATGGCGACCGCAAGAAACTGATGAGGCGGTTATGCAAGAAAGCCGGTGTTAAGTATTTTCGGTTTCACCCTATTCGCCATTCAGGTGCCTCGATTATGGATGCCAACAATGTTCCGATTGTAGCAATCCAAAAGATACTTGGTCACGAGAATCGGAAAACAACTGAAATATACCTTCACAGCAACGATGATTTGGAGAAAAATGCCATTCGCGCTTTTGAGCGAGCTCGAGAAAAGTCTCACACAAAATCTCACACGGAATCTTGACCAAAAGAAAACGGGCACCCACGAAGAATCGTAAGTGCCCGTTTTCCTTGCCCTAACATGGTGCCGAGGGACAGAATCGAACTGCCGACACGGGGATTTTCAGTCCCCTGCTCTACCGACTGAGCTACCTCGGCTCGAGGCTTCCGCGAGCGGTTTGATCCGCTCTCAGAAAGGTCGGATTTATACTCGTTTGCGGAGATAAGTCAAGATATTTTTTCAGCATAGTTAGCCTCTGCACAGTTTTCTGTGCACCCCATGCACAACTTTCTGTGCAACGTCATGCAAGGCGTAAAATTGCCGCACTTTTTCGCCCCCTGCCGCGGAGCCGGCACAATTCTGCAACTAACTGTTAATCCAATTAAAATTATAAAATGAGACCTCAAATTAAAAAGTGGGCTGAAAGAGAGCCATCTGGCATACTTCGTGGTTATATAGAATGGAAACCTGGATGGTGCGATCCTCCTCCTACCCCAGCCCGATAACTCATCCCACCAAGGAGGGTCGCCCATTTAGGCCAGACGCCAATTCAAAAGCACCTCTTCATAAAATTCCTTATGGGAAAATTTGAGCTGAATGCGGAAACTGGAGTAAATCGCTGGATACCGGATCGAGTCAGGCATGACGCGGTGCAATATTGCGCAGTTGCTTAATTTCGAGGTAATTCGAATCTAAAGATGGTGCCGTTGGCTTCTGTGGAGGTAAACGAGACCTTTCCGTTCAAGTAGCGTTCGCCGAACAGCTTCATGGAAAACGTGCCCAGTCCGCGGCCGAAATTGGCTTTGGTGCTGAAATGGCGTTGAAATACCCTTTGTTGGATATCTGCTGGAATGAACCCGTCGTTCCAGATTTCCCAGGTGATATGGGCCGGCTCTACCAGGGTGGTGAGCTTGACGGTGTCACCCTCAGCCGAAGCCTCCAGGGCATTGATAATCATATTGCCCAGTACCCGGGAAACCAGCAGGGCATCCGTTTGCAGCTTGATATTTTCACGGGGCCACTTTTCCACGATCGTTTTGCCGTTGGCGGCCCGGTGTTGGTGGATCAGGAGGCCCGTTTCCTGTTTAATCCGGTCCGTGGACGAATCCGTAGACTTACTAGGCAGATATTTGGCATCCTTGCGGCTGGAGAGGCTCCTTTGCAGCGCTATCTCTTTTTCCAGCCTTTCAATGGCCTCGTTGACCTTGCGCACCTCTTTATTGTCGGGCAGGTCCATGGCCAGGATTTCACCATAGCCGCTCAATGTGGAAAGGATATTGTTGATGTCGTGGAAAAAGACACTTTCCAGGTTTGCCCAGAACTGCTGCTGGGTTACATCCTGGGCAATCACCAAGATCCAGCGATTGCCCTCGATGGTAATCGGGTGCGCTTTAATGAGCAGGGAGAGATCATGCTTGGCGCCATCCAGAATCGCGGTCAGGGCGCACAGCTTTTCGTCGGCCCGGTCTTCGTTGATGGCCGTCATCATGGCGATGGCCGAACCGCAGGTCGAGCAGTAAGCAGTGGTCCCACAGCCACCGGGCTGCTTATAGGCATGCTCACACTTGAGGCTCTCACCCAGGCGCAAACCCAGGACCCTGTCGGGATCGTCTATGCCCAAGGTTGCCAAAAAGGCGTCGTTGATGGCCACGACCTGGCGATCTTCATTGAGGACGACAAGCAGCCCGGCCATGGTGTCCAGCAGGGCGGTCATCACCGGACTTTTGCTGACATCTTCAACCTGTTGGTTGAAAACCCTGACGTCCGTTCGCTTGGCTGGTAAAAATTGGGTCTCCATTGTGTACCTTTTTCAATGTTGGATATACTATCTGATCATTCACCGAAATGCCTATCCAGTTATCCGCTTAAAAACAATTATACTTTTAATCTGTTATTGTCGGAAGTCATCTCAAATAGTGGATTTTGGTCCAAGATCGTCTACGCCTTACAGGCTACGCCGGACAGGCAAGGCGGCCGTGAATATCAGACCGGAGGTGCCTGCGAAGCCAATGCCCATCGTGGTAATTACAATTAGTATTTCGAGGGCTTGAACTTCGCGCCCAACGCCGATATTGGGTCAAAAGACTTCTTTGAGGTGACTTCTACTCGAAGCCGACTCTCAGATGCTCAATCGAAAGCCAGTCCAGCTGCAAAAGTCTGGCCGCCTCACGGTCCACCGCCCAAGGGTTGCAGCCGGCAATTATTTTGGCCGCCGGCGGATCACACTGACGGCCGCCCAGGTGGAAATCCGCCAAACCGATGCTGGCGTCCATTACCGTCAGGTCGGGTGTTATGTAACGGTTCAAATCTATGATCGACTGCTGCATGCGGCCGTGGAAAACCGCCTTTTTCCAGCTCCCGTACCGACCGGAATAATGTTCCGGCGGAGCAAATCCCAGCATGTTCTTCAGGCTTCCGGTCAACCCGGCCAGGGAGTGGGCCTTCAGGACCGGAACCGAAATAATATAGTGCGTGAAAGCAATTTCCGGCAGGATCATCTCCGGGAAAACCGGGCATTCGGGTCGCTGCCGGGTGGTGAGCGGCGCATGGTTCAAATCCAGGAGCGCAACCCCGTCATATTTCCGGGCAAGGGCCGCGTATCCCAGAGTGGCAAACACTTCATCTGTATCCAGCACACTATCGCCGCATCCTTCGGCAATGACGATGGGAACATCACTGCGGGCCTGGATATAGTCGATGATGGCCTGGCAACAGGCCGCCGGGGTCGTCACCGGATGGGGCGAGTCGTTGATCAGGTTGGGCTTGATCAACACGCCTGATCGGTATCTGAACACATCGCCAACATCGAGGTCATCCAGCGCTCGGGCAACCGATGTTGCGTATGATTCGAATTCGACAATCGCTAAATCCACCGCTCATCCTCCATATGGTCATACAGTGGCGCGGCCGGCCAACAAGTTGGCGTCTCAAGCCCATGACACCCGCGGATTCGATATTATCCTTATCCAACTGACGGGCGACAACCTACAGGCCGGATCAACTCCGGGATATTGCTGCCGGACTTAAACAGCCCCATGTGGATAGGTCGGAATTCGCTGCTAAACCTTTCGTATTCACCGGCCGCCTGGTATCAAGCGCTGAAAAAACATAGGGGTAATACGACAAAAACATTTTGATTTTAGAAATTTATCTAAAGATTTCACTGATCGTTCCGATGAACCGGGTTGCTTCCAAATTGTATTCAAACGATCACCAGCATAACAGAGGATGGTTAAAATGAAACCTAAAAATACCCCTGAAAGCGACTGGCAATTCTCACATGGATCCATCGCACGCCGCCGAGATGGCCGGGATATCTGTATGTTCATTCCGGATCTGGAAATGGACGTACGTATTCGCCTGGTCAAGTCCTACCGGAAAAAGGACGGCTCCCCCTGGTATGACGATTATGAGGTAACCGGATCGGATGCAATCAACCGCGATGTCGTTCTGGCGCAGGCCAGTTACGACCATGATGATCAACTGGCGCTCTCCGCCGGCATCTTGAACCTGGATCTTTTTTGTACCGCAGACACCTTAGAGGAGGCAGTTGTTGATGTCCTATACAATAGCATGTAGAAGCGGTTTTAAAACTCCCCCTCAGACCCAATCTCTGTGTTGGGCGCGAATATCAGACCCTCGAAATACTCCCAGTATTTACCACGATAGGCATTGGCTTCGCTGGCACCTCTGGTCTGATATTCACGGCCGCCTTGACCTTGAGTCCGGTTGAAAGTTTTAAAACCGCTTCTTTTAGATTTAAACCTTGGCTCTCCAATCAATAGAATATATCTTTTCTATCGATCAACAGAGGACTGCAATTGGTAAGATGTGTAGGCGCAAAAGGAGACGGCCATGCTCAGGCTGGGAAAGATTGTCCAGAAGATGTTCGGCGTCCCAACCTGCGAATGTACCAACACTAAAAAACCGGCGGCCGCGCCAATCGTGAGGATTGTCGGCAATGTAAGCTGGAGTACCCGGTTGGACAGGTGCCGGAAAATAAGTGTAACCGCTTTGATCATCACGAACGTCATGAGCATGCTGACCGTGCCCTGGGCCGCCCCCGAGGTCAGCCCGACCGCCAGGCCCGCCGGCTGATTGACATAAAAGGCCCAGCCGCCCCAGACCAAAAATGCCAGCAGGGCCGCACCCCAGTCGTACAGTCGACTGGTTTTTACCTCGGTGGTTACCTGTCTAATATCCGTCATATGGAACCTGAATTATCTAAAGGGTTGACGCACTGCGGTTTGCGCTCTCACCACCATGCACCCTGCCCTAGGCACAATGCCGTCAGGCCTTGCGATACTGGGCCACCTGCCTTGAAATGGCTGTCAGTTCGCCGGCCTCATCCCAGAGTTCTCCATCCTCTTCCACCATACCGCCGTTTAAAAAACGGGTACGAAAGACGCATTTGAGCCACCGGGTCTGCGGACGGTTGCGTATATTGACGCTCATCTCAAGGGTGGGCACCCAGGCTACCATGCCCTGGGTGGCGAAAACCGGCGGCGGGAACGCGTCTGCGGCCAGCAGCAGGGCCGGCACATCAAACGGACGGTCGTCTTTGAATTTAATCCAACCGCGTAACTCCGAACGATCCCCCAGTTTACCGGTCGTCCAGCCAGCACAATCCGGGTCCAGCAGCACATCCATATTGTCGAACAGGCTATAGCCCGGCATTTGACCAAATTGAACGCAGTCTCCCGGAGGGGCCAACACCGGGGCCGTTTTCTCGTATCGTGCATCCGTCCCGTCCGGCGTGTCGGAGCGCAGGGTGACCATGGAACGGATTTTCTCAACCCCTGCTTGAAACAGGCTGGCCTGCCAGCGATCAAAATGCCGTGAGGCGCCCATGTGTCCGAGAACTATCTCGGCCGGCCCCGGCTGGGCCCGGGCAATGAAGTTGGCAGTTAGAATGGACAGACCATTCTTATGGCTGGTTTCCAGGGCCGCGCCGGCCAGCAGGGCCATCAGGTAGCCGCCATCCGGCGTTTCGTTGATGGACCAGCGCGCGCTCACGGTAGCCTGAAAACGCCCGGAGCCATCCGGTCTCAGTTGGATATCCGTATCGTAAGCATGCATCCTGTCACCGCTAATCAATTATTGGTTGTGTGACCGGCCTTAAGCCGATTGAGGGCCACAATACTGACCATGATTAACAAACCGCCCGACCAAAATTGAAACGTTGTTGGATCGCCTAAGAACACAATTCCTACCGCTGCCGTAAATATCACTTCGCTGGACATGAAAACCCCGCCTTCCCATCCGCGACAATAGAAAAAACCTTGGTTCATCAACAGTTGGGCCAGCACGGAGGAAAAAATGATTTCCAGGATCATGAGCCCCTCCACCGGGTTGGCGGGTAAAACCGGATCCAGGGCAAACATCGGCAGGGTCACTAGGGACCCCATGGTACAAAAATACAGATAAATGATGACCGGCCCGTTGGTTCCGCGCAGGGACCGGATCAAGGTCACCGTGATGCCGGCGAAAATGCCGCCGACCAAGGCAATGGCCTGACCGAAGACACCCCCGGACAGTTCGAAATCGAACAGGATCGCAACCCCGACCATAACCAGGAAGATACAGGCTGCTTCAAGTTTTCCAATCCTTTCACCGTAAATCAGAAAAGAGGCGATCGCTGAAAATGCCGGAAAGGAATAAAACAGGACCAGGGCCGTGGACACTGGCAATAGCCTGATAGCGGTAATAATCGAAATGAAGGCGATCGACCCCGTACAACCGCGTATAATCAACAGACGGATGTTATCCCCCTGATAGGGATTATGGCGGCGTCCGAATACGGCCAGCAGTACCACCATTCCGCCGAAAAATCGGTAAAACCCAATGTGCCATACGTTGAACTGCGGTCCCAGCAGTTTCACGAACAGATTCAGGGCCGTGAACAGCAAGGCCGCCGACAGCATGAACAGCGGTCCGGCCAGAGCCGCCTCCAACTTCAATTTTCCGTCCGTCTCCATATCGTCCCGTTCCGGTCGGCCTTGCCGGGTTCCTGCCTATGTAATCATGACGTCCACAGTCAGCCCCTCCGCTCTAAGGCCGAGGTCTGCCTGTTACCATTAATTAACCTGCCCGGCAACCCTTCGCCCCGCAGTCCGGAGGTAATCGGGGACCTGTCCGGAGGATACGCATATTGTTATTGGCAATGCCGGGAGGTTTATGGTAAATTTTTTTAACTGCTCACTTCCACTAAATACACCTCAGTCCAGGTTATAGCTCGTTGGAGCCAAGCAATGCGACGTGCGATCGCATGATCCGCAGGCACGGTAAAATATTCAACCATGAGGAGGGTGACATGCTGACGACTGTTTTCATCAAACGGCACATGGCGATGGGTTCCGACAAGGAGTTTTTGGCATTGGTCAAAAAACTCAGGGTCAATGCCATGGAGCATGCCGGCTATATCTCCGGGGAAACCCTGGTGAGTACAGATGATCCCCAGGAATTGCTGGTCATCAGCCGATGGCAAAGCCGCGAAGACTGGAACGACTGGAAAGAGAGTGACGCTCGCAAATCCATCGACAAAGCCCTCGAGAAGTTGCAGACGCAGCCTACTGAATACCGGTCGTTTGTTTTCAGCAAGTTCCGACTCACTGTACAAAAGGGCTTTCCAAAAACCGAGGAGGAAATCGCCCAGGCCGGAACTTGAGCAGCGGTGTCTCAAAGACGGCATGGTATACAAGGATCCATATCTGGATTTGAAGCACTTTTTACTGGCAACGGTGATCACATTGGCAACCGGGAGCTGCATGTCTGCCGACATCCCTTATGAGCGCCCTGCGGTGGCAGTCGATCAGCAGGAGCTCTATACCGTTGTGCAACAGCTTACCAGTGTATATCCGCCCCGCAATTTTTACAATGTCATCTCATTGGACCGGATGGCCGACTATATCTACGACCGTTTCGAAGCCCATGGATATCGTCCGGTCGAGCAGCGTTTTGACGTCGATGGGCGTAGCTACAAGAACATTCTGGCATCCTACGGTCCTGAAAAGGCGCCCCGTTTCGTGCTGGGCGCTCACTATGATGTTTGCGGAGATCAGCCGGGTGCGGATGACAACGCCTCCGCGGTGGCCGGACTGCTGGCCGTGGCCGGCCTCTTAAAAAAACATGCCCCACCCCTCGATTTCCGGATTGATTTGGTCGCGTATACTTTGGAAGAGCCGCCCGTTTTCCGTTCGAAACATATGGGCAGCTACATTCACGCCCAATCGCTGCATAAGGCCGGTGCCAAACTTCTGGGCATGGCCTGCCTGGAAATGATCGGCTATTATACGGAGACACCCAAATCCCAGGAATATCCCCTGCCGTTGATGAAGCTCTTCTACCCTACCCAGGGCAATTTCATCGGCGTGGTGGGAAATTTCAGTAGCCGCAAACTGGTCAACCATTTTCGAGATACCCTGGCGCTGTCTGATCTGCCGGTTGAAAGCCTCAAAGCACCAGCCATTCTTCCAGGGGTGGATTTTTCGGATCATCTGAATTACTGGAAATTCGGGTACCCGGCCGTTATGATTACGGACACCGCGTTTTATCGAAATCCTCATTATCACGAACCTTCCGATCGTATTGAAACCTTGGACTTCGTCAAAATGGCCGAAGTTGTAAAAGGTGTTTACTGGGCCCTAATTAACTTGTCTGCATGACGATCCGAGGATTTCAGTATCAATGTAGATAAAGGGTTCACCTAAAGTTGAAGGGGGGGCTATGCGTTTTTTGAGACAAGTTGGATCGCTGGCGTTTGTCGCTGGTCTTTTTACCACTGTTTTTATCGGCATACCGTGGCATGTAATTGTGGCCGACAATCCGGTCATTCCCTGGTGGTTGCGCACGGCTGTATTCAGCCTGCTGGGAGGGATTCTGATTGTGTTGGTAACCCTGGCAATCGAACAGATGTCAGGCGCCGCGCGAGCCCCGGATACCGCGGTGGAGGAAACTGACAACGCCATTTTGCTGCTGAACTCGGACCACATACCCGGACGTGACGTGGCCCAGGTGCTTGGCCTGGTCCAGGGGCACACGGTATTCGCGGTTTGGCTCGGGAAAGACCTGTCTGCTATTGTGCGGCTGATCCTCGGAGGCGAACTGACCGAATATACCCAGATGATGGGCCGGGCGCGGGCCACCGCCGCCGCCCGCATGCGGGCCCGGGCGACGGAGTTGAACGCTGATGCCGTAATCAACGTACGCTATATGACGACCAGCGAAGTAGGCAGTGCTGCCGAATTGTTGGTCTACGGGACGGCGGTAAGGCTAGGCCCGCAGGCTGACTAGAACCTATTTCAAAAAAGTCTTTTGGCCCAAACTCGGCGTTGGACGCTCGGTTCAAATCCTCAAAATACTGAAGTATTCCTGCTGATTGAACCTCGCGGCCGCCTTGATTTTGAACCAAAATCCGGTTTTGAAATAGGCTCTAATAATCCCTCTAAACAGCCGGATAAATTTAAACTCGAAGGGAGAAGAATCAGATGAAAGGCTGGAGTGAGGAAGAATTTAAAGACAAGCATCTTCAGGCCCCTTGCGGATTGTATTGCGGCACCTGCGGTGTCTACATCGCCACTCGCGACAACAATGAAAAGTTCAAATCCGCCATAGGTGGTCTTTACGGAACCAAACCGGAAGAGACGGAATGCCGCGGGTGCATGCAACCCGATCCACCCGAATGCCTTTACCTGTATTGCCGGCATTGCGACCTGCGCAAATGTATCCGCGCAAAGGGCTACTATTCCTGTCACCAGTGTGCCGACTGGCCCTGTGACCTGGTTGAGAATTTTGGTCTGGCCACCGGAAAACGGGTGATGAAACGAGCCATCCCCCTGTGGCGGGAAAAGGTGGCTGCCCTGGGTGATGAAGAAGGCAGCACAGCCTGGGCCAGGGCCGAGTGCGAACGCTACCATTGTTCGGAATGCGGAAGCCCACTTTTCCGGGGGGCCCAACGCTGCCGTGCCTGCGGCCGGGATGTGGCTGAGGAACTAGACGGATCCCTTTAAGCCCCTGAACAGCCGTGCGTGCCGGTAGGCAGCGGGCGCCTTCGGGTTGAGGTGCTTTAAGTGAATCTGCTTTATAGTGGGAGATTATTCTGTAAATACGGGACGTTCCAGGCTACCACATGGTGGCAGTCGGCTTCTATTTTAACGGCACTCAGGCATACTTTATTTTATTTTTAATTTCAGCAATTTATAGCCGGAACCACTTTATCCTTGACAGATTGAGCAATCAATTTTATTTTTCATTCAGTGTTATTTTGAAATAGTGAGCTTATGCGTCGAAATCGCAAAATTTATAAATTCTCCGCAGCGCTGGTGCTGGTCTGCTTTCTCGCGGCCCTCACCGGGGTCAGCGCCCTGGCCGGGCATGACTGCTGTGGGAATTGTGCGGGGGAGATGGCGCCCAGTCCAACCCACCAGCAGCCCATGATAGTGACGGACGGCTGCTGTCCGGTTCAAGTCCCGATGGAACCGACGTGTGCTTGCACGTTCCAATCCAGCAACGAAACACCCCCACAGGTATACGCGCTTACCCAGGTATGTAACGCAGTTGATGATCAACAAAACCAGGTAAACGTCATTGCCTCCACGCAAGATAGCAGGCCGGCAGCATCAAGCCGCGGATCCGGCAAGTCGCATGTGGAAATCCGCCCGCGACCCGGTCCTATCTATCTAGCCAACCAGTCCTTTCTCTGCTAACACCTTACATTTCTATCAGACTTCATACGGGCCGCCGGCTCCCTGATGGACGGGTGTATACGCACGTTCCGGTCCCAGTACCATCAGAGCGTATGACAGCGTAGCACGCCATCGTGCCGGGGCATACATCGGCCTTGATTGCCACTGATGCTAACGCCAATAGACGATTGTTCAGCTTAAATATGATTCGTAACGTTATAAGGAGTTATCCATGTCCAAAAAGAAAAGAAAAATGACCAGCGCAGAAATCCGATCCGCTAAAAAAGCAGCGGTTCTCGATGAAAGCAAACGTTCCAAACTGCCCCTAATCGCGATCGCCCTCTGCGCCATCTTCATTGCCGCTGGAGCCACCATGGTCACCCTGGCGCCTTTTGGTAAAAGCAGCACCACCAGTACGTCCGGCATCACCTCCGCTCCGGATTCGGACCGGGTGGAATATGCCGTCCATCTCTTCGACGACGGCAAGGCACGGCACTACCGCTATAATGTCGGCAACCAAACCATCACCTATTTCATCCTGAAAAGTTCCGATGGTGTCATCCGGGCGGCATTCGACGCCTGTGACGTCTGCTGGCCGGCCAGCAAAGGGTATGTCCAGGTTGGCGACCAGATGATCTGCCGCAACTGCGGCCGCAAGTTCGATTCGATCCGGATCAACGAAGTCAAAGGGGGTTGTAACCCGGCGCCTTTGAATCGCCGTATAGAAGGCGATACCTTGATTATTCAAAAGGCGGACATCGTGGAAGGCATCCGGTACTTCAATTTTTCTAAAAAGGTATAGTCATGACACTCACCGAAATAGCCGTAAAAAATATGTCACGGCGTAAGGCGAAGGCGGCTTTCATCCTGGCCGGCCTGATGATCGGGGTCGCCACGGTGGTGGCCTTGATCAGTTTTACCCGGACCATGACCGCCGACATCAACATGAAGCTTGAAAAATACGGAGCCAACATCCTGGCGGTCCCGAAAACCGATAACCTGCCACTCACCTATGGCGGCCTGTCCCTGGGCGGAATCTCGTTTGAAATGCAGGAGATCAACCAGGAAGACCTGGCCGCGATCGGAAATATTAAAAATGCGGCCAACGTGGCCGCCGTCGGCCCGGTGGTGCTCGGCGGCGTCAATATTGGCGCTAAACGGGTGCTGCTGGCCGGCGTCGATTTCGAAGCCGCCCTGATCCTGAAGCCCTGGTGGCGGGTACAGGGACGCACGCCCGATCCCAATGAAATCATAATCGGTAGTGAAGCTGCCCGGATTCTCAATGTGGCCCGCAATGACCGCCTCACCCTGGAGGGCATTGATTACCGGGTTTCCGGTATTCTGGAGCCGACCGGTTCCCAGGACGATCACCTGATTTTCTCGAGGATTCCGGCCGCCCAGAAGATTCTCAACAAGGACGGCCTGATTTCCATGGTGGAAGTCGCCGCCCTGTGCAACGCCTGCCCCATCACCGAAATGGTACGCCAGATTTCAGGTGCGCTGCCCAGTGCCCGGGTGATGGCCATCCAGCAGGTGGTCAAAGGCCGCATGGAGACCCTGCACCGTTTCAAAAAGTTTTCCTACGGCACCAGCGCAGTAGTATTGCTGGTCGGCAGCCTGGTGGTTCTGGTCACCATGATGGGCAGTGTTCGCGAAAGAACCGGCGAGATTGGGATCTTCCGGGCCATTGGATTCCGGCGAACCCATATCATGCGGATCATTTTCATCGAAGCGGCGCTTATTTCAGCCCTGGCAGGTCTGCTGGGATATCTGGCCGGCTACGGGGGCACCTGGGCCTTCTTCCAGTTCTTCATGGAAAAAAGCAGTGTCGGGGTCCCTCTGAACTTGGCCCTGTTTGGTGGGTCGGTGGCCCTGTCCATAGCCCTTGGTTTGCTGGCCAGTGCCTACCCGGCCCTGATGGCGGCCCGCCTGGATCCCAATGAAGCCCTGCACGCGTTATAGGAGAAGACAACATGAGTTACATAACCAGTAAACATCTGTCCCGGCAATACGGCACCGGCAACGCCACCGTAACCGCAGTGGAAGATATCAACCTCTCCATCGAACTGGGCGAGTTTGTCGCCATCATGGGTGAATCGGGAGCCGGAAAATCCACGCTGTTGTCCATCATGGGCGCCATGAACGAACCGTCAACCGGCCGCTACCTGGTGGATGATATCGACGTGTACGGTCTGAGCCAGGATAAACGGGCGGATTTTCGGCGGGAGTTTCTGGGATTCGTTTTCCAGAGTTTTCACCTGATGCCCTACCTGACGGTGGTCGAAAACGTCATGCTGCCTTTGACGGCGCTGAAGATCAGCCGTCAGGAGAAAAAAGAGATGGCCCTGGAAGCCCTGGCCAACGTCGGCCTGGAAGACAAGGCCGAACGGCTGCCCAGCCAGATATCCGGCGGAGAGAAAGAACGGGTGGCCATCGCCCGGGCCATCGTGAACCGCCCACCCGTGATTTTGGCCGACGAGCCTACCGGCAACCTGGACACCCGCACCAGTCAGGAAATCATGGAACTGCTGCAGGAACTGAATCGGGCAGGCACGACCATCGTCATGGTCACCCACAGCCATGCGAGTTCGCGCTATGCAAACCGCCTGCTGACGGTTTCGGATGGAAAAATCACTGACGATAAAGTAAACGCCAATTAGAGGCCATCTCAAAAATGTCTTTTGGCCCAATCTCGGCGTTGGGCGCTGGTTTCGGCACGGAGTGAAGCGTTAGCGCTATCCTCAAAATACTTGAGTATTCCTCCGGTTGAAACCTCGCGGCCGCCTTGACCTTGAACCAAAATCCTATTTTTGAAATAACCTCTAACAATTCTTGATTGAAGGGAGAAAAAACATGTCAAACAAATCGAAAGCGATCCTGATCTTGATTCTGGGCCTGGGGGTTCTTCTGGCAGCAGGTAGTTGGGTGAGTGCCGGTCCGGGCAAACGCAGCATCCCCTATGCTGGGGGCTGTGCTTATGGATCGAGCGGCTACGGTGGTTGCGGCGGCGGTGGCTGCGGCGGCGGCTATGATACCGGTCTGAATGCGGCCCAGATCGAAAATATCCGGCGTGAAAAAGAGGCCTTCTACAATGCCACCCTAAGCTTGCGGAAAGCCATCGTTGAGAAACAAAGTGCCCTGTCTGCCGAGTTGGCCAAGCCGGCCCCGGATGCCGGCCGGGCCGGAGAAATACAGAGTGACTTGAGTGACCTGAAAAGCAAGTTCAACCAGAAATATCTGCAGTATGTCATTGCCATGAAAAAAATCGTTCCCGACTACGGTAGCGTTCCCGGGCAAGAACGTGGCGGCGGAGCCGGGGGCAGCTCCCTGCCGCCCTGTTGCTCGGAATAGAAGCCGCCACCAGTCCGATAGCAGCGGCAAGCCGGCCTCTCGGCCGGGATGCCGCTGCAGCTTCATTACCCCCATTGGTGGACTTTCTGTCCGCTAACGGACAGACAGTCCCGAACGCAGCAATTCGTCCAGCAGGTCGACCAGTTGACGCCGTCCAACGGCCCGTGGGTTCTGCAAATGCAGGTTGCACAGGTTGTCCAGCATGCCGACCAGGGCCACGGCCGTCAGGTGCAGGTCCACGGCCTTGATGTGCCCGGTCCGGCGACCGTTATCCAGCTGACTTGCCACGCAGTCGATATAGCGGTTGCGGGCGCGCTGAATGTCGGCCAGAATGTCGTTCTCGATCCCGCTGGAGACTTCGTTGAAGACAATGCGGGCCAAATCACTGTGTTGCAGCTATAAATCGACATTGCACTTAATGAGTTTGCGGAAATGTTTTTCAAAGGGCATGTCCTCAGCCAGCTGGGCCTGGATCTGGGCCACGATAGTCTCAATCCCTTCGGTTACCACGGCCGAAAACAACTTCGACTTACTGGCGAAATTATAATACAGGGTGCCCTTGGCCGCCACCGCCTTTTCAGCTATTTCGTCCATCCGGGCCCGGTGAAATCCCTTTTGTGAAAAGACCTTTACCGCCGCTTGCAGAATTTTGTCCCGCTTCTTCCCGGGCAACGCGGTTTTAGAACCCATCACGACTCCAACAGTTTCTGGTTTTTGGCAATGGCTTTGTCCTGGGCATCCTTGCGCAGGGCCACCAACAGGTCGACGATATCCTCCGGCAAAGGCGTGATTTCCCGGCCACTGGACAGAGCCGCCAGATACGTTTCTGCAGTTTTCTCCAGCAACTCAACGTTCAGCCAGGCCTTTTCCAGGGTTTCCCCCAGATTCAAAGCACCGTGGTTTTGCAAGATGTAGCCATGGCAGTTGTTGGCCAGTTTTGCCGTAACGTTGGCAATTAGTTCGGGCGTGCCGGATAGTGCGTAGGGCACGATGGCAACCTCGTTGCCGATATGCAAGGCCACTTCGTCATACAGCGCCGGAAGGGGTGTGTCTATCAGGGACAGGGCGCTGGCTTTTACCTGGTGGGTGTGAACCACGGCATTCACGTCCAGGCGGTTGCGGTAGACCGCAATGTGCATGCCGGTTTCCACAGATGGCGGCAGGTCCCCTTCAATGGGCTGCAATTCAAAATCCACGATACAGATGTCGGTGAAGCTCAGGTCCCGGTATGGAAGGGTGGAAGGGGTAACCGCGACGGCCTGTTTACCCGTTATCCGCATCGAAACATTGCCGCCGGTTCCCCGGAGAGCCCCGAAATAGCCATGTTCAGACAGCCACTGGGTGCACGCCAGGATATCTTTTTTCGCTTGGTCGTATTTACCCATTAATATCTCCTCGGTTAGCCGGCCGGTTGTTCAGGACGGCAAACAGTTTGCGATTCTGCCCGTAGAGGGCTTTAAATGTTTCAAAGAGGCGATCATACCGGGGTCTATATTCTTCACGCGGCACATAGGTCCGACCGGCCGGCGGGATGGGTTGGCGATCTGTACCGGGAAGTGATGGGCCGCCGATTGTCGACCACCATGGCGGATCTGGTACGCGTGCATCGGAAAAGAGGGCACCTGCCGGTCATCCTCTCCGCTTCGCTATACCATCTGATTAAGCCGTTGGCGACCGAGCTGGGCATAGTGCATATTCTCTGCACCGAACTGGAAGTCGATTCAGGGGGCCTGTTCACCGGGCGAGCTGCGGGACCCGTGTGCGTCGGTCAGTATAAAGCCGACCAGGCCGTTCGCCTGGCCCACAGGCTAAACGTGGACTTAGCGGCTTCCTACGTTTACTCCGACCACCATGCCGATATGCAATTGTTCACCGCAGTGGGCCATCCCGTGGCCGTGTCACCAACCCCCCGCCTGCGGTGGACGGCGCTACGTCGGAACTGGAAAATCATCTCGCGTTGACACCGGGCTGGAGCAGCAGGCCAGCCAATGTATGTGTGCTTGTTCTACAACTCAAGAGAAGTAGGGGTATCCGGTTGGGGTCAACCTTGCCCGTCCCCCAGGTCACCGAAGAGAAACTGGGCCAGCGTGCTGGCAGCCAGGGCTGCAGTTTCGGCCCTTAAAATCCGGGGCCCCAAGCTGACGGATTTGAAACCGGCCCGGCGAGCCTGCTCGATTTCATTCTCGGTAAATCCACCTTCGGGCCCCAGAATCATAAATACGTCCCCTTTCGATATTGCGCCTGATGCGTCAGCCCGTAAGGGGGTCGGCTCAGCCTCCCAGAAAATCAATTTAACAGCGGCGGACGCCGCCAACTGTAACACTGCGCTGAAATCGGCAGCGGGCTCTATCGTTGGTGGTTGCGATCGGCGGCATTGTTTGAGGGCTTCGTTGGCAATCTTGCGCCACCGGATTGTACGCTTGGCCAGCCTGGCAGCATCGGGACGCGCCACCGAACGGACACCGCAGAACGGGACCCAGCGATTGATACCCAGTTCGGTCAGCTGGCGAATAAGCGTATCCATTTTCTTGTCTTTCAAAAATCCTTGAGCCACCGTAATCCGTGCCGGCGATTCAGCCAGTCCCGGCCGGCTGTTGAGCACAGACAGTTGCACCTCCCCGTTTGAAAACGCGTGGATGGCCGCTGCATATTCCCTACCGGTACCGTCGAACAGCACAACCCGATCGCCTGCTTTGAGCCGTAGGACATTGAGCATGTGCTGGGCCTCCGGACCGGATATGACGCAGGTGTTATCCTTGATCGCCCCGGTGCTTATCTTGAATCGTCGCATCGCTGTTTGGCCTATTGGGGTAGGTTGAAAAATAGCCTGAGCCGTACTCTATCGCCCGGGCCACAATCTGTAAAGGGGCTGTTTCCCCTCCTCCTTTTACGGTGATAGTCAAACACTTAGAAGAAATACTGCGTTTAAAACCGCGCCAGATGGTAAACCAGCTTGACATAAGCAAAGCAAGTTGTTAACATTTCTCAAATTATAGCAATGCTGCCATTTCATAGACCGACAGGTTTGGGGGATGCATGACTGACAAAGATGAAATCATCGAACTGACGAAAGTTGTGCCAAAGGACCCAGCGGGTGAAGAAGAAATAGTCGATTTAACCCAGAAGGTTTCCGATCAGGATAGCGGTGAGGGTGTCATTGACCTGACGAATCAGGTAGCGGGACCGGAAACGGATGATGGTATCGTGGACCTGACCCAGAAGGTCGCCTCATCTGAAACCGACGACGGCGTCGTGGACCTGACCCAAAAGGTCGCCACACCTGAAACCGACGATGGCGTCGTGGACCTGACCCAGAAGGTCACCGCACCTGAAACCGACGATGGCGTTGTGGACCTGACCCAAAAAGTAGCCCCACCTCCTGATGAAGGCGTCATCGATCTGACCGCCGAAGTGAGCGCACCCGCCGATGAAGGTGTGGTCGATCTAACCCAGAAGGTAGACGCACCGGAGGCCGAGGAAATTGTAGACCTGACTGAGGCAATGGAAACCCGGGAAGCCGGGGAAGAGATCGTCGAGCTGACCGAAGAGGTTGCCGAGCCTGAAATCGTGGCCGCCGATGTTGTCGAACCCACTGAAGAGGCGGCGTCGCCCGAACTCGTGGCGGAGGAAATCGTTGAAGTGACCGAAGAGGTTGCCGAGCCTGAAATCGTGGCAGAGGAAATCGTTGAAGTGCCCGATGAGGTTGCGGAGCCCGAAATCGTGGCAGAAGAAATCGTTGAAGTGCCCGAAGAGGTTGCGGAGCCCGAAATCGTGGCAGAAGAAATCGTTGAAGTGCCAGAAGAGGTTGCGGAGCCCGAAATCGTGGCAGAGGAAATCGTTGAACTGGATGAACCGGTAGAAGTTGAGCCGGACGAAGCCGAAATCATCGATCTAGCCGCGACAATTGAAGCTGTAGAACCGGAGCCCGAGGTCATCGATCTCAATGGTCGCCTTGAAGGGACCGCCACCGAGGAAGAGGCCGCAGCCGACGCTAGCCCGGCGCAGGAGACCCCGGAAGAAGAAGTGATCGACCTGGCCGACGCGCTTGCGACGGAAGCAACGCCGCCAGATCAACCACCGGAAGCTGCGGATGAAACGGTGGCCGCAGCCGAAGAAGAGGAAGAGGCTTTGCCCATGGAAGAAACCGCTGCTGCACCGGAGGAAGAAAGCGAATCCCTGGCCGAAATCGTGGACCTGGATGAGGAAGTCCTCGATGATGAGATCGAAGAGGAATATGAAGACGAAGATGATTTCGACCTTGGTATGGAGATTGAGGGGGCCGATGAAGAGGAAGAAGCTCTGGAAGCCGAAGAATTGCATCCCGCCCAGCCGGACGCCGCCCCAGAAGAGACACCCGCTGAGCCGGTAGCGGGAGACGCAATTGCTATCGACCCTGGTCAACTGGAAGCCGCTCTCGAAAAAGCAGTTGAAAAAGCATTTGCCGGCAAGATTGAAGAAATCCTGGTGTCCGTTGTCGAGAAAGCGGTTAAAAATGAAATCTCTCGCTTACGGGATTTGCTAATGGACCAAGACTAGAAGCGCTTACAAAGATCGCCCTTTGACCCAATTTCGGCGTTGGGCGCTCATATCAGATCCTCGAAATACGACTCGTATTCCTCCGGTCTGATATTCACGGCCGCCTTGACCTTGAGTCAAAATCCAATCTTTGAGACCGCTTCGTACAGTATCATATAAGATCTCTATAACCTGACAGTCGTTTAAGTATTGAGCGGGGATTAGCTGAATAATCCCCGCTTTCTTTTCATACGGATTGACAAACGGTTCAAAATGGTTTCCTTTGATGGTTTCGAGAACGAGTTCTCATTTCAATTTGCAGGAGCAAGGAGCGAATAAAGATGTGCGCTGACATGCTGGAAAAGGGGTATGAACCTGGAAATGTTGAGAAAAAATGGTACGCCGCTTGGGAACAGGAGCAACGTTTCGCAGCCGCGGCGACCAGCGCCCAACCGAGTTACTCGATCGTCATACCACCACCCAACGTAACCGGCGTTCTCCATATGGGTCACGCCCTAAACAACACCATGCAGGATGTGCTCTGCCGGTACCGTCGCCTGAAGGGCGATAATGTCCTCTGGATGCCGGGCACCGACCATGCCGGTATCGCTACTCAAAATGTGGTCGAACGGCAACTGGCCGAAGAAGGCCTGACCCGGCATGAGGTCGGCCGGGAGAAATTCATCGAGAAAGTGTGGGAATGGAAGCACCAATCCGGCAACGCCATCATCAATCAGCTCAAGCGTCTCGGCGCCTCCTGTGATTGGCAGCGCGAACGGTTCACCATGGACGAAGGCCTGTCTGCGGCTGTACGCAAGGTTTTTGTACAGCTCTATGAGGAAGGGTTGATCTACCAGGGGGACTATATCATCAACTGGTGTCACCGCTGCCACACTGCTCTGGCCGACCTGGAAGTTGAACATGAGGAACGTGACGGCCATCTCTACCATATCCGGTACCCTTACGCGGAAGGCGATGGCTATATCGTAGTGGCGACCACCCGACCGGAGACCATGCTGGGGGACACGGCCGTAGCCGTTCATCCTGAGGATGAGCGCTATGCCGACCTGCCTGCTGCGGAAGTCATTCTGCCGCTGTTGAACAAAAAAATCCCCATCATACGGGACAGCTACGTTGACATGAGTTTTGGAACCGGGGGACTGAAGATTACCCCGGCCCACGATCCCAACGATTTCGAACTGGGACGCAAACACGACCTGCCCGCCGTCAAGGCCATCGACGACAACGGCTTCATGACGGCGGAGACCGGTCAGTTCGAAGGCCTGGATCGGGTTGCCTGCCGCGACGCGGTGGTCAAAGCCCTCGAGGCCGAAGGGCTGCTTGAAGAAATAGAGCCCTACCAGCACAGTGTCGGACACTGCTACCGCTGCAAGGAAATCGTTGAACCAAACCTGTCCCGGCAGTGGTTTGTAAAGGCCAAACCCCTGGCCGACAAGGCCATTGCGGCCGTCAAAACCGGACAGACCCGCATCATACCCCAAACCTGGGAAAAGACCTATTATGACTGGCTAGAGAATATCCGGGACTGGTGCATCTCCCGCCAGATCTGGTGGGGCCATCAGATTCCGGCCTGGACCTGCGCGGCCTGCGATAAGATGGTGGTGGCCGTGCAGCCGCCGGAAAGCTGCCCCGACTGCGAGAGCACGGAAATGGTGCAGGATACCGATGTGCTTGACACCTGGTTTTCGTCCGCCCTGTGGCCCTTTTCCACCATGGGCTGGCCGGAGGAAACCGATCTGCTGAAAACCTTTTATCCCACGTCGGTCCTGGTGACCGGGTTTGATATTCTTTTTTTCTGGGTGGCCCGCATGATGATGATGGGCATCCACTTCATGGGCGACATTCCGTTTCGGGATGTCTACGTCCACGCCCTGGTGCGCGACGAAAAGGGCAAGAAGATGAGCAAGTCCAAGGGCAATGTCATCGATCCGCTGACCGTCATTGAGTCTCAGGGGACCGATGCATTCCGGTTCACCCTGGCGGCATTCGCGGTCCAGGGCCGGGATGTGAAAATGTCCGAAAAGCGCGTGGAGGGATACCGGCATTTTGTCAACAAGCTCTGGAATGCCGCCCGCTTTTCATTAATGCATATACATACGGCCGGCGGTGAAATTGAGCGCGGTAAACTGACTTTGGCCGACCGCTGGATCCTGTCGCGCCTGAGCCGCCTCGGCGGCAAAGTCGCTGCCGCCCTGGATGACTACAAGTTCAACGAGGCGGCCGGTGCGCTGTACAACTTCATCTGGCATGAGTTCTGCGACTGGTACCTGGAAGCCATCAAACCGGCTCTTTACGGCGAAGACGAAGATAGCCAACAGACCACTTTGAACGTGCTCTACCGGGTCCTAAAGGACACCATCGTGATCTTGCATCCCCTGATGCCCTTTGTTACCGAAGAAATCTGGCACAAACTCCCCGGTACCGAGGGGTCGGTCATGCAGGCCGCCTATCCGGACGGTGACACTGCGGGTGTTGTCCGCGACGATCGGGCCGAGGCCGACATGCACCTGGTTATGGGGATCATTACCGGCATCCGCAATATCCGGGGCGAGATGAATATTGCCCCCTCAATGGAACTGGCGGTTCAGGTCCAATCTTCGGATGAGGCTCAACGGGAGACTCTGTCAACCTATACGGACCTGATCTGTAATCTCGCCCGGGCAGCATCCCTGGATATATCCGTCCCGGCGGACAAGCCCAAAACCTCGGCGGCGGTTATCGTGGAAGGCGCCACCGTCCTGGTGAACCTGGAAGGCATTATCGATTTTGCCATGGAAGCCGCCCGTCTGGACAAGGAGATTGCCAAGATCGACAAAGAACTGCAGGGCGTTTCCAAAAAGCTGTCCAACGAGGGTTTTCTGGGCAAGGCCCCGGCCGAGGTCATCGAAAAAGTACGCGCGAAACACCAGGTGTTGACGGAAAAGCAGGAGAAACTTCAGGCGAGCAAGGAACGCTTGAAAGGCATGGTCTGATGCACTCTGTAAAACAGCTTATCGAAACCGCCCTGGCGGAAGATATCGGCTCCGGCGATATTACCACCGACAACCTGGTCGCCCGGGAAAAGTCCGGCACGGCCGAGATCATCGCCAAACAGCCCCTGATCCTAGCCGGCCTGGATGTGGCCGTGCAGGTATTCACGACCCTGGACCCGGACCTGGAAATGAACACCCGCTGTGCGGATGGGGACCAGCTAAAGGCGGGTGCGGGCATATTGAGCCTGGCCGGAAAATTGAGGTCCCTGCTCTACGGTGAGCGCACGGCCTTGAATTTCCTGCAGCGCCTGTCCGGCATTGCCACCCATGTTCGTCCCTATGTTGAAGCTGCGCAGAGGCACCCGGCAAGGCTCGTGGACACTCGCAAGACAACTCCCGGATGGCGCACACTTGAAAAATATGCCGTGCGGATAGGCGGCGCCGCCAACCATCGTATGGGCCTGTATGACGGGGTGCTGATAAAAGACAACCACATTGCCGCCTGCGGCAGCATCACCACGGCTATCACGCGTGTGCGCGCCCACACCTCCCATCTTTTAAAGATCGAGGTTGAGGTGAGCACCCTGGAAGAAGTCGCCGAGGCCCTGCAGGCCGGCGCGGATGTCATCATGCTGGACAACATGGACCTGGATCAAATCCGCACGGCCGTGGAAAAGATCGACCGGCAGGCCATCGTGGAAATTTCCGGCAATGTCAGCCTGGAAAAACTCCCGGCCTTGGCCGCCACCGGCGTGGACATCATTTCCGTCGGCGCCCTCACCCACCAGGCCCGGTCGGTTGATATCAGCATGCGGATATCGCCGGAAGATTAACCGACAACTTAGCAAAACAAGCCATTCAGTGATACTCCCAATATCGGCTGTATGGTCAGCCCCAGGTGTCAGGCGTCGAATGCGTCAGTACTGGGTGGTCGGGTTTTCATAATCTTGATCTTAATCTTACTCTTAATCGTATCTATGCCGCCAGTGATGGGGAGTAAGAGCAAGATTAAGCATAAGATTATGATGAAAACAGATTAAAGTGTAACCACTCCATGATTCCCATACGCGATACCGCCCCCTCCCGGAACTACCCGGTCGTCACCATGACCCTGATCGGCATCAATGTCGTGGTGTACCTTCTGGAGATGGCCCAGGGGCCTGAACTGAACCGCTTTATCCATCTTTACGGTCTGGTCCCGGCCCGTTACACGGTTGACCGCATTGCCGCCTACTATACCCTGCCGCAGCAAGCGTTTGCCTGGCTGTCCTTTATGTTCCTGCACGGCGGTTTCTGGCATCTGCTGGGCAATATGTGGACTTTGTATATCTTCGGCGACAATGTCGAGGACCATCTGGGGCACCTGCGCTACCTGGTCTTTTACCTGCTGTGCGGCCTCGTGTCGGGTATCAGCCATATGATCTTGAACCTGCAGTCCCCGGTGGCCGTCATCGGGGCCAGCGGTGCCATCGCCGGGGTGATGGGGGCCTATTTTCTGCTCCATCCGAACGCGAAGATCCTGACCCTTATCCCGATCTTATTTATCCCCTGGTTTATTGAAATCCCGGCATTCATTTTTCTCGGTTTCTGGTTCGTGCTGCAATTTATCAACGCCGCCGGTAGCCAGGCTGGCAGCGGCGGCGTGGCCTGGTGGGCCCACATCGGCGGATTTGTGGGCGGCATGGTAATCCTGAAAGCGTTTGCGCGACTGCCGTCCGTCGGCATGTCGGACCGACTGCGGCAGGCCACCGGGAAAAAACGCACTACCCGGCTGCAAGTGGTTAAACCCCAGGCGGCCCCGGCGGAACTGAATCTGTACGGTACGATAGCGATCACCCCGTACGAGTCTTTCACCGGTACCCTTAAACTGGTAAGCATCCCTCTGGGGTACAAAAGAAGAATGATCAGAGTGACCGTCCCACCCGGCGTCAATCAAGACCAGAAGCTGCGCCTGAAAGGCCTGGGGAAAACAGCACCGGACGGCCAGGCGGGTGATCTCTTCCTAAAGGTAAATATAATGATGCACCCAGCCGCTTAGGATGGCCTTCGAAAAAATCTAATAGTTTGGGAGTTGGATATCAGACTTTGCTTAGGGCAGGTTTGATTTTTTCTTAACACCTAATAATTCAAATGGATGCTTTCGGCTTCAGCAGAACGCATCAATACTGAATCGTCACGACGTTGCGACCTTTCGTCTTGGACGAATACATCGCCTGATCGGCCCGCTGGACAAAGGTCGCGACATCTTCCCCGTTTACATATTCGGTAACCCCGATACTGATGGTCACGGAGACACTGGCGTCTCCATCGGGATTGTGTGGTTCGGATTCGATTTTCCGCCGGATACGTTCCGCCACGGTGCGCGCCTCCTCGCCGTTGGTCTCCGGAAGTATGACGGTAAACTCCTCGCCCCCGTAGCGGTAGGCCGAGTCCATAGCCCTTAGGCAGTCTTGAATGTTCAGACCGATCGCCACCAGAACCTTGTCGCCTTCCAGGTGGCCATGGGTATCATTGTAGTTCTTGAAATGGTCGATATCGAGCAGTAGCAGGGCCAGGGGATGGTTGTACCGCCGGCAGCGCCCCACCTCCACGTCCAGCTGGTTGTAGAAATGGCGCGAATTGTAGAGCTTTGTCAAACCGTCTGTGATAGCCAGGTTCTGTAACTTGCCGAGCATTTTGGCGCGCTCTTTGGTCAGGCGCCTTTCTTTCAAGACCCGCTTGAGCCGCAGGAGCAGCTCTTCGAACCGGACCGGCTTGAAGACGAAATCGCTGGCCCCCTTGTTGATGGCCTCTTCATAGGAATAGTCACCGCTGTACCCGGTCATGACGATCACATCAATGTCGTAACCGGATTTGATGTAGTCGGTCAACTCCAATCCGTCGCGGCCTGGGAGAATGATATCGGTAATGGCCACGTGGACCTCTTCCTTGGTGAGCAGTTCCATGGCCTCCTCGGCACTGCCAGCCGAAAAAGCGGTAAAACCGGATCGCTCGATGAACTCCTGCATGGAATCCCGAATGGCATCATCATCGTCCACAATCAGGATACGATTATCCAGATTTCTGTTGTTCGATCCATTATCTTGGACTAAAGCTGTAGGCATCGTCATTACAAGTCGTAGTTGCCAGAAATGATGTAATCTGTTAAAAGGTCGATTTTTATAAAATATTTAGGCGAATATACCTATATTCACAAATTGTGTCAACTGCGCATTGATTGACCGCGCCGGATGCACGGCTATCTTACCAAGTATGAAACAAATTCGTAATTTCAGCATAATCGCGCACATCGACCATGGCAAATCCACCCTTTCCGATCGTCTGATTCAGGCGACCGATGTGGTCTCGGAGCGGGATTTCAAGGACCAGATCCTGGATACCATGGATATCGAACGCGAACGGGGCATCACCATTAAAAGCCAGACGGTATCCCTGCCGTACACGGCTCAAGATGGTCGTAAATACGAACTCAACCTGATCGACACCCCGGGCCATGTGGATTTTACCTATGAGGTCAGCCGGGCCTTGGCTTCCTGCGAGGGGGCGTTTTTGCTGATCGACGCCAGTCAGGGGGTGGAAGCCCAGACCCTGGCCAACCTCTACCTGGCCCTGGAACATGATCTGGAAATCATACCGGTAATCAACAAAATCGACCTGCCGGCGGCGGATGTGGATCGGGTGAAATCACAGATCGAGGAGGACCTCGGGCTCGATGCGGAAACCGCTATCCTCACCTCGGCCAAGGAGGGTCTTGGGATTGTCGACGTACTGGAGGGCGCCGTGGAACACCTGCCCCCACCGCAAGGTGATGCGGACGGACCGCTGAAGGCCCTCATCTTTGATAGCCATTACGACCCGTTTCGGGGCACGATCGTCCACTTTCGGGTTTTCCACGGGGGAATTCGGCCCGGAGACAAAATCATGTTCATGTCCAACCAGGCCAAGTACAAGGTTGAAGAGGTGGGCATCTTTCAGATCACCCGCATCCCCCAAAAAGAGCTCACCGCGGGCCAGGTGGGTTACCTTATCGCCGGTATCAAAACCGTCAGCGATACCCGCTGCGGGGATACCATCACCCACAGCAAAAACGGCTGTGAGTCCCCCATGCCAGGATTCAAGGAAGCCAAACCGGTCGTTTTTTCATCGATCTACCCGGTGGCCTCAGACGGCTATGAAGACCTGGCCGTGGGTCTTGAAAAGCTTAAACTGAATGATGCTTCCCTGATTTATGAAAAGGACACCTCCGCTGCCTTGGGATTCGGCTTTCGGTGCGGTTTTTTGGGACTCCTGCACCTTGAGGTGGTCCAAGAGCGGCTCGAACGGGAATACGGGCTGTCGTTGATCTTGACAGCCCCCTCGGTGCAATACCGCATCGGACTCAATGACGGTTCGGAGGTGGTCATCGACAACCCGGCTCTCTACCCCGATCCCACCAGTATCGAGTACACGCTGGAACCGTTTATCCGCGCAGCCATTATCGTGCCGGACCGCTACATGGGCGCGGTTATGAAGCTCTGCCTGGACCGGCGCGGTGTAAACAAAAACTACCAGTACCTGACCAACGATCGGCTGGAGATGATTTTTGAAATGCCCCTGCCGGAAGTGATTTACGATTTTTATGACAAACTCAAATCCGTCACCCAGGGGTATGGCTCGTTTGACTATGATATTATCGATTTTCGTGAGACGGACCTGGTCAAACTGGACATCCTGATCAATGGAGAACGCGTGGATGCCCTTAGCCAATTGGTCCATAAGGACCGGGCGGTTGCCAGGGCACGTCACGCCTGCGACAAACTCAGGGACGAGATCCCCCGACAGCAGTTCAAAATCCCGATCCAGGGGGCTATCGGGGGGACCATCATCGCCCGTAAAACCATTTCCGCCTTTCGCAAGGACGTCACCGCCAAATGCTACGGCGGGGATATCTCACGAAAACGGAAGCTCTTGGAAAAACAGAAAAAAGGTAAAAAGCGTATGAAAATGGTCGGCCAGGTCATGATCCCCCAGGCGGCTTTTCTATCCGTATTGAAAACAGATACAGACAAATAAAACAGGTTCAAGGTTCAGGGGTTCAGGGTTCAGGGGTTGAGAGGTTTAACCCTGAACCGGGAACCTTTGAACGGGGAACCTTTGAACATTTTGAGGTAACCGATATGGGCCAAACCATTGCTGAAAAAATATTTGACGCGCACCGGGTTGACCGGCCGGCCGAGGGTATCGAGGTGATTGCCCTTGATGCTGTTTTCTGCCACGAAATTACCACCCCGATTGCAATCAACGACCTGGTGGCCCGGGGCAAAGACCGGGTGTTCGATCCTGAAAAAATCAAGGTCGTCATCGATCATGTTACCCCGGCCAAGGACTCCAAGACGGCCTTGCAGGGCAAGATCCTAAGGGAATGGGCCCGGCGCCAGGGCATCGGTGACTTTTTTGACATCGGCCGCAACGGGGTTTGCCACGCGATCTTCCCGGAAAAGGGGTTTGTCCGTCCCGGCTACACCATCATCATGGGGGACTCCCACACCTGCACCCATGGCGCCTTTGGGGCGTTTGCCGCCGGTGTGGGTACCACGGATCTCGAGGTCGGCATTCTCAAGGGTGTCTGTGCGTTCAAAACCCCGCAGACCATGCGCATTGATATCACCGGCGAGTTGTCCCCAGGCGTCTATGCCAAAGACGTCATCCTGGCCGTTATAGGCAAGATCGGGGTGAATGGCGCGACCAATCGGGTGATCGAGTTTACGGGGCCGGTGGTGGACGCCATGTCCATGGAAGCCCGGATGACTCTCTGCAATATGGCCATCGAAGCCGGTGGCACCTGCGGTATCTGCCGGCCGGACCAAACAACAGTGGACTACCTTTGGCCGTTTATCAGAGATAATTACCAGGATAAAAAAGCCGCACTAGATGATTTTCAACGGTTTACCCCCGATGCGGATGCCGCCTACGCGGAAGTCATCGATTTCAACATAGACGACCTGGAACCGATTGCCACTTTCGGGTTCAAGCCCGATCAGGTCAAACCGGTGTCCCAGCTGGATGGTACCCCGGTCGACCAGGTATACATCGGTTCTTGCACCAATGGCCGCCTCGAGGATCTGCAGGTGGCCGCCGCTGTGCTGGCCGGCAAGCGCATCGATGACCAGGTGCGGGGCATCGTCTCCCCGGCCACCCCGAAGATCTACCGGGAGGCCTTGGCCGATGGGATTATCCAAACCTTCATGGAGGCCGGATTCTGTGTGACCAATCCCACCTGCGGGGCCTGCCTGGGAATGAGCAACGGCGTGCTGGCAGATGGTGAGGTGTGTGCCTCGACCACCAATCGAAATTTCAATGGGCGCATGGGCAAAGGGGGCATCGTACACCTGATGAGCCCGGCTACGGCTGCGGCTACCGCTATTGCGGGCAAAATTACGAATTCGCCTCTTTTTAAAAATTAACTTCTCCAAGCACTGGAGAAAAGGTCCCCCGTTCAAGGTTTCCGGTTCCGGGTTTTAACCTTTGAACCCTGAACCCTTGAACCTTTGAACCAACAGATACCCGGAGACGAGGACACATGAAAAATTTCAGCGGCAACGCCCTGTTTCTAGATCGCGCAGATATTAACACCGACGAGATCATACCGGCCAAGTACCTTACGGAGAACACCAAAGAGGCTTTGGCGCCCTTCCTGCTGGAAGACCTGAAGCTGGAGGGCTTCACGCCGGGAGAAAGTACCCGGGATGTAGCCATCATCGTGGCCAGGGAAAATTTCGGTTGCGGATCATCACGCGAACACGCACCGTGGGCGCTTGAAGTCAACGCCATCAATCTGGTCCTGGCCCCTAGTTTCGCCCGAATTTTTCGGCAGAACATGTTCAATTGCGGCATGATGGCCGTGGAACTGCCGCCGGATACCATAGACCGGCTCTTTGACCACTTTGCCGGAAGGCTGACAACTGTTACAACGAATTTTGACAAAGCGACCCTTACCATCTCGGCGGAAGAAGATTCCGAAACGATTCCTTTTGCGATCTCATCATTTGACCGCTCACTGGTTGAAGCCGGGGGGTGGGTGGATTTTGCCGACCAAAACTATTAGACACGCTTTCAAAGTTACCTTTTGACCCAATCTAAACGTTGGGCCCGAATATGGCGAGTAAATCGCCCCCGTAAGCAATCCTGCTTGATTTATACCGGATTCCTGCATTCGCTCTCTATTCAGATTAACCCCAGCGAAAATCCTTGAATCTCTGAAATGCGCCCTCGCCACAAGGCTCCCGCTGTGCTTTCAGGATGAACCTTTCTCTCGGCATTGAAAATTCTGACATTCTTCAAGTGGATATACGAGGGGGCATCGGCTTTTTCGGATGGTGAAATACAGGCACACTGTTCTCCAATCTCATGAAATGTGACCCGTACCTGCTCGGAGCCTTCGTTGGAGTCGAAGGAACTGGCAAAATAGTCACCCAGATCGTCAAAATACGTGCGTACACCGATCAAGGTCCCTGAAATGAGAAAACCGCCAACCGTTAGCGTAATATCCTGCTGGAAACGATTTTGGTTGGCAAGGTTCACCATGAACTGGAGAAACCAGTCTTTAACAGGCACATTGTCACCGGCCGCAGATGAATTGATCTCATCTTTTGTCATTATATCCTCCTTTTATCTAATGCCAAACTTTCGCTATTCGGGGGGATTGCAGGAAGCGGTGATGGGAAGACCTTGTCAGGACATGCTCTAAGGGAGGACCACTCAGGTAGCGGTTTGCAGCGGAACTCCCGTTGTGATAGCAGCATTAGCTTCACATTGAACCCGAATGCCATGTGCTTACATGTAATTGATGTGACCGGTTGTGAGGTATGTCAACAGTGGGCTGCCAACAATCTTCAACCTTGAAGCAGACGTTATGGCAGGATTTCGGCACGCTGGAAGAAAGCGCCGGGCAATGGGTTACACCACTTTGTTGCGTAGGGTCCCGATCCCGCTGATACGGCACTCCACCACATCGCCCGGTTTCAGGGTAATCGGCGGGTCCCTGAAGATGCCGACTCCGGATGGGGTTCCGGTTGAAATGACATCGCCGGGGAACAAGGTAATGTCCTGGCTAATGTTTTCCACAATGGTCGGTATATCGAAAATCATGTCCCGGGTGTTGCCGGACTGCATGACTTCACCGTTTACCCGGGCAGTCAGGGAGAGATTCCCCAGGTCTTCGATCTCATCAATTGTGACCAGGGCGGGTCCCATGGGCGCGAAGGTATCAAACGCCTTGCCCCGGAACCACTGGGAGTCCGCGAACTGGGCTTCCCGTCCGGAGACATCGTTCATCACCATGAAGCCGGCCACATAATCCAGGGCGGCCGATTTGTGAATGGCCTTGCCGCGACGGCCGATCACCAGGGCCAGCTCGACTTCCCAGTCGACCTGACCGCTGCTCTGCGGCATCCGGATATCATCGCAGGGTCCGTTTACCGTATTGGGGGTTTTACAGAAGATCAGCGGAGATGCGGGATTTTCGAAGCCGCCTTCCTTGGCGTGTTCGGCATAATTCTTTCCCAGGCAGATAATCTTGGACGGTGCCGGTACCGGGCTGCCCAGGCGGACATCCAGCTTTTTTCCCGGAAGATTGCATGCCGCCACCTTGGCCGGCCACCCCTCTTCAAAAAAGGCTTGACCGATAGCGGGTATGCCCGGATAGGCTTCTTCAAGATCAACAATCCGGTTTTCACGCAACAACCCGGGTTTCTCCCGGCCTTTTTCACCGTACATTACGAGTCGCATGGTGACTTCTCCGTCCCCTGATTGTCTCCCTGGCCGGCCAAGACACCGTCCCGGTAATTTTTGCCGGCATACCAATCGATCTGGCGGCAGATACCCCTGATGATGCTCACCTCACGAGCCCGCAATTGCAGGCGATTTAGAAAGCGCCGGATTTTGTTCATCCAGTAGTCGGGATTTTCAGGATTGATATAATTAATGCGGACCAGGATGTCCTTGACCTGGTCATACATGCCATCGAGTTCGTTCCGGTTGGCCAAACGGGGCGCGAACGCATCGACTTCTTTAAGAGAGGCCTTGAACAGCTCATAGCTGAGAATCATCACCGACTGGGCCAGGTTAATGGATGAGAACTCGGCCGTGGGTATGTGGACCAACTGGTGGCACAGGCGCAGGTCTGCATTGGTCAGGCCCCGGTCCTCGGGGCCGAATACCACCGCAATTCGATTCTCACGGGACAAAGGGGCCAGTTTCGTAGCCATGACCTCCGGCGAATTCAGCACAGGGCGCTGTCCCCCCAAGCGGGCAGTCGTTCCGACCACGTAATTGAATTCCGCCAGGGCGGTTTTCAGATCCGGAAAAATCCGGATCCCGGCAACCACCGCCGCGGCCGCATGGGTGGCCAGTTTGTTGACCTGGGCCAGATCGTAGTTCTCCGGATCCGCAACCCAGAGTTGGCCAATGCCCATGTTGCTGACCGCCCTGGCAGCGGACCCGATATTTTCAGGATAGCGCGGCCGCTGCAGGACAATGGTAATATTTTCCAGATTCAGTTGGTCCGTCATCAGCCTGTAATTTCAAATGCGTTGAAAAAATAGCCGATCTCGAAGGCAGCGGTTTCGGGGGCGTCGGAGCCGTGCACCACGTTTTTCTCGATATCGGTAGCAAAATCCGCCCGAATGGTCCCGGGAGCAGCTTCCTTGTAATTAGTGGCCCCCATAAGCTCGCGGTATTGGGCGATGATATCCTCACCTTCCAGCACCATGACCACCGCCGGTCCCGAGCACATAAAATCGGTCAGGCTTTCGAAAAAAGGCCGTTCGCGGTGCACGGCATAAAATCCCTGGGCCTGGGCTTTGGTCATGTGGATCATTTTCATGGCGGCGATTTTAAAGTTGCTGGCCTCGAGGCGTTTGACGACTTCGCCGACAAGACCGCGGCCAACCCCATCCGGCTTAATGATCGAAAGTGTTCTTTCCATGGTATTATCCTTTCCATTTATAAATAATAGGCTGCTTTATCAGTGACAACTATATCAACGAGTGTGGGGTGCATACCAGACCCGATATGGCAAGTCAATATCGTCAGGTCTCTTAGAAAGTATCAGAAACAACTGCAAATCATAAAAAAAGGCCATATTTTTGGGAACCGTGCCCCGGCTGCCCCCTTATGGAACATAACCATACGATATCATATAAATAATATCCCTTCATGGATAGGGCCGCCTGTTTCCCCCCGAAAACTTGGACAAACCAATATCCGTTCTTATTCACATACGTTAGCGGTTCCGCGCCTGGTGTTTTACTTGCGCAGGCGTGAATTGACAGAATTTGGTTTTTAGCTTAACTAGAGAGTTCTACTTAACAGTGAGGTGTTAAACCCATGCGCAAGAAAAAAGTGGCAGAAACGATCGGCGCCTTTCTGGGCTCCGATTCCGAATTCGAGGGTCGGCTTTCATTCCAGGGTACGATCCGGATCGATGGACGCTACAAAGGCAACATATCGGTAGACGGCACTCTGATCGTTGGCCCTTCCGGCCGCTTAGATGCCGATATCAGTGCCTCTAACATAGTGATCAGCGGCGAAGTCACCGGTAACCTGACCGCTAAAACCAACATAGAAGTACATGCCTCCGGAAAAGTCTACGGGAATCTGGTCGCACCGACGGTGACCATTCACACGGGCGCAGTGTTTCATGGCTACTGTCACTCCGGAAAAAAGAGAGACGCATCCAAGGATTCAGGGCCCCGGTTGCATACCGTCATAAAGGAAGCACCCTCGGATGAACCGCCAAAAGAAGATGACGAGGTCATCAAATCCGCATGATGAACAGAACATGATCCGGCGACATATCAAAATGGCGCCGACAACTCACCACCCCCGGAAAAAGAGCTGAAAATGCCGATTTATGAATTCTATTGCCATAGGTGCAATACCATTTTCAATTTTTTCTCCAAGACTATCAATACCCGTAAAAAGCCGACCTGTCCGCGGTGCAAAAAGGAAAAGCTCACCCGCCAAATGTCGGCCTTTGCGACGACTGGCCGGGCATCGGAAGACGAGTCCATGACCGATCTGCCTTTTGACGAACACACCATGGAAAAAGCCATGGGCATGCTCGCCTCGCAGGCCGAAACGATGGATGAAAACGATCCCCGCCAGGCGGCCGACCTGGTACGCAAGCTGACCGACATGACCGGCATGCAGCTCGGACCCGGCATGCAAGAGGCTCTCAACCGAATGGAAAGCGGCGAAGACCCGGATAAAATCGAGGCCGAGATGGGCGACCTGCTCGAGGAAGAAGACCCGTTTACCCTGGCCGCCAAAAAAGGGCGTGCAACATCCGGGAAAAAACCCGCGCCAGACCGGGACGACAAGTTGTACGACCTTTAGATAGTTTAAATAATCATCAATCAAATCAACGACAGAACATCTCCAAAGCAAAAAGTTGGTGTGGTCTTGACCTCCCCTTTGTGACGCGACCCACCTTTGAATATTCAAACAGGCGGGAAGTCCAGTTCCGCAGGGCGCCGAGCATCACAGGAAAGGCAATATAACCTCACCGAGTCTGGCTTAGGAGGTGGAGTTAAAAGCATGTCGACCGGAGACTAAATATGACTGACCCAATCCAAAGACTCGAGGTGTATCAGGGTGATATTACCCGCCTCGAAGTAGACGCCATCGTCAATGCGGCCAATACCCGGCTACTGGGTGGTGGCGGTGTCGACGGTGCCATCCACAGAGCAGCCGGGCCTGAGTTGCTGGAAGCCTGCCGCAAAATCGGCGGGTGCCCGACCGGCGAAGCCCGAATTACGGCAGGCTACCAACTGCCGGCTGACTGGGTCATCCATACCGTGGGTCCGGTCTATCACGGTGTTCCGGCTGACAGTCAAATGTTAACGGCCTGCTATCGCAACAGCCTGGAACTGGCTGCGCAGAAAAAAGTCGGGACCGTTGCTTTCCCGGCCATCAGCTGCGGCGTTTTCGGGTACCCCATTGAAAAAGCCGCCCGGATTGCCATCGAGACCAGCCTTTCTTTTATAAAGGACCACCCGCATCCGGGACGGGTGATGTTCGTTCTTTTTTCCGAAAAAGATGCCGAGATCTACCGGGGACACCTAACTAACCTGCCGAGATAAGTTCCTTATTGACAAATTAAAAGGACATACTTACATTGGTTTGGCTATGAAGAATGGAACGGCCTGTAAAGCTCTTGCAGGCCATTTTAATTAATAAGGAGGATATTATGGTTGAGGTAACCCCTGCGGCGACCCAACAGATCGCAGAGTACTTTAATGGTAAGGAAGTGGCGCCTATCAGAATTTTTCTGAATGAAGGCGGGTGAGGCGGCCCGTCGCTTGCTATGGCTCTGGATGAGTCTAATGAAAACGATGAGGTTTTCGACATCGATGGTTTCTCTTACATAGTGAACAAAAACCTGCTTGAAAAAGCCACCCCCATCAAGGTGGACTTTTCCGCCTACGGTTTCCGTCTGGACTGCTCGATCGATTTCGGCCCCGGCGGTTGCGGGGGCTGCGGATCAGCCAGCGAAAGCACCCAGGAAGGATCTTCCTGCTGCGGTTAAGCCAGCACTGTCGCATTAGAAATCAAAGGGCACCCTGTATTTGCAGGGTGCCCTTTTTTATTTATCCCCTTTGCCAAGGTTACGGCCTAATTTTAATTGACACTCAGTTTTAGATCATTCATGTTACCTAAAAATTTAATCCCCGAACCGCTTCTAAAGCCATCAATTAGACTCAAGGTGCGGCGGATGTGAGGTATAGACCGTAGGAATACGAATAGGTATCGCGACGATTATGCCAAACGCCAACGCAGAGATTGAGTCTGAGGGATGGTTTTAGGATCGGTTACGGCAAGAATGAGGGAGGTAGTTCAATGTCTCTGGTGGAGTACAACGTTGATGAAACAGTGGCTGTGGTAACGCTCAACGATGGTGAGAACCGATTCAACCCTGATTTTCTAAGTGCCTTTCTGGATACACTGGACCAGGTCGAAAACGATACCGAGGCTGCTACCTTGGTAGTGACGTCGGCCCATGAAAAAATATTTTCCAACGGCATCGATCTGGAGTGGGTGATTCCGGTTATTCAGCAAAACGATATCGTTACTGCCAAGGCTTTCTTCTACCAGTTAAATGCGCTTTTCAAGCGGATCGTCACCTATCCCCTGCTGACCGTGGCGGCCATCTCCGGCCACGCCTTTGCCGGCGGTGCCATCATGAGCTGCGCCTTCGATTTTCGGTTCATGCGCAGCGATCGCGGCTACTATTGTTTCCCGGAAGTGGACCTGGGGATACCGTTTCTGCCCGGCATGAATGCGCTTTTGGCCAAGGCTATTCCCCTGTACAAGGTGGAGGAAATGCAGTACACCGGCTGCCGGTTGACGGCCGCGCAATGCGAAGAACACCACATCATCACCAAAGCCTGCCACCAGGACGACCTGCTGAATGAAACCTTGGCGTTTGCCAAGTCCCTCAACAAGAAACGGGCAATTGTGCAGGAGATGAAATTGCGCCTGAACCAGCCCATTATCAATGCGATCGACCGGGAGGACCCCCCCTACATTGAATCCGGTCGGTTCAATATCGGCTAGGGAGGCGGCATGGAAGATTTTCTAAGCTTTGTAAAAAGCCGTCGCAGCATTCGCAAATATGAAGACCGCGACGTCAGCGATGCAACCCTGGCGGAAATTTTCGAGGCGGTGCGTTGGTCACCTTCCTGGGCCAATACGCAATGTTGGGAAATCGTGGTTGTCCGCGACCCGGCTACCCGGGCGAAACTACAGGAAACTATCGGCCCTAAAAACCCAGCCACCAGGGCCATCAGGGCCGCGCCGGTACTCATCGCCCTGTGCGGTCGGCTGAACCGTTCGGGTTTTTATAAAGATGCGGTTACCACCAAGTTCGGCGACTGGTATATGTTCGATCTGGGCATCGCCACCCAGACGCTGTGCCTGGCTGCGCATAATGCCGGTTTGGGAACCGTGATCGTCGGACTTTTTGATCACAACCGCGCCGGACGGCTTCTCAACATTCCGGAAGATGTTGAATTGGTGGCCCTCATCCCCATGGGGTATCCGGCAAAAATCGGCCGTGCTCCCGATCGCCGGGACATTGCCGAATTTAGCCGCAACGATTCATTCTAGAAACAGTCTCTAAAACCCTGATTTGGCTTAAGATTCCACCTTGCCATACTCAGTAGCGGGCTGCTGCAGAGGACGGCGCACTGCGAATCTCCGTTTTTACTTACCACGCTGCATTTGACCGGCAAGATGGCTGAAAGATTCGAAAAAAATGAAAACTTATCTGTTTTCAATAAGTTTGATCATACCACCGACCCAGGGATTGGATCAGAAAACCTATTTGATTGTGCTTATAGAGATTTGACCTCGCCCTAATCCCTGGTTAAACTATCGAATAGAAAATAACCGGATTTCACCCTATCACGTTGCATGAACGCGAGGCGTATCCATGGATGTCCAGTCCTACTATTATAACTGTTCCCCCGAATACATTCACCAGATATCCGACTCTCTACAGAGTCAGATTCTCCGATTGATTGCGAGGCTTCCGAAACGTCAAATGCAGTCTGAACTGAATTCAGATGTCTGGTGGCTGTTCACCAGCAGAGGCTGGAGCTATGACTCCATTCCATCAAGTGTCGGCAAAACAGGATCCCCGGAGCTGCATGTCCAATCCGACCGGGCAAAAGCCAAAAGGCAAAACATCCGGGATCTATGCCTGACCTCGACAACATTGGATACGCAGTGGCGCAGTGACTTTGCGAACACCTTCGAAAGTAAGCTGGTACAGGTTGAGGCTCAATTCGGCAAGTTGGATGCCATGTTTAAAGATTTTTGCGGATTTAGAATCGCTTACGCTGAAAAAAGGCTTGCGCTGGGGATTGAGATAGTATTGTCGGATCCCATGCGATATTTCGATCATCCAAAAAGGTCTGTAAGCGAAATGGCCAATTTTGACATGGCTAAGAATACACTGACCACTATTGGATTGGATGTTCCTATCTGGCTGATTGGGATCGACCAATGATTGCAATCATGGTGGAAACTGCGTTAGATTTCAAATATACTCCATGTTATCATATAGTTAGTCGTGTGCTGCTACATTTTTTTACAATTCGATACAATTTCCCAACAGACGCCCCATCCGCCCTGTGGTAGGTTCCCGTTCACCTGGAACCGGCTTCAGGGCCCTACCCCAATGCCCGTAGGCTTGTCTTGCCTTCCCCAACAGCGGCGCTGAAGCCGGTCCCAATAAAAAGGTCCTTGACAATATCCGGTGGTCCATTATATTTAGATATCCTAAATATTATGCTAACAAATAATTAATAAGGATATTATTTATGACTTCTAATAAAAATATCGATTTGGCCTGGCAGATATTTACCAACGGGCGCAAAATCCATGAATGGGTATTCCAGCTGGAAAACCGCTACATGGTCAAAACCGGTGTCAGCAATACCTTCTTCGGTGAGCTTTCCTTCGCTCAGATGCGGGCCCTGAGATTCGTGAAAACCAAGGGCCAGGTATCCATCACCGAACTGGCGGATCTTTTGAATGTATCCGCACCGTCCGCCTCGACCATGGTGGACCGCCTGGTTGAAAAAGGTGTCCTGGTCCGTGAGCCGGACCCGGCCGACCGCCGTAAAGTGATTGTTACTATTTCTCAAGATATGGTCGCGATCACTGAGCAGATAGAGAGGGAAATATTCAGCAACTTTGTCGACCTGGTGGAAAAACTCGGCCCCGAATTCGCCGACGACTGGTGCCGGGTGGTTGGTAGAGTAGCAGACGTATTAGACAACGAAATGTCGCCGAATCAAATACGAGGGTAGAGTTATGAAGAAACTTTTTAGGCAAATAAACAGTCGGCCGGTGGTCAAACGCATCGTCATCTGTGCCGCTATCTTGTTTTTCGGGTTTGCCGGCATGTCACTGCTGGCCGCCCTGAAAAAACCACCGACCGAGGCCAAGACCGAAGAACGGCCTATCCGGGTCGAAGTCCTGGAAGTCAAAGCCGAAACCGTGCCGGTAACGATAACCGGCTATGGAGAGACCCGGGCTTTGAGTACGGTGGTCATCGCACCCGAGGTGACCGGTAAAATCGTTGCCACCCATGAGCGCCTGGAAACCGGGGAAGTCATCCCTGCCGGTGAGGTGCTGTTTAAGATCGATCCCCGGGATTACGCCGCCAACGCCGCCAATGCCCGGGCCACCGTACGGCAGTTGGAAAACACTGTGCGGCGGCTCCAGAAACAATATGAAATCGACCGCAAACGTTTGAAAACCCTGGAACGCAACCGCGAGCTGGCTATCGGCGAATTCCAGCGGCTCAAAATCCTGCTGGAGAAGGACACTATCGGTACCCGCTCGGGGGTGGATGCGGCTGAAAAAGCGGCCAACGCGGCCACTGATCAACTCGATCAAATGAACCAGGCCATTGCGTTGTATCCGATCCAGATCCAGGAAGCCAAAAGCGGCCTGGCGGCCGGTCGGGCTCAACTTGAAATCGCCCGGGCGAATCTCGAGCGGTGCACAGTCCGGGCGCCCTTCACCGGCCGTATCAGCGCGGAATCGATAGAACTGGGGCAATATGTAAACCCCGGATATCAGGCCGTCACCCTGGCCAACGACGCTGTGTTGGAGATCTTGGCCCCCCTGGACAGCCGCGATGCCCGCAAATGGCTACGCTTCGACGCGCAGAGCGTCCCAGCCACTGCCTGGTTTCAGAATCTGTCACGTACCCCTAGCACGATCCGGTGGACCGAATCCCCTGAAACCCACGTCTGGGAGGGCTTTCTGGACCGGGTGGTTAAATTCGATCAGAAAACACGCACCCTGACGGTAGCTGTGAAAATACCGGCTGCCAATGCGGTTACCACCGACCGCAATCTGCCGTTGGTGGAAGGGATGTTCTGCTCCGTGGAGATCCCCGGCCTGCCCATGGAAAACGTATATCGGCTGCCTCGCTGGGCAGTCAGTTTCAGCAACAAGGTGTATGCCGTCCAGAACAACCGCCTCAAGACCGTTGCCGTAACGGTTGTCCGCAGCCAGGGAGAGGAAACATTCGTGACGGAGGGTCTCAATACGGGTGACCGGGTCATCACCACCCGGCTGGTCGACCCTTTGGAGAATTCACTATTAGAGGTTGTCGAAAGCAAATCCTGACAGTCAGCTCAACCTGTAGGCGTTTCGGTTGAGAGGTTTAGGCAGTTGATCCTAATAGCCATCAGCCTGAAAGCCTGGAGTATGCGAACATGAAAAAAGTCTTAGCCGCATTTGCACGCAATACCGTATTTGCCAATATCGTGCTGGTCATGATATTTGTGTCCGGCTGGTTCGCCACCAAATCCATGATCCGGGAAACCTTCCCGGAATTTTCGCTGGACATGATCATCGTGTCGGTTCCCTACCCCGGTGCCGATCCGGAAGAGGTCGAAGAAGGCATCAGCCGCAAGATCGAAGAAGCCATCGAGGGCGTGGAAGGCATCAAGCTGTATACCACCGAATCACGCGAAAACCAGGGAACGGCGAATATCGAGATCAAGGAAGATTACGATGTAAACGCGGTTCTTGACGACGTACGCACCAAAATCAACGCCATCTCGACCTTCCCCGTGGATGCCGAAAAACCGGTTATTTACGAACTGACCCTCAAGGATCCCGTCATCATGTTCTACCTGTCCGGCAACATGAGCGAACGCCGGCTGAAAGAGTGGTCCGAGCAGCTCAAGGACGAGATTCAGCAACTGCCGCCCGTCTCCCAGGTCGGTATCTTCGGCACCCGGGAATATGAGATCGGCATTGAAGTCAGTGAGCAGCGGCTGCGCGAATATGGGCTCTCATTCGATCAGGTCAGCGACGCGGTCCGCCGCAGCAACCTGAACCTGGCCGGCGGCACCATCCGCACCAAGGGCGAAGAGATCCGTATCCGGACCATGGGCCGCAAATACAGTGGTCCGGAGCTCTCTTCCATCGTGGTTCTGGCCACACCCAAGGGGGACGTCATCACCCTCGATCGGGTGGCCGAGATCGTCGATGGATTCTCCGAGGATCCCATCGATGCCACCATCAATGGCGACGCCTCGGTGATGCTGATTGTGTACAAGACCAAGGAGGAGGACTCTCTGGCCATCTCCAAAGCCGTGCAAAAATTTGTCGAAGATAAAAACAAGATCCTGCCGACGGGAGCCAACCTCAAAGTTCTTTACGACAACACCGACATGCTGCGGGACCGCATCAACCTGCTGGTTAAAAACGGCATCATTGGTTTGTCGATCGTGTTTGCCCTGCTGTGGATGTTTCTCAACCTGCGTCTGAGCTTTTGGGGCGGCATGGGTATCCCCATTTCCATCGCGGGAGCGCTGGCCATCGTCTGGGCCCTGGGGGGCACCATTAACATGATTTCCCTGTTCGGCTTCATCATGGTGCTGGGGGTTATCGTGGATGATGCCATCGTTGTGGGCGAGGCGATCTATGTCCATCGCAAGAGTGGCAAACCGCCCTTGCAGGCGGCGGTGGACGGCGTCAGCGAAGTCGGCATGCCGGTCGTGGCCGCGGTTGTCACCACCATCGTGGCCTTTATTCCCCTGGCCTATGTAGGCGGCATCATGGGCAAGTTCATCTCAATTCTACCCGTCGTGGTCATTAGCTGCCTGGCCGTCTCCCTGGTGGAGTGTCTGATCCTGCTGCCGGCCCACCTGAGTCACCTGCCCGACCTGAACGCAGCAGAGCAGAACATGAGCAAACTGCAGCGCCGCATCGACGTTGTCCACCGCATCACGAGCCGTGGGCTCGAATGGTTCGTGAAGAATATGTACTACCCTTTTTTACGGCACGCCCTCAACTGGCGTTATGTCTCCTTGTGCACAGCGATTGCGATTTTACTCATCACGCTCGGGCTGGTCCGCGGCGGTATCATCAAGTTCCAGGTGTTTCCGGCCATCGACGGATTTATCATGACTTCCCAGGTGGAATTTCCGGCCGGCACGCCCCCGGCGGTGACCCGCAATGCCCTGGACCAGGTGGAAGGCGCCTTGCTACGTCTGGCGGAAAAGACTCAGACCAAATCCGGCGAACCGCTGCTGGAAGATCGCCTGACCCTGGTCGGCGGCACCCTCAGCGATATCCCCAGCTACGGGCCGCAATACGGAGCGGTCCAGGCCATTTTACTGCCGTCTGAACGGCGAGGCATCCACGTGGATGATCTCATGGTCGCCTGGGAACAAGAGGTTGGCCGTATTTCCGGCGTAAAATCCTTGACCTTCGAAGGTCTGTCGGCCGGCCCTCCCGGGGCCCCCATAGAAGTCTGGCTCCAGGGAAGCGATATGGGCCACATCCTCGCCGCCTCTGATGAGCTGATGGCCCGCTTGGAAAAATTTGACGGTGTATTCCAGATCCGTTCCGACTTCTCACCAAGCAAAAATGAGATGCGCCTGACCCTGAAGCCCGAGGCCCGGGCTCTCGGCCTGACCGTCAATGACCTGGCCCGCCAGGTCTATGCCGGCTATTACGGTGACGAAGCTGTTCGGCTCCAACGCGGCCGGGACGATATACGTGTAAAGGTTCGCTACACAGCCGATGAACGCAGCCGCATGTCGGACCTGGAACGGGTGCGCATCCGGACCCCGGAAGGCCACGAAGTGCCGCTCTTTTCGGTGGCCGAGGTATCCCTGTCCCCGGGCTTTTCGACCATTACACGGACCGATGGCCTGCGGCGCGTGGCCGTCAGCGCCGACGTCGATTCGAACAAGGCCAATGCCAATGAAATCTTCGCCGAATTGATCAAGAGTTTCTTCCCGGCCTTGAAGGACAAATACCCGGATGTCCACGTGGCCCTCCAGGGCGAACAGAAGAAGATGCGTGAATCTTTCAGCAGCCTCTATGTAGGTTTCCCCCTGGCGGTCCTGGGGATCTTCATTATCGTGGCTACGATGTTTCGCTCTTATGCGCAGCCTTTTGTTATCCTTTTCACGATTCCGTTCGGCATTATCGGCTCCATCTGGGGGCACCTGCTGATGGGCTACGATCTCTCCATCATGAGCATCTTTGGTATGGTGGCCCTTACAGGTGTTGTGGTCAACGATGCAATTGTGCTAATTGAAAGGGTCAATGAAAATTTTGCCGAGGGGCTGCCGTTTTTCGAGGCCATTCGCATGGGCGGCGTTCGCCGGTTCCGGGCCATCTTTCTGACCTCGCTCAGTACGGTCGGCGGATTGGCGCCCATGATCATGGAGACGAACATGCAGGCCAAGTTCCTGATTCCCATGGCCCTGTCCCTGGCCAGCGGCGTGGCTTTCGCGACGGTGCTTACCCTGGTACTGATACCGAGCCTGCTGGTCATACTGAACGATTTCAGAAGGCTTGTCTTTCGATACAAGTATGGCCACTGGCCGACGAGCCGCGAAGAGGTCGAACCGGCCCGGACCAGACACCAGAACACGCTGGAAGACAACCGTTTATCAAGCGGAGAACTTACGACGGTTTAAATGAAGGGAAAATCACTAAATAAAGGTGGGTAGGAGATCTTCAATGCAACGATTCAGAATTCATTTGGCAACCATACTGCTCGTGATGTGCCTGACACTTATCGGGACCCCTGCCTGGGCAGGTTCTGAGACCGGCAGCAAAGCCGACGCGGACATTCAGACGATCAAGGTGCTGGATCTGGACACAGCTGCTAAAATTGCCCTGGCCGAAAGCCCGACCCTGGCGGCCGCCCAGCAGCGTGTTGAACAGGCGCGGCAACTGGTTAACCAGGCCCGGGGCGCCTATTGGCCAAATATCATTGCCGATGGATCGGTCAACCGGGTAGAGCTGTCCGAAACCCAGTACAAGACCCAGGTCGCCAGCGCCCAGGTCCTCAATCCGCTGGCAACGATCGAAAATCCGGACGACTACTACAAGGCCGGTGTAACGGCCAACTGGACGGTGTTCGACGGGTTCCGTCGCAAATTTAGCAATGCGGCGGCCCGTCACGGCCAGGAGCAGAGCGAGCAGGCCCTACTGGACGCCCGGCGACTGCTGCTCTCGGCAGTGGCAGCCAGTTATTACCGGGCCCAGCTGGCTGACGAAGGCGTTGCCATTGCCGCCGCCGATGAATCGTTCAACCTCAAACAGGTCTCTGATGCCAATGCCCGGCTGCGGGTAGGCACCGGTGCCCTGAGCGATGTCCTCAATTTTGAAATCCAGGCCAATGCCGCCAAAGACGACCTTATCAACGCCAATCAGGAATATGTCGTGGCCATGACCGGTCTGGCCGCTTTACTGGGGATCCCGGATGCCAAATTCCCGGAAGGCCTGACCCTGGCCGCCCTCGAGGAAGAAGCCGGCACGATTATGGAGATGCCCGAACAGGCCAAGCAAATCACCTATGCCCACGAGCACCGGCCCGACATCCTGGCTTCCGCCAAGGGAATCGATCGCGCTGAAGCCGAAATCGGTACGGCCAAATCTCGTTACTACCCGGCGCTGGTATTGTCTGGTAACGTCAGCGGCGAACATTCCGAAAGCCGTTTTTTCGAAGGGGACGACGTCGGCAACTCCGTGGGATTGTTTCTGACCTGGGATCTCTTCTCCGGTGGGGCGGACAAGGCCCGGATTGCCGAGGCCAAACACAAGAAAAAGGAAGAAACTAAGAACCTGGATGCCCTGAAAATCTCCGTTGCCAACGAAGTCAACGATGCCCTGACCGGGCTCAAGGCTGCCCAGCGGCAGCTGGAGCTGCAGCGCAAGAACGCTTCCCTGGTCCAGCGCAACCGCGACCTGGTTGAAAAAGAGTATGCGGCCGGGCAGGCCTCGCTGGTGCGGCTCAACGAGGCCCAGCGGAACCTGACCCAGGCCCAGAGCCGCCTGGCCTTTGCCCGGCTCTCTCTGCGTTTTGCCTGGTCGACCCTGTACACCGCCACTGCGAAGAGTTTAGATTTGTTTAGCAAGTACTAGCCGGCCCGTTGGGCCGGGTTGATAAGGTTCAAAGGTTCAGGGTTCAAAGGTTGAAAGGTTTCAACCCTGAACAGGGAACTCTGAACGGTGAACCCATTGTTATTCATCCTATGAATATCGTTTCCCCTAACACTTAACGCATAAGGGTACCTCTAATAATTAGTATTTTTGTTTGAGTTCAAGGCACATTGAAATTTTAACCGGAGGAATATTTTGAATATTTCGAGGATTAAATTTCAATGTAACGAAGAAATCGAGCAAAAAGGCAATTATTAGAGGTGGCCATAAAACTTAACACCCATTACCGCCAGGGAATCCCAATGTGCGATACGTTTGTCGTTCTGCCCTCCGAGACTGCCGACGGCAGCATCATCTTCGGCAAAAACAGCAATCGGGAACCCAACGAAGCGCAGGCCATGGAGTTCCATCCCGGCCAAACCTACCCATCCGGCACGACCGTATCCTGTACCTACATCGAAATCCCCCAGGTAACCGAGACCCTGCCGGTGCTCATCGGCCGGCCGTTCTGGATGTGGGGTGCCGAGATGGGAGCCAACAGCAAAGGGGTCGTCATCGGCAATGAAGCCGTCTGGACCCGCATGCCGCTCAACCGTCAAGGCGGGCTGACCGGCATGGATCTGCTGCGCCTGGCCCTGGAGCGGGCGGAGGATGCGCCGGCGGCAGTGGAGTGGATCACCCACCTGCTGGCGGATCATGGGCAGGGGGGCATCTGCAGTTATCAGGATAAAAAGATGGCCTACCACAACAGCTTTCTTATCGCCGACCCCCGCACAGCCTGGCTTCTGGAGACGGCCGGACCGCAGTGGGCCGCCCGCGAGGTGAAAACGCACTGCGCCATCAGCAACGGCCTGACCATCGGTGCGGAATATGACCGCAGCCACCCGGCCCTGGTAGCCACGGCCCGGGAAAAGGGCTGGCTGAAAAAGGGGGCGACTTTTAATTTTGCCGCGTGTTATTCAGACTGGCTCTTCACCACTTTTTCGGCCTGCCGCCGGCGGCAGAGCCGGGTAGCAGAATTGCTTGAACGGCAAACAGGCAGACTGCGGTTGGCGAATGCATTTGACATATTGCGCGATCACGGTGAAGCCCACTACCAACCGTCCAGCCATTTTTTCGGCAACCGGATCTGTGCCCATGCGGCTAACTCCTTAACCCGCAATTTTACCCAGACCACCGGCTCCCTGGTGGCCCATTTGACACCGAATTCACAAACCTATTGGGCCACCGGCACCGCGGCAAGCTGCACGTCCGTGTTCAAGCCCATCCGCATCGACCGGCAAACGCTTCCGGACCTGGGCCCGGCACCCGGCCCGACTTTCGATAAGTCCAATCTGTGGTGGCGGCACGAAGAACTCCACCGGGCCCTTTTGACCGATTTTGAAGCCGGACGAAGCAGCATTCAACAAGCTCAGCAAGCCCTCGAAGCAAACTGGGCGAAGCGCGCTGCCCGGATGGCACCGGACAACTTTATCAATCTGACCCGCGAGGCTTTCCAGCAGAGCTCAGCAGCGCTACCGGATTGGATAGAGCAGGTCAAATCAATCAATTCCGGCAGTATTCCCGGTTGGTTATACCGGAAATACTGGACAAGGCAAAATCGCGCGGCCCAAATCCCGGTTTAGCATCTCAATCCCACAAATCGATTCCTTTCCGGCCTGCTGCTAGGCAGCCGATGACGTATAAAATTTTTCGCACATTTGAGGCGGTGGCCTCGATATGGTTAAATAAAGGTTGCGAGACCAAACATTTAGCCAGGGAAGGAGGCCACCATGTCCGACAGTGTATCGAAAAA
>Ga0126332_10000039_pt1 | contig 53921 bp, 47 predicted proteins | sample InaspJWI42metaG_FD_94482 | JGI IMG/M metagenome (GOLD analysis project Ga0126332, IMG submission 94482) | Marine gutless worms symbiont microbial communities from Oahu, Hawaii - Inanidrilus sp. 2 OAHU.JWI-42 metaG | ecosystem: Host-associated > Annelida > Digestive system > Unclassified...
ATTTTCGCTTTTTCAACAATAGCGCGATTTATCGAATAATTATGTCAAAGAGCAGAAAACGCCCCGAAAATGCCGCCCTTTTGGCGGCATGACGGGATAAAACTATAGACTGTAGAGATCATAATTGAGTGGTCTATATTTATGAATGTATATTTCTAGCTACCGAATAAATCTCGTTTAAGACTTGCACGATGAACTACACCTAAATCGGCCAATTCATGCAAATTCTCTTTGATCCAGTTGGCCACAAAAAGAGATACAGAATTTCGAGCTTGAAGCGCGGTCTTGAGCGTAATCAATAAGCCAAAGGGGGCATACTGATTGGAATAATGACCGAAATATCGCATGTAGTTGTAAAACTCCTTTTTTATTTTGCTCCCAAAAATCACACCCAATATCCTGGCAATAGGTATCACCATGATGCTTGAACCCGGCCAGCGCCAGATGACCGGTTTAAAATTTTTAAACAAATCCCTAAAATTGTATTTTTCCAAATATACTCGATATAATTTCTGAGCGAATTTAAGATCGGCAGGGATATTTTGCCAAAACGCCAAATACTCTGAATCCCACAGCGGCAATTCCCAGTCGAATCCTAAGAAATCATATACCCTTTGGCCGTTTATGACATACTTGCATTGTCTTTCCTGCCATTCCCACTTTTCGTAGTGAGTCACCGCATCTTTTTGGCTGAATAATCCATTATTTTGAATTTGAAGTATATCCAATATCTTGGTTCTTATGCGGCTCAGATTATGAGCATTTTTCAGGTTGATCCACAGTGAAAAGTGTTTATTGACAATGGCGTCGCACAATGTGTCAACTGTCACTTGATCATTCAATAAGTGCGCGGGAATATGCCCTCCGGTTATGAAATCACCACTCTGGCCGTTGATGATTATTGTCTCACAGCTCAAAAGCTCCTTATCCCGAAGTGAGATGATCGGTTCGAGGTCTTGCATGTTCGGTACACTGCAGAGTCCATCACAGAATTGCCAATATTTTTTTCTTTTGTCAGTGTGAAAAAACAGCCGTGATGAACGACGGATACTGGTGACAAAATGCCAGGGAAGATCCAGGCGCTCGGCAACCAATTTAGCCGCTTTGGCCTCATAATTACCGGGCGGACCATATGAAAAACAATGCAGGTTATGGTAACCCAGTTCTTTGAGCTTGCACGCGATTAGCCTTGAATCATATCCACCGCTTAGAGGCACCCATATCGGACGTCCATCGGCTCGACTGATAATCGCATTGAATATTGAATTGTGGACCTGATCCAACTCTGCAATAAGTGTTTCGGTGCTTGCCTGTCGCACTCGGTAAGGTGAATACGTGTAGTATCGTTGATTTGTAATCGCTTTTCTTCCTTTATATTTTATCAGGCACTCTCCAGCCTGCAATTGATAGAGGTCTTTAAAAACGGTATGATGCCCCGTAACATAACCCGCCATCTGGAATTCAATCATAGATAGCGCGTCAATTTCTTTTAGCTGATAAGTTTCCCTCAGCAGCCTTGCAGAGTTAGACACCGCGAATGCACCATCGGTATCCACATAAAAAACGGGAATGCTTCTATTTTTGTCCACAAAGGCGAAAAGCCATTGAGGACCCTCAATAATTGCTGCGCAATTGTTTGTAATTCTTATTAAATTTTGTTTTATAGGATTTAAATCCTGAATATCAATCGTTTTTAATAAATCAATTAATTTGACTTTAATGTTCGCATGACCAAAGAAACGTATGTGGTATTGCGCGTAGCGAAAAGATGTCCATCGGTATACCGGGTCGAGGAATATTTGAGATGAAGGTGAATTCATAGTTTTCGAATCATTCATTCGAATTTTTGCAAATCTATTTTTTGAAGTCCTGAAATCATTGCCAATTTAAAAACATAAAAGCTGCCCTCTCGTTTATCAAATTGGCAGCTCTTATTGGCAAAAGATTTTATGAGTGTTTCTCATAATACTTATCGCAATAAAACTAACCTTCATCTCAGTTTAGGTTTATTGTTCTTAGCTTGCATATTCTTAAACTTGCAGACCTAAACATATTTTAAAAGCAATTCTATTACCTGTTGTTTTTCGTTTTCATCAATATCTCGATAATAAGAAGAAGTGTACTCAGAAGAAATGCCTCAGAGAGACAGTATAAATTTTTCTTCCGCAGCTTGGAAAAAATTGTCTGAGCGAAGCCCTTTCGGCAGTTGGCTTAGAAATTGGTTCAAGTTACGCTGGCAAGCCAACGCTTTTTTTTGTGTCCTTCCTCAAACAAAGTATATATTTTAATCAATATCTCAGGAAGGCACCCGACAATACTGGTAATATGGGCCATACTTCCTAATGAAAGACAGCTCAAAAGCGTGCTTGCCACGGAAGTTGCAACCTTGAAATTGTCATCTGATACCATGAGCGCTTGGGCAACATGTACTGTATTGCTGGAGCTGTATTTTATTTTTTATCGGTTATTGCTTCGTTCACAAGTTCAATCAGTTTTGAATTCAGAAGGAAGTATTATTTAGTCCAGTATAGAAACCTTTGCTCTTAGTGCAAGGGTTTCTATACTTGACTAAAAATGCCTCCCTGAAGGGAGAATAAACTGGTCAGTCATAAATTTGTTCAGTAATCTTAAAATCAGGTATCTAACCAGATTATTTAACCTCTCATTGATGTAAAATATTGATAATCTAGATTATCGTGATCTATTCTATTGTTTGAAAACTGGCTATTGGGATTGGAGATCAGTGACCAACGAATACCAATCGCCAACAGATATCAGTTCTTCGTGCGTTCCTTCTTGAACAACTCGTCCTTCCTGAAATACAATAATCTTGTCTGCCTGTCGGATCGTACTCATTCGGTGAGCTATAATTATGATAGTAGTGTTTTTATTGTGGCGCATATCATCCATAGCCTTCTGGATGTCGCTTTCTACTTCTGAATCTAATGCACTTGTAGGTTCATCCAAAACCATTATTGGAGCTCGCTTGAAAAAGGCTCGAGCCAAGGAAAGTCTCTGTCGTTGTCCCCCAGAAAGTTTAGTTCCACGTTCACCCAGAACTGTATTAATACCATCGGGCAAGCAGCGCACAAAATTTTCACATCTTGCTTTTTTAAGGGCAATCCACATATCGTCCTCACAGGGATTGTTGCAGGAAAACATAATATTGGCCTTTACAGTATCATTAAGGATTGATGCTTCTTGGCTGACAAATGCAATACTCTGTCTGAGGCAGTTGAGATCAAATTCGGCGGATGGTCGTCCATCAAAGAGAATTCGACCTTTTTCGGGCTTTCGCAGTATTGGGAGCAGGTCAACGAAAGTGGATTTTCCAGCTCCAGAAGGACCTACTAGTGCGGTCATTCTTTTGGCGGGAATGAACAAATTTAAATTAATCAATGCCGGAATTTCTGATCCGGGATATGTGTATTGCACTTTCTCAAAGCAAATTCCTTCAATTATATCTTTAAAATTATGGCCCTGTTTGTTTGTATGTTCTACATTCGCACGTGACGTTTTAAATGCTCCTTTAACTGCCATTAGGCTCCCATAATTCGAAAGAAGGGTCTGCCGAGATTTCATCATCTCTTTAGCTAAAGGTAGAATTTTCAGAAGAATGAGTGTAAACACACCGATTTGGGAGAGGCTCATGTTGAGAATTGTCATAGCCGTATAAAGAATTATCATGCATGAGGCTACGACGAATGGCTCTAAGATGAGGTCTATACGTGCTTTGTAGATGTTAAGCTGGTGAATATTATCACGTACATTCTTTGAGGCTTGTCCTACATTCATTGCTTCCCTGTCGGTAACAGCGCTTAATTTAATCAGTCGCATGGAAGTCAGACGTTCAATGAGCATGAATGATAAATCTTTGTTAGACATGGTGGTCGCTAAGCTGATTTTCTTAGTGTGACGTACATGGAAACTTATCGCGATAGACGCTAAAAAGACAAGCAATATAGCCGTAAGTGTCATATATATTGAAAGGATAAATAGCACCACTAGCAAACTTATTATAACAATAAAATTTGAAATAAAGGCGAAAAGACTGATAAAATATGAACCAACTCGCTGAGTTTCTGTAGTAATAGTGTTTACCATCGATCCAGTGGAATTTTCGTCGAAACATGAGTACTCGGAATGAACGTAATTTGTGAATAGATTGAGCCTAGTATGGTGCATTATATCTTGCGATAACCAAGCGCTGAAAATTTGTCTCAGATATACAACAACAACGCGAAAAATTATCAATAAAAATACACTGATCAACAGACCAGCAAAGGTTACCTTTAAAGTTAATAAACTGAAACCAGCAACAATGTATTCCCAAAGTCGAGATGTTTTGGCCAAAAGATTCGGATCGCTTCCTTTCTCAACAAACTCCAGAACAGGCAGTAGCATTGCCATCCCAAATCCTTCGAAAAAACCGGAAGCCAAGGTCAAGCTAATAAAAAAGAAACCTTTTAACTTTGTAAAGCCAAAGTCCTTCATTTTTATTTTCGGTGTCATTATAATCCGATAAGCAAATGTTGTTTGACTTTGTAATTATGATTTTGCATAGGTAATGAAGACGTTTTCAATGTCCAGCAAGATATGTGTATGCAAAATACATATCGAATGTGTGCTCTTTGGCTGATAAAGCAAGCTTCAACTCATTCCAGTCAATTTGCAACCGATTGTCGAAGTCATCCCAAGAGTGTATATACCAGCATCTCTTCTGGATGAGTTTTTTAGCCTCTGGCAGAAGTTTTGGGGAATTCTGATCGATGAAGATCACAGGCTTGTTTGACTTTAAAATTGGAGCAGTAGTGCTTGAAGCAATGTAATCGATTAGGTATGCATCAACATCCATATCGATTTGCTCAAACCTTTTTGTTAATGCTGTAAATCCAAAAGATTCTGCAAAACCTGTAGGCGGCTTCGACTGTCCTTCTGGATGTGGCTTTACAAAAACTTCAAAGTTAAGCATTTGAAGGAAGCTTAATAGACGTGCTTGCCAGTCCAAATAGATTATGTCGGAAAGAAAAGGTCGTAATTTTCCTCTATCTCCATGAAAGGCGGTAGGTACATATAAAATTCTCTTTATTATATTATTGACCGTTACTTCTCTTGAAGTCACAATAGAAAGTTCTTCAGAACTAATTTGAGGGCAGGTAATCTGCGGCGGTTGGCCGGAAATAAAGTATTCAGGTTTCAAAGCGTCTTTTCTTACTTTCATACTTTTTCGATTAGGTGCATAAAATTCGTCACATCCTGAATAAGTTACAAAATGGTGCCAATTCTGTTCATAATGCGAAGTGTCCGTTCCGTGCTCATGCACAATCACTTTACCTCCGTTCTCCCGCACTGCATGTGCAAAAACACTAAGCCAAACTGTTGACATGACCGTACCTGACCAAAATTGCTTAGGCAAATAAGATCGTTTTTTATGAAGTAAGTCGAGACTATGGTTGGCGAATTTGACAGCAATGGAAAACCATTTTGAGAAATAGTCATGCAGCCACGGCGGAGGATCTTGCTTGCCAATAACGAAGGCGTTGCTTACTAGATCCATCAATGAAGCAAAGCAAGGGGAATCATCAGAGTTATAAAAATCATTTAGTAAATTCAGGGGGAAGTTTCCAAACCAATGGCCAAGACTGCAATATTTCAAGTATTTTTTTTCACTACGAGCATGGTCAATTATCATCTTCCCAGGTTGAACCGTCAGGACATGTTTATTGGGATCAAACGGTTTAAACAAATCACATTTAAATCCATTCCACTGAAGTTCTCTAACGATCTTTTTAAGAAGACGTAGTCTATCATGATATAGTGGCTTTGTTCCGATTATAGCCCTTGACAGTTGGATAGTTGGTAATTTCCCTTTTTGAAGAGCTGCAAGAATTTCAAACCTTTCAGGGGAAATGGGTATCACACCGTTTTTCTTGAACTCACGGTGAACACATATTGCGATATAGAGCCTGATAGCATCAATAAAAAACCACTTGCTGAAAAGTTTGGCCGCAAGTCCAACATCGTCTCCCTTTTCTTCATATGGCTTAACTGCCGGCACAAAACCGTCAAGAAGGATATCTCGTACTGGAAGTATGGATTTCCGGTCAATTGGCCAGAACAAGTTTTTCACTCCCTCATTCTGCCACTCGGCTTTTGAGATGTCAAGATTGACCACTTCGGGTAACTTCTTCTCTGAATATTTCAAATTAGACAATTTTTTTTCCGCTAATCCTTGGTTGAAATCGAGATACATGCTCCGCTAACTGGGTGGGATGGTCATAGGGAGGCAGCGGTGGCTCCGAGGGTCCCCCACGGCGTGCCACAATCTGCAGGTATGATCTGCCTCTATGCGTCACAACGTTCCGGTTCGATAATACCTTAAGTCCTACACTCCCCAGCATCACACCCAGAGTGCTGCATGAAAAGTAATAGACGTGTGGGATGTAAAATCGTTCATGATCTGGAGGCAATGTATACATGTCACTTACATCAGGTACCTCGACAAATAGCAATCCATCTTCAGCAAGGTCCTCGGCAAGAGCAGATAAAAATGGCTCAGGGTCTATAACGTGCTCGAGAACCTTGGCGCAAACCACAAGATCGAAAGATTTATTGAAAAGTCCTGGTTCATATTTTTGGTTACGAACATCTGCATTAAGTCGTCTCTTGGCAAGGTCTGCGTAAGCCTTATTCAGTTCTACCGCGCAGAGTTCACCGAAGCTCAGCTTCTCACACATGGTGTGTAGTAACGTGCCGCCACCACAGCCTACGTCAAGGACCGATAATGAGTGGATAGCTTGGTTATGGATGTGTTCACGCAAGATATCCCCTAACCAGATAGTCTTTTGTACATTCTCAGAATCAGCATCTGGTATAGCCACGATCTTATCGAAATATTCATCAGGATCACAATCTTTGAAGACATCTGCCTCATAATTGCTATAAAGTTTGGCCATTTCAGCTTCATCCAGTATCGGTGAACGGTAAACAAATCCGCAACGGTCACAGACATACCAGCAAAGATCAACTATCTTGCTTGGTCCAAACACAATCTCTAGATAAGGATCACGACCTCTTTGCTTGAAAAGAAGCGTTCGTAAACTCGCCCCGCACATGTAACAGTTCACTTCTCTCAAAATTCCCCTTTCCTGGCCTGCGACTTATTTTTTTTCCTTTCCAGCATGAAATTGGCTACATCAAGGTCATTTTTATCTCTTACGGCATAAGCTGCTTCTGGATCGAACATGACATGGCCAATACTCCCACCGATAGTTTTTCCTCTCTCTTCATAAAAGCTCCGCTTCACGATGTGGAAACCGAGGACCTTTCTAAAGAGATAATCCCTTTCAAACCTTAGGTTATTATATAAATTCCTTTGCCCGATCAACTGAAGGCCCTGACCATTGTGCTGAAAAAACAAGTCATTATCGGGTACAACGCCAATCACCGTATCGACTCCGAAAATCCGGATCGTGTTCACGGCTTTATCTAAGTACATTGCCGACCGATACGGTGTTTCTGCCGAAAGCAGAGTCAAGGCTCCGTAAGAATCATAGTACTTTACCGCCTTCAGAGCCAAATCAATGGTAGCTTCAAGGGGTGTGTTCTCACGTGCCGTCTCAACTGGACGTTGGTGGATGAGAACACTGTCACCATATAACTTTTGCACATGTTCAAGTATGGATGTGTCTGGTGAAGAGATAATAAGCCTCTCCACACTTTTGGCTTCGAGGGCGGCCTCGATCGACCAATCTATGAGCTTTTTGTCGCCTAGTCGCTCCAGTGCCATACATCCGGGATCTACGGCAGCACCTCTTACCGGTAGAATTCCTATTGTTTTTATGGGTGATTTCTGGGATTGCTCCGCGTGGTCTTCTTTGATCTGAGCCCGTGTTTCAAGGATGAAATTATTGTTATTCGTAAGATTATTACCATGACGGCGATAGTAAAACAGCGGCAGATTAACGTTATCCACATCATGTTTTTCAATGAACCTCAACCAGAGGTCATATCCGTCTTGGCAGCGGTAATCCTCACGGTATCCACCCACGCCGAGAAGTGCTCGTTTCCTAATCAAGGTGCAGGCGCCATGGGCAGGCTGGTCTTTGAGCGTAACAGTTGACTTGAAATCATGTCGCCGCTCTTGGCCTGTAACGTTTCCGTCTTCGTCCACATAATAGTAGTCGGGGAATACGAGGCCCAAGGCAGGATTCAACTCTAGAATTCTAGACATCACCAACAAAGCGTTGGGATCAAGGTAGTCGTCAGCGTCCAGGCGCATGATGAATTTACCCCTCGAGGCTTTGAGCGCTATATTGTTGCTTCTGGTTAAGCCTTTATTCTCTTGATAAATGGTTCGCACCCTGGGATTGTTCGTGTATTCGTTAATGATTTCTCGTGAATTGTCTGTGGAACCGTCGTCAATGATAATTAACTCGAAATCCGAACCGGTCTGGTCCAGAACGCTTTCTATTGCTTGGCGTATGTAGCGGCCATAATTATAATTAGTGATGTAAACCGTTACCAATGGTGCGGTAGGATCAAAATGTGAATATTGATCATATAAGTCTTTCAGAATATCTATAGATGCATCCGTAGCGTCTTGTTCCAGATTTTCAACTATCCATTGCAACCTATCAAAGTCCTCAGGCGTATCCAGAGCAAATTTGAGAGAAGATAAGGACGCATCGGCGGAAACCATATTGTGAATAGCAAAATTTTTCATATTCTCGTAGAGATATTTGGTTACGTGTTCGAAATGATAATCCTTACTCATGTTTGCATAGGCTTTTTCAAATGCAGCAGTTGAAAGTATCTCCACGCTCATGCCCACCGGATAGGTCCGTTTAGCCACGTTGGTGACCATATCCCATTCGCCTGAACCGAAAATCTGCAGGCCTTGGTTGATTGTTTCATAATCGATAAAAATGCTGTCGCCATTTACACGGATAAATGCGTCCATTTTATAAATCTTGGCCGTTTGCAGTACGCGTTTGGCCACGTCGTCGATAGGTCCCCTAAAAACCTCCACCCCTCTGCTCGCTGCATACTCAATCAAAGGGGAGTCCACAGACCTTTTAGAGGTAGACAGCACAACTTTACTCACGCCTTTGATTCGTTGAACCCTTTCAAAGACATAATCCAATGCCGGACGGCCACACAAATTAATGAGGCCCTTTCCCGGCAGGCGACTGGAATCCAGTCTGGCCAGAATAATTACCCCTACACGCATATCTACAACCTGTACTTTTTTACCTCGGCTGGAAATCCAGCTGCAATGGCGTACTCAGGCAAATCGCTCTTTACGACAGATCCAGCCGCCACAACCGCCCCACGGCCAATATTGACCCCAGGCAACACGATAGCCCCGGTGCCTATCCAAACGTCGTCGTAGACATTAATTGGCGAAGCGGTCATTTTTTGTTCTCGTATGAGTTTTCCCCGTTCAATTCCATGATTGCTGTCTACAAAATAGCAAAAAGGAGCCAACAGACAGTTTGCTCCAATACGTATTCTTACTGACGCAAAAATGAATGTATGGTAACCCACAGTGGTGTGTTCACCGATCTCGATGTATGCATCGGGTTGAGCGGGGCACATACGAACCCCCTCCTTTAGTATGACGCCATCACCGAGTTTTACATTGCGGGGATGCCTGAGTATGCGAATGTTACGATCCACATAGACATTTCTTCCCACAATGCCAGCTTTTCTCGTCACCCACCATCGTCGGAAGGTATGACCAAGTCCGAAGTTTGCAGTAGAGCGGACCGCGCTGTGAAATGTCTTCGGCAATCTATTCATCTTTTACTTAAGCAACATCCTCCCGTCGAATCAATTCATGTTCCTTGATGTCTCGGGTCGCGGTGCGGCCGAGTAGTGTATCATATTCATTTGCAGGAATGCCACGCGCCGGTCTGAGAATGGCCAAATTTTTGTTTGTTAAAAGTTCTCCCTTGGCAATAGGTCTGGATGCGTAGATGGAGCGCCTGAAAGATCGGACGTGGTCAGCCGCGATTTCCGCAGGAGTCGGTTTCTTAACCTTGCTTCCCTGCAAAATTTTAACTTTTCGGATTCGCTCAAGCAAGTCTCGGGTTTCATCCAGTGTGATGGAAACGAAATGGTCTCGAAATGTTTTACCTTTACGATCGTCGGTGAAATGCATTTCAAGTATTTCGGCTCCCATAATTGCCGCAGATAGGGCGGCATCAGTACCCAACGTATGGTCAGAATAGCCTACAGGCAGACCAAATTCGTCCTTTAAAAGTGGTATCGCATTCAGATTGGTATCCTCTGCCGGGCAGGGGTAGGCGGTAGTGCACTGTAACAGGGCCAGTTTGCCTTCAACGATGTAGCTTTGGTTCAAAGATCTGATATATTCAACAGTACGCCGGACTTCATCCAAAGTGCAAAGACCTGTGGAAAGAATGATCGGCTTGTTCGTACCCACCATATATTTGATAAGGGGAAAGGCCGTGACGTCTCCAGACCCCACTTTGTGGATAGTAATATAAGGATTAGCCCAAGCCAAGCGCTCGATATCCCAGACAGATGCCATAAATATCGTATCCGCCTCACGGCACATTTCTGCCAAAGTAATATATTGTTCCCGGGTCAACTCGAATTTTTTAAAGTGTAAATTGCGATCCGGACTCTCCACCCGGCTCACCAACTTGTCACCAGAGTAAATCTGGTGCTTTACGGCATCCGCCCCTGAATCAATAGCCAGTTGCGTCAGGCGCTTGGCATACTCGAATTCACCCTCATGGTTACCACCAATCTCTGCGACAAAAAACAGAGGATTTTTTTTTGATAGGAATTTACTCATGATATTGACCTCGTATTTTGAGTTCGGATTACGGGTTGAATGACTTCACCTTCAAGCCTGTCAAGGACGGAACCACCTTTGACAGCAGTCTTGATTACAGCCAGTGACTCGTCAAACACACTTAATGTCTTATCAATATCTTCCTCTGTGTGGGAAGCGGAAATGAACATGCCCGCACGGGTCAAGATGCCTCGACGAACAATCTCCTGTTGAAATAAGGATTGAATTTCAAGTGCACTAAATTTGTTAACTGATTGAAAAACATATTCCGGCCAGAAAGGATAACCGATCATTGAAACCAAGTCAGCAATCCCATTGCGCCTAACTAATGAGTTGAAACCATCCATTAATCTCCGGCCCATTCTATGAATTTGTTCAATAGCATCCCGTTTGCAGATGGCGTTAATAGTTGCCAGTGCTCCAGCAATGGATGCAAGCTCGCCACCAAATGTAAATGAAAAGAAAATGTCGTCGAAGACCTTCATATATTCAGCCTTTCCGACAACAGCTGAAATAGGCATTCCGTTGCCCATGGCCTTGCCGAAACAGGCCAAGTCGGGGGTTACGCCAAAATACTCCTGTGCACCACCTAAGGCCATTCGAAAACCGGTAATGATTTCATCAAAAATGAGGAGTGCCCCCTTGCTGTGCGCCAAATCCCGGACATTTTTCAAAAAGTCATTCTCCGGAAGATAAAAGTTCGTCGGTTCGAGAATTACAGCGGCCACTTGGTTCAGGTTTTTATTGAAAATCCGTTCCAGTGTGTTGATGTCATTATATTCAAATTTATATGTGAGGTTCCTGATAGATTTCGGAACGCCCAAATGGCGAAAAGTGGAACCGATATACCAGTCCTGCCATCCATGATAGCCACAGCATGCTATTTTATCACGTTTTGTTATGGCTCGAGCGGCTCGAACAGCTCCTGCTGTGGCGTCAGAACCATTTTTACTAAAACGGACCATCTCTGCACAGGGAATTATGTCGATGAGCACTTGAGCCAATTCAGCTTCCATAGGGTGTGGCAAGGATATAGCAATCCCTTGCCCCATCACCTCTGTGACGGCGGCGTTAATTTCTTCATCAGCATGACCTAAAATTGCAGGACCCAGTCCAAGCATGTAGTCGATGTATTCATTGTCGTCCGCATCCCAGACACGACTGCCCTTGCCTTTAACTAGGAGCTTGGGTGAAACGCCGTTGACATGCTGGAAAGGGGCCTTGGAAAATGTCTGTGCACCCGTGGGGATGATTGAGATTGTCGTCGCCCACAACTCCTCCGTCTTGCTCAAGGTTAATGCCTGCGCGGTTTCCACTGCGTTATTCATCGTTCGTCCTTTATTAGCTTCTGCACTTTCCCGGTACGATAAGATTCACGCACCTTGTCGAGAACATCCATTAGCCGGATTGCCTGGTCGAGTCCGTTCATCGGCTCGTGGCCTTTTTTGATGCACTCGAGAAAGTAGTCCATTTCATCCAAATATTGTTTGTTAAGATCATAGTTTTCGTCAGTGAACAGTGTTTCCCATTTACCTGTAGCAGCTTCAAAAAGTTTCACATTAATCCGTTCAGGATTCTTATTCACGCTCTGCCATACGAAAGTGCCCTCCTTGCCGATCAATTCGCAACCCCGTGCCTTGTCGCGCCTCAGGTAGTCAGAGTGAATCTGTGAAAAGAGACGATCACCATGCCACATGATGTAGTCGGCAACATCCTCAACATCCACTTCCAAGTCTCCTATGGTGGGAAGGATCCCTGAAACATGGGTGACATCTCCCAGCAGCCAGCATAGGTAGTCTGGTTCATGGATGTCATCAAGAAGTATACCGCCGCCCTCCTCGCTGATAGCACTATAGGTCTGTTTGTAATCCTGGCCTGGTCGCCAATTCGGCAGGTAATGAGCAAATATGGCCCTAGCGTAAAATGGTCGTCCGAGCCTTCCACTATTTAGCACACTTGCCAAGTTCTGCACACCAGGATGAAAACGTAAATTACAACCTATCATTAACATCACCCCAGTTTTTTCCAGAAAAGGGGATAGACTCATTGCCTCTTCTCGGTTTAGAGAAAGAGGCTTCTCGATGAACAGATGGCAACCGACCTCGGCCAGAATTTTGGCCTGCGGGATATGTAGGTGGTTTGGCGAACAAACAATCGCAGCGTCGTAGTTACCTCTTTGAAGTGCAGTTTCCAGTAAAGAAAAAGTTTCCAAATCTAATTTTTGACGGATAGCGCTCCGGCTATCTGTCGAGGGCTCGACCACTGTTATTTCCAGATTACGGTCCAACTGAAGCAGATTGCCGATATGCCGTCTACCGATGGATCCAGCGCCAACTACAAGAATTTTCACCAGTGCTCTCCCTATAGATCCTCAGGCATGAGCATGTGGCCGGCTTTTAGATTTTTGCGAAACCTGAGTCCGAGGAATTTTCGGTATTCATGGGGTTTGATCCCGTATCCTGGGCGGCTGAATATAATATCTTCCTGTTTGAAGGTTTCTCCAGCCTTCACATCCCGTAACAGATAGGCACTTCGTCGAATCGCTTCCCGTTTTTCTCGTTCTTGGGGACTAAGAATGCGTCGGCAGCTCCCCATCGCCGTTTCAACATCTCTGATGATTTTGACAAAGTCCCCCATTTCTGTCGGCTCCAAAGACATCATGTGTTCACAACTCCGCTGTGTGCGATCCAACGTGATGGTCTTTTCAATGATGTTGGCACCGACTGCCACAGCAGCAACGTCCATTTCCCAACCCGGCGTATGATCCGAAAAGGCAACCGGATAAGGGAAAATCCTTTTCAGAGTCCTGATGACCTTGAGGTTTATACTTTCAAGTCTGGCCGGATAGCCGGATGGACAATGATTAATGATGATTTTATCGTTCCCTCGCTGTCGAATCCAATCAACAGCCCGTTCTACCTCCCCCAGAGAACTGCCCCCTGTATCCAATTGCACCGGTATTCCTTTGTCGGCTGCATATTCGATCAAATCCCTGTAATTGGTGTCCTGGGAAGCGATCTTAATGGATTGGCATCCCATCTCTGTGACGAGTTCCACGTCCTCATATGCAAAAATGGTAGCGAAGAAATCAATCTCAATATCATCACAAAAATGTTTAAGTGATCTCCAGTCTTCGGCGGGCATCCAGCGACGCTGCCAAATGTCGTATAAGGGCTCGATAATTGTTTCAATCTGTCCCGAGTCCTTGATTACATCATAGGAAAACATCAGGGTTTGATCATGGATAAGCTTGTTATGGTCTGTAATTTGAAACTTGATAGCGTCTGCCCCCGCCTCTTTTGCATGGAGCGCCAATTTCTTGGCAGATTCCAAACCAGTATGTGTCGGCCCGGCTTCAAATACGATAAAAACGGGGAGTCCATCCCCAACGTCCTTTTTACCCATAGATATCAACATAACTGATCCTTGTGTAAGAACACATCTCTCATTGCGGATTCTTTTATCCGTATCGCTAGTTCCAGGGCCTGTCGACCGGCTCCAAGGTCCGACGCGGATATGTTCTTTTTTCGTAAACATTCTATGAAATAGGCCATCTGCTCCATATACATCGTGTTGTGTTCGTAATCTTTCGGATACGCCCTTGATTCCAATCGGTTAGAGTCATGATCAAACCACCCGATTTGCTGACTTACCAGATCCCAATTAACCCAACCCTTGTTACCGACAACCCGGATTCCCCTTTGAAAGGGTCTTTGCAGATAGTCCAGGTGCACGGTGACTCGCAGGCCTCCTGAGTAACTCAAGATCACGTCCACTACATCTTCGGTTTCGATTTCCAGCCATCCACTTTTTCCTGTCATGGCCGCTAGTCTGTCGGGATCACCGAACATCCAGCACACCAGGTCAAGTTCATGAATAAAATCGAGGGTTGCGCCTCCGCCCAAGTTCGCCTTAGCACTATACATCACACGGTAATCCTCTTCAGGGTGCCAGTCCGGAAGATGCATGCCTGCCCACAGATGAGCCCACAGTGGTCTTCCAATTTTCCCGCTGAGGATATTTTTTTTTATCATCGACGGTCCGAAGTGAAATCGCAAGTTGGCGCCGACATGAGTTATCAGTCCTCGCGATGAGACCAAGTATTTCAACTCGTTCAGCCCTTCCATGGTATGGGACAATGGTTTTTCAATGAACAGATTCAGGTCGTGTCTTGCAGCGATTAGGGCATGTTGAAGATGCAGGCTATTGGGTGTGCAGATGAATGCTGCTTCAGCTTTTTCCATGTTCAACATTTCTGGGAGATCTGCATATACCTTGATACCGAAAAGGTCTTGCATCTCCTTACGGCGACTTTCACCTCGGTTGAAAGCGGCAACACTGTGTCCAAGTTTAATGAGATTCCCCGCGTGGCGCTTACCAATGGAACCGCAACCGACAATTAAAAAATGCATTATGATTATCTCAGAAAAACGGATAAATCCATCTTGTGTTGTAGCGGAAGAAGAATATCTGGAACAGAATAACGAATAGACAAGGCCTGAAGTAATTTTTCTTCCAATTCTTTACGATTTCTTGCCCAGAGAGCACCCAATTTTAAATAGCTAGATCCTTCAGGATGTCTATTTAGCCATTTTTTTGTAAAATTTTGGAATTGAATAGTTGGGGTGCCAGCAGCCAAAGCATCAATTATTGTTGAAGAATGGCATGCGATGACACACCGAGCAGAGACAGATAATATACCGGGGTGTAATTCGGTTAAGACAACACGTGAAGAATTCAACTCATCAAGAAAAATCTTTAAGGTTTTCATATTTTGCATAGGATGTGGTTTTACAAGAATTATATGATTCATAACATTGCTTTTAATTACATCAATTGCTTGAAAGATCCATTTTCTTAATTCGTCCTCCTCATAAATGTTTGGAACCGTTGATCCAAGAAATAAACAGATAACAGCCCCATTTATATCAAGATTGTTGTCTAAAAGTATACGTTGAACATAATCTTGACCCATCTGTTTAAGGTATCTTTGCCAGTTTTCGTATAACCGTGGATAACCGATTGGAATCAAGTTTCTTCTTCCCAAGGCTCTTAAATAGTCATTATCGTGTATACTAAAAGTTAAGAATCCATCGCCCTGGTCTTTCATTTGTGGTTTTTTTAGTTGAGGCTTTCGGTCGAGAAGTAAGAACATTCCTGATAAATGCTCGTAGACCTCACCTTGAATTAATTTACGAAACAGATAAATGAGCCGTATGTATTTCGATTTGAAATCCCTGCTGTGCAGAAGGATGAATCCTGGTGTTGTTGCTATTTTAAAGAGAAAAGGCAAAATTCGTATAGCCTTCCAAATAATTGACTTAACACCTTTTTCATCTTCAAGAATGTATATATGGTCAACTATATTAAAAACCTCTTCCCGGAGAAATTCATTTTTAAGTAAATCCACATAAGTTCGGTATTCGTTAATTAGAATATAAATTTTTATTTTTGGAGTCTGATACTTTAGTTCAAAAAATATAGGGAGTAACATGTCTAAACCGCCAATTCTCGATGGCGCAATACTAAAGACTGATTTCATAACTCATTAACATTCTATTAATTTTTGATCGCTATCAAATCCCAGTTTTTTGTACCAGAACTCTAAAATATACCAATCTTCAATAGTGTCTACATCGACTGATCTTTGCCGTGGCATCCAATATCCTTTGAGTTTTGGCGGAAGCCATGACTTATAGCGTTGAAAGGCTGAAACTTTTACCCAGCACATAGCGCTATTGTCTACCACGGTTCTTGGTTGACAATTGCTAGGCAATTTCTGATATTCTTGAAATAGTGGTTCCATGAAACCAGCTTCGTTCTCCTTCAACGCGCAAAAGACTGGAAGATCAAAATCCGTTACCCCAACGACAGCATCTGTGTCGTTATCCAGCATGTCATAGGCGGCCCGAATATCCATATCTGTCCGCATCGGGGCGGTTGCCCACAGCAGGCAAAGATTGTCAAATTCTTTACCTCGTTTGTGAGATTCGTCCAGAACATGCTCCACTACTTGAACCAGTTGTGCGTCGTCAGTGGATAGGTCTTTTGGTCTTTGAAAAGGTACCGGATAACCGTTTTTTTTACATAAATCAGCGACTTTTTCCGATTCTGTAGAGACCATGATAGTCTCAAACAAACCGCTTTGTTGGGCATATTCTAAAGTATAGAGAAATATAGGTTTACCAAAAAATTGACGAATATTCTTTTTAGGTAAACGCCTGGATCCCAGACGGATTGGTATAATTGCTATGTTTCTTTTATTATCCACGGTAATGTTTTAAGGATATCATGAAAATTCAAGTCCAATTCGAAAATAAATGTCTTTTTCGATCTCATTCATTGCCGGAAAAAACTCGATATCATTTAACTCTACAAGACCATCTGCCATTGTAACCACATACTTTCCATCACGTATATCAACAATACGACCAGGTTTTTGTACTGGAACATGTGGATCATCGACTTTACTGGCCTTCCAAATCAGAATTCTCTTATTAAGTAGTTTTGCTTCCACTCCCATATATGGCCGTGTGAAAGCCCTGCATTGATTGACTAAGAAATCAACTGACATTTTCCAGTTTACCTTACGCATGTCGTCATCCATGGACCCGTAGTAACTGCCTCCTCGGGGTTGAGGATCCCTTGGTAATTCTCCACCGGAGAGGATTTTATCAATCATTTTCTTGAATAAATCCACCCCGGAATCCATACATTTTCGGCAAAGAGAATAACCGGTATCATCATTAGAAATTAGAATTTCTTCCTGAAATATAATATCTCCGGTATCTACTCCTTTATCTATGTAATGAAGGGTAACGCCAGTTTTTTTCTTTCCTTGGAGAATTGCCCAGACGGTTGGAATTGGACCTCGGTACTCTGGTAATAGTGAGGGGTGGATATTTACGGTGCCCAACGACGGGATTTGAAACACATCAGATTTTAAAATCTTTCTGTAATATGCGGAAACAATCATATCCGGGTGATGATCAAAAATGTCTTTGATGTTTGCTTTACCATTCAAGACCACCGGAATATTGTTCTTCAAGCAAAACTCTGAAACTGAATCATATCCGTATGTTTTATCCATGATCAACTCGTACGAGTAAACCACGGGGACCTCCACTCCACAATCCAATGCGTATTTTATGCAGTCAACACCTATTTGTTGACATGCAAAGAATATCATTTTCATAAGTCATTCATCCTTCTAAAAATTGTAGCCTGTTGTTCCACCTCTCGTACCCCAAGTACACCATCGCCAAATATCTGTTCAGTTTCTCGAATACGATCCACAAGTGTCTTCATCTGGTCTTCTGTGATGGAAACAGGACCATCGATGCAATCCATGTCACGGTCTATTTTATAATGCTTTTCAATGACCTGCGCTCCGGCGGCCACGGCATACAGCGGTACCTTGATATCCGGCGTATGGTCGGAATAACCGACAACACAGTCAAATGCGTCCTGTAGTTCATAAATAGCAGCAAGGTTGGCGTTTTCTTCTTCCAGGGGATAAGAGGACACGCAATGCAGAAGAGACAACTTGTTTGTTTTTTTATATAGGATTTCATAGGCGTTCTGTATTTCATTGTGGTCTACCATACCCACTGACATGATGACCGGCTTGCCCGTGAGTGCGATTTCGCGTACCAGAGTTTGGTTAACAACGTCAAATGATGCGATTTTATAAAGCTCCGTCCCGATTGTTTCCAAGTATTCCAGACTTTCACTGTCGAAAGGAGTGGAAAAGAATGTCAAGCTTTGGCTTTCTGCATGAACTTTAATCTTAGCAAAGTCATCAAACGGCAATTCACATTTCTTGAGAATGTCAAAAACCGCCTGATTCCCTTTGGGAGCGCGCTTTTCAGTTAAATACGTTTGAAATTTGACAGCGTCACAGCCTGTCTTTGCGGCGGAATCGATGAGCAATTTTGCTGTATCAACATCGCCGCCGTGGTTAATGCCTATCTCCGCGATGACATAGGTTCTGTGGTTTGTGTCCAAACCGAAATTTCGGAGTTGTTTAATACGAGCCATAAGTTGTCCTCCTTACCAGCAGGTCATACCACCATCTACGACGATGTTGGTTCCGTTGATATAAGTAGCTGCCGGCCCAAGAAGAAAAAGCACGGCACCCACTACTTCATGAGTTTCGGCCATCCGTCCCATAGGGCACCGAAAAGCATAATTTTTTTGAAAATCCGCTCCTTGGGGATTATCGGGATTGCGCACCCCACCAGGTGAAACTGCATTTACGCGGATGCTGTGCTTTGCAGCATGTACAGCAAAATAACGGGTAATTTGAATCACACCGGCTTTTGTAGCGCCGTAGATTTCAGAATTCTTACGTTCACAATCGGTGTAGATGCGAGGGTCCGGGCTCACCAATCCGTAGTGAGATGCTATGTTGACCATGACGCCACCTCCACCTCGTTCAATGCGATGCTTAATAAACTCTTGGATACATATGAATGTACCTTTAAGATTCACGTCGGTGACCCAGTCAAGTGACTCTTCGGAACGCTCCAGATAAGGCTCAAAGACACTGACTCCGGCATTGTTCACTATACCATCTACATAGTCGAACGCCTTAGCTCCCTTGATGATCGTAGCAGAAACATCTTTGCGTATACGGATATCACATGTTGTCAGAAGCACCCGCTCACTAGACCATCCCCAACGGATAGCAGCCTCTTCAAGGTCTTCAATGGAAACATCAGCAGCAATTACATTACTACCGCAATCAAGCAGGCCGCAAACAATGCCACTACCCAATTGGCCTGCCGCACCGGTGACTATAGTGTTGATTCCTTTTAAATTCATTAAAACACTCGGAGAATAATCGTATCGCTCATCCATATTATAAACCATTAAGGATATCTGACAGGTGTTTCAATAACCTAACAAGAATATTCGAATTTTTGTAATACTCGATTGTTACATATTCGAGTCGAGGCAATCGCGGCAACAATTCGACAAAATAGTTGAAATCTTCATTTATGAGCGCATCATGTGCATCGATAGCCTTACCGTCCTTTTCTTTAAACTTGGAAAGGTGTACTTGAACCACACGGTTTAAAGGAAGAGCTTCCAAATATCCTTTCTCATCTATTCCCATATTATGAGCTGTGATACGCGCGTGAGCAATGTCCAATAGTAGCCTTAAACCAAGACGTTCAACAAGAGATCTTATAAAGCCTGGATCTGTGACAGTATTATACGCATCCGTGCCTAGGTGATTGTTATTCTCAAGCAAAACTGTCATATCAGCTCCGAAAATAGCTCTTACTGCTTGAATGTTCTTTTTAGCCGCTTCCTCCATTTCGACTCGATCCATCGGCTTTCCCTGTCCAACAAAGGCACCAGCTTCAATGTAGTTTTCTCGGTATTGCGATAATAAATGGAACGAAATGGCTCTGAGTTGTCCAAGAGTAACTGTGGCAAGCTCTCGCAATTCATCTAATTCGTCACAACTCCACGGGACAACTACGGACAGATCACTATGAAATAAGACCGGCTTGTCTACCATTCCAGCTTGCATCGGAGACCTGAGCTCTATCGCATCCGATGCTTCTAAAATGCGATTTTTAGTTTTAAGGTCTTCAAACAAATGTGAATATGGTGTGGTGATGCGGATTCTCATGACCCTCTTAACACATCACAATATGTCATGTACTGATTCTATAACGTCATTCACATCGCGATCGCTAATCGCGGGGGATAAGGGAAGGCTGACGGTGCGACGCCCAATATCCATTGCGATCGGCCATTGCTCCGGTTTCCATGAATAGGTACGTTGATAATAAGGATGCTCGGGGATACTCATGTAATGGACACCGACGCCGATATTCAGTTCAGTCATCTTTTTAATAAAGAGATCCCTTGTCATATTTGGATCATCATTAACAAGTACGGTATAAAGATGCCGTGCATGACGTGTCTGTTCTTCAGGTAAAGCAGGAAGTGTCAACGGTAGCCCGGCAAAAGCAGCGTCGTAGATTGCCCAAATCGCCTCACGTCTCTTAAGATTTTCTTCGACTCGCTCCAACTGATGGATTCCGATAGCGGCTTGTAGATCCATCATATTATACTTAAAACCAGGTTCCACGACGAAATAGTGTTTGTAACCTGTGTCAGAGAACCTTTTCCATGCATCGTGACTCATACCATGCAAAGCCAACTGTTTGATAAGAGCTGCATGTTCATTATTTTGGCATATAACCATACCCCCTTCACCAGTGATAACATTTTTCGTCACATAAAAACTAAAACACGCAAACTCTCCGAATGCCCCAATTTTAACACCTTTATACTCTGCTTCTATTGCATGGGCGCAATCCTCTATAATGATGAGGTCATTGGAAGTAGCAACATTGATAATTTTATCCATATCACAGGGACGTCCTGCGAAATGGACTGGAAGGATAGCTTTAGTATTAGTCGAAATGGCAGATTCGATTTTATCTGGGTCAATGTTCATGGTGTCAGGGTCTATATCCACTAATACGGGTATCGCCCCGGAATGTATAATGGCATTGATTGTGGCGCAGAATGTTAAGGGCGTTGTTATGACCTCATCTCCTGGACCGATTCCAGCAGCAAGGATAGATAAATGCAGTGCTGCCGTACCGCTGTTTACAGCCACAACATTTTCTACACCTTTGAATGTTGCGAATTGTCGTTCGAATTTTTCTACCCTTGGTCCTGTACCGATCCATCCTGACTTCATCGCTGCAATGACTTCATCGATTTCTTCTCGATTGATCTGCGGCGATCCAAAAATAAGGAAATTATCACGCATGGCTATACCTTTACACAACTCTCAGAAAACCATAAAAATTAGAAAATCGCCTGTAAACCATCCCCACCCTTTTCATATTTCTTTCCGCATGCTAGACATTCCAGGTCATCCGACAACCGTTCCCCGCATTCGCAGACCCAACCAATCTGTTTTGCCGGATTACCGACAACCAGTGCATAATCTTGGACATTATTATTCACCACTGCCCCGGCACCAATAAAACAATATCGCCCTAAGATTACACCACAAATTATAGTTGAGTTCGCACCAAGGGTGGCACCTTTCATCACCAACGTGGATCTTACTTGATCCATTTTACGAATTTCGGCTCGAGGGTTGTAAATGTTGGTAAATACCATGGATGGGCCGCAAAATACGCAATCTTCGAGCGTTACCCCTTTGTAGACCGAAACATTGTTCTGAATTTTGCATTTGTTACCAATAGTCACATCTGGGCCCACAACAACATTCTGGCCGATATTGCACTCTTCTCCGATGATTGAGCCTGCCAATACATGTGAAAAATGCCATATCTTGGTTCCAACTCCAATTTCAGCGCCATCATCAATTACAGACGTCGGATGAACAAAAACACGGCTTGAACGGGCAGTTTTAATAAAATTTACAGGTTCATCCAGGAGATTGATTTTCCGAACTTGGTTGTCGAGGGATCTTTGTGCGGCATTGAGAATTTTCAATACCCGCAGCCCTTCGTATCCGTCTGTCTTTGGATGGGCACCATTTTGTATGCAATCAAGAAAGTGTAAGCATTCCAGCTTCAAGGGCTCGTCCTGGGGGATGTCGACACGTTCGGCCTCTCCTTTGGTCGGTACCGGCATGTTATTCTGCCAGTCGATACGGTGAGGGTAAAGCAGCAGCTTGTCTTCCCACGGCTGAGTGTCATCAAAAACAGCCATTTTTCGATCCCCGACAACCACCAGTTTCTGTTCCTTGAACGGATGCAGCCAGGAAACGAAAATATGCGCCTGAAGGCCGGAAGGAAATTCGAGGTGTGTTGTCGTGACATCCGCGATTTTTTTGTGCAGGTAATTCCCGCCGGTTACCACGACACTTTCCGGTGTTTCTCCTGTCAGCGCTAAAATCATAGATATATCATGGGGTGCAAACGACCATAGGATGTTTTCTTCCCGTCGGATCTTGCCGAGGTTCAGCCGGTGAGAATAAATGTAATTTATACGCCCCAGCTCTCCTGATAATGCTAAATCCTTGAGGCGAACAAAAACTGGATGATATTGCATCAGATGGCCGACCATGAGTTGCATGTTGCTTTTATCGGCTATTTCAATAAGCTCGCGACCCTCAGCTTCATGGAGTACCAGCGGTTTTTCAACGTAAACATGCTTTTTTGCCAGAAGGGCCTCGCGGGCAAGACGATAGTGGGTTTCAACAGGTGTTGATATGACCACCGCGTTAATATCATCGTGCCGAAGGACATCATTGAATGCCAGGCACGTTTTTATCCCTGCGTATTGTTCGCGAATTCTGCCGAGTAGTGTTTCGTTTTTGTCACAGACCAGTCTTAATGCTCCCAAGTTCTGAAAGTTGCGAACCAGGTTTTTTCCCCAGTAACCAGATCCAATGACGGCAACAGATATATCTGTATGAGATCTCTTACCGCTCATAATTCAATCTTTGTCTTTGTAATTTTGGTTTGTGAATTCATTAAAAAAATCGCACCAGGCAACTGAATTGCAGGACTCTTCATTCTAACACGACTATTGTTTCGGGAAGAATTTTTAAGGCTCTGAGGTTCGACAACTTTTTATCCGGCGATTCAATTGAAGTAACCAAAATTCGATCATAGCTGATTGAATTAATTCGAATTGGATCTAGCACGGTGTAACCCAAAAACTTATTTCCATCTTTTTGATCATCAATGACAGCCTTTAAGGAAATTTCCGTCTCCTGCAAGGAAACATACGCAATTTCTGCCAGATCACTAACACCATAAAAAACGATTGAGCGAACACCCTGTTTTTCTAATCCTATCAACAACATTCGAAGTTTTCTACGAGCATCTTTGTAGAAGGTATATGAATACTTTATATATTCATAGGTCAGGCGGGTTTTTTCCGCAGCCCCTTTTGGCGTAAGAATATACTTGACACGGTTCTTCGGGATATGGGTGATTTTGAAATACCCCTTTTGCGCCAGGCGTTTGACAAAGGAATTCACCAGTCCCAAAGATATGTTCAGTTGGCGAGCCAGTTGCCGCTGGCTGGGCATGTGATTTTTCTCGATTTCCTCAAGAAGCTGTAATGTACGGATTTCTTTTGGGTCCATTGTCGAGTTGCGCGTTACGGGTTGCGAGTTTAATGGATACTTGATACTGGATTAACAAAGTGAAATTGGAAACTTGAAACTCGAAATAGGGTTATTGTTGCGGGTTGCGAGTTTCGAGTTGCGGGGTACGGGTTGCGTGTTACGTGTTAGTGGAAAAGAGTGTGTTGTTTTTGGTGTTTTGTGTTTGGCAAAGATTCTTTCGGGTTACGAGTCTTGAGTTGCGCGTTACGAGTTCCGGATTTCGTGTTGCCTGGCGCATCATAGTCCAGCCTTGGCGGACGACGGCGGGCGGGGTGCGGGTCTGGTAGTGTTAATTAAGTTTGTTGAGTTCTTTGGGTTGATGATCTTAAACTGATTTTACTTTTTCCCATTCGGTTTCGAGTTTCATAGTATTGATAAAATGATCGATTTTTTTATCAGGAAGCTCAAGTATGATATCTAAGTCATGCGTTAGTCTCGGTTCACCATATATGGTGCTGGCGCCTGCCCCGGTGACGGCATATCGGACGGATAGATCGTTTAATCTTTCGATAAAAATTAAAAACAAGTTATGATCGGGCATACAGAAATATTTCCCGAAATTTTTTCTGAATCTTATTCTCACTCCAATCGGGATGGAGTTCTTTTAAGTACGCACGCTTGAGCTCACGGGCTGAATGATAGAGGTCAAATACAATTTTAATTTTTTGTTCCGGCGTCATAGCCTGATAAATTTTTTTTGTTTGGGATGCATCATCTTGAAATTTGATACTGGAAACTTGAAACTGGGTGTTTATTGATACAGATCTCGGCATCGGGATCGTTAAAGGCGACATCGGGTTTTTCAATGCTCATAAATACCCTGCCCTCTTTTAATATTGTTTTAATAAATGGACGATGGGATATTTTTGCCAGTTCTTCAGGAGTCTAGATGATCATGTCGATGGCTCGATCATTTATAATATTATAAATCTCATTGAATGTATCAAATCGATCAAAAAACCTTTTATTGGTATTCATAATAATCAACAGGTCTAGATCGCTTATTCTTGTTTCGCTCCCCCTTGCCAGCGCGCCGAATACAATAGCCCTTTCAACATTCTTTTTAAAGAATATCGGAGCGAGCTGTTTGCTTATTTTTTCAATCCTTATTGGTTTTGTCATTATTCTGTACTTTATGTTCATTGAGGAATTTTACAACTTTTTGTTTAAACATATGATATCTGTCTTCGATAGCTGTTAAATCAGAGGAGGGATCCTTGTAAGTGCGTCGGTTGGTAATTTTTTCCCTCTCGGATCATAGTAATGGATCGACTTATATAGGGTTATATTATATCCGATATTTTTAATGGTGAGTCTTAAGTTGGGGTAAGGTTGTGGTTGGTTGAAATATTTTTCTTGTATAATCAGTTAGTTAAATCGAAATACACTTTCGCAAGTGACAGCTCCGCCGGGTGAGTTACACAAACTTATGTGAGCCCTAGACTTGTCGAGTGGCTTTGTACAATGTTGTAATACATTTGGATGTTCAAAAAATAAACGTTCACATATTGAACATAAAATTAATTTTGTGTCAAGCAAAAATATTCATTTTTACCATATAGTTACCGAATTTTTGAGATTTATTTCGCTTGATGGATCTCACTTGATCTGTTATGAGAATCGAATTTAACTTTTTAGGGCAATTGCGAGAAAAGCGTTTATGGAAGAAAACCGCTCAAAACCAGGCCTATCCAAATGTGAGAATTGAAACCTTTCAATTATTATTTGTGATTTCAGATGAATGTTGTATCGAAAGCCTTGTATTCATTCAAAAATCAAATGATAAATAATTCGGTTGATCAGGAATGGTACGAAAAACTATTATGGTTCTTAACCCTGCTTTTTCCGGCACTGATGACTGTTAAGCACGGCGTCAGCGTTGTTTTTTACCTTATGGGCCTTGTCTCAATGTACATAGTAATAAAAAAACGGCCTAGACTAAACCTTCTCTCGAACTATCTACTGGCTGGTTTTTTACTATTGTTCGTCGTTTCATTGGTTAGTCTATTTAATGCTGATGATATGGTAAATGGCATAAGACGCTTAAAAAAAATTCAACATTTTTTTCCAATCATACCGATTCTTCCGGCCATGGCAATGGTTAGAAAGAATTTGGTATTACCGTATTTAATAGGGTCCTGTATCGGCGGCTTAGTAGTCTTGAGTATTACAGTATATCAGATTCATTTTTTGGGTCATACACGCGCCATCGGCTTTTATAATATAATCATGGTTGGTTCGATGGCGGTTATTTTAGCACTATCGGTTTTTATCGGATTATTTTTCGTGAAGAACAATAAGGGTTTTTTCTATCTACTGTTGTTATCACTGGCTTCCGCGCTCTATGCAGCAATTTTGTCAGGCACAAGAGGTGCATGGCTTGGTTTTTTGGGCGGGGTCCCGCTGGGAATATTCCTGATGAGAAAAGCTTTTCCTAAAAAGAAATTCATATATGCATCTTTGATAGCAATTCTGATATTCGTGTCGGCAGGTATTATCGGTAATGATATGATCATCCAAAGATGGGAAACCACATTGCATTATATGAAGGTAAGACAAACAGAAGAATCAAAGACGACTGCTATCGGCATTAGATTCTCACTGTGGGAAGCTGCTTTAAGAATGTGGTCACGCAATCCTGTACTGGGTACCGGATTAGGTGATTACGAGCATGATTTGGTAAAAATGGTCACAAACGGGGAAATAGAACCTCCAGATATTAATAATACAGCAATTGCTTATGCTCACAATATTTTTTTGGAATCGCTGGCTTGTACGGGAATATTAGGCATTTTAGTTATGACCTTTGCAACAATTGTGATGCCGTTGCTATTCTTCTTTAAAGCGATAAAGTCATCGAATATTGACTTCCATTTGTATGCAGCTGTTTTTGGCGTTGTGTTTATTATTGCCTTTTGCATATTTGGCCTGACAGAAAACTGGTTGGCCCACAAGCAGCTGGTTATGACATATTCGCTGTTACTGGCGATAATGGGTTCGCGTTTTGCATTAAAAACCGATTGAGAAAAGATAGTATGAAACATGAAGACGGCATCAGTGTTGTTATACCAAATTATAATGGTCGTCATCTTTTGGAAGAAAACCTGCCATTTCTGTTCGATGCACTGAAAAATACCAAATTGCCATTTGAAATAATTATTTCGGATGACTGCTCTACCGATGATAGTATCGATTATCTTAAATCGAACTATCCTTCGATCAACATTGTCAGTACTTCAGATAATTCAGGCTTTTCAACAGCTTGTAACAACGGTATTGCGGTAGCAAAATACAGCTATACATGTATTGTGAACTCGGATGTGACCTTCAATAGTGACTATTTTCAGAATTCGATTAAATATTTGGGCAATTCGAGCCTGTTCGCGATAAAGGGTGATATTATAAACTATCGCGAGTGCTATGACGACATTTTTGACATTAACAGAGATATCGTTGTTTACTTTAAACACGGACATATTTTGTTTAAAAATGCGGATAAATTCGAATCAGATAAATATGATTACAAAACTGTCCTGCTTGGCTGCTGTTTTATTTGCCGCACAGATTTGCTGAAAGATTTTGGTGGGTTCGATGAAATGTTTTCGCCTTATTATCGAGAAGATCTCGATCTGGCAATGACGGCAATTAAAAGCGGCTATGCGGTGAAGTATATACCGGATTGCATGGTCTATCACAAAATCGGCTCCACTATCGGCACCACCCAGCCTCCCGTAAAGAAACAACTGGTCGCAAAGAGAAATAAGTTTTTGCTTACCTGGAAGCACCTGGATACAGCCCCCAGATGGACGGTGCACATTCTGTTTATATTTTTGTCATTTATTTCACGCTGGATTGTTTTTGATTGGAAATGGTATGCTACATTTGTGTCTGCATTAATTCGTTATGCTAGATTTAAATCCTAAATGAGTGTTTCACTGTCCCTATAAAAATTTATTCACCGCAGAGTCGCTGAGGGCGCAGAGTAAATTTTCTTTTTCATTATAAGTACGGAAGATGATCCTTCACTGATTTTCTATTTCTTGAAATAATAATTGTTCGACAAACGTTTCCGAATCCAGTATCCTTCTTATCTGATTGGCAGCAACATTTCCGATTCCATCCACTTCTTTCAATTCCTCAGCAGAGGCATTCATAATTTTAGAAACCGATCTAATGTGTTTGAGCAATCTTTTAGCGAGCATGGGACCTATTTGGGGCATCCCCTGCAATAAATACAGTTTTTTGATATCAGCCGTTTGGGCCGGTAATCGTCCCTCAGATTGAGTACCTCAATATTGTTCTACTCCTGTCTCGCGATAATTTTAATAATGTCAACAGTGTCCTCTGGCGACGGAAAACAAAAAACAGCCATAAGCATTCATAGCATATGGCTGTTTTTTGGGGAAACAGACTGGGAAGTTTTAATCGTATTATTACTCTTGGTTGCTATTCGACACTAATACGATCTTTATTGACCTCAAATGTTTTGGGTCCAATACCGGATACCTTCATGATATCCTCGGGCTTTTCAAACGGTCCGTTAGCTTTTCGATACTCGATAATCTTAGCGGCATATGAAGGTCCGACTCGCTGGAGTTGAACAAGCTGTTCAACCGTAGCCGTGTTAATATTGATCTTTTCAGTGTTCTCAGCCCAGACTGCTCCATAAACAGTAAAGATGAAGACAATAGCACTAATGATCGCCCAGATTTTTTTCTTCTTCTGCATGCCCACACTCCTTTCCGATAATAGTTCGTATTCTAACTTCCCAGACGCTGACCGCATCACAATATTTCTAGCAGTCTATCGATCAGCGGTCATACGATCATTGAATACATTCATTAGTAGCGCTTATTCATCTACATGACAATCGGTAAAAAGTACCATTCTAATGACACCAAAATAACCAATAAATCTTAATAAACCATTCTAATTCAGAAAGTTGTCGTAATAAAGGAGCAAGTAGCGAAATGAGTTACAATATCGATACAATCGAAGTGCATACCAATGTCATCATGACAACGGAATCATTGAAGGCAGTCGTGGAAAACACCAAAAAAATTGCTGGAAAGAATGAAAAAGGTCATTACAAGGTGGACACGGCAGACGCGGTGGGGCAAATGGTCTCCTGCTTTTTGCTGGAAAACGATTTCGAGGCTTTTGCAAAGGATGAAAGCAATTATCCGCCGTTCGGATAAAAATGTCTTATGCTTTCAGCTGGGTGTGTATCTTTTGCATGGCTTGCAGGAATTCTTCGCGAACCTCTTCCGCAAAGGGATTGTAATGGGTCATGTCCACAAACAGTTGCCAGGTATCGTGCTCCACAACCCCCAGGATGTGCAGCAACCGTTTATACCCTTCCGTATCGATCTCAAGCTCCCTGGCACCGAAATTCGATAAAGATCGGCCGATAAAATGGGTCAAGGCCAGACTGACTGCAATCTGTCGGTCATGGTTTTCCGGGGTTGTATCGATCACGGTCAGCCCTTTGGAAGACAGGTAGGATTTTATTTTTGCGAATAATTTGTCTGCGATTCTAACTTTACACAGTGCAATTTTCATCCCTGCAAGAGTGTGTGCAGCGCTGTCCGGTCCGAACATCGGGTGGGTAGCGAGAATGGAAACCGATTGGGGCAGCAGTTCGGTCATCCACTTCACCGGGTACGCTTTGACTGAACACACGTCGATGACCAATGAATCAGGCCCAAGAAGCGTCGCCATCTGTTTCAGTGTGTCTCTGAACACCGAAATGGGTACCGCCGGAACAACGATTTTCTGGCGACAGACATCCGCCATATCTGCGATACGGATTCTTTTGTTATCACCATCGAGTATCAACTTCCGACGACTGCAAACCAGCACGTCATAATCATCGGCAAGATACCTTGCCGCCAATTTCCCAAAACGTCCGTATCCGATAATGCCAATCATATTTTTTTTGTCTATTTAACCACCCGCTGCGCTCAAGGCACAGAGTTCACAGAGAAATTTTAATTTCTTTGATTTGCCACCGATCCCGGCCAAGTAAGTTAAACATTTAACGGGACGGGGACATCGGCAAATCAAAAGTTTCATGCCGCAAGCTGGATTAGGAAAATTTTTCTGAAAAGCAAGGGTTTTCCCAGATCATCGCCTCCCCCTCCATGCGAGTATGGTAAGGCGGGCGGATCACCTAATCTAGAAAAATTTTCTCTGTGCTCTTCGTGTCTTTGTGGTCAATTAGTGTAATTAAATTCTCGTCTTCTGACGCAGGGCAAAATCCGCCAGCACCAGCGCCGCCATTGTCTCCACGATCGGCACTGCTCGCGGCACCACGCAGGGATCATGCCGACCTTTTGCCTCGAGCACCTGTTTTTGACCGTCAAAATCGGCGGTTTCCTGGGGCAGTCCGATGGTTGCCGGCGGTTTGAAGGCGACCCGAAAGTAAATCGGTTCTCCGTTCGATATGCCGCCCTGGATTCCTCCGGAGTAATTGGTCTTCGTACCGAGTCGATCTCCCTTTGTTACGAACGGATCATTGTGCTCGGAGCCGTGCATCCGGGTGCCTGCGAATCCGGAGCCGATTTCAAATCCCTTGGTTGCCGGAATCGACAGCATGGCCTGGGCCAAGCGGGCTTCGAATTTGTCAAATACCGGTTCGCCCCATCCGGGAGAGACGTTGCGGCACACGCAGGTTATAATACCGCCGAGCGAATTCCCCGCTTCTTTGGCCGCCATGATATTTTTCTGCACCAACTGAACTATTTTCTGATCGGGGCAGCGAACAACATTTTGATCCACTTCACGGCGCTCTATCCGCTGCATGTCGATTTCGGACGCCTCGACCTTGCCCACCGAGCTTACCCAGGCGACGATATCGACGCCATAAGATTCCTTCAGAAATTTTTCTGCAATAGCCCCCGCGGCCACGCGACCGATGGTTTCGCGGGCACTCGAGCGTCCTCCGCCGCTGGAGGCACGGATGCCGTATTTCATCTGATAGGTAAAATCCGCATGTGATGGACGCGGAATTGAGCGCATACGATTATAATCCGAAGGTCTCTGATCTTTATTGGCGACAAACAAAGCAATGGGGGTGCCGAGGGTGACTCCGTTTTCTACGCCGGACAGGATTTTTACCTGATCTATCTCCTTGCGATCGGTGGTTAACCTGCTTTGTCCCGGGCGGCGTCGGTTCAACTGCGGCTGGATATCCGCTTCAGTCAAGCGGATATTGGGCGGAAAACCGTCCACGATCGCTCCCACGCCGCTTCCATGCGATTCTCCGAATGTCGTAACTTTGAGTATGGTTCCGAATGTGCTGGACATGTTTGAATACCTTACTCTGTTTTATTCTCAGTGGCCATTGTGTCGGTCTGCTCGTTAAATTTATTATTGTTTTGGTTTCATTGATTGAATTGGTTCGATTGGTTAAATTTGTTCAAATTGAGTTTATCATCATTATTTATTAACAAATAAACCAATCAAACCAATTGAACCAATTCAACAGCTTTATTTTTGCAACTGCTCAAACACTTCCCAGAAGTTCGGAAAGGACTTTTTTACGCACATTTCATCTTTTATCCTGGTGCCAGGGGTTTTCAAGCCGGAAAGGGCAAAGCTCATGGCAATACGGTGATCATCGTAAGTATCAATAACAGCACCTTTGGGTTTGCCACCTTTTATGACCAGGCCGGTTTTGCTACACACGGCTTCGATACCCATTTTGGACAGTTCCTTGGCCACGGCACTCAAACGATCGCTTTCTTTTGCTTTCAGATGGGCGACATTTTCAATCACCGTTGTTCCCTCGGCAAAGGCAGCCACGACGGCCAGGGTGGGCACCATGTCCGGCATATCCGCCATATCAACGCTGATTGCCGTCAACGGTCGGCCAACGACTTGAATTCCATCTTTATCATACCGGACGTCACAACCCATCATTTTAAGACAATCGGCAAAACGTACATCACCCTGGTGTGAATCTTTTGAAGTGCCTTTTACCTTAATGCTGCGGCCGGTGATTGCCGCCGCTGCCCAAAAATAACCGGCCTGGGAATAATCGGGCGCCACTGCATAGTCACCGGCCTGGTACTTCTGGCCGTTTATAATCTCAAACTGCGAATACCCACTGCGATTTACGTTGAGACCGAAGCTTTGCATGACATCCAGCGTCATATCGATATACGGTTTTGAAACCGGGCCGCCGGTGACATTAATTTCAACCGGTTCTTCGGCAAAGGGTGCAATCAGCAGCAACGCTGATAAAAACTGGCTGCTTATACGACAATCTATATTAATTTTACCGCCTTTTATTTTTGTACCGGATACTTCAACCGGTGGGCAGCCATCATTGTTCAGTGTCCGTGCCCTGATTTCCATCTGGTTCAGACTGTCAAGCAGGTCTTGTATCGGCCGTTGCTGCATGCGCTCGGTTCCTGTCAATATATAGGGTCCTTGCCCCAGGGCAACAACTGCGGTCAGCAGGCGCATGGAGGTGCCGGAGTTGCCAAGATCTATCGGATGATCAGCAGGTTTAAATTGCCCCCTTGTCCCCTGGATAATAACATCGCTGGCTTCTTCTCTTATTTCAATCCCGATCTGTCTCAGACAGGACAGTGTAAGCAGCGTATCTTCACTTCTCAGAGCGTTTTTGACTCTGCATCCGCCATCGGACAGGGCAGCTGCAATCAGCATCCGGTGAGTGTAGCTCTTGGACCCCGGCACGGATACGGTCGCGTCTTCGATTTTTCCCGGTTTAACTTCAATCATTTGTATGTCAAGTTTTTTCTATTCGCCTTGGCTGAAAGCCCTTTTCCCGGTTTTTATAGTTTCATGGAGCCGCGGCTTTGCAATCGGCGATACCGGTACAGTCGACGCAAAGATATGCGCCGCACCAGCCTTCTTTCAGATTTCTGGTCGTCCACAGTATAAAATTTTTCGATAACTGCAGCAATATCCTCTTTTAACGACTGATGCTTTCTTTCTTCAAACAGGTAGATCAAAACGCCTTTGGTTATGACGAACAGAAGAATAAAAAAGGTTACCGGAAATACAATGCTGTCGAACAGGTAGCCGGCAATAATTTGAAGCGTCCAGACGGCGATGTTTCTGGTTTTATCTTTATAGTACTGGGTCTGTTCGCGGATATGTTCTTTGGCTCTTTCGAACTTATTATAAAAATCAAAATAGAAAAACCAGCCTTCATTGCTTTTTAGTTCGTCGGGAAATAATCGACGATTGAGCGTATTAACGCTAAACTCATCCTTGATGCTTTCAAAGCTCTGCTGAGATTCTCGAATTAACGGGGCGGTAATTTTTTCCGACAGAAACGCGGCACCGGATATAGAAAACGGAAAGACCAAATAAAATACAACGGTAAACATGACAGTAAAGAAAGTTGCTTCGCGGGTTATTCGCAAAATCCTTGGATAATGCGGGAAAAACCATTTAAATATAAGTGAAATCAAGATGGCAAACAGAGCCAGCGCGAAACACCAGTGATCAATCAGCGCCACCGCCTTGATCACCAAACGGGTTAATAATATTACGGTGCCCCCGGCCAATGCCGTTTTCCAGGCGATATCGACGTAATCGTAAACGGATTGCACCAGATCTCCCAGTTCCAGATTAAATCCGACACCGATCTCGGAACCCTCGATAACGGCCAGGCCGGTTTTGATACCGGACAATATCAAAAAACCGGTAACTGCTTTGTCCAACGAGTTTTTTAAATATTTCTCGTTGGATTCAGCAATTTTTCCCATACCCAGTTCATGGATGGGCGTATCGATATATCCGACCGCCGCAATGCCTATGCCAATCACTAACAGTATGATGATGATAATCCTGGTCGTTCGTCGTGAATTCATTATAATTTCCGTATGGATAGAATTGCAAACCCCGCCGGTTGCGGAAGCACTTTAAGTTAGTTCAATCACTTTTGTTGTGATCCGACCCTAAATCCGGTGTTTGCTTTGCTTGTTCGAATCCTCTTGGGCGCCGGTTAATATCATGCCGTCACCGGGATGCACTTTGCGAAGGCTTCGCGGTGTCGGACTTGATACTTCCGGCCAGTGCCCGGGTTGCGGCTCGGAACCTTGCAACGCAATGGGTGTTGGTTCTTTATCCTTCATTCGCGGCTCGATGCGGACATTGACTTCAGGCACCGGTGTACTGAACTCGACGGCTATATTGTTGGGATCGAATGTGTAAATGGAGTGGATAAACCCGTGATCAACCACCTCTGAAACCCAGATATCAGCACCTTCCAGTTTGTCCTTTAACTCCCACAAATCATCATGGCTGGCAACTTCAAATGAAACATGGTCAAACGCCAAGGGTCCCTTAACCGGTGCACCGTGATCCTTTTCCTGGATCTTTTCAACATCCGGCCATTCAAAAAAAGCGATCATGTCATGCTCAGAGATCTCGAAAAAATAATGTCGGTAACCGGAATGCCCTAACCCGGCCACCAGACGCATGCCCAGCAGATCCCTCCAAAAACGGATCGTTGTATCCATATCGTCAGTCGCCATCGCCAGATGATTGATGCCGGTGTATTTTACCATCTTACTCCTGCTCCACATAAGCCCTAGCATTGCATGAACAATAGGTTTTGATTTTATATCATAAATAAGGAATTTTTTCGATAGACGAGAAAAGACCTGATCGCTTCGAATGAGGAGCGCCCACCCATAAGGCAACCGAAGAGGCTTTACCGGCGTTGCTCTCAGGTTCGATCAAAACGCTCCGCAAGGCCTGTCCAGAATGCCCGAAGTAATTCCGGGCGCTTATATTCGGGCGGAAATGGGGTGCATCAGTTTGGAAACCGTCAGCCCCGGATCATCGTCAGCAGCATCTTAAACTGCTCGACCGCATGCAGCGCGTGGGGAACATCAGCCGGCATGATCAGCATCTGGCCCGCTTCAACCGTATGGGGATCTCCACCGATGGTGATTTTGGCTGTCCCGTCTAGAAGGTAAACGACCGCATCATAGGGCGATGTATGTTCACTGAGCCCCTGTCCTTTGTCGAACGAGAACAGCGTGATGTTTCCGGTATCTTTTTTAAACAGCGTTTTGCTGACGACTGAACCGATGGCATACGTTACATTTTCAGCCAGATTGAACGGCGTACCCTTTTTTATCTCTTCAGCTTGCTTTTCCATATTATCCTCCCATTGAACATTGGTTACCTGTCGATCAGTTGGTTAAGCCGGAAATGGCAATTAAGACTCGATGCATTTTTCACACAATTATTGATCCGCCGAAGGCAGACCTTTCCGCCTACGGCGGATCAATCTTCAATCGAAAATATTCAATGAGCTTGTCAAACCGGCACCCCGGCTTTGAACAGCACGGCGTTGCCTTCGATAATATATTTTTGCGCCGCGGCAGGGATGACGAGGGAAGTCCCTTTTTTCAGCGAGATGCTTTCGTGGTTGCCGGTATCGGTGATGTCGGCAGCCCCTGATGTGCAGAGCATTATTTCCGCACTACGATTGACAGCGCTTTCATAAACGCCGGTTGGGCTAACCGAAATTGAAGAAAGAACAAATTCCTCCGCATCGCCGCAATAAAAATGCTCGTGATTTTCAGAGATGTCCGGTTCAAGGATTTGAACCTGTCTTTCTTCGAAATTAAGGACTTTCAACAGTTCCTGGACATCGATATGCTTTGGTGTCAGACCGCCTCTGAGAACATTATCAGAGTTGGCCATTAGCTCGATGCCCACTCCTTCAAGGTAAGCGTGTAATTCTCCTGAGGGTAAAAACATCACCTGCCCCGGTTGGAGCTGGATTAAATTTAAAAACAAGGGCGACAAAATGCCGATGTCACCCGGATATTCTTGAGCCAGCTGCAGGATCCATCTGAAAACCGGTTCCTCTGCGGCTAACAATTCAGCTTTGGACGCGACTTTATCTGCTGTTTCCTTTTTTAATTCCGGCGACAGGGTCATCAACGAATAAAAAAACGATTTTAAACCGTTCGAATTCGGATCGTTTTGTAATAGCCCCAGCGATTCATCCAATCCACGGGTGACGATTCTTTTTGCGAGCGCCAGGATTTCGGTTATTTTTCGAAAACCGTTCAACGCCCAAAACGGTGTCATTGCACAGATGCATTCGGGTTTGTGGTTTTCGTCTTTGTAGTTTCTGTTTGGTGCATCCAAGGCCAGGCCCATGTCATTTTCTTTCCGATACCCTTCGCGGGCTTGAGAAAGACTAGGATGGGCCTGCAGAGAAAGCGGTCTGGCAGCTGCCAGTACCTTAAACAGGTAAGGAAGCGTATTTTGAAATTTATCTGCGGCGGTTTTGCCAAGTATTTGAATCGGATGCTCGGCGATGATTTTTTCCAATGATACCCATGCATCGTTCACTTTTGCCAAGGATGGCGCTTTGGGATGAGCACCCATCCACAGTTCGGCCTGGGGCACATTCGGATCCGGACGGGTGCCGATCAGTTCGGCTATGGCGGTATGGGACCCCCACGCATATTTTTGCACCGGATTCTTTAAGATGTAAAATCGATCCAATTTTCTCATTTTTTATTTTTTTTTATTCAATTTCTGCCGATAATGGTTTTAGCAACGCGATTTTTATTTACCAAAACCTGTTGTGATTGGCAGTCAAATGCAAAACAAAAACAGGTTATTATTAAATAAGCACCTTGAAAAGATAATGCAACTATCTTCTGAACCATGCACAAATAGTGCAACGCTGACCACACCGGACCATAAACACCTGTCAATGGGTGATAATTGCCAATTCATGTTGATAAGTTTATGATTTGCGGGTTAAAAAATAGTAATAATAACAACTTACGCCAGAGCTTAAAACAGCGGTGATCAAATGAGCATGATTAAAAAGCATCCTGCGATGATCATGGGTTTGGGAATTACCATACTTTTTTTGATCCTGGGCCTCGTTCGATTGGATTTTATCGATGCTATGGATCTGAAAGTTTATGACATGATGATGAATTTGCGCGGTGCTGCCGGCGCAGCAAACCAGGTGGTCTTGGTGGATATTGATGACGATTCCATCGAAAAGCTTGGCCGCTGGCCCTGGCCGCGTTCCCTGCTGGCCAGAGGGGTTAAATACATAAACACCGGCAAGCCAAGAGTTATCGGGTTGAACATCATCCTCAGTGAACCACAAAAAAATGAGGGATTACAAGAGTTAAAGCGTCTCGAAACCCTGTTCAAACAGAAGGTCCTTGATCAGGCCGGCCCCGCCGGCAGCAGTTTTCTGCAGACAATTGCAGACACCCAGAAAAGACTCGATCATGATCGGCAGCTGGCTGAAGCTATAAAAAAATCCGGAAAAGTCATACTGCCGGTGTTTTTAAAGCAAGCCGCGGTGGCCTCTGAAGGTAGCGCGGACCTGGATGAATTGCTGCTCGCACAATCGGTACAGGACTTACGCAGTCCTGCAGGAATTGTTTACCCGCGTTCCAATGAGATCACCCTGCCCCTCCCGTCATTTTTCAACGCTGCCAAAGGCATCGGCCACATTAATCTTTTCTATGATCCGGACGGAACGGCCAGAAGGGATCAACCGATTTATGACTACAGCGGTATTTTTATTCCGTCTTATACACTACGGCTTGCATGTGCTTATTTAAACGTACCGATTGATAAAGTCCGCGCCAATTTAGGGTCTTCCATCTATGTGGGTTCACTGAAAATCCCCCTCACGATGAACAATGAAATCCTGGTTACCTTTAAAGGGTCGTCCGGTTCCTTTAAACGCTATTCATATTTTGATGTGATTAATGATAAGGTCCCGCCCAAAGTTTTTCAAAATAAAGTTGTACTGGTGAGTCCGTCAGCCGCCGGTATTATGAATCCCCTCAGCACACCCACCGACGCTACCATGCCGGTCGGAGAGTATTCGGCTCACACGGTCTGGTCCATTTTAAATAAAAATATGATTCAACAGCCCGCCTGGGATCATATGGCAGAGCTTCTTTTTATTCTTATCGTCGGACTCATCATTACTTTTGTTTTCCCTCGCTTCAAAGCGCTGATCGCCGGTATTGCTTTTGTTGGACTGCTTTCTCTTTTAATCGGTAGCTCGTCCTATTTATTTATTACCAAGGGTCTGTGGGTCCGAACAACCTACCCGTTTCTCCTTCTGGTTCTGGGTTACATCGGCGTCATCAGTTTAAAATACTTTGTTACCGAATCAAAGAAAGAAAAAGTGGAGGGAGAATCCGCCGAAACCAACCGCATGCTGGGCCTTTCTTTTCAAAGCCAGGGCATGCTGGACATGGCCTTTGATAAATTCCGGCGTGTACCGGTTGACGACGAGTTGAAAGATCTTCTCTACAACCTGGCCCTTGACTTCGAGCGCAAACGCCAATTCAATAAAGCGGCGAGTGTTTACGAATACATTGAAACTCATGATAAGAACTTCAAGAATGTCGTTCAGAAGAAGCACCGGTTGATGCAGGCCAGTGATACCATGGTCTTCGGCGATGGTTTGCTGGGTGGTTCGACCGGCGATGAACTGACATCGACCGCTACCGATACCCGCCCGACCCTGGGAAGATACGAGGTGATCAAACCGCTCGGGAAAGGCGCGATGGGCGTTGTCTACCTCGGAAATGACCCGCGCATCAACCGTACCACTGCCATCAAAACTTTTCGATTCGAAGATGATTTCGATCCTGAAGATGTCGCTAAAATGAAAACCAAATTTTTTCGAGAAGCGGAAAGCGCCGGTACCCTCTCCCACCCGAATATTGTAACCATATACGACGCCGGTGATGAACACGACCTGGCTTACATTGCCATGGAATTTCTGGAGGGTCACGACCTGGAAAAATACACGCGAAAGGCCAGCCTGTTGCCCATGATCAAGGTGGTCGACTACACAGCCGATATTGCTGACGGCCTGGATTATGCCCATCAAAAGGGTGTTGTTCACAGAGATATCAAACCCGCCAATATCATGCTGCTCAAATCGGGTGTCGTGAAAATCACCGATTTTGGCATCGCCCGAATTACGGCAACATCTCAAACGCAAACCGGCAATGTAAAGGGAACCCCCTATTATATGTCACCGGAGCAGATTTCCGGATTGAAAGTGGACGGCCGATCGGATATTTTTTCACTGGGGGTAATGATGTTCCAGTTGCTCACCGGAAAGGTTCCGTTTCAGGGAAAAAATCTTGCGGCACTGATGCATCAGATAATGAACGTGCCCCATCCGAATCCGAAATCGATAAACCCGAAACTTATCACACCTCTGGTTAAGATAATCGACAAAGCCCTTGAAAAGGATCCGGATAAGCGCTTTCAAAAAGCTTCACAATTGAGGGATCTACTGCGAGAAATCCGCAGTTTGGTCAATGCCGTCATCGCCAAGAAAAAATTCCGGGAACGGCCCAACCCTGCGTAACGCGTTTTCAATTTGCGGCCCATTGCAGACGCTGCCGTAAGCAGAGAACGAAACCGGCGCTTGCGGAACCCATTTTAGACGATGGCTTGCAACAGCCTGTCATTTTGAGGAAAAATACGGCAAGTGTTGACCAAACCCTATTTTTATTATAAAATAATAGACAATTTTCCGGGTGATACTGACCACTTCATGCATGTATCTCCCCGCTTTTTTACCGCTCTTGCAAGAGCATTCCGGCGTCTAGCCTGACAATAATTCGGCCCATCGATCAAATGATTGACATCGAGTCTACAGGTATCACCGACATCGGTAAAAAAAGAAAAGGCAATGAAGACGCACTGCTTGTGGACGATGAATTGTATCTTTACATTGTTGCCGATGGAATGGGCGGCCACCGAGCTGGAGAGGTTGCCAGCAAACTGGTGGTCGAGTCCATCCGGGACTACATGAAACGATTTAAGGATGGCCAAAAGGTTGAGGAGCTGGAAGATACCGACCTTTCGCTTTCCAAAGAAGCCAATCGCATTCTAGCCGGCATCAATCTGTCCAACCGTGTGGTACATGAGATTGCCAGCAGCAAATATGCCTATCAAGGCATGGGGTCGACCGTATCGGTTCTCTATTTCAACGCGCAGACTTTAGTTGCCGCCAACGTTGGAGACAGCCCGATTTATCTTGTCCATAAAGGCGACATAGAGCTACTCTCTGTTCCGCATACCGTTCTGGCCGAACAGACGGCGATTGATCCCGAAGGAGCCAAACAGCTGAGTAATGAATTTAAGCACAGCTCACCCGGGCGATGGGAACGGAAGCAGCTGTCAAAGCCAGTGTCTGTGAAATACCCTATTTCAAGAACGACATTCTGGTGATCAGTTCCGATGGTTTATCGGACTTGGTTTCTCCAGACGAAATACTGGAAATTGTTACAAAACACCGTCCGGAAACCGCTTGTCAATCCCTGGTGGATCTTGCCAACATCCGCGGCGGAACCGACAATATCACCGTAATCGTGATTGGGATCAACAATACGGGAAACAATAACGGTAGAATGAAGGATTTAATTACACGGATATTGGATAATTTATTCAATATGGCTTCAAAAAAGAAAATAAAAAATGTAAGAGGGTAATGAAATGCCGATTTTATCACTTAAATTCAAAAAAAATACAATTGCAGAATATCAGCTTGAAAAAGGCAAATCCATCACCATTGGTCGACGCGGCAACAATGACATCATCATCGAGAACCTTGCAGTTTCCGGCCATCACGCCAAAATTGACTCGGTAGGCGATGGTTTCGTGTTAACCGACCTGCAAAGTAAAAATGGATGTTTTGTAAACGAGCAGATGGTGACGTCCCACTGGCTCAACAACGAAGATATCATTACCATCGGCAAACACACCCTCGTGTTCAATTTCCAGGAGGGCGAATCCAAGCCGAAGGGGCAGCCCGGCGAGATGGACCAGACCATGGTCATGGACACCAGCACCTTTCGCAGCATGGTAGCCAAAAGCGCGCCCAAAGAGGCAGCCGCGCCTAAGGCTCAGAAAAAACAACCTACCGGTCTTCTGTCCTATCTTTCCGGTGGGGACGGAGAGTTTGCACTGGACAAGAAACTGATCAAAATTGGAAAAGATTCTTCTTCAGATGTCGTTACCAGCGGTTTTGGGATTGGCCAGACCGCTGCAACCATCAGCATGCGGCCCAATGGTTACCACCTGAGTTACGTGAGTGGCATGTCGAAAGTGAAAGTTAATGGTGAAGCTGTCAAGGATTCCACCCTACTCAAAGAATTTGATATTATCGAGCTGGGATCTTTGAAAATGCAGTTTTTTAACAAAGAATAGATGAAAATAGCCTTTGTCCACTATCATCTAAAAACCGGTGGCGTCACGACTGTCTTGCGCCAGCAGATTGAAGCGGTGCACGCCAGCAGTCAAGTATTGGTTTTAACCGGCTCACCCCCTGAACCAGCCTTCCCTGCCCCCATTGCAGTGATAAAAGGTCTCGGCTATGATAATCCCTCCCGGGCTGCACCGCCACCTGAAACGATTGCCGCGTCGATGATCAAAGCGATTCACGCTCACTTCGGCGGAACCTGTCATGTGCTCCACGTCCACAATCCAACCCTGGCGAAAAACACCCATTTTCTCAAAATCTTAAAATTACTGCAGCAAGAGAAACTGAATCTTTTGCTGCAAATCCACGATTTTGCGGAAGACGGACGTCCGCAGTCTTTCTTTAACGAAGCGTATGTTTCCGATTGTCATTACGGCGTTATCAACTCCCGCGATTATGAACTGCTGCAAAAGGCCGGCCTGAAGACGGAAGGTCTGCACAAGATTTACAATACCGTCAAAGGATTCAATTTTACATCCGAGTCCCCTGCGACTGACGATCGAGTGCTCTATCCCATACGGGCCATCCGCAGGAAAAACATCGGAGAAGCGATTCTGCTGTCATTGTTTTTTAGGAATGGAGAAACTCTGGCCATTACACAGCCGCCCAACAGTCCGGTTGATTTTCCCAGTTATAAAGCCTGGAAGGCCTTTGTTGACAAACATAACTTGAGGGTCGAATTTGAGGCGGGCGTTTACGGTGACTTTAGCGAACTCGTGCAAACATCCAAATTTTTGATTACCACCAGCATCACGGAGGGATTCGGTTTTTCCTATCTGGAACCATGGCTGGCAAACAAGCTGCTGTGGGGGCGAAAGCTGCCCGACATTTGTCTCGATTTTGAAAAAAACGGGATTCAACTGCAGCATCTGTACACACAACTGCGCGTTCCATTGAAATGGATCGATGCGCAAAAGTTATATGCGCATTGGACTGCCTGTGTTGAGCACAACTGCAAACTTTTCAATTATCCATTGAAAAAAATCGATCTGCAAAAGTATTTCGCGACCATAACAACCAACGGCTTGATTGACTTTGGCCTTTTGAACGAATACTTTCAGAAAAGCATTATTTCACACGTGCTTTCCGACAGCCCGGCTGCGGATGAACTTATCCGATTGAACCCAGTCCTTGCGGCGCCGGGCACGGTGCCTGACAGCAATCAATTGATATTATCCAATCAAGCGGCGGTGCGCAGTAATTACAGCCGATCGCTTTATCAAAAAACCCTGCTGGAAGCCTATCAGCGGATCGTGCATACGAAAGTTAAACAAAAAATCGACAAACAAAAGCTGCTGGCCCATTTTCTAGACCTGACAAAATTCAGCCTGCTGAAGTGGTGCGAATATGATCGATGAGACACGGTTAAAACATCTTCTGCCCCCGCTATCGCCCATCCCCACGCAATTAAGACCGAAAGGCTTTGTCCACGCCGAGCTTGCATGCATTTTATTTGATATATACGGCACGCTGTTTATCAGCGGATCCGGCGATATCGGTACTGCGAAGCAACATACCCAAAACTATGGAAAACTGGAAACGCTGCTGGCAGATTATGGCCTGGATGAACAGCCGCAGTGTATCCTGGACAAGCTCTTTCAGGCCATTGAAAAGGAACATCAAAAGTTAAAAAAAACAGGGATCGATTATCCTGAAGTCGATATTGTCCGGATCTGGCAGCACGCACTCGACATCGACTCGATTCAAACCGCGTCCGATTTCGCCCTTGAATTTGAAGTCATCACCAATCCGGTTTATCCCATGCCGCATTTGGCCGAACTGCTGTCGGCCTGCCGGGACAGGGGCATTCACATGGGAATTATCTCCAATGCGCAGTTTTATACGCCCTTGCTGTTCAAGTGGTTTCTGAATTCAAACCTGCCCAACCTGGGATTTGACCCCGAACTGGTTTTTTTGTCCTATCAGCATGGCTGTGCCAAACCGTCGTCCGTTCTTTTTCAGCGGGCGGTGGATCAACTGGATCAGATGGGTATCGAAACAAGTTCGGTTCTTTTCCTGGGAAACGACATGCTCAATGACATCCTGCCGGCCAACTTAGCCGGTTTCCGGACCGCGTTTTTTGCAGGAGATGCGCGCTCACTGCGCCTGCGAAAAGATGATCCACGCTGTGAAGACCTCGCAGCCGACCTGGTGATAACGGATCTTATTCAACTCGTCGAATTGCTGGACCAATGAAACCAACCCGGAAAAAGACATCCGGCCAACAAGCCACGGCTGCAAAGGTGCCGGATTGCGCAGTCCCATATCGCCCGGGCATCAGCCCGGAACTGGATGCCTGGTTTACGGCCTTTTACATTGAAAATCATCTCGATCCTTTTACGCACCCCGAACATGCCGCCCCTCCCGAACAGGTCCGGTTTATGGTTTATATGGAAGAAGATGAACGCTACTACCCCTGTTCCCTTCGCACATTTGAAGCCATCATGTGCCGTAAGAAATCACGTTTTCTCACCCAAAAATACCGCGAAGTCCTCAAACGGGTCATGCGCCTCATCGAAGCGCAGATCGAAGATGAAAATGAGCGCAAATTTCTGGAGACGCTGATAAAAATTAAATACGAACACGAAATCAGGGATCAAATCATGATCCCCTCCCGACTCGAAAAGCGCCTGCTCATGATTTTTTTAAACCGTATTCAGATCGAGGATCCTTATTTACATGAAAAGACGCTGCGGAACCATCGCATGTATCGTGCCCTGCACTCAAATGCTTTTAAAAATGCCATGAACCATGTGGAAAAAGCCCATTTCACCCTTGCACCGCGCACACTCACCGGCATGCGGGAGTTGGCTGATTATTTAGAACTGAGTCGACTGATTGCCGTGACCGGCGAACGATCGCTCTGGGAATCGGAATTGGTCGATAATTATACCGAAAAAGATTATTTGAAGCTCTTCGACCGTGCATTTTACGGCAACGGGGTGACACCGCTGATGGAATTTCTCAGCATTGCCGGCAACGGGAAATCCGAAACCAGCGCTCAGGGCAAAATGATCCTCTGGCTAGCCAACGAAGCGGGAGAAGTGATCGTTGATCTGGCAATCATCCGGTATTTAACCAAAATGGGTCACAAAGTTGTCATTGCGTTCAAGGAAGGTTCGCTGTTTACAAAAGTTGATTATGCGGACGTATATTCTGACGATGTGCTGCGCAAAGAACTTGAAGGAGCATTATTGATAACAGAGAAGGATCTGAGTAAAAACGATCTGGTTCGGAAAATAAAAAGCGATTACGATATTTTTGCCATATCAGACGGAACCCGTGAGAATCTAAACCTGTTGCTCGCCTCAACCACGTTTGCCAGAACCTTCAAAGAGGTCGACGGTGTCATATCCAGGGGGGAAGATCAAAAGCGGCGGCTTTTTGATACCCATTTTCAGTTTACCCAGGATATTTTCAATGTATCCACCAATCGTCATGGCAAAGTGAGAATATCGCACAAATCCAGACACCCGGCAGTGATCAAATTCTCGCATGCAGATCTGGAGAAAAAAGCCAGATCAATCATCGAACAGATGGCCGACGCCAAAAAGCGCGGCATGACGGTCGTTTTTTACAGCGGAATTATCGGATCCGTGCCCGGTAAATTAAAAACGGCCAAAAAAATCATGTCGGTATTCATCCATTATCTCAAGGAACATTCTGCCATGACCTTCATCATTAATCCGTCAGAATATTTTAAGCCCGGCATGGATGCCGATGACTTGATGTATATGTGGGAAATTGTTCAGCGCAGCGGTCTCATCGATATCTGGCGCTTTCAAACCTATGAAGATATTGCCCAGGCCTTTAAAATTATGAAAACCAAGGTTCCGCCCGAATGGGTCGGCAAAGATGCCACCTTCAGCACGGGTTGCACCAAGGAGATGAAAACCGCACTGGCAGTTCAAAATGATCACCCGGAATTGCAGATCATCGGCCCGTCGCATGAAAAATTCATGCGGCGGGCGGAATACGGCATTGGCAAAATGTATGACCGTCGATTGAGTGAAGTGTATTGAGTTAATAGGTTAATTGGTTTTATTCATTTGATTTGTTTAATTGGTTTTATTGGTAATTAGTTTTATTGGTTTCATTGGTTGTATTGGTTTCATTGGTTAATAAAAGGATGGTGACAGTTAATTTTCAATTGAATAATTGTTTGATATCTATAAAATTTTCTCTTTCTAACGACCATAATCAGCGCACACCGATCAACAAATAGAACCAATAAAACGAATTAAACCAATAAAACTGTTCAGTTCACCACTTCACCGGAATACGCAGGCGTTGTCCGGTGCGGTCTTCGAACAATACAAAGCCGTTCTTGCAGCCGAACAAAAACAGATCTCTGGTAATGGCGACATCATTGCGGCAGTAGGCCACAATTTTGTCCATGCGGCCCTGCTTCCACCATTGCAGCGCCTGAAGCCCGTTGGCCGATTTGCTGACACCGAGGGTAACCGTGGCCAGGTGATCCAGAGATAGTCGGTAGCCGAGATGCGTGTGTACCGCCTCCAATAAATCCAGCGTCGGCAGACGATTAAAATCAAAATCAGCATATCCTGCCAGAACACGATAATCGAATCGTTTGATATTGAATCCGACGATTAGCTCAAAATTTTTCAGATCCTCGATCAACTGCGAAACTTGTTTTTCCGTGAACGCCAGAAATTGTTCGGTTCCGGAATCAAATAAAATGGCACAACTGATGCCCATTCGATGCGCCCGGTGCCATCCACCGACTTCGGCTGCCGACCGCTGGGTCTCAAGGTCCAGAACGCCGAAGCGGATTTCGGACCGAACTGAAAGGCCCTTCGGCTTGAGCTTGACCGGTTTGGTTGCGGTGGCTTTGATGTCGTCTTTTGCCGCTGTTGATTCTATTTTCCCGGCCGCAGCCTGCAACACGCTTGGCTTGTTGTTTGAGCGGTCAAGCACGGCGGGCGCGCTATCGACCTCACCGGCAAGGGTTGCCGTAGCGGCGGCAGAGCACCATTTTTCAAGCAGGAAAATGGCGCCTTGTTTGTCGATCGGTCGGTTTCCGGAGCCGCATTTTGGCGAATGAACACAGGAGGGACAACCGCTTTCACAAGGGCATTCTTTAATCGCCTTCAGGGTATATGCCAAAAGCTTGCCGAGCTTTGCAAACGCCATCTTACTCAAACCGGCACCGCCGGAAATTGCATCGTATATGAATATGGCAGCACAACCGAGCTGAGGATGATAAAGGGTTGAAAAACCGGCCAGATCATTTCTGTCGCACATCACTACCAGGGGAAACATACCGATGACCGCGTGCTCGATGGCGTGCAAACTGCCTAGAAAATTTATATAATTTGATTGCTTATCGCTCTCAATCGCGTACGGTATGACCAGCCAAAAGCCATCTGTTTCGAAAACCAGGGACGGCAGATCCAGATCGAAAGCCGCAATCTTTTGGCGGGGGCGAATGCGCCACTTCTCGTATCCGGTAACACGGTCGGTAACCTTCAACCGACCAACGGCAATCGGTATTTCCCAGAGGCTATTCTCATCATAGGCGTCGATGATATCGGTTTCTTTCTCGGTTCTGGCCCGGGTATAATAATTCACCCGGGCTGCAGAGACCGTGACGATGCGGGTTGCCAAATCAAGATCTTCAACCAGGTACGTTTCTCCCTGATGCATGTAAATCGCCCCGGGATGGGTTTCGGAATACGCCCGAAATCCATCGATTTCACCCGTGTGTTGACCCGAATGCCTGTCAATAATGTTAAAACGAATCCCTGTGCCACGCAGGTCGATTTCTCGATGGGGCGCCCGCCGCTTGGAATACCAATGCATGCCGTCGGCACTTTTTAGCAGATCACCCTTTTGCTCGAGGTCGGCTGCCGCTTGTCGGGTCGCAACGGCCGACATCAACGACTCGTTTGCCCTCAGCGGCATTTCGGCGGCGGCACACACCAGATGCTTGGACAGTATCTCCGGATTGAAGGGATTGATAACCGCCGCTTCCGGCGCTTTGTTTATCAAATCTTCGGGATTCCGCAAAAAATACTGGTCCAGCGCGTCTTGGCCGGCAATAAGAATCGTGGCCGAATCCTGTCCGCTTCGCCCGACCCTGCCCGCTCTTTGCAAAAGTGAAATCACCGAACCCGGATAACCCACAAGCAGGCACAGATCCAGGTCACCGATATCGATACCAAGCTCCAGCGCACTGGTGGAAATTACCGCCAGAAGCTCACCGGTCGCCAATTTTTCCTCAATCGCCCGGCGCTCTTGCGGAAGAAACCCTGCCCGATATGCCCGGATACGGTCCGCGAATCTTCCGGCCTGACTCCCGGACCAGACGGCCAGCAGTTCGGTCAATTTGCGGGACTGGGTGTAGACAATGGTGCGCAAACCGCGATGCAGGGCGGCCTTCAAAAGCAGTATTGCCGTCTGGGCCGGCCCCTGTTCAGGATCCATCAACAGGATATGGCGGCGCCCCCTGGGCGCACTGTCTTCGGTAACCGGCGTTACATTCAATCCGGATAGTTGCTGAGCAAAATCAGCCGGGTTGGCCACCGTTGCCGAGCAAAAAATGAATACCGGTGACGAACCGTAATGGTGACAGATACGTTGCAGTCGGCGCAGGACGAGCGCCATATGAGCGCCGAGGACACCGCGGTAGGTGTGGATTTCGTCCACGACAACGAATTTGAGGCCGGCAAAAACAGGGATCCATTTTCGATGGTACGGTAAAAAGGCCAGGTGAAGCATTTCGGGGTTGGTCAGCAGGACTTCCGGTGGCGCCTGGCGGATTTTTTTACGAAACCATGCCGTGGTATCCCCGTCGTATATGGCAGCCGCCGGTTGCCGGCCGCTGAGCCGGTTCGCCAGCTCTGCAAATACCCGCAACTGATCCTGGGCCAAGGCTTTCAGGGGAAAAACGTACATGGCTTTTGCCGTCGGATCGGCAATACAGGCTTCCAACACCGCCAGGTTGTAAATCAGAGTTTTCCCGCTGGCAGTCGGCGTGGCCACCACGACGTTTTTACCGATCCGGATCCCGTCGATCGCCTGCGACTGGTGCCGATAGAGCTTTCTTATGTCTGATTCGGAAAGGATTTTCCGGATTAAGGCCGGCCACGGCCGAGTCGGTTCCGACCACTGCGGTCGGTTTTCAGGTTGAACGACATGAAACGCCACTTGTGATGCCAACCTGGGGGATTGCTTGAGGGCATGGATATAGCGGTTAATATCTCTATCTAGATCCATTATATTTATCGGAAGACTTGATCAAAAGATCAGGCAATGAAGGTCCGGCGAGAACATGTTCCTTAAACGTGGATCCTAATTCAATGACCCTGAAACCTGGAACCTATGCTCTCGGTTGCAAACATCCTGTATCTTGGATCCTGCATCCTGAATTCTGCATCCTGGATCCTGTATGCCGGGCTGGTAACAGGCGTGGTGGTGTTTTATTTCTTTCGATCGGTCCGCGCCGAACTACTCTTTGACGCGCTCCACATATTCACCCGTTCGGGTGTCGATACGGACCAGTTCACCTTCCACAACAAACGGCGGCACCTGGATAACATGACCGGTCTCGAGAGTGGCCGGTTTGCTGTCGCCGGAAGCCGTGTCCCCTTTTACCCAAGGATCAGCCGTTACGATTCGCAGGTCAATGAATATCGGCAGTGTAATACCGATCGGTTTGTTTTCAAAAATCAGGACGTTGCATACCGTATTTTCTTTCAGGAGTTTTATCGCATCACCGATCTGTTCTTCATTTAAAAATTCCTGATCGTAGGTCGTCGTATTCATGAAGCAGTAGCTGTCACCGTCATTATACAGGTATTCCATCTCGGTTTCTTCAAGATTGGCTTCATTAAATTTCTCTCCGGAGCGATACGTTTTGTCAAACTGAACACCGGTGATCATGTTCTTGAGCTTGCATTTGTAAAGCGCCTGGCCTTTTCCGGGTTTCACAAATTCGAATTGAACGATGACATACGGTTCACCGTCAATTTCCAACTTCAGGCCTTTGCGTAGATCGCCGCTTTCTAACATGGCTCAATTCTCCTCCTTCATTCATTTTCCAGAAGCTGTACCGACTAATCGGGCTTATTTTAACCACAAAGATCACGAAGAACACAAAGGAAAAGAAGAAATAATAACAAAATCTTTGTGCCCTTTGTGTCTTTGTGGTGAATAAAATTTTCCAGAAAAATGTTATGTTTTTGCCAAGGTACGTATTATATGCTCGTCACAGGTTTTAACCAGTGGACATATATAACGTTAATTTTTACTCTGAATTCAGCGCCTTTTTAGCATTGCGCGCACCCTCGATCAGGAATTTTACCTTCCGCGGGTCCTTTTTAAAACGAATTCGATCATTTTTTCGGCATCAGATGGTGTCTGGATCTCATATATTTGGATGATCATGGTCGTGTACTTTTATAGAATATCTTAGCATCCGGGCAAACCGCATATTTCAGTTGACATTTCCAGTCGCCTCTAACATATTCAGCCTGTTTTCGCAAACGTCTCATGATGCAATTATAACTTCAGGTGCCGATATTTGCAGGAATTAACAGGGTAGCCCATGATTCTCATCATCGATTTTGGATCACAATACAATCAACTCATCGCCCGCCGTGTTCGGGAGTGCCGTGTCTACTGCCAGATCGAACCCCCGACCATAGACATTGATATCGTCAAATCCTACTGTCCTGAAGGAATTATTCTTTCCGGCGGTCCTTCGAGTATTTACGAAAAAAACAGCCCGAAAATAGACAAGGCTATTTTTGACTTGAATGTTCCCATACTGGGCATTTGTTACGGTATGCAGTACATGGTCGATGCCCTTGGCGGCTCCGTCAAGCATGCCAGCAGACGGGAATACGGTTTCGCCGAGCTCAATCTGAACAAGCCTAGCAGAATTCTTAGTAGTGTACACAAAAAAACACAGTGCTGGATGAGCCATGGAGATTCGATCATAAAACTGCCCCCCGGTTTCATAATAACCGCTTTTACCAACAACACGCCGATTGCGGCGACACATCATTCGAGAAAAAAAATTTTCGGCCTCCAGTTCCACCCGGAAGTTGAACACACGCCCCAGGGCCGAAAAATCCTTCGTAATTTCCTGTTCGAAATCTGCCGGTGCCGGCGCTCATGGACCATGAAATCGTTCGCCCGCGATGCCATTGGGCAGATCCGCCATCAGGTCGGAAACAAAAAGGTAATTCTGGGCTTGAGCGGCGGTGTCGATTCTTCGGTTACCGCGGTGCTGATACACAATGCCATTGAAAAAAATCTGACCTGTATATTTGTGGATAATGGGTTGTTGAGGAAACATGAAGCTGAAAAACTCAAAATTACCCTGAAACAACATTTGAAAATCAACATCCGGTTTGTCAGTGCCAAGTCAAAATTTCTCACGGCACTGAAAGGGGTTACGGATCCTGAAAAGAAACGCAAAATCATCGGTAAAATATTCATGGATGTATTTGAGGCCGAGGCCGGAAAAATCAAAGGTGCCGAATTTCTGGCCCAGGGAACCCTGTATCCGGACGTTATTGAATCGATTTCCGCCTTCGGCGGCCCTACCGCGGTGATCAAATCCCACCACAACGTGGGAGGACTGCCGGCCAAGATGAAGCTCAAATTGGTGGAACCTTTAAAATATCTGTTCAAGGATGAGGTCCGCCAACTCGGCAAGACACTCGGCATTACGGATGATTTGGTTTGGCGCCAACCGTTTCCCGGCCCGGGGCTGGCGATCCGGGTAATCGGAGAAATTACCCGACAGCGTCTGGCCGTACTCCGGGACGTAGATGACCTTTTACTTGAAGAAATAAAAAAGGCCGGTTATTATAAAAAGCTCTGGCAATCGTTTGCCGTGCTTTTGCCCATAAAAAGTGTCGGTGTGATGGGTGATGCACGTACTTATGAAAATATTGTTGCTGTCCGGGCGGTTACCAGCAAAGACGCCATGACCGCGGACTGGGCCAGACTTCCCCATGATTTTCTGTCCAATGTATCCAATCGTATCATCAATGAGGTTAAAGGCGTAAACCGGGTGGTCTATGACATTAGTTCCAAGCCGCCCAGTACAATAGAATGGGAATAAACTGCAATGATTGAAGAAAGCCATCAAGAGTTTAAATTTAGTATCGATGAAGAGGGCCCGGATACACTTCTCAGGGAGGACCTGCAAGATTCACGCATTGATAAACTCAGCCGCAGAATAACAATTCTTGCGGTCCTGATTCCTTGTATTATCGGAGTTGTTCTTTTTTTTCTCTACCTCGATTTGAAAAAACGGGTGATTTTAAACCAGGATACCGGAACCCAGTCGGTTCAAAACTTGTCCAGAGATTTTGATACCCGATTGTATGAATTGTCCACCAAGTATTCAGAAATGGAAAATAACTTGGCTACCCGGGCCGCAGCCATTGAAAAACGAATCGATTCCCTTAAATTACGGCTGTATAAATCCGAAAATCGTGTAAAAAAAGTTAACGCAGCCAAAGTAGACAAAAAGGATCAGGAAAATGTAATCAAGCGTGTTGAACAGGTATCATCTCAGATTTCAGGGCTGGATAAAACCTTTGCCAAAATGTTTTCCGAACTTACCGCTTTAGTCGATAAAACTCAGAAGGACTTGATCAAAATCGAGGCGGACATTTCAACCCTGATAGTGAACAAGATCGACAGTAAGACGTTTAAACAGGAATTAAGCCGTGAGCAAGCAAATCAAGAAGAAAAATTGACCTTGCTCACCGTTGATCTGGATAATAAACTAAAAGCCGCTGAAAGAGACATTAAAAACCTCCAAAAAGACATCAAAAAATTGCGTAAATCAGCCAGTGCCCAACCACCACCGAAAAAACCGTCCGGTGCTGCAACACCAAGTTCGCAAACCAACAGCACGCCATCCAATCAAACGGTTCAACAAAAATCCGGGATTACCGTGGAGGATCTCAACTAGAATGGACATCAAAAACCTGCACCGACTTCTTTCTTCAGTTGCCGCCGGTCAGACCGCTGTTGAAGATGCTGTCGCCAAACTGAAGCATATATCTTACGAAGACATCGAGTACGCTCACATCGACCATCACCGTTCCCTGCGCAAAGGATTTCCCGAGGTCATTTACGGTCAGGGGAAAACAGCTGAACAGATCTGCGGAATCATGGAAAAAATAATGCTTCAGGAAAACATCGTAATGGTAACCCGCATAGACGCGCAAAAGGCTGAGACGGTGTGCGATCGATTTCCTGAAGCAAAATATCACCATGATGCCCGAATGATTGTCGTAAAAAAAGAAGATCGCCCGATCCAGGGCAAAGGAACCATCGGCATTATCGCCGCCGGTACATCTGATATTCCGGTGGCCAGGGAAGCCTATCTTACGGCATCATTAATGGGAAACGAAGTAGCGTCGGTGTTTGATGTCGGTGTGGCAGGGATTCATCGCCTTTTTCAACATCAAGACCTGATCAATAGCGCCTCGGTTCTTATTGTGGTGGCCGGCATGGAAGGTGCGCTGCCCAGTGTGGTGGCCGGGATGGTGCGCCGGCCGGTGATCGCTGTGCCGACCAGTGTCGGTTACGGGGTCAGTTTCGGCGGACTGACCGCCCTGTTTGCCATGCTCAACAGTTGCAGTTCAAACGTGGCCGTGGTCAATATCGATAACGGATTTGGTGCGGGATATATAGCTTCGATTATCAATCGCAAATAATTGCCACCAAGTTATAACCCAAATCAGGCCTTCTCGATTTAGGTGGAAACAACATAAGCCCTGATGTGGCGGGGGTTTTTGTTTTTCATTATCTCGTTCTTTTCGGCTGTAGCGTCACTTAAAACATTCCGCCGCTTTGGCCAGGCTTACCGAAGCAAATCCCATGGTAACCGAAGCGGTTATCGCCAAATCGATCCTTCTTTTCTCATCGGCGGCTTCTTCTTTCAGCTTCCAGGCCTTTTTTACGATTTCATAAGAGGAGTAGCACTTGGTTGCAGCACTATAGAAACAAGAGTTCTTTTTCTCGACACTTTTAAGGCTCTCAAATTTCTGGCCGGCACCGACAAGCAATTTGTCAAGCTCCGTATAAGATGCTTTGGCGTCCACGGCCTGCTGAATTTTTTTCAGGGCATTCATCACCGCTTCTTCTTCCGGTATCGGTCTTGGGGGACCGAAGCAGGAAAAACAAACCACGGAAACGAACATCAGAAAAGTGAAAACGGAGACGGAAACGATTTTCTTCAAAACGCCTGAACCTATCATGTAAATGGAAATCATCCGTATAAGTTAAGTATTTAATAATACCTTAAAAACCTTTGATTATCAAGGCAAAACATTACCATATCATTTACTTGCTTGCACCTCCCACCTGGCATTATCGTCGGTCGTACATCATTGCGTCCTAGTAATCGGTTTCTCTTATTCGATACAACATAAACGACCGGATTACGGTGCCGATTCTTTTCAACCATTTACCCATGCGAGTTCCCAATGCGATCGGCAGGTTTGATGCCGTAATAATGTTAATAGTTCCACGTGAAAACACACTTTATTGTGTCCCGGTCTAATTTCAGGAAACTTGATCTCCTTAAATTGCAATTAGGTATTAGAACCGTCAATAAATCATAATAATTCAAATAGTTGAGGTATTTTTTGTGAGATAATAAAAGTTATTGCAAGCGGAAA
>Ga0126332_10000040_pt1 | contig 52789 bp, 41 predicted proteins | sample InaspJWI42metaG_FD_94482 | JGI IMG/M metagenome (GOLD analysis project Ga0126332, IMG submission 94482) | Marine gutless worms symbiont microbial communities from Oahu, Hawaii - Inanidrilus sp. 2 OAHU.JWI-42 metaG | ecosystem: Host-associated > Annelida > Digestive system > Unclassified...
GCCGAAGAAAAATATCCCGGAACAGATTTGCGACTGGTCTACGAACTCGGGGGATATACATCCCCCAATTAAGCCAAAGGTGTCAGTTATTCTTCCCAGAGGTAAGGTGTCCTGAATTTGATGGGGCAGCAGGTTCAAATCCTTTCCAGGGTCATTGAAATTTTGCACGATTGGGCAGGCGTTCGAACAGGTGACACAGCCATAGCATGACCAAAATGATTTGCCCTGATACGAAAAGCTCAACAGTTTATTTAAGTATTTATCCGCGCAATTAAGATTCAGCCCGACCTCTTTCGAATCATCGGCACTGCGCTTTGCGGCCGGTTGATGGTTGTCGGTGAAAACTTCTCTGGCGATATGCACAGGCCTTTCATATTGATGCTGCGTCAGTGCCTCTTGGTTTAAACCGCGGTAAAGGGAAAAAGGAGAGAGAATCAGCAACTCGGGATATCCTCTTTCAAGCAAAGCCTCCCGAACGGTAAACCACATATCCTGCAAGTTGATGCCTACCGGGCACGCAGCCGTACATCGGGTGCAATTGGTGCACAAGAAAAGACCTTCCTGAATGTTTTTTAGATCCCGCTCACTCAATTTCTTTCCGCTTGCCAGCGCTTTCACCGCAGCTATTTTTTCAGATGGAAGTATATAGGCATTGGAACTCTGCTCATAGACGACCCCAACTGAACAATGCAACGTACATATTCCGCAATGCGTGCAGGCATCCAACTCCATAATCTGCCGCGTAGCGATATTGGCCGGATCCGATGTCTGCCTGTCCATTACTGCATTGGCCAGCAACGTCAGCGGACCGACAACCAGGTGAAACATTTTACTGAAAGGCAGATAGGCAAGACCCACAAAACAGGCCAGAAAATGAAGGTACCATAGATAGGTGGATAGATCAGATCTATCCAGCTCCAAAGCAAACGGCGTAATGGCTTTTGCAGCGACGTAGCCCATAAAGGCCCACCGCGGATTGGAATGACAGTCCGCACAGTTTGAGGCATGTATTTCCTCGCCCAGGGCGATTAGACCATCGTCAAGAGGCGTTTGATGGTCCGGCAAAACGACGCCGAATTCCTTTACCCAGTAAATCTCCAGGGCTGTCAGTTCTTCTTCATCCAGGTCGGCATAGTCTTCCACCATGCTTTGAAACCAGCCGGCGGAAGAGATATTGATTCCTTCCAGAAATATTCCGGAAAACAAAATAACGGTGAATATCGCCAAAAGGACGCGATCGGTGGCATCGGTAAAAAGCCGCGGCGATTTTATTATAAAGCGACGAGCCACCACCCCGAAGACACCGATGATTACCAGGGCACCAAAAATATTTCGTAAAAATAGGAAAGGATTGAGAGTTGAGTAGTAATCGGTAAATAAACCGGCGGTGATATGACTGTCCAGCGCATGCATCAAAAGCAGCATCATAAAACCATAGAAAAGACATATATGTGATAACCAACGTGTGAAGCTTTCTTTGAGAACCTTGCGTTGAAACAGGATGTCTAAAATAAAGACTTTGATTAAGGTGAGGATCTTGGCACTGAACAAAGTGCCGACAATGCCTTTTACAGCCCCGGTGATTCTGCGGACAGTCGGGATTTTGTCCGCCCTTTTATCAAGGCTGTACCTGAACCAGGTTGATATTTTATAAAATAGACCGAATGCAAATATGGCGAGGGCGATGTATAAAATGAAATTATAAAACATCCTAGACACCTTTGGGGAGAAAAGATTAACCCGCACCTTTTCCGTTTACCACAATGTGGCAATTAAAATCAACCCAATTTTTCGTTGTAGTTTGTATTTTTACTTATCGATAGGCTATAACAAGATGCGATTCGAAAAACCAATATTTAAGGAAATAGCCTTTTTTAGGGGGATAAGAAGTGATGGCGGGAGGGTTTTCATCCTTGGCAAAATTATGAATTCAGCCTGCAAGACTTAAAGGAAGGTATAGCTATAAGTGGATAACAGCATCCCGTAATATCGTGACCATTTGATAAGGGCCTCTTTTTTTTTAAACATGGGAATTCACGCGATAGTTAGCAAAAGCCGCTATTCAGAGCAAGTGCCCCATGTAAAAGCTTTGCGGATATGCAAATATTTGTCGGCAAATATATGTCACAATGTGGCAATCAATATTATTTCAAACTGAGTCAGCAATTAAAGATCGACTTTCAAGAATCCTGTGTTCAACCTGCTCACGTGAATCTGAGCCTGTCACGGATATGACCGGCCGCTCCTATGAGCATCTTTCCATAAGAACAGTGCTACTTCCTCTCCTCTGTTTCGGACTGTAAACTTTGCAAGGTGATTTCCGCGATAATATCCTCACCGATCCTGGCGATACCTGAAATTTCCCTGAAATTATCAAACAATACACGGGTTGTAGAACGGGTGATTATCCGGGTGTGCGGGGGAATTTCGTCGATGAAAAAATCCGCTTTTTTAACTCCGACCAGAAATCCTTTTCTGACGACGGCTGCTGCGCTTTTTTTGATTTGCGTGTATCCCCTATGAGCCAGGGCGGTTTGGGCCACGAGTTCAATCAGGACAATCGGATTTACCGAACCGTTTGCAATCAAGGGCCATTGATCAGTAACTGTCGAGGCCGTCGCCGCGGAGTCTTCGTCCATCTCAAGAATTTCATCGATAAGTCGCAGGGGGCGACGGTGTGGAATGAGCTCATCGATTTCCACGTTGATCGTAGTCATAACCCAATACATCCTCTTTTTATATCTTCCTGTCAATCACAATCGCCCGGGCGTCATGGATTCGTGCGTGTATATAGTCATGGGCGCTACACCCAACCCGGATAAGCCGGAATTGAAGATTGAAGAATTATGGTATCGCTTCGCTCTGTCTTTTCTATCTAAATGCGATAGCATTCCTAAAATATTCAATCTGGCTAAGGAGCTCGGCATCCAAGGCTGCCATACGCTCAAGGATATGATCTTGACACCTATTCAGTCAGTTTGATATTTTATGTGGCAATATATTTCCAGTTAACCAGTTTGGGGCTTCGCCCCAATTGAAATGATGGAATAATGGAATAATGGATTCTGGCCTCTGGCTTGGAGAGGATAATGGAATGATGGGTTTAAGGAATTAAAGAATCAAAGCGCATATAATCGCATTGATTTTCTCATTACAATTAAGTATTTCCGAGATGAAAGCAGAATATGGATGTCTGACGAGCATCATCAAAAGATGTATCTTCAACATTATTTGAATAAAATGGCGTCTTCCGTTTTTCATACCCAGTATTCCAACATTCCACTATTCCATCATTCCATGTGGCTTACAGAAGATAACGGCCACCAAAAGAACTATAATTCCTATAAGTTGTAGAAGTTTCGATACTTAAATTATACCCGAATCCGAAGCATCATTGCTACCGCCGCGCCAATGAAGGGCTTGGGAGCAAACGAAAAAAATTAGATACATTAAAGGTTTATGGAAGAAGAAAGGGTCGTCATCACGGGTTTGGGAACCGTAAACGCCATCGCCAAGGGCGTGCCCGAATTTTATAGCGCTTTAAGGATAGGCGAATGCGGTATCGGCCCGGTGACGGTTTTTGACACCACCGACTTCAGGACCAAGACCGGCGGAGAGGTTATAAATTTCACCCCGCAGGATATGATTCCGCATGAGTTTTCCCTAAAGCGGATGTCCCGCTCGGACCTTATGGCCATGGCGGCGGCTTTGGAAGCTTTAAAAGATGCAGGGCTTTTGCCTGTGCCGGATGACTTGCGGGAGGACACGGGCGTTGTGATTGGAGGCGGGGCCGGGGGAATGCTGGAGGGCGAGGAAGCTTACAGGCATCACCTTAAGGGTGCGGGAAAAGGCGTCCGGTTTTCCCGATTCGCATCGTTTTGCTGCGCCGCTTCAGCCGACCACGTTGCATCAAAACTGGGGCTTATGGGCCCCAAAACCACATTCATGACCGCCTGCTCCTCCGGAGCCACGGCCATCGGATACGCCAGAGACCTGATCCGCGGTGGGATGGCCAATATAATTATCTCCGGCGGTACCGAGCCTCTTTCCAGGATCACATACGCGGCCTTCAACGCTTTGAAAGCAGTCGATTTGGAATATTGCAGACCTTTCGACAAAAACCGTCAGGGTCTTTCCTTGGGAGAAGGTGCCGGCATCATGATCCTCGAGTCATTGAATCACGCCCGCCGCAGGGGTGCTCGTATTTATGGAGAAGTCCTTGGCTACGGGGTAAGCTGCGATGCCCACCATATGACAGCCCCGGATCCAGAGGCCTCCGGGGCCGTGCGCTGCATGCATGCAGCCCTGCTGGATGCCGGCGTTCACCCCAAGTTGGTAGACTATGTCAACGCCCATGGCACTGCCACCCCTGCCAACGATCTGATGGAAACCAAAGGGATCAAGGAAGTCTTCGGCAAAAGGGCGTATGAAATACCTGTGAGTTCCACCAAGTCGATGACCGGCCACACGCTGGGGGCTGCCGGAGCGCTGGAAGCGATAGCGACTGTTTTAGGGATTAGCGAGCAATTTGCACCACCTACGATCCACAGGCGCACGCCCGATCCCGAGTGTGATCTCGACTATGTTACCGAGGGATTTCGGAAAGTGGAGATCAACATCGCTCTGTCCAATTCCTTTGCTTTTGGCGGCAACAACACCGCCATCATCTTGGGAAGATTTACCGAAAAGGGTATCGTTAATGAGTAGGAAAGTGGTCGTAACCGGTATCGGCATGGTCACGCCCCTGGGAGCAGGCAAGGATACATTCTACCGCAGACTCATCAGGGGAGACGCCGGCATATCTCCCATCACATCCTTTGATACATCCCGGTTTTCTTCCAAACTGGGGGCGGAGGTGTCTGACTTCAACCCCAAAGAATTCGTCTCTTTGAAAAACTTAAGGAAGATGGACCGCCTTTCCCGCATGGCGGCAGCTTCCGCGCGAATGGCTATCGAAGATGCCGGGGTGACCGTAGACACCGCCAATAGAGACCGGGTGGGGATTGTCCTGGGGGTGACCTATGGCAGCACCGACATAGCGGCCCAGTTCGCCAAAGTCCTTTTTACCGATGGCCCGATGATGGTCAACCCCATTCTGGTGCCGAACACGGTGATGAACGCCCCGGCAGGACATACGTCCATCGAACTCGGGTTTCGGGGCATCAACTCCACGGTGAACCACCATGAGGCCTCGGCCGAGACCGCTATTGCCTACGCGGCCGCTGAAATAAAACGGGGCAGTGCCGATGTCGTGCTTGCCGGAGGCGCCGACATCATTTCAGAATTCTTCTTTGAAATTCTGGCCAACTTCAGGGCGCTGTCTCCGGTAAACGGGGGACCGGAGGAAGCGCGCCCCTTTGACAGCCTGCGCAACGGTCCGGTCGTGGGCGAGGGTGCGGGTATTTTATGCCTCGAGGCCATGGAACACGCCAGGGCCCGGGGAGCCGACGCCTATTGTGAAATCGCGGGATGGGGGCTGAGCGCCGCTCCGTCCCCACTCAACGACTGGCCGTCAGATCCCAGGGGACCGTTTCTGGCTATTTCCAGAGCCCTTGCATCGGCGCAGACTAACCCCGGTGAAATCGATTATATCTCTGCGTCTGCCAACGGCGGAAGAAAACTGGACCGCCTGGAGGCAGAGGCTCTGTCTGCAGTGTTCGGTGGAGAAAAACAAGGCCCACTTATCTCTTCCATAAAAGGGGCCGTGGGTGAAAGCTTTTCTTCAGGCGGGATAAGGGCCGCAGCCATGGCCATGTCGATACAAGAGAAAGTCATTCCGCCGACATTGGGTCTTAAGAACCCCGTAAAATCCCTTCAGTTCGTCTTAGATAAAAAGAAAGAAGCCCGGATCAATTGCGGGCTGGTCAACGGCTTTTCCTCCGGCGGCACATTTGCCGCCATTGCCATGCGAAAAATAGCCCCCAATGTTGTATAAACAACATGGCAAAGAATAAAGTAATGGTCCAACGTTATACCCAAAATCATAGCGAAATAACTATTTTCTGGATGTCCCTGTTGGTGGATACAAAGGATGGGATCGATTTTGCCATGTTGTTTACCCTACGGGAAGGCCGGAGGATTTCAGATCCTGTGTTGTTCCGCCGAAGGCGGACGGTAGCCGACTACAGCTTCACCCTTGACGCCTTGGTTCTGAAACCCTCCGGCTTTTACAACGTTAGGGTAAATTAAACATTTTAAGTTGAAATAAGGAAAAATTCTATGAACCTGGGAGAGTGGACTTTCAAGCGCGCCCTGACTTATCCGCAAAACTGCTTTTTAAAAGAGGAAGATAAGCAGTACGACAACCGCCAGTTCAATCAACAGGTGAATAAAATGGCCCACGCCCTTATCGATCTGGATATAAAAAAGGGCGAGCGGGTGGCGACCCTGATGGTCAACTCCAGCGAGTTTCTGGAGATCTTCTTTGCATGCGCCAAAATCGGGGCGATTATCGTACCGGTTAACTTTAACCTGGCGATGCCGGAGCTTGAATATATTATCAATGACAGTGCCCCCAGCGTGCTTATCTATTCTTCCAACTTTGTTGAAAAGGTGGAACAGTTAAAAGCCGCCTGCAGCAAGGTTAAACACACCCTCAAGCACGGGGGCAGCGAACTGGCGGATGATCCTTCAATCGCCGATTTTGCCTCTTCGTTTCCGGTGAAAGAGCCGACTGCCGACAAGGAGGTAACCATCCAAGATCCCCTTTTGATTATGTATACTTCCGGGACTACCGGTGATCCCAAAGGGGCTGTGCTCTCTCACGAAAACTTTCTTTTTGGGGCGATCCATTCGCTGATCAACTATGGTCTCAATGAAAGCTGCAAGTCCCTGGTGATTGCCCCGCTCTTTCACATCGGGGCTCTGGCGGCCTCGGCCACACCCGTGATCTATGCCGGGGGATCGTTGGTCATCAAAAGTTTCGACAACCCCGCCGAGATCGTCGAACTCATCACCACCGAGAAGATAAACTATATGTTCGCGGTGCCGGTGATGTTTGAGATGATGACCAAAGCGCCCAAGTGGGAAGAAGCTGATTTTTCCCACGTCTATTTCTTCATCGCCGGCGGCGCCCCCATGCCCGTTGCCCTGCTCCGCAAGTATCAGCAGGAAAAGGGCATAAGGTCCGCCCAGGGCTACGCAATGACCGAGACCCTCCGATTAATTTCTCTGGATCTGGCGGACGCCGCCCGCAAGGCGGGTTCCGTGGGCAAAGAGGTATTTCATACGCTCTTGCGAATTGTGGACAACAACAGCCGGGATGCGCCGCCAGGTGAAATCGGGGAGATCATTGTCAAAGGACCAACCATCTTTTTGAAGTATTGGAACAAGCCCCAAAAAACAAAAGCTGCCTTTCGAGATGGCTGGTTTTACACCGGAGATCTGGGAAGACGGGATGAAGAGGGTTTCCTTTATATTGTCGGCCGAAAAACAGATTCGATTATAAACTCCGGTGAGAATATCTATGCCGCCGAGGTAGAGCGGGCTATCGAGTCGATCCCGCAGGTGGCAGAAGCAGCAGCGGTAGGCATGCCTGATCCCAAAAGGGGCGAAGTCGTTGCGGCATTTGTTTCACTCAAGGCAAAGGATAGTATCAGTGAAGACGACCTGATCGAAGCCCTGCAGGGAAAGATCGCCTACTTCAAGATCCCCAAAAAGGTTTTCTTCATAAAAGAAGTGCCCCGGAACAGTGCCGGTAAAATACTAAAACGGAAGCTCAAGGCCGGTCTTCACCCTTGACGCCTTGGCTCTGAAGCCCTCCGGCTTTTGTAACGTTAGGGTGACCAACTGTGCATATACGGATTAATGAGGATTGTGATGTCAGAAGAAAAGCTCAAAGAAGCTGTCAGGAATTTTGCTGTCAACCGGGGTGTGGATCTCATCGGATTTGTTTCAACCCGGCATTTGGAAGAGGTAACACCGACAAGGTATAAACCGTCCCGCCTTTGGCCCGAGGCTAAAACTGCCGTATCCATCGGTAAACGCCTTCTTCTAGGAGCTGTCGCGGTCGGCACGGGTGACATGGTTCAAAATACCCGCTGGGTTGCCTGGCGCACGAATGAACTGCTCAATCGACGCGCCATGGAGATCGGTCATTTTCTGGAGCAAAAGGGAGCCAAGGCCTTACCGCTCGCCAGTGGGACGATGGTTGACCCGGATTGGACCAACCTGGGTATTTTCGGCGATCTCTCCCATCGTCATGTCGCGGCCGAGGCCGGTCTGGGAACCATCGGTGTTCCAACTTATATCGTGACACCCCAGTTCGGGCCGCGGGTCTATTTTAACACCATTTTGACTGATACCGAGCTTGAACCTGATCTTCGGCCCGACTTCGACCCCTGCGGTCAGGACTGTGATGAATGTATCCGCGCCTGTCCCAATGAAGCAATTGTCAGGGGAAGACGGACGATCAAAAAGGGTTTGTGCATCCCTCTGGCCATGCCGCATGGAGTTGTGCCTCTGCAAAATTACATTCAAAGCATTCTCGAAGCCGGCGATCCTGAAGAGCAAAAAAAACGGATTGAGGATTTTGATTTTCCCCGTCTTCATCGGGCGCTGGTACAGGGTGTGGGGACCATAGCCGGATGTTTTCACTGTCTGGCAGCCTGTCCTGTGGGCCGGAAGTGTAGTGTCTGAAGATGAAATCTGTTATGATCAGAGCACACTTGCGCTGGTAACTCGCTGATCCGGATAAACTGGAATTGAAGATTGAAGATTGCAAATTGAAGATTTGTGGATGTCGCTTCGCTCAGTCGTTTCTAAAATGGATCGTTCGACCCAGTCATTAGACCCTGAGGTCCTCGAAGGGAGGCTCTCGACGGGAAGAATTCCTTTCCGCCGGCGGATCTACATTCAACCGAAAATATTCAATCGTTACGAGATAGGGAAAATAGCCCAATAAAATTTTTTTACTTAAATACAAAAACATTACAATTAAGCATCAAAAAGGCGATGGCGGCTCAAAGGCATGAAAACATCCCAGACAGACAACCATGACCGTGAAATCATCATCGATGATCGCGATGTAAGTCTCGAAGAGCTGATGGCCGTAGCCTTCGAGGGTCGTTGCGTTCGGCTCTCTTCAGACAAGGCCTGGACCGACAAGCTGCAGCAATGCCGGCTGGCCCTCGAGAACTCGTTGTCGGCAGGACAGCGCGTGTATGGGGTCACCACAGGCGTGGGTGGTAACTCATGCAGGACTATCGATTCGGAGCACTGCCAGGAATTTGCCTACCAGATCATCAGGCAGCACGGAATAGGTCTGGGAGAGGCGTTTTCAGCGCAGGAGGGGCGCGCCATCGTCTTTGCCCGGCTGGTGAGCCTGGCCAAGGGCTATTCCGCGGTGCGCCTGTCTCTTCTCGAGGCCCTTTGCGGGCTGCTTAATTGCGGCGTAATCCCGGTGATTCCATCGCTTGGCTCAGTGGGTGCTTCAGGCGATCTGACACCGCTGTCATATCTGGCTGCAGTGCTGATAGGCGAGCGCGAGGTGTACTATGGCGGTGAGGTGCTCGCGGCCGACGAGGCTCTGCAGCGCGCCGGGCTGAATACGCACCACTTCGTGCCCAAGGAGTCTTTGGCGATCATGAACGGAACGGCGGTGATGACCGCCATCGGTGCCATCACGGTGGAGCGCTTCAGGCGTACGCTCTCGGCCTGTGAGCGGGCCTGTGCTCTGGCGGCCGAGGTCCTGTTCGGTCGTTCGCAGGCTTTTCATCCGACAGCCCATCGGCTCAAGCACCACCCCGGCCAGATTGCGGCTGCCGCTGCCATCAGATCCGCTCTCGAGGGCAGTCGCCTGATCGACAGCGGCAAGGAGGACAGCCGCATCATTCAGGATCCTTACTCGATTCGCTGTGCACCGCATGTGCTGGGCGCGGCGCGCGACGCCCAAGTATGGGCCGGTCAGCTGCTGCAGCGTGAACTCAACAGTGTCAACGACAACCCGATCGTAGATCCGCAGCAGTGTGAGACGAACTTTGCGGGCAACTTCTATGGCGGCCACGTGGCTTTGGCTATGGATCTGCTCAAGACCGCCGCCGCATCGGTGGCAGACCTCCTCGATCGGCAATATGCACTGCTGGTCGACTCCCGCTTCAACGTCGGCCTGCCCGAGACGCTCGTTGCCTACCAGGGGTGCGGTCTCAAAGCCCTGCAACTCACGAGCAGTGCGCTGGCCGCACGGGCGGCGCAACGCTCGGCTCCGGACACGGTTCTCTCCCGATCCACCGAAGCCCACAACCAGGACAAAGTGAGCATGGGTCTTAACGCCGCCCTCAATGCGGCCGAAGTCATTACGCTGGTCCAGCAAGTGCTGGCCACCGAGTTGATCGCCCTGTCCAACGCCGCCACTCTGCGTGACCAAGAATTGCTCTCACCCGGAGCAAAGCAGCTTCTGGCCAAGATCCGGTCCATCTCACCCATCCTGGAAATTGACCGCCGGCTGGAACGGGATCTGCACGGACTGACCCGGGCCATAGATCAGGGCCTGGATGATATGTTTTTTCAATAAGGACGATTATATGAATGCTTTGCCGGTGTCTTTATCGAATAAGTGCATGCGGTTCATATCCACCAGAATTTCCATTTGCATGTGCGGTCTGGCAGCGGTTTGCGGATCGGCACAGGCCGTCAGCTGTTCCGTGCCGGCCGAAGCCAGCAAAATCACCTGGGGGCCGATGGGTTCAACGACCTCGATGTCGATCTTTAGGGTTTCACCGCCCGCAAACGGTCCTTTTAACGCCTTGTCATAAAAGTGCTCCGGCCGAATTCCCAATATTAAATCTCGATTTTTTCCCTTACCAAAACGTTCCTGCAATCCATCGGGGACTAATAACTGAAAATTCGCGCTCTTGACACAAAGTCTTCCATTTTCCTCCGATAATTGAACATCGAAAAAATTCATGGCCGGGCTGCCGATAAATCCGGCCACGAAAAGATTTTCGGGATCATTGTATACCGCCATGGGATCACCCATTTGCATGATTTGCCCATTGTGCATGACCACAATTCGATCGGCCAGGGTCATGGCTTCGACCTGGTCGTGGGTGACGTAGATAACAGTAGTTTCCAGCCGGTCATGCAGTCGGGCGAGCTCTCCCCGCACTTGAATCCGGAGTTTGGCATCCAGATTGCTCAAGGGCTCATCAAAAAGAAAAAGCTGGGGTTTGCGCACTATCGCGCGACCCATGGCAACCCGCTGGCGCTGACCGCCGGAAAGCTCTTTGGGTTTTCGTTTTAAAAGCTCCTGGATGCCTAACAGTTCGGCAACCTCTCTTACGCGGCGATCGATTTCCGGCTTGGGATATTTGCGCTGTTTCAGCCCGAAAGCCAGGTTTTTGAATACCGACATATGCGGATAGAGAGCGTAGTTCTGGAAAACCATGGCGATATCGCGATCCTTGGGCGGCACATTGTTGACCTTGCGTTCCCCGATATAAATATCACCCTCGGTTGCTTCCTCCAGGCCGGCGATCATGCGCAGGGTTGTGGTTTTACCGCAGCCCGAAGGGCCCACCAGCACGACAAACTCCTTGTCGGCCGCCGTCAGACTGACACGGTCGACCGCTGTATTCAAACCAAATTTTTTCGTGACTTCTACCAGTCGAATTTCGGCCAACGCTTTCTCCTTTAATCCATAATAAATCCGCCGTTTACATCCAGGATCTCACCAGTGATAAAATCGGCCTTGGGCGACGCAAGGAACACAACGGCTGCAGCCACATCTTCCGGTTTGCCCAGCCGTTTGAGCGGAATGGCTTCGACAATGGCCTTGCGTTTTTCATCAGACCATTCGGCGGTCATTTCGGTTTCAATGGCATGGGGGGCCACCGCATTGACATTGATTCCGTAGACCGCCAATTGCCGCGCCAGGGTTTTGGTAAGACCGTCTATGGCAGCCTTCGAAGGTGCGTAACCCGGTGCGGAGGTAATATCCCCCGTCTTGGCAGCCACCGAGGAAACATTGATAATCTTGCCGGCTTCCCGGCGCTTCATGATATCGACCACGGCCCTGCAGCAGTTGAAGGTTCCTTTCAAGTTTACTTGAATGACCCGGTCCCAATCTTGTTCGGTGACGGTTTCTATGCTCCCTCTGCGTATGATACCGGCGTTGTTGACCAGGATGTCCAGCCGCTGAAACTCTTTTTCAACCCGGCCGATCATTTCGGCTACCCGGTCGGATAAACCCACGTCGGCCCGTATGGCCAGACACGGAGCCTCCCTGGTGGAAATTTCCTGAGCCACCTCTTCCAACGCTTCTTGCGGGCAAACATCATTTATCACCACACAGGCTTTTTCCCGGGCAAAAGCTGCGGTGATGGCCCGGCCAATTCCCCTGGCCGCGCCGGTTACCAGAGCAACCCGACCTTCAAATGACATGATTCCCTCCCATTAGCGCTAACTTGTTTTGTAGGCATTCGCAGGTTACAATTATGCAGTACAGGATTTTTTAAAAGATGAACGTCGAACATCGAACGTTCAACTTTGAACCACGCCTTGGCGTGGTCGCTCCGCTCCGCGATTTAATTTCAATAGTTCTCAAAAATTCGATATCAATCCTTGAATGACTATTTCTATTTCTGTTTCTTTTCAGCCCTTCGACTCCGCTCAGGCCCGTGAGCCTGTCGAACGGCCGTTATGAACTCGTAACAAAAAACTAAATTAATTCTTCTGCATCCTCTAAAATTTCATTCTTTATGATTCTCACCGAATACTCGATCAGCTATTCTTCAATGTCATAAGTCTGTTTCTTCCCCTATTCTCATTCATCCACGCAATGGCGTGGTTGGACGTTCGATGTTCGACCTGCCCGCAATGCCTTGAAACCGGTATGAGGCAAATTTAATCATTTGATTTATATATCCACGTTTACACCAAGCCATCGCACTATGCATGGCAGGCGGGTGTTCATTCTATTCAACCGAGTCGCGCTCTCCGAGGCGTAGGCCCTACGAGCCGTAGGCCAGGGCGGGCTTTGTGCCTTCGTGCCTTTGTGGCTGATCTTTTACCCGATTCCAAGTTTCCAGTTTCCAGTTTCAAGTATCATGTCACGCCTTGAAACACCAACTGCTGCAACAACAAAACTAATCGGTGATAAGTAATTCGTCGGAATCGAGCCTGTCACTCCTTCACCGCTCCTGCAGTCAGCCCTTGAACCAGAAGCCTCTGCAAGAAGATGTAGAGCAAAATAGCCGGCATCCCCCCCACCAAGGAGCCGGCCATTAACATGGGCCATATGATCCGGAACTCTCCCACCGTGCGGGCGATACCCAGGGTTACCGTAATCATGGCTTCGCTGCTGGTCAGGCACAGGGCCCAGAGCAGATCCCCCCAGGCCAGCAGAAAAGCAAAAAGAATCGTGGCTACCATACCGGGAGCGATGACCGGTAAAATAATTTTAAAAAATACGCCCAAACGCGAGCAGCCGTCAACCATGGAGGATTGATCCAGCTCCTCCGGCACCTTGTCGATAAATCCTTTCATCATCCAGGTTGAAAAAGGAAGACAGATGGTCAAAAACGCTATAATCAAACCGGTGCGTGTGTCGTACAAACCGGCCGCGCTTAAAATTTTGAAATAGGGGCCGACCAATAGCACGCCGGGCAGCATCTGGGTTGCCAAAAAGAAACCGATAAGGAAACGTCGACCTTTGAAAAAAAACCTGGAGAAACCGTATCCGGCCAGGGCCCCGAAAAAGGTGGACAGCACGGCCGTGGCCAGCGATATGATGGTGCTGTTGATGAAATAAATGCCGAAATTTTTACGGATCCAGATGCCGATAAAGCTGTCGACAGTAGGTTTGAGCGGAATCCAGTTGGGAGGGATCCGAAAGGCTTCAGACTCGGTCTTCAATGAGGTGGAAAGCATCCAGGCAAAGGGCAGCAGGCAATAAAAACAAACCACCAGCAGAAACACCCATATGATGGTTTTGGTGAGAATACCCTTTTGGGCTGCAGCTGTTGCTTCCATTAATCCTACTCTTCCTGGCTGATCATCCATATATACGGCAGGCTGACAAGCAGTAAAACGGCAGTCATCACCACTGAGATTGCCGATGCATATTCGAAGCGGAAAAACTGAAAATACTGTTTGTAGGTATACGTCGAGAGCACTTCGGTTAAAACCCCGGGGCCGCCCTGGGTCATGGACTGAATAAGACCGAAGCGTCGGACCTCCCAGACGATATCCAGCGCCAGGGCCACCACGATCATTTTTCTGAGCCCCGGAAGCGTGATATGAATAAATTGTTGAATCCCGGGGGCTCCGTCAATGGATGCCGCTTCGTAAAGGTGTTTTGGAATCGATTGCAGTCCGGCCAGCAGAATGAGCATTACAAAAGGAAAACCCCTCCAGAGGTTAACGAGGACAACACTGATCATGGCCAGCTTTGGATTGGACAGCCATTCTACCGGGTTTTCGATCAACCCGATATTCAGCAGCAAATCATTCAACGCGCCGTATACCGGGTCGTACATCCACTTCCAGATAATACCGGCGACCACGTCCGGCACCACCCAGGGCAGTAGGGCAATCACCCGAAAGAGCGGTTTGGCCGGCAGTGCGCTGTTGAGCACCATGGCCACTGCCAATCCGAGCACCATATGGCTGGCCACGCTGAGAAAAACGAAAACCACCGTATTCCAGAATGTGGTTTTGAAAAAAGGGTCTTTTAACAGATTGGCATAGTTGGTTAGGGTGTAGGCCGCGTCGCCGGCCTTTTCGGTTTCAAAGCTATACAAAATGCTCGTCAGAGCCGGCCACCCCAAAACCAATACCAGGAGGAAAACCCCGGGCAGCACGAACACCATCCACATGTGACGGTCTTTTATCCGCATGATTTTTTCCGTTGACCTAAAGTCGCAAATCCCCCTGAAATATGGAGCAGTGAAGTGATATCGTGGCCGATACTTCGGGGATGCCGTTGGCGTATGAAATAACCCATCAACCAAGTTTACGCGGCAATCTGCAAACCGTTACAAACTTTGTCCTCCGCATTGTGAAATCCGAGATCGCTATCACGCCACTGCGCCATTACTCCTTCATCCGGTTATAGATGCAGCTTCAACTGGTATTTTACAAAGCTCCGAATGGAAACTAGACTTATCTGGCCAGAATTGCATTGATCCGTGTATGCGCCTCGTTCAGCGCTTCGTCAGGATCTTTCATACCCACAATGGCTTCCTGTAGAGAAGTGGTGAAAGTATCCATGATCTCGGGCCATTGCTTGATCTGGGGTTCCACCTTGCCATAGGGTAGCTGAGATGCCAGGACACTGGCGAATTTGTCGTTCAGGATTTCCGGGGCCACGCCGCTGACGTCTTTGCGTGACGAAGTGACCCGGTTGTCCATAAACCATTTCAGCTCTATTTCTTTGCTGGTGATAAATTTCAGCAATTCCCAGGCCTCGGCCGGGTGCTTGGTGTTGGGGCTCATTACCCAGGAACTGAGCCAGATGGCTGTGGCTTGTTTGCGCTGTACCGGCGCCGGCGCGCATTTTAAGACTTCAAAGGCATTCAGATCAGGGTTGATTTTGTTGACAATGGGCGGTGTCCAGCCGGAACCCATAATCATGGCCACTTTTTTCTGGGCCATTTGTGTGCGGACTTCCTGGGGATTCATAGCCGTCAATCCAGGCGGAACGACTTTGTATTTGGTGTAAAGCTCGACAAAGAATCTAAATGCTTCTTTGGCTTCGGTGCTGTCCAGGGCGGAGCGTTTCATATCCGGTGTCAGGTAATCACCGCCGAAGCTCCAGAGAAACGGACCGAATCTCAAAGAAAAACCCGGGCTTTTGGCACCGACCGTACCAAAGCCCCACTGGTCCACCTTGCCGTCACCGTTGGTGTCCCGGGTCATTTTTTTTGCATAGTCGAGGAATTGATCGAAGGTCTTGGGCGGTTTGTCAATATCGAGTCCTGTAGCCCTGAATATATTCGTATTGTAAAACAGGACCATGGTCATGTAATCACCGGGCATGGCGTGCACTTTGCCGTTGCGCTTCATCAGTTGAAGCGGCAGAGGATACCAGGCATCCAGAAAACCAGAGCCTTCTTTTTCTATGAACGGGGTCAGATCTTTGGCGTAGCCTTTGCTGAAGAACATGGGAAGCGAAAAAGCATGAACATGAAACACATCCGGGGCCCTTCCGGCCGCAGACTCGACGGTGTATTTGGTTTCTTTTTCGCGGTAGGAGACCGGTTCCAGGACCACCTTAATGTTGGGGTGACGCTTGTGGAAGATCTCCATGGCCTCATTGATCGATTTGTTCCAGACATCTTCGGTCAAATGCCAATCCGAAAACCTCAAGGTGACCTGAGCCGCCGTGGCAGAATTAAAGGTTAAAAGGAACAAAAGCGTGACTGTAATAATACCGATTAAGAATGTCTTTTTCATATCCTGCTCCTCCTTTTTTGCCATATAACGAGTGATAATTTTTACAACCGATGTTTTTTTCTTTGTATCACCTCCTTCCGGTATCCGAGACTTTGAGCCCCGTCGGCATAATCGAATTGTCGGGAAAACAGCTTAACGGCAGTCGGACAAAGATTATTCGCTTTGGCCTGAATACACCGTCCCGCCGCTTCGCATGTGCGTCAACCTTAGGTATATTTTCATAATTCCCGATGCCATTGCTCGAGGAGAGCTCTGTTCTCTTTTAAGCCATTCAGAAATCTGTTATTCGATGGGCAGGTTCAGAATTTAGCTCAATAAGAGATATACCGCGCAGGACTAGAATTTCCGAAGATTAGATTCAGCAGGGTGGTAATCGCTCAAATTCGACCAGAAAAACTGCTATGTTCAATATGTTGATTTCAGTACCGGTGTCAACTGTTTTAGCGCTCCGCTGTCCAATGTTTGTCCAATACCCGCCGATTTGGTTTGATTGACATGTATTTTGCGCAAATGATATGATAGAAGGCGCATTACAGCAAGTGGGTAAGAGCGAACTTACGGAGGCGGCCATGTCGCTGCGAAAAAACAGTATCTTTTGTTTGTTCCTTTTTTCTTACTGGCCGGTTGTGCGACAACATCCCCTTATAAATCCAATCCGAAACTGCAAGAAACCTTCAAAGCCACCTCCGGCCGTGAAGCCGTGCAGGCCGGAACGTTGCTAATGACCATGCCGTTAATCTTGTTCGGGGGCACTCCCGTTTTTCTACCGGGTGAATTCACCATGGGCAGCATATCGTTGGTGGAAGCCAAAAGCGGCACCATCCTCTGGCACAAATTATACCAATCCGAGGCTGCGCAACGATATTATTTTGCCAAGGAACTCCCGACTTTTGCCCAGGTGAAGGGCTCTTTCCGGCTGATCAAGATGCCGTATTAATCGCTGAATGCAACCGAAGGTGGGGATGCTTTTTGTACCAATTCATTTGCGGCCCAATATCGTATATTCGTTTTAATCAAACCTGTTGCAGGACGATTTAAGATTGCAATTTATTGCCTCTGATGAGTGAATCCAGAGCACTGCCCACAATATATGAACCGATCACGATAAATACCGGCAAAACAGTCTTCAAAATACTCGCTGAAAAACCCATGCGAACCATTAACCAGAAAATCCCGCCCATTGCAGCAGGAATCATCAGTGCCAGAATAATCTTTTTAGATAATTTAGCTCGAATCACAACTTTGAATCCTCAAACGTAAAAACCTGTAATCATCAGTAGATACCAACCTCTACCCTATGACAAGAGTCGGTGTATCGATCCATCTTCATATACCCCGATATATCGGTTTGATCCGTGCGAACTTTAGTTTTTAAATAGTCTCATCTGTCGTAAATGAAGCTTAACCACAAATTGCGCATATGGCAGATAAACCGGGAAAAAACATTAATAAATGTAAGCTTTTGTAGCCACCTTTCAAGGGCACTCAGGGAATGAGATTACTCAGTCGGCCAAACGTTTTGCCTCGGTCCTGCCTATATAACCGGTATGAACTGCAACCGATTATCGGTCTGGGATGAGCGGTCAAAAACTAAGGTATGCCGTCAATTTTTAGTTTGATTTTGTGCAAAAGGTTCAAGGCGATGGGTGCAGGTATTGTGTCAGTTATAGGTTTTTGTTCATAAAATTCCTTTATTGTAATTGACAGAAAACTGAATTATGTCGAACCTATCAGAAGCAGCTATAATTTTTGACCTGAAATGAAGACACTTTTTAAAAAAATATTAAAGCCAAAATTTCTCCATAGTGTGTGTTTTCGCAGGACTGCGATACCGTTGCTGTTGTTGTTCATAACTGTTTTTATGACAACCCGCTCACATGGCAACGGTTGGGAGCACGGAGCCATTCCCTACGAGGCACTCGTTAAGGCACTAAAGTTCGAGTCCCCGGAAATGCGTCTGCGGGCGGCACAGTCATTAGGTATTCGCGGGCAAACCGAAGCTGTTGAGCCGCTCCTCAAATGTTTGACTAAACCCGAAGAAAAACCATTTGTTCGTTCAGCGGTCTATATTGCCCTTGGAAAGCTGGGGGACCGGCGCGGTATACCCGTGCTTAAGGCTTGCCTGAATGATGAAATGCGAGAGGAGCTGCGCAGCGACTGTGTGACTGCTCTTGGTATAATGGGTGACAACGGCACACTACCGCAGCTTTTAACAGCACTCGAGGCAGATTCATCTTTTCTTGTTCAAAGCAGTGCGGTCGACGCCCTTGGCGGTTTTTCAGATGCAGCAGCCGTGCAGACCCTTGCTGCTCTGGTGACCGAAGATGGCAATCGCCATTTGCGTCAGCGAGCCATCCGTGCACTCGGAGAAACCGGATCACAAGCTGCCGTAAGACCATTGTTGAAAGCACTGTCGGTTTCTCGCAGCGACAATGAACGCCTTTTGATTGTCAGAGCCCTGACGGACCTGCGTTCTGCAGAAGCGTCGGCGCCGTTGACCAAACTGCTGGACAAAACCGAAAATCCTCAACTCCGCACTCAGATTGTCATCACTCTGGGAGCAATCCGCGATGGCGATGTCTATCCAATCCTGATGGAGATGTTAACGGATACAGTCCCGGCGGTTCGATATTTTGCCGTCAAGAGCCTACACGACCAGGGGCGAACGGAAGCCGCCTTGTCCATCAGTCGGCTATCACTGGAGATCTCCCGGCGACTGGCAAAGCGTTCGACCCAAGAGTTGTTTGCTGATCCGATTCCAGTGATGGCCGATCTCAGTTTCCAGGTGGTGGCCTTGCAGGCGGTCACCGATCTCGATGCTGTCCAAGGATTCCAAGCGTTGTTGCACGCTGCTCGCGCGCGCCCGATTCCGCTGGATTCAGAGCTGGCTTTGAAATTAGCCGAAGGCTTTTATCGGCAGCGTCGGTTTGCACTTAACGGTCTTGGCTATACCCGTTCGCGGGGGGCGGCCGCGTTTTTGGCGGGCCAGGATGGGATCGGTGATCCGGACTTTCGCCTGCGGGCTGTGGCCGTGCGGTCACTGGGTGTGCTGGGCTTTGCAGATGCATCCGAGAAGGTAATCATTTGCCTCAATGATCCGGTGGCGGAAGTGCGCTGGACCGCAGCTGCGATACTCGGTCGTTTAAAAGATCATAAAGCCGTGGAACCTCTTATGGCGCAGCTTTCAGACATTAATTCTGAAGTGCGACGGCAGGCCGTATTGAGTCTGGGTTATCTCGGCGACCGTCAGGCCTATGATAAATTGAGCCGTATTGCCGTAGATGACAGGAGCGAAGCTGTCCGGACGTCGGCTGCTTACAGCAGCCAGTTGCTATCAAAATAATGCCGGTTTATCCCCTAAAGATCCGCTCGATCACCCACCACGACGCCACCAGTAAAATCAACATCGAACAGGCGCGGGTTGACGATCGATACCATTGTTGATTTTTCCACCAGGCGAGCGGTGTATAGACCAGTGCGATGACGGCGATTTGACCGGTTTCCACTCCCAGGTTGAAGGCCAGCAAGGTTGTCGCCATGTCGGCCTGCCCGAGTCCCATATCGCGTAAAGCGCTGTAAAAACCAAGACCGTGCACGAGACCGAAGCCGCCGGCCAAAAGCCAGCGGTGACCAAAGCGTTGGCTCACAATGTTTTCGATAGCCACATAGGCAATACTTATAGCAATTGCAATTTCAACGATCCGCCCCGGGAAATCTACAATTCCGTACCAGGCCAATGCAAGTGTGATGCTGTGAGCTACAGTAAAAGCGGTAGCAACTTTGACCATCTGCCAGAAGTGGGCGGAGACGATGAGCAGGGCCAGCAAAAAGAGAATGTGATCGTAGCCGATCAGAATGTGTTCCACACCCAGAAGAAAGATGCGACCGAAACGTGACGCCAATGACTGGGCCAGCGGTTTGGCGATTTCCAATTCAAGACGCGTAAACGAACGATCAAAAAGGAACTGCTCTTCGCTCCCGGGTAAGATCAGACGACCCAGGCTGCGGTGGGAGGAATCGATATCAAAGAATAAGCGATAATTGACGGTAAGCTGTTCGACCGGCTCGGAGCAATTAAAATCTACCACGAGGAGCAAATCATCAGGTAACTGAGAATAGTCGACCACAGGCGGTTGGGAGGAACAGGGTGCATTTTGCGCATGGATCGCAAGTCTATCCTGAATGTAGCGGAATAGCACCTTCTTGCGCGCCTCAAAGGCTGCCATCGATACGGGGGTTACCAGGTCGGTTTCGATTCCCAAGGCGACTGCCAGGTCATGGGCGGACACCTTCAGCCTGAAAGTCACCTCTTTTCCGGATACGGAGACCTCGGCGGTGGTCAGGCTGGTTTTGTGCGCAAGTCCGTGGTCCGGGATTATCATAGCGAGGAAGGCGCCCAAAAGAAGACGTTGCAGGCAGCGGCTGCCAAGCACCCGGGCCTTCCCCGCTCTTTTCATCATTTCTCGCAAAGGGCGATAACACGGGATGGTCCACCGGTGCCACGCACATGTTTCGGCGCGCCCACGATCAAGGTACAGGTGTTCGGCTTTGCCATGGCAAGCAGTCCCAGGTTCGCAGCGTTTTCAACATATTTCCAACCGCGCTGCAAACCGCGAACATGTGCATACCAGGAGTTGGTCCACTTATCGTCAACGCCTTTACAGCTTTCCCCGGATTCGATTCCGATGTTATCTGCCACAATGCCCTGGATGCGGATGCCCTTTTGGTCTTCAATTTCAATGAGTTTGTCGATGGCAGCCCGACTCATTCCGGGGTGGTTCCAACCGTTGATATACGGATCTTTGGCAAAATCGGTCCCCTGGAAATAAAAATCCGACCAGGCGAGATGGAGTACCAACCATACGCCGTCGTCCAACCGGTCGGCAACGGCGGCGATATCGTCAGCGGTAACCACGTTGTTCGAGTTGTCTCCGAAGTTGGTGACCTTCGGATCGGGATGCGGTCTGCCGCCGTTTTTCCCCAGTTCTGTATTTACCCGTCCGCTGATATCAATGAGCACTATTTTACCGACCAGATCTTCAGCGCCGAGTTGATGCGCTTTCATGCGTTTATTGGGCGGTATACCGTCTTTTTCCATAGTTTCGGATTTGTTTATGTAGTGGGCTGAAGTGTCCATGTGGGTGCCGTGATGCTCCGACAGCACTATCAGACCGAGATCGAAGTGGCCCCAATTTGTCGGAAACTGCGAAATTGAAAGCACTGTTTGTTGGCCGAAAGTTGGAATCGGTTTGCTGTCAAGCCAGGGTTGATTCATATCAGGTTTCATAGGATCACCACCCATCGGCTTGAATGTTGGAATCGGGTGTGTCAAGTCAACCATGAAGCTGTGCGCCACCGCACCGGCAACCAGAACCAGTGCAAAACCAAATGCAGTCATCGCGATTGCTCTTTTTAGCATTGTCAGCCCTCCTCGATTTTATGGTTAGCGAATATAATTCAATGAAAAGAAGTCGTTGATTAAGAGCGAAGAATAGATTCTGAATTTTGTACCGGTTTTAGATGCAGGTCAGCATTTGAAGAGGTCGCATGAACAGCAACGATTGATTTTCAATATCGAAGACAGGATTGATTGTCAACGTCGATTTTTTTTAAAGATGGAAAAAAAACCAATATATTATCGCTTTGCCCAACGGCTTGGCTGCAGGTGGATTTTTTCGGTTGGCTTTGGGACGATTACTCGCATTTCAATGGTACTGAGCTTTTTCCGAGACTGCGCTCTGAAAAAGGGGCCCCTTCGGGGCAGCAAGAGCGATATCTAATTAGTGACGCAAAGTATAGGCGTCAGGTTTTCTGCCAGAGACAGATCCGAAAGACGAATCGCCAAATCCTGAACACTAATCCGCGTCGGCGGAAAACCTTCATTTTCTAAAAACATGTTGTCAGATAAAGTCCCCTAAGAGCCTAAGTATATGCGAAGCGAATTGACAAATCTCTAAACCGCATCATTTTAGTAACAGCAAAAGAAAGCAGTCCATGTCGGGCGGAGGGATTGGAGTTTGTCTTCAGAACATCAACTTCTCGTAGGAGTGGCTTCGACTCGACTGAGCTCGTCGCAGGCCAGCCACGAAAAGAAGTCTTTGTAAAGTCTTAATTGCGGCTGGAAGCCGCTCCCACAGAAATAACACCAATCATTAAGTTAATAACATTCAATTAGGAGTTTAAAATGGTTAAAGAGCTCACAGATGAAGAACTGGAAGTATACTCCCGGCAAGTTGTTTTAGCCGATATCGGTTATGACGGGCAGCTGAAACTGCGCAATGCCAAAGTCTGTCTTATCGGCGTGGGCGGTTTGGGCACACCGGTTGCTTTAAAACTGGCCGGCATGGGCATCGGATATCTGAGAATTGTTGACAGAGATGTTGTCTCCCGTTCGGATCTGCATCGACAATTCCTGTATGACGCCGAATCTATCGGGTTACCCAAAGTTGAAGTTGCCCAGCAGAAATTAAACCGTTTGAATCCCGACGTGAAACTGGATCCTATCCCCGAGTCGCTCAATTCAATTAACGCCGAAGAACTCATCAGTGGCATGGACCTGGTGATCGATGGCCTGGACAGACCTGAACCGCGCTATATTGTGAACCGGACCTGCAACCGGCTGAAAGTACCTTACATATTTGGGGCCGCCATCGAGGCTTTCGGCAATGTATCCACGCTATTGCCCGGCCAAACCTTTTGTTTGGAGTGCTTTATGCCCGGGATCAAAGATGAAGACCTGCCGGTTTGCGGCGTCGTCGGAGTTCACCCTTCGGTCCTGGGAATCGTCTCATCTATTCAAGTCTTTGAAGCCGTCCGGGTGTTGACGGGCCAGGAGCCGAAGCTGTTTAACAAACTGCTTTATGTTGATCTGAGAGAATTTGAATTCAATGTCCTGGACATTCGGGCCATAGAATCGTGCCGGGTATGCGGCACCCGGCCGTCCGGTCCGCCGGAGGAAGTCAGAGATAAACTATTCGAAGAAACCTGCGCCCGGGACGGCCGCAGGAATTTTGTCCTTTCGCCGACCAAAAGAATAGAAATAGAATTGACAAAGCTTAACGGAATCCTGAAGGATAAAGGATTTAAAGTAAAAAACTCGGGTCTCTTCGGCACTAACTTTAAACCTTCACAAGACCTGAGTAGCTGCATACTAAAAAGCGGGATCATGATTACCCAAACACCGCCCGGAACTGCAGAAGATATAAAAGACGAAATCTTTGAAACTTACAGATCGTTAATAATTGAGGGCTTGGGTTTTCCTGCGAGCATAATGCCGGTGGTTTAAACAGACCACAGCGTCTAAAGACTCGGATTTTGATTCTTTTAACTCATTAACTCCTTATTTATAAGTGTTTAGCCAACTCGAGTTAAATATTCCTTCCCAATCATCCGCTTGATTCACTGAATATTAACGGGTCGTCCAAAGGAGACAGCAATGAAAGCCAATGAAGCCGCACTCACAATCCGGCGCAAGTTCGGACGCGCATCAGCCAAGCTTGTAAAAAAGTTTGAGAATCTGCCGACCGGCAATGTTTGCGACGCCCAGGGGCGCACAGGTGCCCTAGATTATCGGATTAAGCCCTTAAGTGAAAAAACGCAATTCTGCGGTACAGCCATCACAGTTGACGCCGGTCCGCGCGACAATCTGGCGCCCTGGGCGGCGCTTGAATTCACAAAACCGGGAGATGTCATCATTATCACCACCGGCGAGTATCTGGGAAGTTCTGTGGTGGGCGATATCTATGTGGGAATGGCGAAAAATGCCGGCGTTGCAGCCATTGTCACTGACGGGGTTGTGCGCGATATACCCGGCATCAATGCGATTGGTATTCCGGTCTTTGCCCGCGGCATTTCGCCCAATTCGCCGCAGAAAAATGGCCCCGGGCGGGTAGGCCTGCCGATTGCGATCGGCGGGATTACCGTCAATGCCGGTGATATCGCAGTCGGCGACCAGGACGGTGTGGTCATCGTAGCGCGTGAAGCAGCAGCGGAGGTGACTGAAGCAATGGCAGCCGTGTTGGCCAAGGAAGAAAAAATGGAAGCGGGAGTCAGGAACGGACTCACCGTTCCGGGCTGGCTGCAGGAAGCATATCAAGTCAAGGGTGTAAAATATCTGGACTAGGAGAAATACATGCCAACGCACAAAGTGTTTTATTTCAGTTATGCACCGGAGAATGTATACGGAATCATCCGTGAAAAAGTTCCCCCCGGTTTCGAACTGGTAACCCTTGATGAAGATTCGGATGCGGAACGCGAACGAAAGATGGCTGATTGCGAGGTTGTGATCGTCGCCGCCAAACCGATAGCCCGGGAATTTTTAAAAGCGGCTTCCAGATTGAAGTTGGTGCATCACCAGGGCGTGGGTTACCAGGACACGGTGGATGTGGATGTGTTGAAAGCAAAAAACATCTCCCTGGCCTTGACACCGGCCGGCACCACCATTGGTGTGGCCGAGCACACGATACTGCTAGCCCTTTCCGTCTGCAAGCGTTTGCCGTTTGCCGACAGTGAACTTCGCAAGGGCCGCTGGCATGTCAACAGCCTGCGCCCCTTTTCATTTGAACTACACGGTCGCAAGGTGGGTTATGTCGGCATGGGCCGCATCGGTCAGGCAGCGGCAGCTCTCTTTAGTGCCTTCGGCACTACCGGTATATACTGCGATCCCCGTGTGAGCCTTCCGCAAGACCGTGAGAGTGAGCTGAACCTGCGCAGGGTGGAATTAGAGGAGCTGTTAAGCGATGCAGACATCATCACTCTGCATGTACCGTCGGGAGAAGCCACTTATCACCTGATGGATGCGGCCGCGCTTGGGCGGTTGAAAAAAAACGCCATCGTTATTAATACTTCCCGGGGGACGGTTATCGACGAAGCCGCCCTGTGCAGAGCGCTGGATGAAGGCCGGATCGCCGGAGCCGGATTGGACGTTTTCGAACAGGAACCGTTTCGACCGGAGAATCCGCTGGCCGCAATGCCGAATGTGGTGTGGACCCCTCATATCGCTGCCGGCACCCGGGATGCCCTTAAGACCAAAATGCAGGCCCTGTTTCAAAACGTTTCCCGCTTTTTCAATGGTGAACCTTTGGAGAACCAGGTGGTGCTTTAGCTGCACCTATCATCTAGAGGGGTAAATGTATTTCAATGATTGATTCTTCGGAGCGTATCCTGCATCGTTGACCGCAACGCCCACCGTGCTTAACGTACGCCATAGATACATGAAAATCTGAACAACAAAGGAGACCACCCCATGAAAAATATATGCGTAATATTGGCTATCGGTCTGGCAGTTCTGTTTTCGGCAGTAAATCTGTTTCTACCCTATGCACTGCTCGTTATAGCCGGCTTCGTTGCGCTTGCACTGTCCTGCGGCGTAATCAAGAAATCGCGAAACCGGGAGTGTCGGCTTGGATTTTGTTGATTCACTCGTTGGTCTCGTCAATTATTAGATCCTTAGGGCCTTTTTCTGATGACGAATTCACTGCATCGGGTCACCCGGCGGTTGCAACCAGAAAAAGTCCGACCAGCATGACGACCGAAACAACCAGCCGGTATCCGCCGTATTTCTCCTTAAAAAAAATCCATCCGGCTAGGATGGCAATCAGGATACTGCACCGGCGCAGCGTGACGATATAGCTGACGGTTTCGGTTTGCATGACATGTAAAATAAGACTGTATGAAATCAGTGTACCTATGGCGGCGATCAATGACTGAAACCATTCTTTCCTACTGAAAGATTTGAATTTCAATTCCCTGCGCAGCGCAAGGTAGAGCCAGAACAGGGCATAACCCAGCAGATTAATCATCATGTAAAATATCGAAGCACGCAGGGCTGATTGGATCGCATCAATTCGACTCATTTGCAGCATTCCGGCCTTATCGAAAATCGTGTAGGTAACGACTGCCGCCAGGGTGACAAATGCCCAGAGGCTGTCCTTTCTTTTAAATGAAGCCAACCGAAATCCTAGTGCGGCAGCGCCGTCTGTTCTCCTGATGTGGAGCATCAAAACGCAACAAACGACAACAGCAATGCCGACGATACCCTGTAAAGAAATTATTTCTCCCAGCGTTAAGTAAGCGGCGATGGGCACAAAAGCCGGCGCAGAGCGTGCAATTGGATATACAAAGGAGATGTCACCTGTTTCATACGCGCTGGCCAAAGCCAGTATATACAACCAATGGGCGACACCGGAGAGTATTATATACTGCCACACATCCACCGTAATCGCTTTTAGCGGCAAGTACGGCAGCAATAAAATGGTCGCAACAATGGTATAGGTCCCTTTTAACAGGGAGAAAATTTTCGGATTGGAGCTGGATTTGGTCAGAACGTTCCAGCCGACGTGGATGGCGGCCGACAGTATGACCAGGGCCACGGAAACCGGAGACATGATTAAGATTCCTCTAAGTTCAGATCTCGTAACTTATTTATAGAATCAGTCAAATTTTTTGAACATAATCTATGTCTATTTCTGCTAAATTTAGGGATTCAGGGATTGAGGGATTAAAGGATAGAATCAATAAATTATAATAGATAGATTTCCTTCAATTTCTAAATTCCTGAATCCCTAAATTCCTAAATTATTGCACAATTTTGCGGCATTTTAAGGTTAACAGTCTTTTTTTCAAGATGAATGATGAGATCTGAAGTCATATTCTTATCTTCTGAAATATTTCTTTAGCTCTTCGGCGCCCCGGGTATTGACTACATCTTTTGCTTCCAGCCAGCCGCGTCTGGCCTGGCCCACCCCCAGCCGCATGTAGTTAAGATGATCCATCCAGTGAGCATCCGTGGAAATCACCACCGGCACCCCGGCTTCTTTGGCGAATTTACAATGTACATCATCCAGATCCAACCGGTCCGGGTTGGCATTGAGTTCCATAAAACAGCCTCTTTCTGCGGCAGCGGCAATCAGGTGCTGCAGGTCGACCGCGTAAGCGGGCCGCTGATTGATCAATCTGCCGGTGGGATGCCCCAGTATCGTAAAATAAGGATTATCCATGGCGCGGATGAGGCGCTCGGTTTGGGTTTGCCGTGGGAGGCGAAAATCGGAATGGACGGAGCAGATGGTAAAATCAAGCTCCTTTAAAATGCTGTCCGGCAAATCCAGGGTACCGTCTTTGAGGATGTCCACCTCCATCGATTTGAAGATGACGATGTCATCCAGCTTCTGATTGAGCCGGTCGATTTTTTTTATCAGGCTTTTGACGTCTTCGGGATCCAGACCGCGTGCGATCCGCAGGTGCCGTGAGTGATTCGTTTTCCCGATGTATTCGTAACCTTTTAGTGCGGCGGCCCGGGCGAATTCTTCGATACTGTGATGACCATCCGTGTCATTTGTGTAGCAGTGCAGATCCCCCCGGATGTCCTCCAGCCTTACCAGCTCGGGCAGGCGATCCTGACGAGCGGCCTGAATTTCTCCGCGATCTTCGCGCAGCTCCGGTTCGATATAGGGCAGTATTAGCGCTGCAAACACGTCCTTTTCAGTTTGTCCGGTGATGCGTTGGTCTCTGTTAAAAACACCGTACTCGTTGATTTTCAGACCCATCTGCCGGGCGAGCCTGCGCAGGGCGATGTTGTGCAGCTGCGAGCCGGTAAAGTAATGCAGGGCGGCGCCGTAGCTTTCAGCGTCAATCACCCGCAAGTCCACCTGCAGCCCACCGCGTAGGATCACCGACGATTTGGTATCCCCTTGGGCGATGACCCGCTGCACATCTTCATGACTTATAAAAAGCGCCATTATTTGCGCCGGGCGGTCACAGGAAACCAGGATATCCAGATCTCCGACGGTTTCCTGGCGGCGACGGAAACTGCCGGTCATGTCAATCTGCTTTACGGTTGGCTGCGCTTTGAGGTATTCGATAAAGGACGTGGCCACTTTTTCGGCGGCAATCCATTGGATGCGCTCTTTGCCCTGTCCGCGCTGTTCGATTTCTTCCAGTATCCGCTCTTCGGACTTTTTTCCGAATCCGGCAAGGTTTCTGATTCGTCCTTTCCTGGCGGATTTTTCAAGATTGGAAAGGCTGCGGATGTTTAATTGGTCATATAGCACTTTCACCTTTTTGGGTCCCAGCCCCGGCAGCTTCAGCACCTGATGCAACTCCGCCGGGATGCGTTTTTCCAGCTCTTCAAGTTTGGACAGTCGGCCCGTGGCGACAATCTCCTTGATTTTGGTTGCAAGTTCTTTACCGATACCCGGCAGGTTGGTGAGATCTTCTTTTGCGGCGATAAATTCCGAAATGTCGCGCCCAAGACTGCTGATGGTGCGTACCGCCGTGCGATAAGCCCGGACGCGAAAAGGATTCGCCCCGTCGATTTCAAGCAGGTCGGCCACTCTTTTGAATAATTCTGCAATTTCTGCATTTCGTATCGACATATTCTGAATGCGAGCTACCTGAAAAAAAATTTTGATTCAGGCTGGTATAGAGAATATTCAGTGGAAAGTTGGACGGATCAATGATCAAAACCGGCCGTAATCGGCACTATTACGTTGTAGCGCTTGTCTGTCAAGTAAATCATTGCCTCAACAATCAAGACAGCCCGGTGCGCATTTGACAGTACAATAAGTTCAGAAAGCTTTTTATACTTGACAGAACCTTACAATTAAATCAAATTAGCTACGCTTTTGAATCTCTCGATAGAATGGACGCGACACAAAATGATCCCTTACGGCCGGATTCTTGAAATCGATTTGAGCAGTGAACAGGTGACGACAACGTCCCTTTCGAAATCCGTTATCGAAAAATACCTGGGAGGACGCGGTTTTAATGTGTGGTATCTCCATACGCACCTGCCGGTCGACATCGATCCTCTGGGGCCTGAAAATATCCTTATTCTTTCTTGCGGGCTGCTGACGGGGACATCGGCGCCCACTTCATCCCGGCTGCATATCAACAGCCTGTCGCCCCATACCGGAATCCTCGGAAGTTCGAATATCGGTGGACATTTCGGCGCCAAACTTCGATCCTGCGACATTCAGAGTTTGATCATCCGCGGCAAGGCTGCCCAGCCGGTTTATATTTACATTGACAAGGGCCGGGTGGAAATAAGAGATGCACGCCCCTTCTGGGGGATGGATACTTACGAAACACCGGCGCATATTCAAAACGATATCGGTCAAGACCGGGTAAAAATCCTAACCATCGGCCCGGCCGGTGAAAACATGGCACCTTTCGCCTGTATTATTTCGGATCGCGATCATGCCGCCGGTCGCACCGGAATGGGGGCTGTTATGGGGTCTAAAAACCTCAAAGCCCTTGTGGTGGGAAGAGGTGATCGAAACCAGCCGGTTCAGTCGGTACCGGGCGCAGAAAAGGTTATCGAGCGTTATGTGCAACAGGTCAAATCGTCCTCGGAATATAAAATGTTTTTTCAACACGGAAGTGCGGGGTATTTACAATGGGCTGATAAAAAAGGGATTGTGGGTGCGTATAACTTCAGAGATACGCAGTTTGACGGGATGGATCAAATCGATGGAAAAAAATTACATAAATACCGCGCTCGTTCCCGGGGTTGTTATCGTTGCCCGGTACAGTGCAAAGCCGAGCTGCGTTTTAAAAACGGTAAATTTAAAAATTACGCCGCAATCCGCCCTGAATTTGAGCCCATGATGAACCTCGGTGCCAAATGTGGGCTGAAGGACATCCAGCGCATTGTGTACCTGGACAATCTGTGCTCCCGTCTCGGTCTGGATGCTATATCGGCCGGCTCGGTCATCGCCTTCGCTATGGACCTCTATGACCGGGGCATATTGAAACCGGAGGATACCGGGAACCTGGATTTGAACTGGGGTAACGGAACCAGCATGGAGACGCTGATCCGCCAGATGGCTTATGGGAAAGGCCTGGGCGCCTTGCTGGCCAAAGGCATCCGGCATGTGGCCAAAGTTATCGGGCAGGGGGCAGAAGCCTATGCACCCCAAGTGAAGGGATTGGAGCTGACCGGCTACCATCCCGGTGCCATTCTGGGAACGGCCCTCGGTTATGCTGTTTCCAGTCGGGGGGGCGATTACAGCAATGTTTACCCAACTCTTGAATCCCGATGGTCAGTGGAAAAAGCGACCGAAGAATTCGGAACACCTTCGGCAGTTGACCGGCACACACCTTCCGCAAAAGGCCTTCTGATCAATCGGTCCGTGCTGGTGAACATTATCCTGGATTGCCTCGGACTGTGCCGCATACCAGCCCTTTCGCTCATCGGTGGTTATGACCTTGAAAATGAGGCCGCGTTGACCGCGGCATTGACTGATTTGTCTTTTCAGGCAAAGGATCTGTTCCAAGCCGGAGAACGTATTGCCTGCCTGGAAAGATTGTTCAACATGCACCATGGGGCAAAAAGCCGGGATGATATTCTGCCGCCGATGTTTTTAAACGACAATACCGCGGATTTAAATGCCGATTCATTTGAACGCATGCGCCAAGAGTTTTATAAAACCATGGGCTGGGATAACGAGGGACGGCCCATGATGGATAAATTGGCGCAACTGGGTATTTCAGACAATTGAAAAAACCGGATTCACGACGGTATCTGTCGCGGCTAGCCCGCGGCGAACTTGACCAAGTCGAAGCCACTCGCCTATCCATGCGGTACTCTGACTGATTTATTTTCCTTTTTCTTTACACATGAACTTCCCGTGTAGAATTATTTTGCGCACATTCAGAGTCAAATTTTCTTAAGCCAACAACTCAGGGACGTTATCCCCTGCAACGCGGAAAATAGGTGAGGTGTTGGGCGAGAAGGTGGTTGAACGAAAACTCGCCTAATTGATTTGTTGGGTTTCTCCGCCTCCGGCGGATCAACCCAACCTACCAGAAACCGGGGCACCCCTCCGGAGGCGGGTCTTTGACATCGACTTTCGCTCTCAATTAGGGGAGCGGTTAACCAATTGGGAAAGGAACATGACGTTGAAAAAAGAAGAAATACCGTTCAATCCCATCCTGACATTTCTATCGGAAGACAATAAAGAAAAAATCCATCAGTCTGCGCTGAGCGTCCTGGAAGATACCGGAATGACTCTGCAGCACGATGGTGCCTTGAAACTGTTGCAAGATGCCGGTGCGCGAATCGATGAGGAGGGTGTTGTCAGAATTCCGTCCCGGCTGGTGGCGCGTGCCGTCAGTAGCACTCCGCGGAACATTCCGATATCCGATCGCAACGGAAATCACGTAATGGACCTGGGCGGTCGTCGGGCCTATTACGGAACCGGATCCGATCTGATTTACGCCGTAGATTCGGAAAAGATGGAACGGCACCAGACCACTATCGATGACGTTGCCCGGGCGGCGCGGGTTTGCGATGCGTTGCCCAACATTGATTTTATCATGTCTTTTGCCCATCCGCACGAACTGAATCCCCAACGGGCCTATCTGGAAAGTTTCTGGGCCATGACCCGCAATTCGGCCAAACCGATCGTGAACACGGCTGAAAGCCGTCACGATTTGAGTGAAATTTGGGAGATCTCAAAAATACTGCGCGGTGGCGAAGAGGCGCTGCGCCAAAAACCCTTCTGGATCCACTATGCCGAGCCGATCAGTCCGTTGAAGCATCCGTTTTTAAGTGTGGACAAACTGATGTTCTGTGCCGAAAAGGGTATGCCGGTGATCTATTCCCCGGCTCCCATAGCAGGATCGACCGCTCCCATGACCATTGCCGGCCACGTCGTACAGGGACTGGCCGAGAGCTTTTTCGGATTGGTGATTCATCAGTTGAAGGCTGAAGGCGCACCCTTTCTGATGGGAATGGGTCCGGCCGTTCTCGATATGTTGACCAGTCAGTGTTCTTACAATGCCCCTGAATATTTAATGGCTTACATGGCTATTGTGGAGATGAGTCATTATTTTGATATTCCCAACTGGGGATATGCCGGAACCAGCGACTCCCAGATTCCGGATCAGCAGGCCGCCTTTGAGGCAGGCCTGCTGACGTTCATGGCTTCAATGGCCGGCTCGAACCTAAATCATGATGTGGGTTACCTCGATTTTGGTCGATCAGGATCATTGGAAATGGTGGTGATCTTGGACGAAGTGATTGATCAGATCCGGCGGATACAGCGCGGGATTCCGGTGGAGGATGAAAGCATCGGGCTGGATGTTATCCGTGAAGCCGGGCGCGAGGGTCACTTCCTTCTCCACGACCACACGCTCAAACACCTGCGGTCTACCCAGTGGCGCGCCAAACTGATCAACCGCCAAGGGTATGAAAAATGGGCTGAGAGCGGTCAAAATAGTCTTCTGGATCAGGCTAGGATCAAACTGCACAAAATCATCGCCGAGCACCAACCGCAACCCGTCCCGGAGGAGAAGGCCAAAGATATTCAACAGCGAGTGGCGCAATTCAAGGCATCGTGACGGGACGGCACCTCTGGGTTGGATCAAACCGCGAGACCGCGGCACCAGTCTATTCTAAGATCGAAAACTTGGTTCTCTGGGCTAGGTCAGAGATAACTATCTATGCCGTGGACAAATTCCAAGGGGTGCTGGAGTACTGGAATGTTGGATTAATGGGTTCAGAAGGATGGGATCTTTTATGGAAACTTTGCGTGATTCAGAGATTAACTTCAAGATAATTTCCGTTTTTAAACCCAATTTTCCATTTTTCCATCATTCCATCATTCCATTCGACGTCTAAAGGTAAATTTCACCCCTCTGGGGTGCAATCAAAGCCGGATCCTCTGGGCCCGGATTCTTTACTAACTTGACCACAAATCGCCGGCTTCAGGCCGGCGTTCTTGTATCGTTCGAGAAGAGTAACATGTACACGGATGAAAACAAGCGGATGTTCTTTTTTCAACTTTTCCATGGCCATTCAGTCTTTTTTCTAAAAAATCGCCGATCCGCGTGATATCGCACCGAGCATGGCAGTTGGTTTTACCATCAATCACATAGTGGCGGTCATTGTGCCGGTTATCGGGAGAGTGGCCTGGATGGTGGATTACAAAATTCCCTTTTTCGGCGGGGCCGTGCTCAGTGCGTGTTCATTGATGCTGGTGCAGTTCATCCGAACCGATAAAACTGGATAATCCAATAAAAAAAGCCCGGCTTATCCGGGCTTTTTGTTGTTAATACTTTGGGAAGAAAATTGTTACTATATCATACGATAATCATCACCTATCTTGCTCAGTATTTTAGTCTGTTTGAATCTGGCATTGCCGGTTGAAGTGCACCCGGAAAAAGTAAACCGATAATCCGAACAACGGCACGGCTAAAATCAGACCGACCACCGGTATGATCGTTATGCTGATAATCGTTAATCCGATTGCGCCAATCATCAGGATAACGCCGATGGTCAAAGCGGAAATCCTTTCAAAGAAGCAATTGGTAGCGTTGTTCATAGCATCCTCCTTTCAGGCCGCTCCGAACATTTAAACATGAGCTGCAGCCGCTGCGCACAATGTCCGGGAAAAGCCTGTTAAATTCTTGTGATATAATAGGACCTTAAGACCGGTTATCAAAAAGTCAATATAGTGCCCGAATATACGGGTTTTATCCGCACTATGAATTTTGGGCCTCAATTTCATAATCCGGATCCGCCTGAGTTATTGTCACAAAGGCACCAAGACACAAAGGGAGACCATTGGTTAATATTCATCTTTGCGTCTTTGGGTCTTGGTGGCATAAATGTCTCGCCACAAAATGCAAAGAAATCACGAATAAGCCCATTAAATGGACTATTTTATGGAATCGATTATCCAAAAAATGGGTACTGTTTTTCATACTTGATCGTCCAGTAGACCTTTTAGTTCTTCTAAGTGATTTAAATGAAAAAGTTTTTTGAAAAGGCAAACTGGTTTGCATACATTTTGCAGGCTCGAGACGGCAGGTAAATCATCTTACCGGCTGCAGGGTGCACTGGTCTTCCGTTTTTTTATGTGCTATAAATCGTTGATCGAGCTGACAACCACACGAAGATCGGGGCTTACGGCTGGATATCCGAAATTGCATCCTCTTTTTCCAACAACGGGGTAATATTTTCAACCGGCATGTAGTAGCCGGGACGGTATCCGAGGAACCTAAATATAATTTCAATTTTTACAGCGGGCTGAATTATGGGTTTAAATGAGTTGATTGACAATGGAGGCCGACGCCGTGTGGCCGATCGAAGAAGGCGAACATCCGTTTATCGGTTCCCTGAGAGAAGATGGCTGCGGCATCGAAGGAACGGAACCGACCGACGAACCTCAAGAACGCTACGAATCCGCAAAGAGCTGGAAAGAAGAGGGTCGTATAAAGATCTGTATCAAGAAGAGTAACGCGAAAAGCGGTATCATAAAATCCAGTTCTCGCGGCAGTCCTGCGTTTTAGACCGGCCGGGTAAAAATCCCTCTGCAATAATGTGAGCGACCCGCCCCGGATCAGCCTTAGGACTCGCTTAAAAATAATAGCTAATGCGACCAAAAGCAATCCGCCATATAGAAAGTGCGCCATGCTGTAAGGATGGTACGCTTGAAAGCTATAAGCAAACATAGAAATCCTAGTCCTATGGGCCAGTCGAAGATCCCGCCGTCGAGGGTCAGAAGCAAGTGGCTATGCGGTAGACAAATGTCTTGGGGTGATGGAATAATGGAATGTTGGAATTGTGGGTTCATAAGGATAAGGTCCTTTTAAGATCAAATTTCTAAACAAGAGGTTAATCCGCCTGCGGCGGACCGCTTTTTATACCCAATATTCCATTATTCCACTCCTCCAGAGGCGGATCTTCGACATTCCATCATTCCATTCGAGGTCTAAAATTAAACACCACCCCTCTGGGGTGAAATCAAAGCCGAGTCCTCTGGGCCCGGATTCTTTACTCCGTTATTGGCTTTCCAGCTTCCTGGCCCCCCAGCAAGAGGATCCCATCCGTTACTCTCACCGGCTTTGGCTATTTTTCCTGCCCTTTAGTAAGTTGAACATTACGGCGCTGACCAAAATCAACAACCCCCCGATCCAAAAGCGCCAGGTTACCGGTTCACCCAGAATCAAAATGCCGATAATAGATACAAATACCAGCTCGCTGGTCATAAAAACCCCGCCTTCCCAGCTGGTGCAATAGCGAAGTCCCTGGGTCATCATAAGCTGGGAGACGGTTGAGGTAAAGACGATCCCGCCCACAAACAACCATTCCCAGGCTATATTTGGCAATTGCGGGTTTACGGAAAAAGGACCGATACAGATCACAGTGCCGATCAGGCAAAAGTAAAAGTAAATAATTACCGAGCCGTGGGTTTCTCTCAGTTCTTTAATCAGGGTCATGGTGAGGCCTGCAAAAACGGCGGCCAGCAGAGCCATCATTTGACCGAAGATTCCCCCGGTAAATTTAAAATCAAACAGGATGACGACACCTAGCAAGGTTACCGCGATACAAATTGTATCGGCAATCGAAATCCGATCGCCGAAAAGCAGCGGAGAAAACCCAGCCGCAAAGGCCGGGAAACTATAAAAGAAAACCATGGCTGTCGATAAAGGCAGCAGACGAATGGCCAGGATCAGGGTGAGGAAAGTAATCGAGCCGGTGATGCCTCTGATCAGCATCATTTTGGGATTGTGAGGCTTGAACAGGTTTTGCTTCCAGCCGAAGAGCGCTTGAAGGACAATGACGCCGCCTCCGAAACGATAAATGGCAATGTCCCAGACCCGAAATTCAGGTCCGAGCAATTTGAACAGCAGCCCGAGTATCGCAAAGAGGAATGCGGCGCCCAGCATCAGGCCAACACCTTTGGCGGTTTCACCTGACTGGGTTAAAGGAACGGAAATGCTGACGGATTCTTTCATCGCTTTAGCCTACAAAAATATTGGTTTCTTCAAATCTGCCTCCAATATCAGTTTTGGCGTTGAATTAACATCGATTTTCTGTTCGCAAAACAAAAAATATTGGAATCGAAAAATCCTTGTATTTATGCTAAATATAAATATTTATAAAAATTGAAAACCTATTCATCCATGATATAAACTCAAACTGGAATTCTTTTTTAGGGGAATCGGCCGTTTATGGATCTTCGAACCTGCGTGGCGCCTAGCGGAAAATTTGTTTACGGTATACACAAACCGGATTACCGGGTGGCAAACCTGCGTGAAATGGATATCCTTGAGCCCCTCGGCCAGTTCTCAGACGGCCGGGCATTTCAAAACGATGCCAATTTTCCTGCCGGCGATGTGGAAGAATCCGGGGCGGAATGGATCTTTGAAATTCCCAATGCCTTTCCTTTCCGCGGTACGACCTATATTCTGAAAAGCTGGGCCGACGAAAAGGCGCAGGCTAAAAATACATTTGAACTGCCGCAGCCGCAAGCATTTTCCTTTAGCGAATTGCTTCAGCAATGGCTCGAAACTCCGAAGGTGCCGGAAGATAAACTTGCAAAAATATACCGGACCCTACCCGAGCCGCTGCAGCTGGCCCTGGCTGTCAACTCTACCGATCCGCAAGATTTAATGCACCTGGCGCAGATCAGCTGCGAGCTTATTCACGATACGGATAAAAACCGGCTGATAGGCCTGGCATTCAAACGCAACCATAGCGGCTTGGCAAAGCCCGCTATCCATAATTACACCCTGTTCAAGGCGCTGGCCAACAACATTCACCTGCCGGATGAATACAAAAATGTCATGGTGTTAAAACCCGGTACTCAGGGCAACAGTGAAATTGTGGGTGACTGGCATGACCCGGACGGCGGCAGCCATGTCTTTGAATATCTCAGGCGCAACAGTTATATCCCATGGGGACATTATGCCGCCAATATGGCCAATGACGCGGTTCGATATCGAATCGGCGATCTGCGCCAGGCGGACATAACCGCCATGCGGCATTTGTATTATCAGCGAACCTATGTCCGTATTGCACGCGAGATGGGTATCAATATAAATTCTCATTGCCAAAGGTTGACGGTTGGTGAACTGGAGACATTGCGCTGTCGGGTAATCGATGTCCTGGCCAAGAATCCAAAAAAGTCGCGGTTGAATTTCAATTCAACCTTGTGGGGCTGGAATTTCGGGTTTGATTTTTCCCCCAGTCGCTATCGATTGCATGCTTCCAACCAGCAGATCCATCAGCAGTATGCGCTGATCCCGCACTCGGTTGCCAATGGTGAAAATGATGCCCGATCTGCAGAAGAAATGCCGACATACTGCTGCGGCGATCTGATCGCCGGGTTCATACGAGAATACCGGCGGCAAACCGGAAAAAAATTTTTTGATACGTACATTCGGGCCATCCGCACTAATCGCAGACTGGACCACAGCCGCAAACGGGAACACAGCCTGGTGGTATACGAAGACGAGCGGATTATGGTTTTTGTCCCCAAAGCCCAAACCTCCCAGTGGGAACTGCAAATGATGACCCTTAATCCTGTCGGCAACGTGCTGGAGGCCGACAGCCATACCCGCAGATCATTGGATCGCGCCATGTTGGCGACCATGAAAATTCTGGAATCCATGGGCGCGAAAATGGTGACCGTCTTCGAATACTCCAAGCGGTTGGATTCCGCCGACCCGGATCAGCGCCTGCTCTATGCATTTTTGCCGCGAATACCCCATTCACCGGGAGCTTTCAGCGAAGCCCAGCTGCGCTGGATAAACGGTCACTATCCGGAGGACTTTGCAAGTGCCTGCCGCAGCCACCTGCCGGTGGAGAGTAAGTAACGAATTCTGGCCCAGAGGACCAGGCTTTGAGTTCATCCCATAGGGGTGTGGTATCAACCTAATGGAATATTGGAATACTGGAATGGTGGAATACTGGAAAATTGGGATTTGTCTAGATTATTAACCTTGTTCCCGAAACACATATTCTAACCAGGCCAAATCCGCGGGACCCATTATTCCATCAATCCATATGGCCCATAGTCACCGGCATAGCCAATTAACTCAGACCTGGCCCCAAAGACCAATTTTTCGATGACGAAATAAAAGATAGGTTTCCGTTGATTTGGCGGCCACATCGTGTTAAAAGTCGCTGATGTTTCACATGCAATTGCGGCCGTTGCTGTAAAATCCTGGTCGCTTATATTCGAAGAATCAACCCATTTGCGGTATCCAGTTGCAGCAGATGCAGAGCGCCGCCCGCAGACAGTTCTTCAGATCAACCTACTCGATAATCGGATATCTTTACAAGCATGGCACCTGAATCTTACGTTCTGATCGTCGGCTACATTTTTGGTTTTTACATGGCCTGGAACATCGGGGCCAACGACGTTGCCAATTCCATGGCTTCAGCGGTGGGGGCCCAGGCAATTACTATCCGGCAGGCTATTTTTATTGCCGGGATATTAAATGTTGTCGGGGCCACTTTGATCGGCTCGCATGTGACCAACACTATCCGCAAAGGGATTGTTTCCACAGAGATTCTTACCGATCCGCATCTGGCCCTGATCGGCGCCTTTTCGGCCCTGCTGGCGGCCGCCCTGTGGGTGTCCTTTGCCACCTGGCGGTCCTTGCCGGTTTCGACCACCCACTCGATCGTCGGTGCGATGATCGGCTTCGGCATCATGGCCGGTGGATTCTCTGTTATCAACTGGGGCAAACTGGGGGCCGTGGTGTTAAGCTGGGTCATTTCACCGGTATTCAGTATGGTCATCGGATTTGTTATGTTCAAGACAATCGTCAGATTTATTCTGTCAAAAGGAAATTCGTTTGAGCGGGCATTGAAACTGGCACCGATTTTCATAGGTCTGGCTTTTTTCGTGGTTGTCCTGTCGTTTCTTTTTAAAACCCCGCTCGGGAAAAAACTGGCGGTGGGTACACCGAGCGCTTTGATTATTGCATTTATTTTGGCGTGTGTATTAGGATATGCGGGCAAGAAAGTGCTGGCCTTCATGGTTCGGGGCCTAACAAAAAACGGCGAAGAGGAAGTCTTTCGGCGCATTCAGATCGGCACTTCCTGTTATGTCGCTCTGGCTCAGGGCGCCAATGACGTTGCCAATGCCATTGGTCCGCTGGCGGTCATTTATTTTTTAGTCAAAACCGGGGGAATCGGCGCTAAAGTTCCGGTTCCCATATTTCTGCTTTTGTTCGGCGGCGTCGGGATTGCCTGCGGGATTGCCATGGCGGGTCACCGGGTGATGGACACGATCGGCCGGAAAATTACCACTTTGACCAACACCCGTGGATTTTCGGTCGATTTTGCGGCGGCAACCACCGTGCTGATTGCGTCCAAATTGGGTCTGCCCGTTTCCACCACCCATGCGGCAGTCGGGGGGGTGATGGGCGTCGGCATTGCCCGCGGACTGGAGGCGGTCAACTTTAGAATCATTTTCCAGATTATGGTGTACTGGGTACTGACTGTTCCGGCAGCAGCCATCACCAGCATGGTTATCTTCAAGTTAATCCGATTGATTCATTAGAGGAGATCGTTATGCGGCTACCATTTCTCTCAATGTTTATGACATCACCTTTTGACGGCCTGCAGGAGCATGCCGAGAAGGTCAAAGAGTGCGCCTGGACATTTCAACAGGCCGTCGAGTGTCACATTTCGGATCGTTGCGAAAGATTCGAAGAACTACGGGAAGAAATCATTACAATGGAGAGTGAGGCCGATGCCATCAAACGGCGCATCCGCGGTCACATCCCCAAGGGTACGATAATGCCGGTCGATAAGTTCCAGTTGTTCCGCTACTTGAGAGAACAGGATTCGGTGCTCGACGCTGTGGAAGACGCGCTGGACTGGATTTCCTACAGAAGCGAACCCGGAATTCCGCAAGAACTTCAGAAAGATTTTCTTATATTTATTGATGCAGTTATTGATCCTATCGACGAGTTGAGCCGGATGGTGGAGGAGGCGCGCAAATACTTCAAGAATTATTCCGAAGAACAACGCGGGCTGGTAAAGGAAATAATCCGTTCGCTGCGCAAACAGGAACACAACGCCGATAAGTTTGAGGATGCAATTAAACAAAAGGCGTTGAACATGAAGATCGATCCGGTGACGGTCTTTCACATGGTCAGGCTGGCGGAGACCATCGGTTCGATCGCCGACCATGCCGAAAATGCCGGCGACATGATGCGGGCCATGGTTGCCAGATAGAAAAGCGATGGCAGAACTTAGTTCGCTTCGCTCATCCGCCGGAGGCGGAGAATGTTGGAATTCTGGAATAGTGGAATCATGGGTTCTGGAGTAAGGGTATGATGGGTCTAAAGAAAGAAGAATCAAAACTCACAAAATTGTATTGATATTCTCGTAACATTGGTGTATTTTTTAGGGCAAATACAGAATATGGATATCTGACGGCTAAAATCAAAAAGGTTAGATTCAACATTTTTGTAGAATAGATCTTTTTCCGCTTTTCATACCCAGTATTCCAACATTCCACTGTTCCGTCATTCCATGTGGCTTACCAATGCGGGCGGCCACAAATAACACTATATTTCTAACAATTTGTGGAAATTACGAGACGTAATTACCTGCTGACGACTGAAATTGTTTCATTCCGATCCCGGAGGCCGGCTTCAGAGGCCGGAGCGGATGACAAGGTCGGTTATGGGCCCCCTGGATTTATCCCCCTTCAGCACCAGATGCGCGTATATCCTGCCGCCCTTAAACTTGCTCACTACCCAGTTCATGCCGTTGTTGTCCACATTCAGATAGGGATTATCCACCTGGTGGATATCTCCCAGGCAGATGCACTTGACGCCTTCACCCATCCTGGACAGCAGCGATCGGCATTCGCTGCGTGACATATTCTGCATCTCGTCAACAATCACCACCGCATTTTCGATGTTCATGCCGCGGATGTAGGTCAGTGGCAGCAGTTCAAAACGCTTTGAGTCATATTTGGGCGGAACCCCGTCCGGATCAACAAAAATGCGGTTGGCGGGTCTTAATTTGTGAAGTTTGATCACAAGGTCTGAAATATAGCGCGTATACGGTTCCATTTTCTCATCGATTTTGCCCGGCAGGTAGCCCAGCCTCTGCCCGATTTCGATCATCGGTTTCACCAAATAGATTTTATCGTGGGTCTTTTTCTCTAGGGTCTGGTAGAGGGCCGCAGCCAGCGCCAGATAACTTTTCCCGTACCCGGCGGCGCTCTGAACCGACACAATTTTAATGTCGGGATTGTTCATCAGTTCCAGGGCCAGGTTTTGATATATATTGCGCGGAACAACGTTCCAGGTTTTGTGTTGATAGTCGATGATTTTCTCTTCGCTGGCACCGTAAAATACGGGTTTTCCTTTTGCGTTCCACCTAAAACAGTTGGTAATTTCTGCTCCGGGATCAGTCACAAATCCTGTATAGCGTTCCGCTTCGGCCCTGGATGGAACCGACTCTTTGTAATTTTCACTTCGAATCCCATGAACACCGGCCTGGAGTTGAAAAACTTTGTCATTGGTGACCAGAACCGGCTCGGTCAAACCGCTTTTACGGATTTCTTCCAGAATATGGTTGTCTACCTGATTGGAAAAAGACCGAGCGATACTATCGGTTTTCAGGAGACTGAATTGATCGGGATAATCGGATATGTTGCGGATGGCCTGGGTGGCGATGTTTCCCAGTCGGGGGTCTTTTTTAAACTTGTTCAGCTCGAGAAGAACATGGTAAGGAATAAATACGGTGTTTTCGTTGCCGTTGCGTAATTTGAAAAGCGCATTCGGGTCTTCCAACAGAACATTCGTGTCAACAACGTACTGTTTTGAAATTCTCATACAGCAGCCTTTCTAATGTCAAAATGTTAAAGAACAGATTTGAGTATCATATGCATCAGTCACTCAGCAGTTCGACTTACCCCTCAAAGCCCAACTACCCACCATATATAGCATACATAATGTTTGACGTATACTATAAAATGTGGTTATTTTAATTCCAAAATTAAAAGCGGATTCCATGGTCCGGACCAAAAGGCTTACCCGAACAGACGCCTGCGTATGACGCATCCCTTGAACACCTGGCGAATGCGGACGTCGACATCGCCGATTCGGTCCTGACCCCGAATTTTGTTTCATATTTTTTTCGTGCTCAAAACCATTAAAATTAAAAGCAATCGGTGAAATCATTACCAGAATATGTTACTATAGATCCAGAATCCATCGCGTTCAGTGAATACGGCTTACCTATGGTTCGCGAAGAAATAACTTTACATTTTCGGGAGTCGAGGCGCCCGCATGGCAAGGCGCGGGCAGGGCGAATAGCAAGCTATTTAACAGACGAGCAACACGGCCAGGCGGGATGCATCAACGTATAAAAGGCTCAGAGGAGATGCATCGGCTCACGAAACGGTGACGTTACTTTTTAAGCGAGCCCTTAACATCTACAAAATTTTAACCTCTGGAAAAGGAGACCATACGATACGAACCGGGCCGGCTCGTGGGATTCAAATTGATTTTTAATAAAAAATGTGTTCTATATCTCAATTTTTAGAGGGTATCATCAATGGCATCAGCGCCGCACAGAAAGCCACCGAGCCACCGGTGATGCTAAAAAGTTGAGAATGAAAAAGATCCTAGTCATATATTACTCTCAAACCGGCCAGCTCACGCAGATTATTGATTCCATTCTTGAACCTGTGCGGCAGGACGAGGATGTTGCGATCGTTTATGAACAATTAAAACCGCAGCAGCCTTATCCGTTTCCCTGGAACACATATCAGTTCTGTGATGTGTTTCCGGAATCTGTGGCCGGTACTGCCTGTGAACTGCAGCCGCTTGCCTGCAGCCCGGATGAAGACTACGATCTTGTGATTATCGCCTATACGGTCTGGTATCTTGCACCTTCGATACCGATTAATTCGTTCCTCCAGTCTCCGGAGGCGAAAAAGATCATCAAAAACCGGCCGGTTCTGACCATCATCGGATGCCGCAATATGTGGCTTCTGGCGCAAGAAAAGGTAAAGCAGCACGTCAAGCAGGCCGGCGGCCGTTTGGCGGGAAACATCGTACTCGCCGACCGCACCAATAATCTGGTCGGTGTGCTCACGATTGCCGCATGGATGCTCAGCGGCAAGAAAGAAAAGTTTTTAACAATTTTCCCGCGTCCCGGTGTGTCCGATGCGGATATCAAAGCTGCCGCACGCTTTGGTCAGCCGATTCTGGCGGCGATATCCCGCGAAGAATTCTTGCTGGATCAAAAGCAGCTAAACGTCCGGGGAGCCGTTGAGATTAAACCGGCTCTTTTATTGATGGAAAACCGGATCTCAAAAGTTTTTAAAATCTGGTCCGGCTTTATTCGTCAGAAAGGCGGGCCGCAGGATCCCGAGCGACGCAAGCGAGTGCACGCTTTTATGGTTTATCTTATTGTGGCGGTGATAATTCTGGCACCACTGGCCGCGGTTGTGGCATTTTTCTTGCGAATACTCAAGAAAGACAAAGTAGATGCAGAGGTTGAATACTATTCTCAGAACACTTTGAGAGACGCCTGATTGAAATAGGCACGAAAATGGTGTATTGATAAATCTCGAATTATGGTCAGGTAAGCGAATATGGATGTGTACATTAACGATTTAGCATTTTTTTTGCCCAACGGCCCTGTGGATAACGAAGAAATTGAAAATGTCCTGGGCAAGATAAACAACATACCCTCGCGGGTAAAAAGAATTGTTCTGCGGAATAATAAAATTAAATCCCGCCATTACGCCATTGACCCTGAAACCGGCCGGCTCACGCACAGCAATGCCCAGCTGACGGCCGAAGCCATAAAAAGACTCAAACCCTACGAAAATTTCAGCTTAAAGGAAATTGAGTGCCTGTGCTGTGGAACGACTTGCGGAGATCTCTTATTCCCAGGGCATACCCTGATGGTGCTCGGCGAGCTGTGTGTTTCGGAGTGTGAAGCGGTAACAACCCACGGTATTTGTATTTCCGGAATGACGGCATTCAAATATGCTTACATGAACGTAGCCACCGGCCTTAGTGGCAATGCTGTAGCGACCGGATCGGAACTGGCATCTTCCTTCATGCGGGCCCAGTTTTTCAATGCACATGATGATATGGACACAGATGTGGAAAATAAACCGATTCTGGCATTTGATGCCGATTTTCTCAGATGGATGCTGTCAGACGGTGCCGGTGCGGCCTTTCTATCGAATTCCAAAAACGAGGACGGCGTTTCCCTGCGGGTAGACTGGATTGAAAACCTTTCATTTGCCGGTGAACTGGAAACCTGTCAATATGGTGGCGGTGTCAAAAAGGATGACGGCAGCGTGGTCGGCTGGAGAGATAGCGATTCGCTTGATCCGGAGCTTCGCAAGCACCTTTTTGCGGTCAAACAGGATATCAAGCTGCTGGATCGGGAAATCGTAAGGACAGCCATCGATCGGGCCCTTGTTCGCGTTATCGAAAAACATGGCTTAAAATCCGAGCAGATCGACTGGTACCTGCCGCATTATTCTTCAGGTTACTTCCGGGACAAATTTTATAACCGGATGAAAGAAATCGGTTTCGAGATCCCCTATGAGAAATGGTTTACCAACCTGTCCGTCAAAGGCAACACGGGCAGTGCCGCGATCTACATCATTATGGAAGAGCTTTTTAAATCCGGCAAGCTGGAAGAAGGTCAAAAACTGTTTTGTTTCATCCCGGAAAGCGGCCGCTTCTCCCACTGTTACATGATGCTGACGGTTGTTTAAACGGCCCCGCCTTAAAACCTGGTTTGAGCGGTTCAACGTTCACGGTTCCCCGTTAAAGTGTCCTAACTGGTGTCTAACAATAGTATTACGCGTCAGTCGGGTCGAATGTCATGTTTCACCCAATGGGTGAAAGAGGCCAATCGAAACAGTGGGGTATCAAGTAACGGATATCAGCATTTTATAACCTTTGAACCTTGAACCTGGAACCGATCACTTCGGGTAAAAGTAAAAATCCAACCCAATCTTCCATCAGGCAGCGTTGACGTAGTTACCGACGCATTCTGCAAGCGATCCCAGCGATTGAAAAACATTGCGATCTGTAATTCGTATGCCGTATTTTTTCTGAATGGCCACCGCTATTTCGACCGCGTCCAGCGAGTCCAGCCCGAAAGGTGAATCCGGGCCGAACAGCAGCGCGTCCGGGTCTGGATTTTGCGGCATTTCATCGGTGATATTGCAGGTTTCAAAAATCAGGTTCAGCAGATCTCGGTCGAGTGAATTCATAAATGGTTCCTTTTTATTCTTTGAAAATATTTTTATGCACTATTTTCACCACAAAGACACAAAGGACACAAAGATTTTTTTGTACTTATTATTTCCTTTGTTTTCTTTGTGATCTTTGTGGTTCAAAACCCGGTTTGTCCGGCTCGGTTTGTTTACATACCGTTTTGCTTGCGCGAGAAAAAAAATATCCATGATATTGTCATCATGACGGCAAATAATAACAGCATTAAAAGCACGTCCGGAAGTACCGTTTTCAAGTCTCCGCCCCGCACAAGTATGTCCAGAAATGCCCCCAGACCCCACTCGAGCGGGGAAAAAGCGCTGAGATTTTGCATCAGCTTGGGCATGGCGTAAACCGGGACCATAATGCCGCCGATGGCGGCGGCAATCACGACTGAGATCGGTCCGAACATGGAGGCCTGTTCATATGTCCTGGATAGGGTTCCGAGCATGATGCCGTAACCGGTGGCAGCCAGTATGGCACTCAGGGCGATAATCAGCAGGGCCAGTTTGTCGTCTCCCAGCGTCAGCTGCGGTGTACCCAGTATCGGCAGCAAGAACTTTCCGATCAGCAGAATCAGTGCAAATTGCGCCAGGCAAACCAGAACATAAGCCGCAACCTTGCCGGCGATCAATGTCAGATAAGATACCGGCATGGTCAGCAGCCGTGATAATGTCCCGTCCTGTCTTTCTTTGATCAGGGCGCCGGCCATCGGTATGACGATAAAGAAAATCCCGAACAGGGCCCAGGCCGGAACATTTTGCTGCACCGATGTCGGTGTTCGCTGAAAAGCCCGCCGGGAGGTCGAATTTTCGGTTACCTTGACCAGGCGTTGTTCATCGATATCGAGTTTTATTTCAGGCAGCGGATCGATCAGTCCTTCCGAAGCCAGAGGTCCCAGGGTTTCTTCCATATCTTTATTGATCTTTTCCGGCAGGATATCAGAAAATGCCTTTATTTTCTGATTGACTTCCATGCCCAGCACGACATTGTTGAGCGCGTTTAATACGGCCGATCGAAAAGTACCGCGCACGGCTGGATCAAAATATACAACCAAGTCCGGTATGTCGACCTTTTTAGCCGACGTTGCGCCGGGCATTGCCAGAGATTCGTATGTCAGCTGCCTTGCCCGTTTGCCGACCGCTTGAGTAAAACCTTCGGGAATGATGATTCCGAACTGGTAGCTGCCCCGGTTGATAGCGGCAATCGCTGCTTCCTGATCGATATGGCGGCCATCAATTTTTTTGATGATTTCAAGCGTGCCCGCGGCTTCAAGCTTTTCTTCGATATTTTTTCCGAGCTGATTTAGGTCCAGATCCACAAACAGCACCCGGGTGCTGGTTTCGCCCATTATCTTCAAAATGTTTTCCTGAACAAGGGACATCACCAAGACCAGAACGGCCGGCATAATAAACAGTACCATCAGCCCGGCTTTGTCCCGCCAGAGCAGTAACAATTCTTTATAAATGGTTGCGAGCAGTTTGCCCATGGTAGTTGCTGACTTTTTAAAGGATTGTTCCGTGTTACGGGTTACGGATCTTCAATAGGATGGTTTCCTTTTTTTTAACGCGCAACCCGCAACCCGCAACCCGTAACTCGTAACATCATCTTTCAATGCAAGAACAACATTCTGTTTGAGATCGACAACAAATTGTCAATATGAAGTTATTAAGCGCCTAATTCTTCAATCAATCTCTCAATTGTTTTCCGGTCAGCGCCAGGAACAACTCGCCCAGGCTGGAAAAACCGGGTGGGCGATTAATCAATTCCCGGGGGGAACCTCTGGCGATTATACGGCCTTCGTCGATGATGGCCACGGTGCTGCAAAGCCGTTCGGCTTCTTCCATATAGTGCGTGGTATAGATCATGGTCGTTCCTGATTCTTTCAGTTGCAGGAGCTTCTCAAGGATCAGGTTACGCGACTGTGCATCGATGCCAACGGTCGGCTCGTCGAGGAACAACAATCGGGGTCGGTGAAGCAGACCGACGGCCAGGTTAACACGCCGTTTCATCCCTCCGGAGTATGTGCCAATCTGCTTATCGGTCCGGTCTGCCAGGCCTACGAGTTCCAGACATTCATGGATTCTGCGCTTGAGCTGGCGGCTGTCGAGGCTGTAACAGCGTCCGAAGAATTTCAGATTCTCACGAGCTGTAAGCGTGGGATACAAAGCGATTTCCTGGGGCACGAGACCGATCATTTTTTTTACCCGATACGGGTATTTAAGTGCATCCGTGCCGCAAATCGTTACCCGGCCACTATCCGGTCTTATCATGGTACTCAAAATCGAAATGGTTGTCGTTTTGCCGGCACCGTTTGGACCGAGCAAGCCGAAAATTTCCCCTTCTTTTATCTCGATGTTGCATCCGTCCAGAGCCGGGTCGGATGCCCCGCGATATGTTTTTGTCAATTCTGCGGCGATCAGTACCGGGTCAGCGTTTGATTTTTGGAGGTTTGCGTTTTGGTCTGTCATCAGCGCATTTATACCAGTCAAAAAAAATATCCAGGTCCCCAGGATTCAGCCTTTATTGTACAAGTTCATACAGATCCCGATAAACTCCTTTTTCCAGATCGGCACAATCCCGCACAATATCAGCCATTGCCGAATATGACTCGTCCTCGGAGGCCCGCCCTTTACAGTTCCGGGCTCCCATGACTGCAAAATCGCGCCAGCGGTCGCCGGTTTGGGTCAACCGCTCGGATATGTCAAGTAAGTGGGGGTTGTCGAGGATATCCGCGGCTTCCTGTAAAAAGGCGGCATAGATGAAACGAAAACCACCGCCGCCAGTGCCGATCTCTTCCTGCATGCGGATGACCTGACCGAGGTAGAGAACCGCTTTTTGACTGCCCAATCTGTCCGGCCAGGATTCAATCTGGCCGGCCAGAAAACGAATACCCCGCACACCGATGATCGGCAGCGGACTTTTCAGCATGGTCCGGCAGACTTCCTTTATGCTTTTTTTTATGGCTGCACTGAAATCGATGTTTTCGGGCACTTTGGTGAGGTAGTACATTTTGCCCTTCGGGGCCAAGGCGCCTTTGGCAAACCGCGCCTTCATCAGATCCAGTCGTGAAATAGAGACCGGTTCGCTAAAAATCGGATCACTGACAAGATATTCATCCCCGTTTTTACCGTATACGATCAAATTATGCATATTAAAATGGAATCGGTAGGCCTCAGGGAAATAGGGGAGCCAGTAACCGCCGGTCTGACAGCCGACCGGGATGCCCTGTGCCAGGATCTGGTCCAGGGCATCCATGGCCTCGACCGGGCTTCTGAATTTATGGCGTTTCAGATCCATTCCCAAGCGACGGGTGGAGCGTTTGATGATACCTCCGGTTGCGCTGCGGTACGTTGTCAACGGTAGATGGTTCAAACGGATAAAGGGGACATAACCAAAGAAAAGGCCGGAACCAATCCCGAAAGCCATGGCTTCGCTGATGTTTACACCGTGGTGGGAGAATAAATTGGATGTCACACCGCTTTCGCAGTGCGCGGATTGCCGGTGTTGAAAATTAATCTCCATTTTGATCCCAGTTTTTAAGAAACGATAACTCTATGCTTTCCGGTATCCGTGAAAGTTGATCCGGTGGGATATTGAAAACTCGGGCATACTTTTCCAGAACAGAAGGCTTGAGGCGCTTGAATATCTCCGGTTTCAGGTGTCGCTTTACCCGCCAGCGGGATATCGCAGCATATTTGGCGAGCAGCTTCGTGCTCATCTGGTTGCGGGTCATGTGGTAGGCCAGAGGGCTGATTTTACCGGCCTTGACATCTTTGGCAGCCGCTTCTATCTCCGTGATGATGATATTCCAGGCCTGTTTCAGAGTGACCGTTTTTGGCTTCCAGCCATAACTCTGAACCAGTTCGTAACGGCCCTGCTCATTGAGTGCATAAGAAACCTCGCACATTCGGCCGGCCAATCCAATATCTTGAGGCACTTCCTCTTTTTTCATTAAATCTCAGATTTCGTATAGATTTAACGTCGGATAAAAGATTCAGGTCCTTTTGTCCGGGGTCATCTGATTCGCGAATGGTCTGGGTTCTCGGCTGAATTTTCTAGGGGCCGAGATCTACAAGATCGTATTAAAGATATACCAATGCGCTTAAAAAGGCAATATTATACAAGATATTGCTAAAAACACCAAATGGATATTGCCTTTTATCTGTTGAAATTTCACTAAAATAAGAGTATTTTTTCTATCTTGAGCACCTATTTATTGAAATCACATCATGTTGCGAAGGATTTATCTAATAAAATATTTTCGCCACCAAGACACCAAGACACGAAGTTTAATGATAATAAATATTTATTTTTTGTGTCTTGGTGCCTTCGGGGCTATTCTTTCCGGTTTATCCGGGTTGGGAAAAAGTTCGTCAAATTAGCTGGAACCACAAACCTGAAAATGTACTATGAATGAGCACAGACAAAAATATCGAAGCCATGAAGTTCAATTAAAGGTGCCATTTCATGATCTGGACCCCCTGCAGATTGTTTGGCACGGGAATTATTTAAAATATTTCGATATTGCGCGATTCGGTTTGTTCGCCAATGCCGGTGTTGATTTAAACGACTACTACCAGAAGACGGGTTATCTGTTTCCGGTAACCAAAACGACCACCAAGCACATCTTCCCGCTGCAATACGCAGACATCTTTATCGCCAAAGCAACGATCTTGGAAGCGCAGATCAAGATTGTTATCGATTTTGAAATCAAAAAAATAGATACTGGTGAGATCTGCACCAAAGGCCGGGGTGAACAAGTGGCTTTGAAATCACCGGAAATGGAAATGGAGTTTGAGATACCGGAGGACATTCGTAAGGCCTTGGGATTTTAAGTGGTCTATCTCGTATATTCAATGACGTATTTTTTTCTTGAGACATACGGAAACTAAACTTAATAGTGACTAAAGTTGAAAATTTAAAGTGAGCTAAAGTTGAGGATTGCGCTTTCAGCGCGGTCTATTTATAAAAGATAGATTACCTCAATCCGCCATGGATTAAGGCATCGTTCCACTTCATCTTTTTGAATAAAATCGACAGAATTCAATAACCCTGGCCCAGACCGATAACCGGTACTGTGCAATCAAAAGATATAATTTTGAATGACACATAGGCTGTACCATTATACATGGATAAGTCGCACCAGGGCGGGCTTTAGTCACTCTTGTCCGCCTTGCACTTTGGCGGATTAGTTCACTTTGAATGCCGCGCCAGAGCCTGAAGGGCGACGGCGGGAGTCACTTCAAACTTTTCAGTTAAGAGTAATATGTCATCATATTTATGAATGCATGTACTAAGTCACAAATTATTCAAGCAAAAATTAGAACCCTTATATCATCAACTGCTGAGGCACTTATTTGAAGCTGGATAAAAAATTTAGAGAGGCGTTTATCGCCGGTGCCGAAAGGGTTGCCGCCTGGTCGGATCTTCTGGATGATATCAATGTATTCCCGGTTGCCGATGGCGATACCGGACGCAATTTGATGATCAGCTTAAGTCCGCTGATGCAGCTGGAAGAAAATCCGCAAAATACTATCGCCAAACTTTTTCTTTCAGCCCGCGGTAATTCAGGCAACATCGCAGCGCAATTTTTTTCAGGCTTTCTGATGGCCGAATCGTTCGCTGCCCTGGCCGAAGCCGCCAAAACGGGCAGGGCTCAGGCCTGGGATGCGGTGCATGATCCTGTTGCCGGTACGATGCTGACGGTTTTTGATGCGCTGGTCGAATTTATGGCCGAAAGTCCGCCGATAGCCGAAAATGAATACGTCGCAAAGCTCGTTGATCATCTGGCCGACGCTACCCGGTCGACTCCCGAACTTCTTCCCAGGCTGCGGCAGGCCGGCGTCGTAGATGCAGGGGCGCTGGGAATGTTTATCTACCTGGAAGGTTTTTTCAATTGCTTCATCGGCCGGAGCCAAGATTTTCAGCCCATTTGGGAGCGGTTCAAAGGGGCGCTGCGCATCGCTGCGACCTTTCAGGAGACGCCCGAAGCCGGTTACTGCATCGATACCGTGATACACAGCGAGCACGATGTTGAGGAGAAAATCAACCGCCTTACAGAGCTTGGCCAAAGCGTTGTGGTCATGGCCCACGATGACTACTACAAGGTTCACCTGCACACGGACGATATTCATGCGACCAGAAAGCAATTCGAATCTATGGGCGAGGTTGTCCGCTGGGCGGACGATGACCTGGAACTGCAGATAAAAGGATTCAAACAACAGCGCGCCGACCGGGCCGTGCACATTATGACCGATGCCGCCGGGTCGGTTACCCGTGAGGATGCTCGCAGGCTGGGTATTACGCTGCTGGACAGTTACATCCTTACCCGAGATAAGGCCCTGCCGGAAACGCTATTTTCGGCCCAGGAACTCTACGAATCCATGGCAGCCGGCGTAAAAATTACGACCTGTCAGGCGTCGGACTTTGAACGTCATCAGCACTACCAACGGGTTCTGGAACAGTATCCCCTGGTGTTGTATCTGTGTGTCGGTTCCGTGTTCACGGGAAATTATGCCGTGGCTAAGGCGTGGAAGGAAGACAACGATCCCCAAGGCAGGTTTGTCGTGATCGATACGACTGCTGCTTCAGGCCGATTGGGTACGATTGTCATGGCAACCGCAAGATACGCCGAGCAAACCGACGATCCGCAGAAGGTAATCGACTTTGCCGAGCGCGCGATTCCCAAATGCGAGGAGTACATATTTTTGGATCGTTTAAAATATCTTGCCGCAGGGGGCCGGTTATCGAAAAAGAGTGCATTTTTTGCAGATGTGTTACATCTTAAACCCGTGGTAAGCCCCACTGCGGCGGGCGCCGTAAAGGTCGGTGCGGTACGCAATAAACAGGGTCAGCTACAATTTGCGCTGGATCGACTCTCGAAACTGGCCCCCCAAAATACCGCGCCTTTTATCATGCTCGAATACTCGGATAATCAGTCCTGGATCGAGGACACGGTAAGCCGGGAATTCAAACAGCGCTTTCCCGCGGCCGATATTCTGCTGCAGCCGCTGTCGCTGACCTCTGGTGTGCATATGGGCCCCGGTACGTGGGCAGTGGCTTTTCTACCGGAGGAGGTTTAGCCGGTTTGCCGGTTAGCCCGTTTGCCCGTTAGCCGGTTGGGTCGGTTAGCCGGTCAGCCCGTTTGCCCGTTAGCCGGTTGGGTCGGTTAGCCGGTCAGCCCGTTTGCCCGTTAGCCGGTTAAGCCGGTTGAGCCTGTCGGTTGGTTTAACACTGTTACTTATGCATAAAAAGAGAAGTTTCGAATAGTTGAGTTGATTCTATTTGTTGGTCTATTCCCATACAAAGAATGAAAACCAAGGTTCACTGTCGGAGTTTCAGATTCGCAAGTTCGGCATGAAAGGATAATCACTAA
>Ga0126332_10000041_pt1 | contig 52247 bp, 41 predicted proteins | sample InaspJWI42metaG_FD_94482 | JGI IMG/M metagenome (GOLD analysis project Ga0126332, IMG submission 94482) | Marine gutless worms symbiont microbial communities from Oahu, Hawaii - Inanidrilus sp. 2 OAHU.JWI-42 metaG | ecosystem: Host-associated > Annelida > Digestive system > Unclassified...
GCCGAAGAAAAATATCCCGGAACAGATTTGCGACTGGTCTACGAACTCGGGGGATATACATCCCCCAATTAAGCCAAAGGTGTCAGTTATTCTTCCCAGAGGTAAGGTGTCCTGAATTTAAAAACGCAGAGAGTTGTGAGCCTGAAAAGGACTGGAAACGGGTGAGTCTTTGCAGCGAGGGCGATATTTCCATCGAGCACTTTGTCAAGCCGCCCCAGCATGCATCTCCCGAGCATGCACATCCCAACGCCCAGGTGCTGATCGTGCTCAAAGGTCGGCTGTCCATCGCAACCGATGCGGATGGTGAACAGCTGCTCGAGGAAGGTGACGCTGCTTATATTCCCGGCAATGAATCCCATATGGTCAAAAATCCGCTGGACGTGCCCACGATCGGCATCGACATATTTGTTCCGGGCCGACCCTTTGACTTTTGGCTCAAACGTCTAAAATCCCTAGCGTAACGTTTGCGTCCCAACCGGAAATGGTGCTTGGAGCGTATCCAAAAAATGATTCTTCCAGCATAAAAGGAGATCTGCATCTTGATTGAAATTGCTGTCACGGACAAGTGGAAAAAGACGTTTCCAGGCGCTCATATCGGCACGCTGCTGTTGGGAAATGTGAATAACACCCGGCGTCCAAACGCTCTGGACGATCGCAAGCGGGAGCTGGAAACCGAGCTTCGAAAGAAGTACGCCGGATTCAGTCGGGCCGACCTCTTAGCCGTCAATTCAATGCGGGTTTACAGGCAATTCTACAAAAGATTCAACAAAACCTATCATGTGCTGCTTCAGCTCGAATCCGTATTGAACAAGGGTAAATCTTTGCTCAGTGTGAGCCCTCTGGTCGATGCGAACTTTGCGGCCGAACTCGAGACGCTTATTCTCAGCGCCGGACACGATGCCGACCGCCTTGAAACCCCTATCACCATCGATGCAACGACCGGAACCGAAGAATTCATCCAGATGAACGGCAGCCGCAAAACGCACAAGCCCAATGACATGATGATGCGCGATGCGCGCGGGGTGGTCTGCTCCGTCATATATGGTCAGGATCAACGAACGCCGATTTCGGTTGATACCCGGCGGGTGCTGTATGTGGCTTATGTACCGGCCGGCATCGACAAGGATGCGGTTCTTGTTCATCTTGAAACAATCAAACACAACGTACTGCTTTTTGCGCCGAACGCCGAGATCTCGCACCTGCAGGTGTATGCTGCCGGGGATCGTGCTTAATGTAGATCAGGAGAACCGATGAGCATTGCCTTTGTCACCGGGGGAACCGGATTCGTCGGCCGCAATTTGATCGAGCGACTGGTGGCCGCCGGCTGGCAGGTGGTTGCGCTGCACCGCCAAACTTCGAATATCGCGGCACTGCAAAGCCTCAACGTTCAGCTGGCGGAAGGTTCGATCACGGATCCGCAATCGCTGCAGCGGGCAATGCCCGAGAAAGTTGGCGCCGTTTTCCACGTGGCCGGCAATACGAACATGTGGTCGCTGCTCAATTCACAGCAGACCCGGGAGAATGTAGACGGTACCCGTAATATGGTGGCCGTTGCCATCAAACATCGGGCCGGGCGCTTTATTCACACCTCATCAATTATTACCTATGGTTTGCATTCCGAACGGATTACCGAAAATACGCCCTCGACAGCCGCTGACAGTCGGATCAACTACATGCATAGCAAATTCCTGGCTGAAGGAGAAGTGCTCAAAGGTGTAAGAAAAGGACTGGATGCGGTGATCCTCAATCCGGCCAACATAATCGGCCCGTATGATAAACGCAACTGGGGCGGTTTGATTCGTCAGCTCAACCGCGGTAAGCTGCCCGGCCTACCGTCTGGACAGGCCTCATTCTGCCACGTGCGCGAGGTTGTGCGGGCGCACATTGCCGCCGTTGACAAAGGCCGCACCGGGCATAATTATCTGCTTGGTGGTGCGGATGCATCCTATCTGGAGTTTGCACAACAGGTGGGTGAAATGCTGGATTGTCCGGTTCCGCAAAAAGTCATGCCGGTCTGGCTGATGCACTCGGTAGCCCGCGTATATGAGCTTGTTTCTCACTTCACCAAAAAAATACCGCCCGTCACACCGGAAAAAGCAATACTCGGTAATTGTACATTTCTTTGCAGCTCTGATAAAGCCGTCACAGAGCTCGGCTATCAGCCCGTGTCACTGGACGAAATGCTTCAGGACTGCATCCGATGGCTGGACAGTGAAAAGTTGATTTGAAGTCAGTTAAACCAACATCTGTTTCGCAAATAAGGCTGCGGATGGTATTCGCAAAGGGTGAATTTTAAGGGCTGTTGCGGGTTTCGAGTTTCGGGTTGCGTGTTAATCATTTACTCACAACACCTAACTCGCAACCCGCAACTCGTAACTCGTAACTCGCAACTCGTAACCCTCAGTGCTCTTGCTATTGCATCCGCTGTTCTGACAATTATATTTAGAACATCATTATTCAAAAAGACGATTTCCTTTAAACAGAAAGAGGTTTGCATATGGCAACTGATTTTCGAACAACAGCGGTGGGGACACTGGGTGTTGATATAAGCAAGCTCGATCCGAATGCAGCGATCGAAAAAATGGAAAATGAGCTAAGGGAGATGGCCGAGTCATTGCGGTCAACTCGCTATGATTATGTCGAGGGAATGATTACGGAGGGGGAACTTCAGCAGGTTGAGTCAAAGTTCATGGACATGCTCGAGGCACAGCGCAACATTTTGCAGCTGTTGCGAAGCGCTGCAAAGGAAAAATAAAACGACATGCGAATATCTTGGCTGCTGGAAAATCATGTTTTCGAACACGAGGCGGATCTTGCGGCACAGTTTATCGCTGTTTCAGAAGATTCCTTTGCGGATCCATCTTCACTGGATCCGGATTATTGCATGAATCGCCTGCAAATAGACGAAATTCAAAAGCTGCGGCCGGTTCAACTGGTACCTTACTTCACCTTGCTGCTGGCAACCGATGATCCGGAAACAATCAAGAATCCGAGCCTGGATTTGAGACAGGAACTCGACGGCTCGGCTTGCTTTAACTTTGCCGAGTACCTGGTGTACGGTAATCACGTTCCGCAAGTAAACGCATCCAACGCTTTGCAGTCGCTCGGCAGTTTGGTTGCCACCGCTTACCAGGCGAGGTCGGCAGCATATGCTGGTTGCGTGGTTTACGGCGCGTCTCCGATGATGCTGTTTGTCTCGATCGAACGGCTGGTGATCTGTGGTGCGGCCGAACCGGTAGCCGGTGCGCTGTCACACGGATTAAAAGAACGATTGCTGGATTTGCTAAAATACCCCAAAGATCTGTTCACAGAAGATGATGAAGGGTCGTTGTTCGACGGGGATGCGGATTGATCGACTATTATTTTTCGGAGAGATTTCGTTGACCGAGCTTTTACAAAATGTTACTGATCTCTTTGACAGTATTTTATGGTCGTCATATCGAATATTAATCAGACACGCCCGGTCTGTTGTATAACTTGATCAGTTGGGTGATATATTCACCCGTACTCTGCTGTCTCCCGCTTCAAATTGAAACTGATACGCTTTCATTTCTTCCCGCAGGCCTCTCAACGCTGTGCGAGCCGGTACCTGAGACGTAAGGAACAGTTCGCAGCCATTGTTTCGACTGTTTGGATTTACTAACGGCTGCGGCTGCCAATGTCTACGATTACAGGAGGGTGTCATGCATGTTTCACGTCGTGATTTTATAAAATCCTCGATCGCGCTGGGAAGCAGCCTGCTGCTGTCGCCCGCATCTGTCTTGGCGGAACAGAAACCATCACAGCCGTGGGTGCCGGCATACGCCAGGCTGGAAGATAAGGGGCAACTTGCCCGGCGGGTCGAGCAGGCTTATGCGATCTTTGAAGAATGCCAACTCTGTCCCAGGCAGTGCGGGGCCAACCGCCGGGAAGGTGAGCTGGGATTTTGCCGCGCGCCGACCGATGTTTTCGTTTATTCGGCCCACCCGCACTTGGGCGAGGAGATTTCACTCGTCGGAGAGAAGGGGTCCGGCACGATATTTTTTTCGAACTGCAACCTGCGCTGCGTATTCTGCCAGAACTGGCCGATCGCCATTGAAGGCAAGGGCCGGGCGATCAGCGACGAGGATCTGGCCGATATCATGCTCCACCTTCAAAAAATCGGCTGTCACAATATCAACCTGGTCACACCCACCCACGTAATGCCCAATATCCTGAATGCAGCCCGCATGGCATATAAGAAAGAATTGCGCATACCGCTGGTTTATAACACCAGCGGATATGAACGGCCCGAGATACTCAAAATCCTGGACGGCGTTGTTGATATCTATTTACCGGATATTAAATATATGGACGCCGACAAAGCCGCCCAATACTCATCCGATGCGGCCGACTATCCGGAGTATGCCTGCAAAGCGGTCCTCGAAATGCACCGGCAGGTCGGCCTGCATCGCATGGACCATCGCAACATAGCGGTTCGCGGTGTAATGATTCGGCACCTGGTGATGCCCAACCGGGTGGCCGGCAGCGAGAAATTCGTCAAATGGGTGGCCGCAAATCTTCCCGCGTCAACCTATGTGAACATCATGCACCAATACCATGTGGATTACCGGGCTTTTGAATTTCCGGAGATCTGGCGCGCGATCACTTCTGAAGAATATCTGGAAGCCATGCAGTGGGCTGCAAACAGCGGGTTAACCAATCTCGATCCGCGGACGGTGATGGTTAGGGACTTTCTGATCAAGCAGATGCAAAGCGGTTAGACACTCATTTAGATAAATCTCAGCGTATCGTATATTTCAGTTTCGGATGCGGATTACGGAAAAACCCGCAACCCGCAGCGAATTTTGAATGTTTGATTCAATAACCAGACAATCTCCCTTTCGATCATGCCCGTCAAACAATCGATGGCACCGGCGGACTGGTGAGTTCGCTGACATTCATCGTACGGCAGACACTTGCCGGACGACGTCAGCGCGGGTGAGCAGTCCGTGTCCCACAAGTGCGGTATGTTGATCCAGCCAGGCGGCATCGACACCTTCAAATGTTCCCGCCCCACGGACCTTACGCAAAATGGATACACCCAGGCCGGCCAGGCTACGGGCAACCCACCTTCCATCTCCGGACCGCACCGTAGAGGCGGGCCGGGCTAAAATCTTCTCCTCGGGGATTATAAACAGCAGTCCGGCGACAAACATCTGATTTGACATCGTATGCTGGCCTCAGATCATTTTTGCCGTTTGGATTTCAAAATATCGGTTTTCGTAATCAGGGCATCTTGCCGTTATATGCAAGACCGCAATAATATCCTTCGTGGGCGGATTAAAAGTATTTTATGACTTTAAAGCATGCTTGTTTATAAATGCAACTTTGTGCTATACGAAAATCGCTTTAAATTTCTATAAATAAAGCTGATGTGATCCGAACCGCATATTTGACAATCGGGCTTTATGATCTATTATTTTCCATAAAACGGGCTCAAATATGCGTTGAACCGGATGGTTCGCTTACCTTCATTTGGTTGATAATTTGGAAACATCAGAAGGAGGAAACATGAAAGCACCAATTAGCGTAGGCCTAATCATTCTGCTGACTTTTGCAGCTTTGATCGGCTGTGGCGGTAAAAACACCGTTGATCTTCGTTACGCTCCTGCCGGCATTAATGTGGCTCCCTGCGCCAGGACCATCTCGGTGGTCGCTCTGGTGGACAAACGGGAGCAAACAGCCGTGGGTGAGACCAAAGATGGCAATCTGTTTTTTGGGAAAACTTCGGTAACTGAATGGGTGTCCAAAGCCCTGTATGATGAACTGGCCAAAAGCGGCTGCCGGGTTGAATTCCATGACAAAGAATATGAATTTGATACGGATTACACCCTGGTCGGTGAAATCGAGGAGCTTTTTGTCAAACAGAATTCCCTAACGGATTACTCGGCATCCATGCGTTTGAAATTGGATATCAAGGCCAACGGTCAAAAGATTTTCGGAAAGAGTTTCGCCACCACGTATTCCAAAACAACCATCATATCTCCGAGTGTCAACAGCAAGGTGTTGACAGAGTTGTTGCAGGGTTTGATGCGGGAAGTAGTACCCGAGGTGCGTGATAATTTGGAGTAAATAGCATGCGGTGTTAATCAAACATAAAAATCCTAGTCCTCTGGGCCAGTCGAAGATCCCGCCATCGGGGGTCAGAGTCAACTGGCTATGCCGTAGACAAATGTCTTGGGGTGATGGAATACTGGAATGTCGAAGATCCGCCTTTGGAGGATTGGAATAGTGGGTTCATTAAGGATGAGATCTTTATTAGATCAATTTTCTGAATAAGAGGTAAATCCGCCTGCGGCGGACCGTTTTTATACCCAATATTCCATTATTCCACTCCTCCAGAGGCGGATCTTCGACATTCCATTATTCCATTGGACGTCTAAAGGTAAACGCCAACCCTCTGGGGTGAAGTCAAAGCTGGTTCCATTGGGCCCGGATTCTTTACTTTATAACGGCTTGTGCAACGATGCAGCCATCGCCGCGATCCCACCGCTGTCCCTCAGATGGTATATCGTGGCGATGGCCTTTTTTTGTTTGCAGCATATGCTTTGCGGTTGTCGTTTTGAAATTGACACCCCGGGTATTCATGTCCTGAATAGATCCGTTTTTGCCGCCTGCGTTTTTCTGTGTGCAGGTCCCTCCCATATTCCGCAATCAAGCGGTTTGCCTCCGTTTTCAATCCGGCATCTCATGCAAAAAAAGTTTAACTTTAAACCTTTTTGTGCCGATTATAATATAGTAGCCTTATGCAAACAATTTGCCAGGTATTTGTATTACAATTTCGGGTCTCAGCTGCAAAGAGTTTTACCCCAAAACAAAGCCGGCCTGATGTTGCCGTAAAAAACCACAGATCAATCAAATGACTGTATGAATGACCGCCCAAATTGAAGGGAGATTTTCCAGGTGGCAGGAAACAAAAAACGTCCGTCGAGCGGTACGATCGGCATTGTTCAACAAAAAATATTCGGGCTACCCGTAGATCGCAAGGTATTGTTTTCAAATCACAAAAACGCTTACAAGAAAAAAATTGAAAAACGCCAGCGAAAACTGATCATTAAAATATCTTTTTTAAAACCCTTTATCCGGAATAACGAAAAAGTGTTGTGCGTCACCACGGGACATACCCCGGTTACCATTCTGGAAAAATTGGGAATCGGCTGGCTTTTTATTTACCTGAAGCGATGTCTGCTCATTTTTACCGACCAGCGAGTCCTAAGTATCCCTACAACACCGGTCTACAAATATCGCAACACCATTACCGAAATACTGTACGGAAGCTGTAGATCGATCCGCATGAAAGGCCGAAGTCTGATTATTGAATATAAAAAAACGGGCGCGGTTGAAAAATTCTTCAGCCTGGCCGGCAAAGAAAAAAAGAAGATCACCAATCTATTGAAAAATATTACCTTGATGAGTGACGAGAATTGGGCCGAAAAAAGGACCAACTTGTGTCCCCGCTGCTGCACCCCGTTGGCTGAAAAGACCAGAACCTGCGAGGGCTGCGAGCTGAAATTTAAAACAAAACCGATCGCATCTGTTCTGGCTGCTTTTCTGCCGGGCGGCGGGTATTTTTATGTTCGCCAGTACTTTTTGGGCGCCATTTCGGCGTTGCTTGAAATTGCCCTGTTCAGCGTAGTGGTTATCGAGATAAATAATTTCAGCAACGGTATTCAGACCGGATATCTGTGGTTGATCGCTGCGCCCCTGCTGCTCATACTCGAAAAGATCGTGGCCGTTATTCACGCCCAAATCTTTATCGAGGATTTCATACCAAATCAGGAAAAGATCACGGTCGTGCAAGCCAAAAACTATGCGAATTAGTTTCCATCTTGAAACCTGTCGATTTATCGATCCCACGAAAACATGGCGGCACCGGCAATCAGAAAGGTCAGTGTCATTATCGTGAGTATGGCCATCTCCGGGGCGACATCGACCAGGCCGGCCCCGTCGTGCATGATTTTGCGCACCGCCTTCAGCAGATGAGTCAGGGGAAAAATCTGAGTGATGCTTTTAACCCAGCCGGGTGCGCCTTCCAGGGAAAACCAGACTTCGGACAGGAACATCATCGGCCAGGTTATAAAGGTTAAAATTCCGTTCGTAAACTCCTCACTGGTTCCCCGGGCTGCAAATACCAGCCCCAAAGCGGTAAGGCTGAAACTGCCGACGAAAAATACGATTGCCAGATCGAGATAGGATCCTTCCACATAGAAGGAAAAGATCAGGTCACAGCCGATCCACACGATTATCAGAGTAAACATCAACAGAAAGATCCTGGACAGCATCTGGGCGCTCAGATATTCAAACGCCGTCAGCGGTGTGGCCTTCAATCGTTTGAGTACGCCGTTTTTGCGGTACCGGACCACGATGTATCCGACTCCCCACAGAGCGCTGAACATCATGTTCATAGCCAGAATGCCCGGAAATAACCAGTCGATATACCGAATTTGTCTGCCTTTTATCTCTTCCTTGATCGCAAGATCCAGATTGTCGGTCGGCAGAAGGCTGCTCTGAAAAATCTTTTCCAAAATGTAGCCTTTGGGGGAAGAATTGTTGATCCAGTACTGGTAGGGTGGGGGACCGGCCTTTAATAGAAAATCGACCTTGTGATACCTGAGCTTCTCAAATGCCTCTTCAGCGGAGGTAAATCGGATAAACTGAACAAACCGGGTGCGGCGAAACTGCCGCGGGATATCTTCATTGACGCCGGCGACGGTTTCCAAAGCCGGAGTAAGTACGCCGACTTTGTACTGTATGAATTCTTCGCCGCCGAAGATGATACCAAAGCCGGCCACAATGAGAAATGGAAATAAAAAGTTCCATCCGAATGCCGCCTTATCACGGAGAAACTCGCGGTTCCTGGCGCGTAACATGATCCAGAGTCTATTAAAGTTCATATCTAATCTCGCAGCCGGTGTCCGGTTAAATTTAAAAAGACGTCTTCGAGGTTCGGTGAACGGACCGTCATTTCCCCCAGGTCGACCTTCTTGGCGATCAGCTCCTGCAGACACTTGTTCAGATCTCTGGTGTTTATTTCCAGCCGATCCTGCACTTCATGCAGTTGCATGGACAGATCGGGCAGGGACGGATTGAGCGATCTTTTGGGCAGGACAACCGTAACACCTCCGCAGTACTTCTGAATCAAATCTTCGGGTGAACCCTGGGCGACAATCTGTCCATCATCCATGATGGCAATTTCATTACACAGGTTTTGGGCTTCTTCCATGTAATGGGTTGTCAACACCACGGTTTTGCCCTGGTTTTTGATTTTTTGAATGACATCCCACAGGTTGCGCCGCGCCTGAGGGTCCAATCCGGTGGACGGCTCGTCCAGAAACACCAGCTCGGGCCTGTTTACCAGGGCCAGGGCCAGCATAAAACGCTGCCGCTGACCACCGGAAATGCGGTCATTGTACTGATGCTGGAATTCTTGCAGATGACATAAATCGATCAGGTCCTGCAGATCGTAAGTTTCGGGAAACAGGCTCTGAAAAGTTTCCAGTGTTTCATATACAGTCAGGAAAGATAACAGGGCGGTCTGTTGAAACTGAATGCCTACCTGCTCCCGAAAAGAAGCCGCGCGGGGTTGCCCCTTGTATAATATTTCTCCGGCGTTGGGTCGGATAATGTCTTCGATCACCTCAATCGTGGTGGTTTTACCCGCACCGTTGGGACCCAACAGGCCGAAACACGTCCCCTGCTCGATTGAAAACGAGACGCCGTTGACCGCAGCGATATCGTCGTACTTCTTAACGAGGTTTTTCACTTCAAGCAAGGTGGACATGGTCGAGCTTCACTTTCCAAATGAGCCGCTGCCCATTAATCCAACTAGTTGATCGTTTCCTAAGTTCTGTAGCAACGATGTGGGAGCGGACTTCGACGAGCTCAGTCGAGTCGCATCTTGCCGCGAGTGTACTATGTATCGCGCCTGGAAGGCGCTCCCACAAATGGCGGATCTGAACCAACGATTTGGAAATAATCTACTATGCAGTGCCGCTGGATCTATTAAATTTACGATATAATAAGCATTGCAAGGTCATTATCAATGTCTTGCGGTGAATAGCGTTAATTTAGAAATCCATGGGCAATATACGACATTCATTTTTTCAATAAATCTTCCACCGCACCACCGAATCCCGGTCGCTGTACGAATTGGCTTGACAAGGCCGGCAGCCGGCGTTAGGTTCCGTCTCTTATCACAATGCCATCGCCTGGATGCGATCATTTATTTCAGCACCGCGCAATATTCACTGCTAGCCGGGAAAGGGTCATGCAACGGCCCGTCCGGGACTATTTCGGGTGGATGCCGCGATGAATAAAATGCGTTGCGGGTTAGAGTGTGATATCATGAACCGAACCCGGCAAGAAAAACGATCCGATTCGATACGCTGGCCTCAATTATCCAAGGGAAAACTCATCAAAAGGTACAAGCGCTTTCTGGCGGACGTGGTTTTGGAAAGCGGTGGGGTTGTGACTGCCCATTGTCCTAACACCGGCAGCATGCAAGGGTGCAGTGAACCCGGAAGACCGGTTTATCTCTCCTATCACGATAATCCTAAGCGCAAACTGAAGTATACTTGGGAATTAATCGACATGCCGACATCCCTGGTCGGCGTCAATACGCTGGTGCCCAATCGCCTGGTAGCGCGGTCGATAATGGCCGGGCGTATCAAAGAGCTGCGCGGTTATGCGGATCTGCGCCGGGAAGTCAAGATCGGGGACCACTCACGGATCGATTTAATGCTCACCGGCGGCGACCGGCGTCGGTGTTACATCGAAATAAAAAACTGCACGCTTGTCACCGATGGAATTGCCTGTTTCCCGGACGCAGTTACAACAAGAGGTCAAAAACACATTCGCGAATTGCAGAAGTTGGCCGCATCCGGCCATCGCTGTGTGATGTTTTATTTCATTCAACGCATGGATGCCGGGGCTTTCAAACCGGCCGATCAAATCGACCAGGCTTATGGCAGGGCACTAAGAAACGCTGTGCAAAAAGGTGTCGAGGCTTTGGTTTATGATGTTCATATTGATCTTGACGCCATTCGCATACGGAAAAAACTACCCTGCCGACTCTGAAGACGGTGAATCGGTGGCGCATTGTGCAATCGAGTGAATTGACATTAAGTCGCGAATTATATATGAAATGCGTCGATAGCTTTACTTGGTTTTGTGCCTGTTGAGAAAGCGTTATGACCGAATTTTCACTCGAAAAACTGCTGTCCAATAAAAAAAACCTGGAACGCATCCTGGACAACCTCAAGGAGGGCATCATTGCCCATGATGTGAATCGGCGGATCTTTTTTTTCAATCAGGAAGCAGAAAGGATTACCGGCTACAGCCGTGAGGAAGTTCTGGGGCGGGACTGCCACGAAGCATTCGGAGCGCCGTTTTGCGGCAAGCACTGCAATTTCTGCAGCGACAGACCTTTGCTGGGGGACAAAGAGGAGTATTCGGTCAACATCCCCACCAAGAACGGCGAACCGCGCCACGTGGAAATGTCGGTAACCACCATGCGTGACGAAGCCGGGAGGGTGTTCGGTGTTCTGGCTTCCTTGCGGGACATAACGGATCTGTTCTGTCTCAGAATCAGGGCGGAACAGATGACCAGTTACGGCAACATCATCGGCCGGGACTCAAAAATGCTTCAGGTTTATCAACAGATCAGGGACGTTGCCGACTACGATTATCCGGTGCACATTTTCGGAGAAACCGGTACCGGCAAGGAACTTGTCGCTTCGGCCATTCATAACGAAAGCCGTCGGGGAGGGGCCCCGTTTGTGCCGATTAACTGTGGCGCGCTGCCGGAGGGTCTTCTTGAAAGCGAGCTTTTCGGGCATGTCAAGGGCGCTTTCTCCGGCGCAATTCGCGATAAACGGGGTCGTTTTGAACTGGCCGACGGTGGAACCATTTTTCTGGATGAGGTAGCGGAACTGTCCAATTCCATGCAGGTCAAACTGCTTCGATTTCTTCAAGAAGGACGGTTTGAAAAGGTGGGCGGAGAACAAACGATATCCGTAAATACCCGCGTTATCAGCGCCACCAACCAGGAGTTGATGAAGGCGGTACGGCAAAATAATTTTCGCGACGATCTTTACTACCGACTAAATGTTATTCCGATTCGTATCCCGCCCCTGCGTGAACGCAAGACCGATATCCCTCTGCTCGTAGATCACTTTCTGCAGGAAGCCGGTGAGCGTTATCAGCGCCATCCACTTGAAATCTCCAAAACGGCTCTTGCGCTCATGATGGATTACAGCTGGCCCGGCAATGTCAGGGAATTGCAAAACACCATTCAATATGCCATCGTTAAATGCAGCGGTAGGATTATTTCCCGCGACGACCTGCCGATCGAATTCAGAAACAAAGGAACCAACCCATCTAAACGCGGTCCCGCAAAGAAACTCGATTTCGGTGCGGTCAAAAGTGCGCTGCTCAAAACCGGTGGCAACAAAGCCCGGGCTGCCAGAATTCTCGGTGTGGGCCGCGCCACGCTGTATCGGTTTCTGGATGCGAATCCGGGGACTTTATCGGATTTAAATTTACCCTAACCCGACCGCACCTCACGAACGATAAGAAGTTGCTTTTTATGAATCAGCCATTGAATCGAGGTTTTTCTTTTTCTCGTAAATAAAGTTAAACATTTTCTCACATTCTGCGAACTCCGTGCCTTCAATCACATAAACTACCGCGACATCATCGTTATCCGGGTAGACATTAAAAAATTGGATTTTATTTAATAATTTATCACTCATCGTGTTGAAAGGATAGGGCAGCCTATCTTTTTTGACAATACTGGTTTCTTTCCAGCCCTTCGTCTTTTTCACCGGTCTGTGGACTCTGATCTTGTGCCAATTATCTTTTTGGTCCCGATATGTAGTAAATATCACTCCATCGAAACCGTTTGCCTTGTTTAAGCTCATGGCGTTTTTCAATTTTAACGGGTCGCCGATAATTATTTTATATAATTCGATTGACTGCAGGCGGCCGTTTTCTGAAATATGCCTGACGCCGTAGTTTTCTAAATAAACATCAATTTGCACTTTTTGCAGTTTGTCAGCTGTATCACCGGTGGTGGTTTTGTCCGCAATGGCTGCCAGAGGAGAACGAATCAATATAATCGTCAGCAAACTTAGAAGAACTGCTTTTTTCATTTTAGACCTCACATTCGGCATTTGCATATGCTAATGCCAACGGCAAAGACGGATTAGAACCTGAATTTTGCGCACCAATCACCGCCGCCGGTTAATCTTAGCAACTTGACCCCGAATTTCACGGATGTCAATTGCGAGCGAAATTCAGGTAGAAACTTCCTGAAATAGATATCGGCATAAATCCCGGAATACTTGAGTGCAAACTCGGGGAGTATCCAGCGTAAACCTATGCTATAAGGTAAGTAGGTAATCAACATCGAATTCGGAAGCTGATTGAGATCATGGCGGATCCTTAGGGTCGAGTTCATTTCGAATATGCAATCACTATAACTGGATTCTTGAATAAAAAAAGGGGCTCGCTGGCGAGCCCCTTTTTGTTTTATATTTTTAAAAAAGTACTCCGGGATTAACCCGCTGCTTCCATGTCCAGTTTCTGGCGATCGGCCATATCCATCAGAACCCTATCGCGCGCCTTGTCGATACCCAGCGCTTTGCGGCGCTCGTCGATGTGAGCGATCATCATACGGGCAATTTCATACGGATCGGTGGCAAATCCCCATTTACCCATTCCCATTTCGCCCAGTTCTTCAAAGAGGTGTTTGTGGAATTTGGTGCCTTCGACAATCGGGAAGGTAACGCCGAATACCGTGTAGACACCGGAAGCCACAAAGTACTGGCCGATGCAGATGGCTTTTTCACTCATGTATTCCGGGGCGCAACCGGCCACCGGCAGATCGGCCATGCTCTCGCCCAGCCCGCCTTCGCGAACCATTTCGGCGCAGGCAATCAGGATCCGGCTGTTATCCACACAGGCCCCGATGCCCAGTACCGGCGGCATACCAACGGTTTCACAAACTTCCCGCAATCCGGGTCCGGCCAGCACCGCAGCTTCAGGCGTCGTCAGACCGGCTTTGGAAAGTGCGATCTGAGAGCATCCGGTCTGAACGACCAGAATGTCGTTTTTAATCAGCTCCTTGACCAGTTCAACATGCACCCAGTCCTGTTTGACCCTGGGATTGCAGCAACCGACCACGCCGGCAACACCGCGGATGCGGCCGTTGATGATGTTGTCGTTGAGCGGCCGGTAAGATGACCGGAAGGTTCCGCCGAGCATGTATTTGATGTATTCGTGGGAGAATCCGTGCACGCCGATGTTCCGGATCTGTGGGATTTCGATGGCGGCCGAGCGGTTCTTGAACCGGCTGATGGCCTTGATCACGATTTCATCGGTGCATTCTCTGGGTACATGCTCGTGAAATTCGATGTGCTCCACCCCTTCAATCTGGCATCGTGGATTGGTGGTGATCAATTTGGTGCCGTAACAGTCAGCCACTTTGGCCAGACCCTGTTTGATACACTGGACATCGACCCCCATGACATCCACGGCGCCGGTCACCATTATCGCTTCGGTGGACATAAAATTGCCCGCATGGGGGATGCCGTGCCGGACCAGGACCTCGGCCCCGCTGCAGCACATACCCACCAGGTTGATCCCTTTGGCGCCAGCTTTCTTGGCCGCTGCGACCAGATCCGCGTCGTTGCACGATTCGATCATGGATTCGAACAGGTTGGGCTCGTGACCGTGGATGATGATGTTGACCTGATCTTCCTTGAGCACGCCCATGTTGACCTCGATGCTGACGGGTGATGGCGTGCCGAACAAGATGTCGGAAATCTCGGTCGCCACCATGGAACCGCCCCAACCGTCGGCCAGTGCCGTGCGGCTGGCCTGCTTGGTGATGTTTGTGTAATCCTGGTCGACACCCATGTGGGAGCGGTGCATCATTTCCATGATTTCGCGCATGGCGCCCCGGGGCACAATACCCTGTTTGCGCCAGGTTTCGAGGGTCTTTTCAGGAACCCGCTGTGCAAACGGGATTTCACCTTCGACCTGGGTGTAAGTGCGCTCCAGCTCTTCATACAGAGCCTTGGAAATATCTTCCAGCGAGCGATCTTCGGTTTCGATGCCGATGGACCGGGCGACTTCTTCGAGCTTGATCGGATCCTTGATTTTGTAATCGGTGATGTTGCCCTTGACCACTTCACGGAACAGGTCGAGCATGCTCATTCCGTGGTCGGTATGGGCGGCACCGCCAGCAGCCACCATCCGCGCGAAGTTACGGGCCATGATGGTGTCGATGGTCGCGCCGCAAATCCCGACTTTGCCGTACGGATCCTTGGCGTTGAGCCGGCAAGGTCCCATTGCGCAGTGCTTGCAGCAGGCGGAATCCGCCCCGATGGGGCAGGCTTTCATGTTTGCGGCTCGATCCCAGGCGGTTTCGACACCGTCCTTGCGGGCTTTATTCAGCATCTGCAAGGTGGCGTCACAGGTGGTGTGATCGCGATAGTCGATCTCCTTCTTTTTTTTAACGATAACTTTCTTTTTCTCCTCGGCCATAGTTTCTCCCTTCGGTGGAAAGATTTGAAATTGGATGTTCTTATTTTTATAATAATTTTATTTTGTTATAAAAATAAGGCGGAAAAATCAAAAATGTGCTAATAGTAATGATTACTAATAAACCTACATGGCACGAGCCCCCTTGTCAAGGAAAATTGAAAATAATTATTTCTAAAGATTACATAATATTATATTTGATTTTCAAAAAAGGTTCCGATCACAAATTTCAATTGAAAGAATGCTTGATTTATATTATGACCTTTGTGGTTTAGTGGCTGTACCGATACATCGGTGCAAGTTTTCACACCGTCAGCCTGTGAGGAATGATTCAGGGACGTTGCACGTAAAGGATAACAAACTGAAAGGAAAAAGAATATGTCTGACAAATCAATAAAAGTTTTCTCGCTCAGCACATGCAGCCACTGCAAATCGACCAAAAAATTTCTGTCTGATTGTACGATCAAGTATGAGTTTGTGGATGTTGATCAGCTGCAGGGAGATGAACGCAAGGCGATCCTGGAAGACGTGAAAAAGTTCAATCCGAGATGCTCTTTTCCCACTATCATCATCGGCGAAAAGGTCATTGTCGGCTTCAAGGAAAAAGAGATCAAGGAGGCCCTGGGATTGTAATGGATGCTCAAAAACTATATGAAATGATGAAGAAGGTACAGGAACCCAAAGGGTACTATTTCAACAAGGACAGGCAAAGAACCATTGAACTGCTCGAAGCCTTGATACTGAACAAAGAGCGGTACGGTTATATGGGGTGTCCGTGCCGGCTGGTGTCCGGGGATCGCGACAATGACCGGGACATCATCTGCCCGTGCGTTTACAGCGTTCCGGATATCGAACAGTACGGCAGCTGTTACTGCAACCTGTATGTTTCCAAAGCGTGGAACGATGAGAAAATCCCGCATGAATACGTTCCGGAGCGCAGGCCACCTGAAAAAATCATATTCTAATCAAACATAGAAATCCTGATCCTCTGAGCCAGGTTAGAGACAACTGGCTATGCCGTAGACAAATGTCGTGGGGTGATGGAATACTGGAATGTTGGAATAATGGATTCATAAGGATGTAATCTTTTTTGGATACATTTTCTAAATCAGAGGTTAATCCGCCTGCGGCGGACCGTTTTTAAACCCAATATTCCATCATTCCATGATTCCATTCGGCGTCTAAAGGTGAACTCCATCCCTCGGGGGTGAAATCAAAGCCGGATCCTCCGGGCCTGGATTCTTTGCTTTGCCTAGCCGCCAAAGTCATCAAAAGCGATCATTTCAGGCTCTACCCCCAGACTGTCCAGCATATCCTGAACTGCTTTCATCATCATGGGCGGTCCGCACAGATAGTATTCGATTTCAGTCGGATCCTGGTGATCCTTTAGATAATTGTCATAGGCGGCCTGGTGGATAAAACCGGTCAAACCGCTCCAGTTGTCTTCCGGCTGGGGATCTGAAAGGGCGATATAATAAGTAAAATTTCCGAAATTTTTATCCAGTTCCCTGAACTGCTCGTCGTAGAACATCTCTATTTTGGACCGGGCGCCATACCAGAAAGTCATGCGACGTTCGGTTTTTTCCGTCAGCAGCTGGTGGAAAATATGCGCCCGCATTGGCGCCATACCGGCGCCACCGCCGATAAAACACATTTCGCGATCGGTATTCCTGACATAGAAATCGCCGTAGGGTCCGCTAAGGATCAGCCGGTCGCCAGGCTTTTGGGTAAACAGAAATGAAGAGGCCACACCGGGTGGGATATCCGTTGCCCCCGGCGGCGGAGTGGCGATGCGGATCGTAAACCGCAGTTCTTCTTCCGCGGGCGTATTGGCCATGGAGTAGGCCCGGTATACCGGCTCCTCGGTCCGAGCTTTCAGCCCCCAGAAATCAAAATGATCCCACACTTTGCGGTAGGTCTCAGCGACTGCAATTTCTCGGTATGATCGTTCGTACTCGGGGATGTCGATCTGAACATATGCGCCGGTGGTAAATTCGAGCTGTTCACCCGGATCGAGTTTCAGCCGCAGCTCCTTGATAAATGAGGCGACGTTTTCATTGGACACCACGGTTGCATGGTATTTTTTTATGTTAAAGATTTCGGCGGGAATACGGATTTTCAGATCCTCTTTCACCTTCAGCTGGCAGGCCAGCCGCACATGGTTTAATTTTTCACCACGGCTCAGATGGGCCAGCTCGGTGGGCAGAATATCCCGGCCACCCTCTGTGACGCTGCACTTGCACATGGCGCAGCTGCCTTTGCCGCCACAGGCCGAGGGCAGCAGGATATTGTTCTGGGTCAAGGCCGAGAGCAGGGTGACCCCCGTCGGCGCCTGAACACCCTTTTCCGGGCCGTCATTGATGATGATCGTCCGGCTGCCCTTGACCACGAATCGGGCCTCCACCAGCAGAAGGGCACCGACCAGCAGGATAACGACGCCGGAGAAGACGATCAGGCTGATGAGGTAGATGTCTAGCAATGGGAAACTCCTGTTTGTTGGGTTGGCCGTTTAGCCGGTTTGCCCGTTAGCCGGTTAGTCGGTTGGCCGGTTAGCCGGTTTGCCCGTTAGTCGGTTGAGCCGGTTGAGCCCGTTTGGCCGGTTGAGCCCGGGAACCGTTTAATCTTTAGAATGCGAGGCTTGTGCCAAATTACAGTTGTTAAAAGCAGAATGATTAATTCCGGCAAACCAACTCAGCAGACCAACGAGCTAACCTACTAACCGGCCAACGGGCAAACGGGCTAACCGGCTCAACCGGCCCAACGGGCCCAACCGTCACAGCGTAATCCCCGCAAACATCATAAACCCGATGGCCATCAGGCCGGTGGTGATCATGTTGATGGCAAATCCCTGCAGGCCCTCCGGGACCTCGGCGTAGCGGAGCTTTTTCTGGATGGCCGCCATGGATATGATCGCTAGGGCCCAGCCGGCACCGGATCCGATTCCGAACACCAGCGTCTCATTGAAGGTGTATGCCCGCTCAACCATGAACAGGGAAGCGCCCAGAATCGCACAATTGACGGTAATCAACGGTAAAAAAACGCCCAATGCCGTGTAAAGGGCCGGCGAATATCGGTCGATGACCATTTCGACCGCCTGGACCAGGGCCGCAATTGTTGCAATAAACAGCACGAGCTTTAGAAAACTCAAGTTAACGGTCGGCAGTCCGGCCCAGGCCAGTGCTCCGGGCGCCAGCAGTAAATGATAGATAATCCAGTTGGCCGGTGCGGTAATGGTCATGACGAAAATAACCGCGATGCCGAGCCCGGCGGCTGTCTGCATGTTTTTGGAAACGGCCAGAAACGAGCACATGCCTAAAAAATAGGCCAGCAGGATGTTGCCGACGAAGACTGAATTCAGGGCCAGGTTGATCAGATTTTCCATCTTTACTTCCTGCTTTTCAGCAGCGTGTGCTCCAGCCACACAAAGAGCCCGATAATGATAAATGCGCCGGGTGCCAGCACCATCAGACCGTTGTTGACGTATCCGGCCTCGTAAAATGCAGCCGGAATCACCGTGAAGCCCAATAGTTTACCCGAGCCCAACAGTTCCCGCAAAAAAGCGACACCGATCAATACGGAACTGTACCCGATGCCGTTTGCGATGCCGTCCATAAAAGAACGAAACGGCGGATTAGTCAGGGCATAGCCTTCCGCCCGCCCCAGTACAATACAGTTAGTGATAATCAAGCCCACGAACACGGAAAGCTGTTTGCTGATATCGTAAAAAAAAGCTTTCAGTAGTTCGTCGGCCAGAATGACCAAGGTGGCAATGATCGCAACTTCGGCAATGATGCGGATGTTACGGGGGATGAGACCGCGGATCAAAGCGATGATGAGACTCGAAAATGCCACGACAAAGGTCAAGGCAAGGCTCATGACAATCGCCGTTTTTAGTTGAACCGTTACCGCCAGGGCGGAGCAGATTCCCAGGATTTGCTTGGAAATCGGATTGGCCGCCCACAGCGCCCCGGCGATTTCTCTGTAGGATTTCGTTTTCCGTATTGCTGTCAACGGTCTGGTCAGTGTTTGGTTCATTTTAACTCCGCATCAGATTGCTTGGACACCAAATTTTTTCTAAATTTGATAGATACCGGTTCATAATTTTCGAGAATTTCGCGGATGCCGGCCGATAGATAAATTCCCGTCAAGGTAGCACCGCTGATTCCGTCCACGTAGTTGGACTGCATTTCTTGCGAGACGGCTTGCTGCGCAGAACCCTTGGCGATCGAGATGGATACGAATTCCCCTTCACTGTCGATGATCTTTTTGCCGATCCAGTTTTTTTGAAACCACTGTTTTTCGATTTCACCGCCCAGACCGGGCGTCTCCGAGTGTTTATAGACCGTAAAACCGACGGCTGTGGAGCCGTCTTTTTTTAATGCCAGATACCCCAGAATTCTGCCCCACAATCCTTTCGAATTTATCGGTACGATATAGGCTTGAATTTCTTCGTTCTTCATATGCAGATAGAGAGGCAAATCCCGTGCGCTTCTACCTTTTTGATCAATCAGGCGACCGTCAGGATCAACCCAGATCGGCTTTATGCTGGTATCGTAGAGTGTGTCGATGGCGGTATGGGAGTACTTCAGGTTATCTTCGATCAGGCCAACAGATTTCAGTATGTTTTTGCGTTTGTCCGCAATCACGTTTTTCTCTTGAAATCCCTGCAGGCCGATAGAGGCGGTCGTGAGCAAAAGACTGCAGACAATACATAGAGCTGCTGCGAAAAGCAATGATTTCAATCCGTCAGACATTGGAGATCCGTTTCCTCAATCTCAATTTGATTTCAATTTGATCCAGCAGGGGCGCAAACAAATTCATAAACAGCACGGTCAGCCCCACACCTTCCGGGTAGGCCGGATTAAATACGCGAATCAGGACCGTTAACACACCGATGCCGAAGCCGAAAACCCAACGGGCGCCCTGCATGTGGGCCGCTGATACCGGATCGGTGGCCATATAGGCGAAGGCAAACAGGGCGCCGCCGAGAATGAGATGATAAAACGGATTCAGGGCCAGAAACGGCATGGTACTGTCGGTGGCAATAAGGTTGAGAAAAAAGCCCGTACCCAAAAGGCCCAGAATGCAGCCGAAAACAATTCGGTAGCTGGCAATTCCTAATATAATCAGAAAGCGGCACCGACAACACCGAGCAGGGTCGATGTCCCGCCGATGCTGCCCGGATATGTGCCCAGGATAAGATCAAGCGCACTGTAGCCGGCATCCGACAGGGCGGCCTGGATGTCGCCGGATCTCTCGGTTGTGGCGGCCAACGCGAGCGGTGTTGCCCCGCTGATCCCGTCCACCGGCGTCGTTCGTCCACCGAGCAGTGCCGTCCAGACGGCATCACCGGAAATTTGAGCCGGATAGGCAAAGTACAGAAACGCCCGGCCGGTGAGCGCCGGGTTCAAAAAGTTGCGCCCCGTGCCGCCGAAAATCTCCTTTCCGATAACGATACCGAAGGAAATGCCCAGAGCCACCTGCCACAGCGGTATGGTTGCCGGCAGAGTCAGCGGAAACAGGGCACAGGAGACGAAAAGACCCTCGCTGACCTCATGCTTGCGGACAACGGCAAAAAGGATCTCCCAGAAAATTCCGACGGCATAAGTGACCGCCACAATCGGCACGACATATTTCAAGCCGGTGATGATCACCGGGAACACTTCGGTGGAAAGGCCGGAAGCCAGGTGAGATTGAAGACCGGTGTTATAAACTCCGAAGACATAGTGGGGTAGTACGGCGACGATTACCAGCATCATGTAGCGTTTGACGTCCAGACTGTCGCGGACGTTGGGAGCTGTCCGGGTTACGCGTGCCGGCAGAAAGAATACCGATTCAATCGACTCGAAAAGCGGCCATAATTTTTCAAATCGACCGCCCTGATCGAAATACTTGCGCTGCGCGTTGAAAAACCTTTCGAAGATATTCATTATTGCGCCTTTTCCCTGTAAATATCGGCTTTTGCGGTTTTCAGTCTTTCGAAAAGATCGATCTTGGAAGGGCAGACATAGGAGCACAGGCCACACTCTACGCAGTCGAGCAAACCGTGTTCGAGTGCTTCTTCGAATTCGCCGGCCAGCACAGCCTTATAGGTAAACTGGGGCAGAATATCAACCGGACAGACCTGGGCGCAGTATCCGCATGCAATACAGGCCCGATCTGCGCCGTGGATGTTGCAATCGTATACCATTTCCTGCCGGTTCAGAGTCGATGCAAAAGCCCTGGAGAAACTCGGTTTGCGGTAGCCGGGTCGAAACAACCCCAGCAGTTCACCTTTTTGATTGCCTTCGGGCAGCAGGTTGAGAGCGGTTTCCAGAAAACCCAGATACGTTTTGGCCGATGCGGCATGGCCGGTGAGCATACCGCCTTCAATATAGCGAATGTCATCTTGCATCGCCCGGTCGGCGGCAATTTGTGCAAGCGGCGCACCCAGCCGAACCTGGAAATGTTTTCGCTCCAGTGCACCCGGGCCGCCCAGGGAAACAATCCTTTGTGTTGGATAGGCGCCGGATTTCAATAGACTGGCAAGCATCAGTACGTCTTGTCCGTCAATATACCAGGCCTGGTTTTCGGCAGGCGATGATTTCATTCGATAGGATAGAACGCCCGGGTCGTGGGCCGGATAATTGCCGGCATATTTGAGGTTGATCAGGCCGTTGAGCTGCCTGTCGACGTTCACATTCACTTGAGGGGCGCAAACATACACCCGATCGCCGGCCAGTTTGTGCAAAATGTCCAATCCGTATGCGAACAGATCCAATCGGCCGGCAAGGTACACCTCGGGCAGCGGCTTAAACGGTTCGATACTGCCCAGACCGACGAAAACCATTGGCGGGGTCTTGTTCGGCTGAGCGTAATCGCGAAAAGGCAGTTCTCTGATCAGCGGCCACAAACCGCCGGCGATAATTGCCTGCACCAGTTGGTCGCGGCTTATTTTTTCTAGGTAGTGAGGTGAAATAGGTTCGAATTCGATATGCTTTTCTTCTTCGTCGAGCTGGATCACGATTTCCTTGATAACCCGCCGGGGGCCAAGATTGACGGCGCTGATGTTTCCACTGCCGGGGGATAAAAACTGAATTGCCGAATTGCGCTTGTCTTCGATCAACGCAGAACCGATCCTTACCGAGTCTCCGGTGTTTACCTTAAGACGCGGTTTGACAAAGGGTATCTGTTGCGGAAGAAAAGCCAGGCGGGTCGGCTTTGGCATGGATTCCAAACCAGGGGCCGGTTTTCCGATGATATTTAGATTATATCCTTTTTTAATTCGGATAGTTTCCACGGCAAGTCCTTTTGGGAGGTATGTCAGTCAATTTCATTATCAAGAATACTGCAACCGAAAGTAAAAATTTCGATTAGCACTTTTGACTTTTCATTTCAACATTCGAACCGGTTTTCACCGGCTGATACGCCTTTTTCCCAAAGCGAGTGATTTCTCTCTTGACTTTTGGCAATACGCATCTCATTCTAATAGTACTTGGATAACATCACGGTCATCCGGGTTTAAAATAATCACTACGGTCGCTGCAATGACGACAGGTTGTGCCGATTCTCTAAATTACCGCTTGAAGCTTCTGGATACATTGACTTAGATCAACCCGGAGACCGTGCGCAATAGTAATCGGCCAGATTTAAATGCTTCAGTATCAAACCTTTGACCGACAAAATGCGAGGTAAGCCATGGAAGAAACAGAATCGATAATCAATACGGGGCTGCGGGGGGTAACCATAGCCAGCACGCGCATCAGCGATGTGGACGGGCAGGCCGGACGTTTGATTTACCGGGGCTATTTGGTGCAGGATCTGGCCGAGCAGGCCAGCTTTGAAGAAGTCGCCTATTTGTTGTTGTATGAGCAGTTGCCGGACGAATCGCAGCTGGCGGCGTTCAAGTCACGTCTGGCGGCCGAGCGGCACATACCGCCGGAGTTGATCACAGCGCTCAAGACGCGGCCGTCCGATGCGCAGCCGATGGACATCCTACAGGCCGGGGTCTCGCTTTTGGCCGATCACGATTCGGATGCCCGCCAGATGTCGGCCGAGGCGGCCGATCGGATAGCGGTGCGATTGACAGCCAAGTTTCCGGTGCTTCTGGCGGCCTGGGAACGCGTGCGCCGTGGCGAGCCGGTGGTGGAAGCGGCACCGGATCTGGGACATGCAGCCAATTTTTTGTACATGCTCACCGGCGAGCGGTCGGATGCGGAGCTGGCCTCTTTTATGGATGTGGCGCTGGTGCTGCATGCGGAGCATTCGTTTAATGCATCCACGTTTGCGGCGCGGGAGGTGGCCTCCACCCATGCACACATGTATGCGTCGGTATCGGCGGCAGTGGGGTCGCTGTCGGGCGAACTTCACGGTGGCGCGAATGTGCGCGTGATGCAGATGCTGCAGCGGATCGGATCGGTGGAAGCGGTGGAGGGCTTTATCAATGCGGAGCTGGAAGCGGGTCGCAAACTGTTTGGATTGGGTCATGCGGTGTACAAAACAGACGATCCGCGGGCGCACATCCTGGCACCGATGTCGCAGAAGCTGGGCGAACGCATCGGTCAGACGCACTGGTACGAGATGTCGAAGGTACTGGAAGCCAAAGGCAAGGCGATGTTTAAAGAGCGCAAAGGGATCGAGATCTATACCAACGTGGATTTTTACAGTGCCTCGCTTTACTATGCCATGGGCATTCCGATGGATTTTTTCACACCGGTGTTTGCGGTGGCACGTGTGGCGGGCTGGACGGCCCATGTGATCGAGGAGCAGTATGCCGGCGCGGCGGACAAACCGGCGCTGTATCGTCCCGAGTCGGATTACATCGGCGACTACTGCGGTCCGGACGAATGCGCGTTTGTACCGCTGGATGAAAGGTAATGATGAATTAAAAATTTCAAAACCCAAATATCAAAAGCTGTTAATTTGGTCATTTTTTTAGCTTTTAGAGGTGCCATAGACAAAACAGGCGGTCATGTCTCAACCGCCTGTTTGCATATTTTAACATTTGATTTTGAAATTTTTTATATTCTAGCTCTCCGCGCTTTGCGGTGAATTTTTTTATGGCTAAATCGCCCGTCCCAGCCTGGCACCTTCCAGAATCGCTTCTTTGGCATTGCGCGGCTTGAAACAGTCACCGATCACATGGGTTTCATACCCCAGTGATTTTATTTTTTCATGAATCGTGTTATCCGGCCGTATACCGACGGCAACCACGACACGCTGTGCCTCAAGCTTTCGTTGAGCGTCATCCGGCCCCACAGCCACGATACCGTCGTTCTCGATTTTTAATACTTTGTGTTCGGTCAAAAACTGAACCTTGCGCTCTTTCAGCTTTCTTATCAGCAGGCGTTTAGTGACCGATTCGAGGTCCCCTCCGATTTTGGGCAGCAATTCGACGACAGTTACCGAAGATCCGGTCTCGGTCAGATGGTAGGCAACTTCACAGCCGGTTGCACCGCCGCCGATAACGACCGTTTTCTTGCGGTCTAAAATTTGACCGTTGAGGATTACATCGAAAGTTGAAACCAGTTTGCGGTCGATGCCATCCAACGGCGGCAGCACGGGTTGGGAGCCGGTGGCCAGAATCACCACATCCGGATTCTCTTTTTCTACTACATCAGCGGTAACCTCGTGGCCTAGATGGCATTTGACACCGTAGAGTTCAACCTGCTTTTTCTGGAAACGGATCAGGCTTTGCATTTCGCGTTTGTATGCGGTTTTGCTGCCCGGAACCAGCTGGCCGCCAAGGACAGGCTCTTTTTCAAAAAGGTGAACATCATGACCTCTCTGGGCGGCAACCCAGGCCGCGTTTAATCCACCCGGACCACCGCCGACCACCATCACCTTTCTAGGGTTGCCGCTGGGCACAATTTCCATCTCCTTTTCCCGGCCCAGGGTTGGATTGACCAGACATTCCAGGCGGCCTTTTTTGAAAATAGACTGCATACAGGTGTTGCAGGCTATGCAGGTTACGATTTCATCGAAACGGCCTTCAAAGGCCTTGTTCGGCATTTGTGGGTCTGCCATCAATCCACGGCCGATACAAACCAGATCCGCCTTGCCTTTAGCAATGACATCTTCTGCAGTCCACGGATCGTTGATTCTGCCGACCGCCATCACCGGGATGTCGAGTGCGTGTTTGATCTGTTGGGCTGAATCCGCCAGACAGGCCTTTTGCATGAACATGGGCTGACAGATCCACTCGGGCGTCGAATCGTTGCCGGCCGATACCTGCACCACATCGATGCCGGCATCCACCAGGATCTTCAAAATTTCGATGCTCTCCGGAACGGTCAGCCCGCCGGGCACAAATTCCTGGGCACTGATTTTGAAGGAAAGAGGATAATCCGGTCCCAGGCGCTCTCTGATCTTGCGAATGATTTCGACCGCAAATTGGGTTCGGCGGGCGGTGTCGCCGCCGTAGTGGTCATCCCTGATATTTGAATAATTCGAAAGGAATTGGTTGATAAGATATCCGTGGGCCCCGTGAATTTCCAGCAGTTCAAAACCGGCTTCGCAGGCGCGGACCGCAGCATCCGCAAATTTTTGCACGATTTCGTGAATGCCTTCCACGGATAAAGGTTCCACTGCACCTCTGATGGCCGGGCAGGCCAGCGGGGACGGCGCAACCGGCCTGCGTCCGATAACTTTGGGAGAAGTCTGGCGTCCGGCATGATGAATTTGAATGGCAGGTATGGCGCCTTCAGACACGACAGCCGCTGCAATCCGCGCAAGGCCTTCCAGCAGCCGATCATCGTCAATGCGGGCCTGGTTGGCAGAGACCACCCCTTCCGGGGAAACCGCACAGGCTTCCAGGATCACCATGGCCGGACCCCCGCCGGCCCGTCGCATGTAGTGTTCGACGGCAGCATCGGTGATCCCCCCCCCGGTTCGATCAAAAAAGAAGCCAGCGGTGGGATGACGATGCGATTTTTCAGCTCGATGTTTTTTATTTTATACGGTGTAAACAGATATTGCATGCGATTATCCTTCCAATCTGAATATATTGATGGGAATTTTAATCATCATGTTCCCGGCCGCATCGCTCCGGCCGGGAATTATCGGTTTCGCAAAAGGTATTTTCCCCGGCAGATCGATACAGGGTCCGGTTTTATCGGTTTATTCCCTAGAAAGGCTCCTTTTAGGGCCAACATTTGTCAATCGATATGATATCGACAACGATGTGAACACGCCTGTTTTCGGCCTTTGAGGCGTTATCACCACCGGTTACAGCCAGACCTTCGTTGCCGAAACTTACGGCAGCCAGGCGCGAACGAACAACACCCATTTGAATCAGAAACGATTTAACACTTCCCGCCCGTCGGACCCCGAGGGCAAGGTTATATTCAGCCGTGCCGGGTTCGTCGCTGTAACCCTTGATAAGGACATTGATGTCGGGATTTTGGAAAAGCCATTCGGCTTTTTTCTTTAAGATTGCCTGTGCTTCTGGCTGCAGTGAAGCACTTGCCTCATCGAAATAAATGTCTTCTTTCTCCAGGATGTCGCAATCCTTGAGTAGTTCACCTCCTGCCGACGCGGCCAGCGGTTCCGGTTCCGTTTCAGGGGTCTGGTCTGATATTTCGTTTTCCGATGCCGCGACTGGGGGTGGGGGCGAATCGGTCTTTACGCTGCCACCCGTGCAAGCGAGAACATTGATCAAGCCCGCAATGATGAATACCAGGAGAATTCCCTTGAATATTACACCTCGCATTCCATCCTCCTTTTCGAAAGGTCCAAAACTGCCAAGCCATCCAAACCGGCAGCCGAAGAATGAGTCAATATCATCCTTTAAATTCAAATACATAGCAGAAATTACCACAGATATCAACCAAATACCTTCCCGCGGATGAAAATCTTAGTGCCTGCAGATTAAATGTTGATTGCAAATGGCGGATGAATTTGCTGGGAGGTGTTGGCGATGGATGCCTCATTCTGCGTTATTTCGACTGGCCGCAGCCTCGGAAACGATGATCAACTTCTGGCCTTCGTAGATCGTTGCGCCTTCCGGGAGTTGGTTGCTTTTTCGTAATTCTTCGACGGTCAGCCCATAGCGGCGGCTGATGGAATAAAGTGTATCTCCGGTGCTGACGCTATGGTAAGTCTCGGTGGTGTCGTTGCGGCTGACGTCTGGAGCCTGCGGTGCAACGTCGGGTTTTGATCTGGACGCTCCGGTCACCTTCTGCAAAGCAGCCAGTTTTTGGCCGACCTGTTCCATTCGCAACGATATGGTTGTCTCAAACCGGTCGAGCCTGTCCACGGCGAACATGAACTTCTGACTTTGGTTTTCCAAGGTTGTCAGTTTCTCGTCGATGGCGTTTATTTTTGCAACTGTTTTTTCCAGATGTTCAATTTTTGATTCGAGCATATTGATCCGCTTTGCAGCCGAACTGCTCCGGGGCTTTTCCAAGAACCAGACAAAAATCATTACCACAACGACAAGCCCCACCCCTGCAAAAGCCAGCGTCAACCGGGGCTGACGCCATTGTTTCTTCTCATTCAAAACGCTGTGAGCTTCATCTTCCTGAATTTCTTCGGTCGTGATTTGTTCTGAAGAACTGTCATAATAGCGTTCTTCCATCTTCCTGACTTCCTTTATAAAAAAAGCAGCGACCCTGCTTTGCGTTACGGCGCCGTTGCTTTTTTAAAGTTTATGCCCTGGATCAGAAGTTGAGCCTTGAAAGCGGTGCCACTAAAGCCCGGTTGCAACAGGCGATGGAAGGCCACGTCTTGGCAGAAGGGCATTTAATGGGTAAATACAGGCGTCGAATCCTGTTTTCGGCTACGCCCTTGATAACAGTTAGCGTTCGGCAACGGCGGTATCAGCCTGGTCCCGGTCCATCTGCTCTTTGTAAGAAGTGTAGTATTCAATTACCTTTTCGATATAAATGCGGGTCGCCTTGAAATGCGGGACACCCTTATATTGTTTGACCCGAAGAACGCCCGCATTGTAAGCGGCAAGGGCCAGTTTTACATTGCCTTTATATCGCCGCAATAGCTTTTTAAAGTAGCGCACGCCGCCGTTGATGTTGTGCTCGGGGTTGAAAGCGTCTTTCACGCCCAGTTCTGCAGCTGTTATCGGCATCAATTGCATCAAACCCATGGCTCCCTTATTGGAGATCGCTTTGGGATTGAAATTGGACTCCGCCCGGATGATAGCTTTGATGATTTCCGGCTCTACCTTGTAACGTCGAGACGCCCGGATGATGACATCATTAAATTTGCAATCAACGGTGCAGATTTTGGCCGGAGGCACAGAAACTTTTACGACCGCAGCCATATCTATTTGAGGTGTGAGGATGGGCAGTTCCAGCGTTTTGCCGAGCAGCACCGTCGGCTCTTCCAGCGGCAGATAATCGAGGGTGGCGATGGTCATCTCCTCTGTGAGCACCGCCGAATCTCCCAACGGCAGATAAGGCGATGCCGGGAGGGTCAACTCGCCGAGCAGCACGACGGGCTCCTGCAGCGGCAGATAATCGAGGGCCGTAAGGGTCATCCCGTCGAGCAGCGCTGCCGGCTCTGCCAATCGCAGATATTCTAGGGGCGCAATCGTCATCCGGTTGAGCAGCACGACCGGCTCTTGCAGCGGCAGATAGGGAAGTGTCGGAATCGTCAGTTTGCCGGGCGGTATTGCCGGCTCTTCCAAAGGTAGATGAGCTGCTGCGAGTCTTGTCCTCTCGCCGGGCAGCACTGCCGGTTTATCCAGCAGCAGATAAGCAAGTGTCGGTGTCGTTCTGGTGATCGATGGTTCCACCGCAGCTTCCGCGGTTTTGAAATTGTGATACAGTGGCGGGACCAGCAAAGTCATCATCAGGGCAAAAATCGACATCCACAGAGCCAGACCTTTGAAACCGATAATGTGGGCTGTACCTAATTTCATTTTTTGATCCGTACATGTATATTCGTTGTAGTGTGTTGAATTGCATTTTGCGGTTGAATTTTTTATATCGACTGAGGCAAAATAATGCGGCGGTGGATGGGTGTCAACCGGAGCTGATTCCATTATCTATTAATCAAGGAAAAAACCTGTGGTGCGGAATTGAAAGGGAAGATCGATTTGAAATGTAATGCTTTCTTCCATTGGGTTGGCCTTTATTTTGCGGGCGGATGCAATGCGGCAATTATTTCCGGGCCGAATTCGGAGATCTGCCATTGCTTCAGATCGCCGATGTCATCCAGGGATTTCACTTCAGATGGGTTGCGGACCGCAATGGCGGTCAGCAGGTTTTTGTTGATCAACATGCCGGGTTCGATCTTCAATTTCCGTGCTTTTTTATCGCGCCAGTTTTTTAGCAATTTTATCCTGTCGGGAGTCGCAGGGTGCACCACAGGCGCTTTCTTGCGTGGATAAACCGGAAGTTCACGGGCCGGTGTTTGCTTTGCGGTGTTAATAATGGCAATCAAAATATCGCCATACATCTTGACCTGGGTACTGCTCAATGCTTTTGTTTTTTCCAGGTTTTCAATCGTGTTCGGTTTTTCCACCGCCAAGGTCATCAGGGATTTGTGACTGAAAACCTTGAACAGCGGCCGGTTCTTTTTGCAGGCCAGCTTTCTTCTGAAGGCAAGCAGGGCTTCAAGCACCGCCAGGCTTTTCGGGTCTAGGCGACCGGCACCTTTAAAATGAAGAAACAACGGATCGTGATCATTTTGAATGGGTCTTACGCGGCTCAAATATTTACACTCTTCAACCACCCATGACAGGCGCCCCTTGGCTGCAAGCTCTTTTTCCAGGATTTTTGCCAGGGGCAGAAGATAGCGTACGTCATTGGCAGCGTAGGAAATCATGGCTTCGGGCAGCGGTCGCATGGACCAATCTTTGCGCTGATATTTTTTGTCCAGGCTCACGTTAAACCTGGCCTGCAGAACGGATTCCAGACCGGTTTGTCGTATTCCGAGAAACTTGCTGGCCAGTTGGGTGTCGAACAGGTTGTTAATTTCATAATTAAAGTCCCTGTAGAGCGAGCGCACATCGTAGTCGGCACCGTGAAAAATCTTCTTTATATCCGGATTTTCGAAAATCCGCTTCAGGGGCGACAAATTTTTGATCTGCATCGGGTCGATGACTGCATTCACCTTGCCGGCTGCTATTTGAAGAAGGCATACCTGCTCACGAAAGTGAAACATGGAGTCGGCTTCCAAATCCACTGCAATGGCCTTTTCGGTTCCAAGAGTTCCTATAATCGCTTCAAGTCCGGCAAACGTTTCAATTAACTGGTATTCTGGTTCCATATTCAATCGTCAATCAGCCTCTCAGTGGTTCACTCCGATGTCGAATTTATCGCACCTAGACGTAATCGATCAGCAGCATGGTTATCCTCTGTATTTATTTCAGCTCAGCGCACAATCTGCAATACGTATTCCGAATCAAATTCTACCTATCACCGATGATTGATTTCTTTTCAAAAGCAGGGGACTTGATTGACTTTCAGACAAATTTTCCTTGACCCCGGTTGTTATTTCTCTTAATTTTATATCTTTGCAAATTCCGAACAAATAAATTCTTGTCACAAATGATCGTTGAAAACCACGTATGAAATGACCAATGACAGCATCAATCAAAAGGTTTCAAATGATACACATAACATTTCCTGACGATAACATAAAGGCTTTTGAAAATCCCCCGACGGGGATCGATATTGCCAGGAGCATTTCAGAAGACTTTGCCCGCAACTGTATAGCGCTTCAAATAAACGGACAAATTATCGATTTAAGCACCACCGTCGAGCAGGATGCCCGGATCCGGTTAATTACGACCAGGGACCCCGAAGCCATGGAAATTCTGCGCCACAGTGCGGCCCATGTGATGGCCCAGGCCATCCTGCACCTTTACAAGGGTGCCCAACTGACCATCGGGCCGGCAGTAGAAGGCGGATTCTACTATGACATCGATATGGAGCCGGTTTCGGAAGAAGATTTTGCGAAAATTGAAGCCGAAATGAAAAAGGCGATCAAAGCCAAGCTTCCCTTCAAACGGGTTGCGGTCTCAAAATCCAGGGCCGCCGATTTTTATAAAGATGAACCCTACAAGCTCGAAATGGTCAATGATCTGGAGGACGGCACCATATCTTTTTACGAACATGGTGATTTTACCGATCTGTGCCGGGGCCCTCACTTGCCGCACACCGGCTTTATCAAGGCTTTTAAACTCATGAAGGTTTCGGGCGCCTACTGGCGCGGCGATCAGGCCAATGCCCAATTGCAGCGGATATACGGTACCGCTTTTTTTGACAAAAAAGAATTGAAAAAATACCTGCAATTTCTCGAAGAAGCCCGCAAGCGCAATCATCGCAAGCTGGGCATTGCCCTGGATCTTTTCAGCTTTCATGATGAAGCCCCGGGGATGCCCTTTTTCCATGCCAAAGGTATGGTTGTCTGGAACGCTCTGCTGGATTACTGGCGCCTGGAACATCTGGCAGCCGGCTATGTCGAAACCAAAACACCGATTGCCCTGAATCGAGCCTTGTGGGAACGCAGCGGCCACTGGGACAATTACCGCGAAAATATGTACCTTACCGCCATCGACGAAGCCGAATATGCGATTAAACCGATGAACTGCCCGGGCGGGATGCTGCTGTTCAAATCAAAACGCCATTCATACCGGGATCTGCCGATCCGGCAGGCTGAAATCGGCCTGGTTCACCGCCACGAACTCAGCGGGGTTCTAAACGGCCTGTTTCGCGTGCGGGCCTTCCACCAGGACGATGCCCACATATTCATGACGCCGGACCAGATTCAGGAAGAAATTTTGAGTCTGTTGAATCTGGAGGAACGCATTTACAGCACCTTCGGTCTCGGATTCAATCTGGAGCTTTCCACGCGTCCTGAAAAATCCATCGGCACGGATGAACAGTGGGAAGTGGCAACCGCCGGGCTGGAAGCAGCGCTTAAATCCTATGGCCGTGAATACCGAATCAATGCGGGCGATGGCGCCTTCTACGGTCCGAAAATCGATCTGCACATCAAGGACGCCCTGGGCCGCACCTGGCAATGCGGCACCATACAGCTCGATATGTCGCAGCCGGATCGGTTCGATCTTTTCTTTATCGACCGCGACAATGAGAAACATCGGCCGATTATGATTCACCGCACGGTATATGGCTCCGTAGAGCGCTTTTTCGGCATTCTGATCGAGCATTTCGCCGGCAAATTTCCGCTTTGGATGGCACCGGTTCAGGTGGCCCTGCTGCCGATCAACGACGAGCTTGTGGCCTGTGCCGATGAATTAAAATCCGAGCTGGAGAAAGCCGGGCTGCGCACCGAGGTGGACAGCCGCACCGAAAGCCTCAATAAGAAAATACGCGAAGCCCAGCTCGACAAAATTCCGCTGACCCTGACCGTCGGCAACAAGGAAAAAACGTCCGGGACCCTAGCTGTGAGGACCCTTGACGGAACAGTAAAATACGGGGTCAGCCGGGAGGAGTTCTTCAACCGGGCACTGGCAAACATCAACCAGCGCAGTCTGGCGCTCAATCTCTTTGAAAATTGATCATTGGATTGAAACGAAGAATCGGTGAAACGGAGAATCGGGGAGTCTATATGTCTCCGTTTCACCGTTTCTACCATTCCCCGTTTCAGATAGAGAGCATACCCATCAAAAATTTTACCATCTACTGGCTGCCGCTCATCATATTTTGTGGCGCGATATTCATCCAGTCTTCCTTTCCCGCCACCGGGCAGTATCCGGTGTCTTTTTTCGATAAAATTCTGCACTTTACTGCCTATGCCCTGCTGGGCATCCTTTTTTTCAGGGCTTTGGGCACTTTAGCCATACGCAATCGGACGCGCCTGACGGCGCTGCTCAGCGTAATGGCTGCGAGCCTGTATGGATTGAGCGATGAAATCCACCAGTATTTTGTTCCTTTGCGTCATGCCGATATGCTCGATTGGCTGGCCGATGTCATCGGCAGCATCTGCGGCGTGCTGCTTTATCTGTACATTATCCGCAGACGCGGTGCCCATTCGGAAACGATTCATGGATTGACAAAATGACAATCTTTCGATAACACTGACGGTCGCTGGTTTGTAATATTATACGGAATTCACGACAATGATGTTCAACTGCAGTGATCCATCAGTAGGAGAAACAAAGTTATTATGACCGCAGAACACCTCATACGCATCAACGGTAATGATTTTTCCTTTAAACCGGGGGAAACGATACTTGAAGTGGCTCGGCGCAGCAGCATCGATATCCCGACCCTGTGCCATCTGAAGGGAGCCACCCCCACCGGAGCGTGTCGAATCTGCGTGGTTGAAGTGCAGGGCGCACGCAGCCTGCTGCCTTCATGTGCCACGCCTGCCGCTGACAATATGATTGTTTACACCGAGTCACCTCCGGTCGTGAGTGCCCGTCAGATGATTCTGCAACTGCTGCTTTCTTCCGGGAATCACAATTGTGCCGTACGCGGCTCCGACGGTCAGGATTGGACCCAGTTTCAACTCAATGTTCAACGCGACGACGGCAGTGATGAACTGTGTCCGGTCTGGGGGGATTGTCGCCTGCAGGATCTCGCCTACCGATACCAGGTATCCGGTGAAAAGTTCGCGGCCACCGAAACCCCCTATGTGATGGAAACCGTCAATCCGTTTATCGTCCGGGATTTTTCACGGTGCATTCAATGCGGCCGATGTGTGCAGGCCTGCAATGAAATTCAGGTGAACAACGCCATTCATTTCGGCTACCGCGGCGCGGGAACCAAAATCATTGCCGCCGGAGATCGCCCCCTGAAAGACTCGGACTGCGTATTTTGCGGAGAATGTGTCCAGGCCTGTCCCGTGGGCGCCCTGGTGGAAAAAGATGCCCGTTATAAAGTTCGGCCATGGGAAACGAAGAAAGTACGCACCACCTGCAGCTACTGCGGGGTCGGGTGCCAGATGTACCTGCACGTTCAGGACAACCGGGTGGTTAAAATTACCGGTGTTGAAGATGGCCCCCCCAACGACGGGCGTCTGTGTGTGAAAGGCCGCTTCGGCTTCGATTTTATTCACTCGGCCCAGCGCCTGACCACACCGTTGATCAGAGAAAACGGGCAGCTGCGCGAGGCCGGATGGGACGAAGCGCTGGATCTGGTCGCTCAAAAACTGGGTGAGATAAAAAAATCGCACGGTGCGGACAGCATCGGAATGCTGACATCCGCCCGGATCACCAATGAAGAAAACTACATTGCCAACAAATTTACGCGGGCTGTTCTCAAAACCAACAACATCGACCACTGCGCGCGTCTCTGACACTCTTCAACCGTGGCCGGTCTGGCCGCAGCGTTCGGAAGCGGTGCCATGACGAACACCATCGGCGATATCGAGGATGCGCAAGTGATCCTGGTTACCGGTTCCAACACCACCGAAAACCATCCGGTGTTATCCCGACACGTCAAACGCGCGGTCACCCTGAAAGGGGCCAAGCTGATCCTTGTCGATCCGCGGCGCATCAAACTGGCCGACTTCGCCCACCGCTGGCTGCGCCAGAACCTGGGTACGGATGTGGCCTGGATAAACGGGATGATGCATGTCATCATCACGGAAGATCTTTATGACCGGGAATTTGTTGACAAGCGCACCGAAGGTTTCGAGGAACTCAAAAAAACGGTGGAGAATTACACCCCCGAATATGTCGAGGAAATCGCCGGAATACCGGCCGACGATCTGATCGAGGCTGCCCGGCTTTATGCCGCGGCCGCGGCCGCCAGCATCCTTTATTGCATGGGAATTACCCAGCACACGTCCGGTACCGACAACGTCAAATCGCTGGCCAACCTGGCCATGCTCTGCGGACACATGGGCAAAAGGGGCGGCGGTGTCAATCCCTTGCGGGGTCAGAACAACGTCCAGGGTGCCTGCGACATGGGCGGGCTGCCCAATGTTTACTCCGGCTACCAGGCGGTGAGCGATCAGGCTGTTGCCAAGAAGATGGAGGAAGCCTGGGCGGTGGCGGATCTTCCCACCCAGCCGGGATTGACGGTAACCCAGATGGTTCCCAAGGCCCACAACGGCGAACTGAAGGCGCTGTATATTATCGGTGAAAATCCGCTGGTATCCGATCCGGACGTGGGTCACGTGGAAGACAGTCTCAAGCACCTCGATCTTCTGGTGGTGCAGGATATCTTCCTGACGGAAACGGCTCAAATGGCCGATGTGGTCCTGCCCGCTAAATGCTTTGCCGAAAAAGACGGCACCTTTTCCAATACGGAGCGCCGGGTGCAGCGGATACGCCCGGCGGTGGCGCCGCCCGGGCAGTGCAAAGACGACTGGGAAATTTTCTGCGAAATCGCAACCCGCATGGGGGTTGCCATGTCCTATGAAAGCGGTGAGGCGATCTTTGAAGAAATCGCCCGGTTAACACCGTCATATGCCGGTATCAACTACCAGCGCATCGAAACCGAGGGCCTGCACTGGCCGTGTCCGCATGCGGAGCATCCGGGCACACCGATCCTGAACCGCGAACAGTTTACGCGCGGCAAAGGACAATTCCATGCTATCGACTACCAGGACCCGGCGGAAATGACGGATGACGAATACCCGCTGTATCTGACAACCGGGCGCGTGCTGTATCACTATCACACCGGTACCATGACCATGAAGACCGAAGGCCTCAATGAGCGGGTGCCGGAGTGTTTTGTGGAAATTTCACCCAAAGATGCGGCGCTGAATGAACTCGAGGACGGCTCTCTGGTTGAAATCACGTCCCGGCGCGGGAAAATCCGTGCCAGGATAAACGTATCGTCCAAAGCGGTCTCCGGTACCGTATTTATTCCTTTCCATTTTGCCAAAGCCGCCGCCAACCGCCTGACGAACGCCGCTCTGGACCCGGTGTCCAAGATCCCCGAGTACAAGGTGTGTGCGGTGAAGGTGTCCAAGGCGGCTTGATGGGGTCGAGGCTCATTTTGCAAAGCCGCCGGGTTTTTGAGTAAAGCTGAATAAATTTCACAAAAAACACAGGCCTTCAAAGAGTATTATCAACTCTGTGAAGGCCTTTTTCGCTTAATGTGGAAATCCCGGTCCTCTGGGCCATGTCAGAGTCAACTGGCTATGCCGTAGACAAATGTCTTGGGGTGATGGAATACTGGAATGTTGGAATAGTGGGTTCATAAGGATGAGATCTTTTTTAGATCAATTTTCTAAATAAGAGGTTAAGATCAAGATAATTTCCGATTTTAAACCCAATATTCCATTATTCCACTCCTCCAGAGGCGGATCTTCGACATTCCATCATTCCATTGGACGTCTAAAGGTAAACTCCACCCATCTGGGGTGAAATCAAAACCGGGTCCTCTGAGCCCGGATTCTTTACTCTCTGTCCAGAATCTCCCGGATCTTGGTTGACAGGTGCTGCAAATGAAAGGGCTTCTGAACAAAGCCGTTGCAGCCCTGCTGTATGATTTTGGCTGCCTGGCCGTCGATACTGTAGCCGCTGGAGAGCAGAACCTTAACATCCGGATCCAGGCCTATTAAGTTCAAATAGGTCTGCTCACCGTTCATGTCGGGCATGATCATATCCAGGATAACAAGATCGATTTCATTGCGCCGCTCCTTGAAGCGTTCAATGGCATCCTGTCCGCTGCCGGCTGTAATCGTGCGGTATCCCAACTTTTCCAAAATCTGCCTGCCGATATCGACGATCATATCTTCATCGTCGATGAGAAGAATCATTTCATTTCCACCCACCGGAACTTGGGGCGGTTTTTCTTGCGTGACAACCATTTTGGGGGACACCGGCAGATAAATATCAAAATTTGCCCCTTGCCCCTTGCTGCTGTGAACATCGATGAATCCGCCGTGATTCTGGATGATGCCGTAGGCCGAGGCCAGACCCAGGCCGGTGCCGCGACCCATTTCTTTGGTGGTAAAGAAAGGCTCGAAAATCCTCTGTTTGGTTGTCTTATCCATCCCGAGGCCGGTGTCCGCCACCGAAATTTTCACGAACTTGCCGGGCTGAAGGTGGAACGGTGTTACGCATTTTTCATCCAGTTCGACGTTGGCGGCCTGGATAAAAAGCTTCCCGCCCTGCGGCATGGCCTGCCAGGCATTGACATACAAGTTCAACAGCACCTGATCAATTTGGCTCTCGTCGACTTCCACTGTCCACAAACTATTCTCGAATTTGGTGTGGATGGTGATTTCTTTGCGTGTTCGGCCGAACATATGCGCATTTTGACGGATCAGAAGATTCAGGTCGGTCGGTCTGACCTCGTATTTACGGCCTCGGGCAAACCCCAGAAGCTGTCGGGTAAGAGCGGTGGCGTTTTGAACTTGGGACTGGATACTCTTGAGCTTTTCATAATTGGGGTGGGACGAATCGATGTCCAGCAGCGCCAGAGAGGTATTGCCCTGGATTCCCATCAGCAGGTTGTTGAAGTCATGGGCAATTCCTCCGGCAAGGGTGCCGATGGCCTCCATTTTCTGGGCTTGCTGCAGTTGGGCCTCCAGTCTCTTTCTTTCTTCCTCGATCCGTTTACGGGCGGATATGTCCGTTATGGATCCAATACTTTTTCGCGTACCGGGAATCATACCGGTCTGAATAATGACGTCTTTTTCTTGTCCGTATTTGTCGACGAATTTAAACTCATACTCGGAGGGGATTGCGCTATTTTTCTCTCTTCTTCCGAAATGATACTGCTTTATTTTTTCCAAATCCTGTTCGGCAACGAAGTCGATGGTCTTTAACTTGCCTTCGATTTCTTTCCTTGTGTAACCGGACAGTTCCAGGCATTTGGCATTGACTTTGGTAATGGTCATATCCTCGTCTACCACAAAAGTGGCCGTGCCGGTGTTTTCGAACAGGTTCCGGTATCTTTCCTCGCTTTCGCGCAGAGCCTTTTCGGCGCGCCTGCGTTCGGTAATTTCAGTTTTCAGCTTTTTGTTGATTTCGAGCAGATAGGCCGTGCGCTCCACGGCCCATTGTTCCAGATCCTTAATGTCCGGTTTTTTCGTCATTTAAATGTCCTCCGGAAGCAAAACGAAAAGGCCCATATGCTTGCAATCATTTTTAGGTATGGTGTGACTGCTATAATAAATGCCTCCCGGGTTTGATTCGGAAACAATAATAACAGCCTATTAAAAAGTCTTTTCTACAGGGATTCAGGAACTCGGGGATTTAAGAATTGCGTATTTTTCTATATCGCACGGTTTCAGTAACTTAAAATTTACTGAAAATCGAGACTTTTTATAAATGCATCATATACTAGCCGGTGGTGCTAAGTCAATTGATCGAACAGCGGCTTTTGCTGTGTGTTGAGCCCCGACCATAAAAAAAACCCGACTTTGCTCAAAGTCGGGTTTCTGCTCAGGGATCCTTTCGGTCAGGGGAACAAGGCCGATCGGTTCGAATCAATCCACCTGCGGGCGCGGCAGCACACCGGCGCGTTCGGCAATTTCCGGAACTTTGTGTTCCCATTCTATGGCCATCAAATGTACGCCATGCACGCCGTCGAGTTCTTTGAATTCTTCGATCTGCTCACAGGCGATATTGATGCCTTCTTCGGCCACTTTGCCTTTTCCGGCACCCTGGAGCCGTTGGATGATTTCATCGGGCACATCCATCCCGGGGACCTTGCTGGCCATGTACTTGGCCATACCCACGCTTTTCATGGGGGTGACCCCGGCCAGGATATATGCTTTCTCCGCGAGTCCCATATCAACGGCCTGTTTGACCCACTTTCGAAACTTGTCCATGTTATAGATGCACTGGGTCTGGATAAAATCAACACCGGCGCTTATTTTCTTGGCCAGTCGATGAATACGCCATTCAAACGGGTCGGCAAACGGGTTGGCCGCTGCACCGATAAAAATCTTGGGGATGCCGTCCAGCTCGGCGCCGCTCAAAAATTTACCCTCATCGCGCATATCTTTGACCATGCGGATCAACTGCATGGAGTCGATATCGAATACGCCTTTGGCCTGGGGGTGATCGCCAAACTGCTGATGGTCACCGGACAAACACAGCATGTTGCGGATGCCGTGGGCATAGGCCCCCAGAATGTCGGCCTGCATGGCCAGGCGGTTGCGATCCCGGCAGACCATCTGGAAATTCGGCTCCAGTCCTTCCTGAATCAGGATGAGGCACGCCGCCCAGCTGGACATGCGCACCACGGCCGTCTGGTTGTCGGTAATGTTGACCGCGTCCACCATTCCCTTCAAATGGGCGGCTTTATGTGTGACTTCTTCCGCATTGGCCCCGCGTGGGGGACCCAGTTCACCGGTAAATGCAAAATGACCGGCTTTTAAAACTTTTTCGAGGTTGCTGCCTGACTTATAACCGTTTTGCTCTGTGCTCATAACTTTCACCCTAATCTTTAGCGATTCGCAGTAATATTGTTCTTTGTTTTCGCCGTTATTCGAATTCGGTTATTTTGCTTCTTCTTTTTCCGGTTTTTTGTATCCCGGCTGAATCAGCGTCCGCGGTACCTGGTCGGTCCAGTCGACCGGCTCTTTGTATTCCATGATCAGATCCAGTCGATCCTGTTTGGACAGGCGCTCGTGAATCATGTGCCAGGCGCAGGGCTGCTCCTGGCTGATTTCACAATTGCCTTTGTTGGTGCCGCCGCAGGGGCCGTTGTACAGGCCCTTGGCACACATGGTCACCGGGCAAATGCCGCCGGTCATATCGAGTACGCACCTGCCGCAGGAGCGGCAGCGTTCTTCATACCAGCCCACATCCTGGTTGACGGCCAAACCGGTGGTATCCACCGCGGGCAAGACCGGTTTATGCGGGAATCTTTCGGCCAGAAACTGGATGCCGACCCCGCAGGCCATGGACATCAGGGCATCGTAATCATCTACCATATCGTCCAATTCGGCCAGGTATTCCTGGTCACACTGACGCTCAACCGTGTGAGAGCCGAGCTCAATGGGCTCCTTGTCCAGTTTGCGGGCCATATCCATTTCGGTGTTTAAAACGGCAACCTCTTTTTCACCGCCCGCCAGACAAACGGACACACATGTGCCGCATCCAACATTGAGAACCTTCTTGTAAGGTTTCAGCATCGCTTTGATTTCATCAAAAGGTTTCCTTTTGGCAACTATCATGTTCCCTCCTGTTTTACAGATCAGGTTTCAAACTGAATGAGGTTGCTGGCACAGACAGAAGCACAGGTTCCCACACCCAGAAACGGTTGCTTGCATCGGTTGACAGATTGTTGAGTTACGATACTGCCGATCCGGGAATGTGCTGCTTTCCTGTCAGCCATCCTTTTCGATATTGTCACTTATTGTCATGATTCCCTAACGGATTCGGCCCCAAGGACCGGATGTGCTCCGTCATTTCTCTGGCATAGGCTGCAAAGGTCGGTCCCTCACCGGAGGTCAGGTTGTACATTCTGACCCGATCGCCTTCAAGACCGATTTCTTCCAGCAGTGTTTGAACATATTCAATCCGTTCACGGGCGCGGTAGTTGCCTTCATTGTAGTGACATGACCCTTCAAGGCATCCGACGATATATGCGCCGTCGGCACCTTTCTGAATAGCTCTCAACAGATGAAGAATATCTACTTTCCCGGAACAGGGAACATGGACTATTTTGATGTTTGCGGGATATTCGAGTCGCATGGAACCTGCCAGGTCCGCGGCTGAGTATCCTCAGTAATTGCAGCAAAAAGAAAGAATCGTCGGTTCAAAATCCGTCATTACATACCTCCTACCAGCAGGGCATCAATTTTACATACAATCTGTTCATCTTCAAAATTACCAAGGTCGATGGTCTGTCGCGGACACACTGAGGTGCAGACACCGCAGCCGCGGCACAGGGCTTCGTCGATTTCGATTTCACCTTTTTGCAGGTTGAATGTGGGCACCTCAAAGGGGCAGGACCGGACACACGTCAGACACTTGACACAATTTTCGATTTCAACCCTGGCTTTGATGGCAGACAGTTTGATCGTATCCTTGGCTAGAAAAGTTGATGCTCTCGCAGCGGCTGCCTGGGCCTGTGCAACGGTCTCGGTGATGAGTTTGGGGCTGTGCGCCGTACCGCAGAGGAATACACCTTCGCTGGGCATATCGACCGGTCGAAGCTTTACATGCGCTTCAATGAAAAAGCCTTCCGGACTGCGGTTCAGCTTGAGTACATTGCTCAAATCATCCGTGTCCGCCGCTTTTACACCGGCACTGAGCGCCAGAAGATCGGCGCTGATCTGCAGGTCCCGCTGCAGGACATGATCTTTAACCGTGACCAGGATACCATCCGCGGTGCTTTCGACCGCCGGTGGTGCATCCTGTTCGAATCGGATGAAAAAGACGCCTTTCTCTCTGGCTTCGGTATAGTAGTCTTCCATCAGCCCGTAGGTCCGAATGTCGCGGTACAGGATATACACTTGGGCATCTGGATTTTGCTGCTTGATGACCAGGGCATTTTTCACGGCGTTCTGACAGCAGATGCGCGAGCAATTGGGATTTTCGTCATTGCGCGAACCGACGCACTGAATCATGACCACACTGGAAATATCGGATGCCCCTTTTTCTTCGAGAATATCTCCCAGTTCCAACTGCGTGACCACTCGGTCGTTTTCGCCGTAGAGATATTCCTGCGGTGTATACTCGTTGGCACCGGTGGCAACGATAATGACGCCGTGATCGATTTTATGGTTTTCTTTGTCCGGCCCGACCTCAATTCTGGTGGCAAAGTTACCCTGAAAGCCTTCGAATTCCGTAATACGCGCTTCCGTCATAACCTGGATATTTTTATCTCCGGTGACCTCGCTCGCAAGGTTGTCGAGATAGGCGCGAATGTCGCTGCCTTCGATGGTGTGGTGAAGTCGACGCGCCATACCACCCAGCTCGGCTTCTTTTTCGACCAGAACCGACTTGTATCCCTGTTTGCTCAAATCCAGGGCTGAATTCATGCCGGCGATACCGCCGCCGATCACAAGGGCCTGCTTGTTGACCGGAATGACTTTTTCCTGCAGCTGTTTCAGGGTGCCGGCCCGGGCCACGGCCATGTTCACAAGGTCCTTGGCTTTGCGGGTTGCGGTATCCGGGTCGTTGGAATGCACCCATGAGTTCTGATTGCGTATGTTGGCCATTTCAAAGAGGTATTTATTCAACCCGCAGTCTTCCAGCGTTTCCATAAAGATGGGTTCGTGGGTTTTGGGACTGCAGGCTGCAACCACCACGCGGTTGATTTTTTCCTCTTTGATTTTTTCCTTTATTTTTTCCTGGCTGTCCTGGCTGCAAGTGAAAAGATTCTCATCCGCATAGACCACACCGGGAAGTTGACTGGCATGTTCTCTGACCGCGGGAACATCGACCACGCCGCCGATATTGATGCCGCAGTTGCAGACAAATACGCCGATGCGCGGATCCTCTTCACTGACGTCCATCTGCTGCGGCCGCTCTACCGCTTTGGTCGCAGTTCCACGGGCCTCGGCTACCACCGCTCCGGCGGCACTGGCCGCGGCACTGGCTTCGGTGACGGATGCGGGAATGTCTTTGGGACCCTGGAAAATACCGCAGGCGTAGACTCCCGGGCGGGATGTCGCCACCGGTGAGAATGGATCGGTCTCTGCAAAATGGTATTTGTTCAAATCGATCTCCAGCCGGTTGGCCAGTTCGATCGTGGATTCGGGAACCTGAAGACCGACGGACAAAACCACCATGTCAAAGGTTTCTTCCTGGATCTCGCCGGCATCATCCACATAATGCAGGGTCAGATCGCGGGTCTCAAGATCATCTGCAATCGTGTGGATTCTGGCTTTTACGAAGCGCACGCCTTCTTTGTCTTTGGCCCGCAGGTAGTACTTTTCGTAATCCTTGCCGTAGGATCGAATGTCCATATTGAATACGGCGCAATCCAGTCCGTTATCTGAATGCTCCTTGGCGATCATGGCGTCTTTTATGGCATACATACAGCAAACCGCCGAACAGTAGCCGTTACCGCAGCGATTGGTATCGCGCGATCCGACACACTGGAGCCAGGCGATTTTTTTCGGTTCCTTTTCGTCCGACGGGCGAGTGAGATGCCCCATCGTGGGGCCGGAGGCACTCAGAATCCGTTCGAATTCAAGGCTGGTCATCACGTTGGGATTGCTGTTGTAGTGGTAGAAGAGCTCCATACCGGAAGGATCGAAAGGCTCGCTGCCGGGACACAGCACCACCGAGCCGACATCGATTGTTTTTTCTTCAACCGTCTGCTCGTGGATCACCGCACCGGCCAGGCAGGCTTCCACACACTGGTAGCACTCGCTGCAGACGCCGCAGGCCAGACAGCGGTCGGCTTCGGTGCGGGTTTGAGTTTCATCGTAACCGAGCTGAACTTCGTTAAAGGTCCCGACGCGCTCTTTGGCCGGAGCATGGTTCATGGCCACCCGCGGCAATTGCGCCTGACCTTCGGTGGGTATATCCCTGACCCCTTCCCACTTGGTCTGACGCCCTTCGTGCAGGTCCTCGCCGCGCAGGAACCGATCAATGGAAATCGCCGCTTCTTTGCCGGCTCCGATGGCCTCCACCACCGTGGCGGGTCCGGTCACCGCGTCACCGCCGGCGAAAATGTCCGGATCACTGGTCTGCAGTGTAACCGGATCAACATCCATTGTACCCCAGTCACTCAGAGTGCAGGCGCACTCGTCGGTCAGACAGGCCCAGTCCGATTCCTGGCCGATGGCCGGGATGATGGTATCTATTTCGATGACAAATTCACTGCCGGGAATCGGTTCCGGTCGCCGCCGGCCGCTCTCATCCGGTTCCCCCAGCTGCATCTTGATGCATTCTACCGCCGTCACCTTGCCCTTTTCGGAAACGACACGAACCGGGTTGGTGAGGGTCATAATTTCGATACCCTCATCTTCACATTCTTGGATTTCTTCCATATTGGCCGGCATTTCATTCCTGCTGCGCCGGTATATGATAAACGGTTTTTTGCTGCCCGTTCGCAATGCGGTACGCACCGCATCCATCGCCACGTTTCCGCCGCCGATCACGGCAACGCGGTCGCCGACCTGGACGCGATTGCCTAAATTGACTTCCCTCAAAAAATCCAGGCCCGGATATACCCCTTCCAGGTCTTCACCTTCGATACCCAGCAGTTTGCATTCCTGGGAGCCGATACCCAGGAAAAACGATTTGTAGCCTTCTTCGCGCAACTGGCCGACGGTGAAGTCCTTTCCGATTTCAACGCCGGTTTTAAACACGACGCCCAGATCCTTGATGGTTTGGATTTCGGCCTCGATGATATCCCGCGGGAGACGGTAGGCGGGTATTCCCACCGTGAGCATTCCGCCCAGCACCGGCAATTTCTCAAAGACCGTCACCTGGTATCCTTCAATTGCCAGAAAGTAAGCGCAGGCGAGTCCTGCCGGACCGGCCCCGATGATGGCAACCTCCTCGGATTTGGCCTCCTTTTTCTCCGGCACAAATTTATTGCCGCTGGATAGATCCCAATCGGCCAGGTAACGGTGAAGGTTCATGATTGCCAGCGGATCATCCACGTCATTGCGGGTGCATTCCCCTTCACAGGGGTGGTGACAGACTCTTCCGCAAACACCGGGGAAAGGGTGATCCTTTTTAAACAGTTCGACGGCTTCTTTGTATTTACCCTCGTTAATCAGTGCGATGTAACCCTGTACGCTCACGTGGGCCGGGCAGGTCGCCCGGCAGGGCGCCGTCCCGCGCTTGGTGATGGCGTAAGCTCCCGGAATGGCCTGGGCGTATGATTTAAAAGCCGCTTTGCGACTGGAGAGGTTTTTCTGATATTCATCCGGAACCTCGATCGGACAGACTTTGGCACATTCTCCGCAGCTTGTACATTTGTCCAGATCAATGTGACGGGGCTGTTGACGAACTTTGGCCGAAAAACGACCGGGTTCGCCTTTAAGATCCAGCAGTTCGGTGTTGGTGAGAATCTCGATATTCAAGTGCCGGCCGACCTCGACCAGTTTAGGCGAGATAATTCACATTGCGCAGTCATTGGTGGGAAATGTCTTATCCAGCTGAGACATCAGACCGCCAATGGCCGATGACTGTTCAACCAGATAAACATAGTACCCCGATTCAGCAATATCGAGGGCTGACTGCATTCCGGCAATGCCGCCGCCGAGTACCATTACAGATCCAACAGGGTTGCTTTTGCTCATCGTTTTTCCTTTTTCCCCTTTTTCCTTGTTTAGGCTTTAAACAAGAAGGACATTTAAAGCGGGTGAATAAAATAAACAACTAATATTCAGTTGGTTATGCCTTATAACCAACCGGAAGCATGTGCTTTTTCAGGAAAAAAACCAAAGGTCTCTATGCCATATCATCAAATCTACTGTCAAGGCCTTTGTAGGTCCACATACGGCTTTTCGGTTTGAATATTCGCAAAAAAACGAATTTTCCGCGAAAAATTTTTTTATTTCCCCACCGGTACTGTTGATCGTCTCGTAAAAAGTCTGAAAATCCTTAAAAGGGTCAATCCGGCGAAGGCCGGAATCCAGTGATTCCAGTATGCTCTGGATGCCGGATCCGTCATCCCGGACTTGATCCGGGTCGGGCATGACGTATGCGGACTTTTTGCTGCACCGTCACTGTTTGCGATTTCAATAAGCAGGGCATGTTCCGCAGACTCGCAATGTTTCGTAAAGCGCGTGCGTCCGGAAGGCCGGCTATTATTCACCGATGATTTTGACCAGTACCCGTTTGCGGCGCCGGCCGTCGAACTCCCCGTAAAATATTCTTTCCCAGGTCCCGAAGTCCAAACGGCCGTCGGTGATCGCCACGACCACCTCTCGCCCCATGATCTGCCGCTTCATATGCGCATCGGCGTTGTCCTCCCCGACATTGTGCCGGTACTGCGAAACCGGTTCGTGAGGTGCGAGCTTTTCCAGCCAGACGTCGTAGTCATGGTGCAGGCCGGATTCATCATCGTTGATAAACACCGATGCGGTGATGTGCATTGCATTTACCAGCACCAGGCCTTCCTGAATTCCGCTCTCCCGCAGGCACTGCTCAACGTCAGGTGTTATGTTGATAAACGCGCGCCGACCGGGCACTTCGAACCACAACTCTTTACGATAACTTTTCATTTTATCCTCCTGATTTGATTATTAGCCACAGACACACACAGACACACACAGACTTTATGCCCGGCCGAAGGCGGCCGGGCATAAACTGCATGCCCTGCGGGCAATAATCCAACAATTTTAGTCACAAGCCCCGCCTTATATAGTGTGCCGTCTGCGGTTACCCAAATTATCAAAAACACGGGCAAAATTCGCGGTGGATCGCAGTATTTTACCATGTTGCGCAGCAAACTGTCCGTGTGTGTCTGTGTGTGTCTGTGGCTAATTCTTACATCTTTTTCAACAGCTGGTTGGCGGCGGTCAGGCACGGATCCCAGGTTGGACCAAAGGGCGGGGCATAGGCCAGGTCGGTCTGACTGAACTGGGCGACCGTCATCTGTCCGTGCAAGGCAACCGCCGGGGCATTGATGCGGTGGGCAACGCCTTCGCGGCCGACCATCTGGACACCCAGCAGGCGGCCGGTTTTTCGATCAGCGATCATGTTGACCCAGATGGCGGTCGCACCGGGATAGGCATGGCCCCGTGATTGGGTTTTAATCATGTTTTCGATGGGATCAAACCCGGCCTGTTGGGCTTGTTCCAGATTCAAACCGGTGCTGGCCACCTGCATATCGAACACCTTGAACGCGGCGCTGCCGGCAACACCCGGCAACTGTATCTGCCTGCCGCATACGTTGTCGGCAACAGCCCAGCCGGACCGGTTGGCCCGCAGGGCCAGCGGCATCCATGTTTTTTGGCCGGTGACCACGTGAAATGCATCCGCGCAGTCCCCGGCGGCATAGATGTCTTCATCCGAAGTTTTCAAGGCCCGATCCACGGCGATGGCTGACCGGGGTCCCAGTTCAATATCGGCCGCGGCGGCGATTTCGCTGTTCGGGGTCACACCGATCCCCACCAGCACCATGTCGCAATCCAGGGTCAAATCCCGGCAAACCACCCGGTAGCCGGTGCCGGATTGGACGATCCGCTGCACCCTGTGGCCGGCATGCACCTGGACGGCGTTTGACCTGACGGTTTTTTTGACCACCGCGGCCAGGTTTTCCTCCAGCCAGGGCAGAAATCGCGGATTGGGTTTGACCATCGACACTTCCAGGCCAAGGGCGTGCATAGATTCGCATATCTCCAGGGCGATATAGCCCATACCGATGATAACCACCCGCTTGACATTTTTTTGGGTGATAAAGTTTTTTATGCGGCGTCCGTCTTCCAAAGTTTTCAGGGCCATCACACCGGGCAGGTCGCTGCCGGATACATCGGGCATGATCGGGGCCGCGCCGGTGGCAATGAGCAGCTTGTCATATTTCGCTGCAAACGGTTTGCCTTCCAAGCTCGTGCCCGTCACGGTTTTGCTTTTCCGGTCGATGTGGTTGACAGGATGTCCGGTTAGCAGGTCAATCCCCTGCTTTTTGCGAAACACTTCGGCCCTTCTGACGATCAGATCCTCGATACCCCGCCGGGGATCGGCAATATTGTACGGCATGCTTCAGGCACTGTAGGAAACATCCAGGGTTTTTTCAAAAACCGTAACCTTCACATCCGGCATGGTGCGCTTGACCCGGCTGGCAGCACTCATACCGGCCGCATCGCCGCCGATAATAACAAAATTCATCGGATTCTCCTTTTTGTTTCAAATTTGGATTCGGGCGGAAATCGATAGTACCGTTGTGACCCTATTTTTAATCGAACATAGAAAGCTTGGTCCTCTGGGCCAGTCGAAGATCCCGCCGTCGGGGGTCAGAGGCAATCCACGGGTGCCGTAGACAAATGCCGTGGGGTGATGGAATACTGGAATGTCGAAGATCCGCCTTTGGAGGGTTGGAATAATGGGTTTATAAGGATGAAATCTTTTTTTGGATACATTTTCTAAATCAGAGATTAATCCGCCTGCGGCTGACCGTTTTTATACCCAATATTCCAATGTTCCACCCCTCCAGAGGCGGATCTTCGACATTCCATCATTCCCTTTGGCGTCTAAAGCTGAACGCCACTCCGCTGGGATGACATCAATGCCGGTTCCCCTTGGCCCGGATTCTTTTCTATCTCGCCTTCAAATTTCTGCGAAATGTACGCAATTGAAAGCCGATTGATAATATTCTCAATTTGGTTTATTTTCAAGTATACTTTCGTGTGTGCGCTTTGCGCCGCACGTGGTGAGGATCATTTAGAATATGCAGACCAGACACTTTGCAAAATTAGAGTCCCTGCTGTCCGAAACGCTCCTGACGGATCGATTTGGGCTGCGTCGTGATTTGCAGCGCCTGAAGCGAATTACCCGTGACACAATACGCCATGCAAAGGTTGGCAAACAGGTTGTCACTCTTGAAAAGAATATCAGGGCATCTGCCGCCCGCAGAGCCTGGCGCCTCAGAAACCGACCGCGTTTTGTCTATGATTCTTCCCTGCCGATTACGACCAAAAAGGATGAAATCATCCGCGCCATACAGGCCCATCAGGTCGTCATCATATCCGGTGAAACCGGTTCCGGTAAAAGTACGCAGATACCGAAGTTTTGCCTGGCTGCCGGCCGGGGAATTGACGCCAAGATCGGGTGCACGCAACCGCGGAGAATTGCAGCAAGTGCGGTTGCCCGCCGGATTGCTGAAGAACTGGGCGAAGAACTGGGGGGCGCGGTGGGTTACAAGATTCGTTTTAAAGACCGCACCCGCAAAAACGCTTTTATCAAAATTATGACGGACGGGATCATGCTGGCCGAGGTCCAGGGTGATCCCTATTTAAATGAATACGATACGATTATCGTGGATGAAGCCCACGAAAGGAGCCTCAATATTGATTTTGTCCTTGGGCTGCTCACAACACTGCTTAAAAAACGCAGTGAACTGAAGCTGATCATCACCTCGGCCACCATTGACACGGATAAATTTTCACGCGCGTTCGACCAGGCGCCGGTCATCGAGGTGTCCGGTCGCACGTACCCGGTCGATGTTATCTACTACAATGACGATCCCCTTTTCAATGACGGGATTGATCCGGGCAACGAAGAGCCCAATTATGTGGAAACGGCCGCTGATGCGATCGGAAAGATCATTGCCACCGGTTTTGACGGCGACATCCTGGTGTTTATGCCGACCGAGCAGGACATCCGCGAAACCTGTGAGATACTGGAAGGGCAGCCGGATATCGATGCCCTGATATTGCCGCTGTATGCCAGACTTACCGGTGATGCCCAGGCCAGGGTTTTTGCCCGCAGTCCCCATCGTAAAATCATTGTCGCCACCAATGTCGCCGAAACGTCACTGACCATTGCGGGGGTTAAATATGTGGTCGATACCGGTCTGGCCCGCATTTTGCGGTACAATCCCCGATCGCGAACCTCTGCACTGCCGATTGTTCCCATATCCCGCAGCAGTGCGGATCAACGCAAAGGCCGCTGCGGCCGTGTTGAAAACGGAGTATGCATCCGCCTGTACGGCGAGGAAGATTTCGCGCAGCGGCCTCAGTTCACGCCGCCTGAAATTCTGCGGTCCAACCTGGCCGAGGTGATTCTGCGCATGATCGCTTTGAAGCTGGGAGATATCAATGATTTCCCTTTCATTGATCGGCCGATCGCGAAAAGCATCAAGGACGGTTACAATCTGCTGCAAGAGCTGGGTGCGATTGTTGCGGTGCAAACAGCAGAGAGCAAGGGATATAAAGCCAAGCGTACAGACCGCTCAGGCAAAGGCCGGCAGCCGGCGGCAAAGGGCAAAAAGCGAAGGGCAGGGACGGATAATGACCGCGGTGATCGATATATACTGACTAAGAAAGGAAAACTGATGGCGCGCCTGCCGATCGACCCGCGCCTGTCACGCATGATGCTTGAAGCGCGCCATCAGGGATGCCTGGCGGAAATAACCATCATTGCCGCAGCCCTGAGCATTCAGGATCCGCGGGAGCGGCCCGCGGAGGAGGCACGGCAAGCCGATCAAATCCACGCCCGGTTTTATGAACCATCTTCTGATTTTTTGACACTTTTGAATATTTGGAACCGCTACCATGCGACCTGGAAGCAGGTTAAAAGCAACAACCAGATGAAGAAATACTGTAAGGCGCATTATCTTTCGTTTAAACGGATGCGCGAGTGGCGGGACATCCATCACCAGATTTGTGAGATACTGGCTGAAAACGTTCCAACCCACTTGAGGGGCAACCAGATCATGGATGCGAAAATTCGTTTTGCAGCCATTCATAAATCCATATTGAGCGGTTTTCTGTCCAATATTGCCGTCAGGAAAGAAAAGAACATATTCAAAGCAGCCAAAGGTCGGGAAGTAATGATTTTTCCCGGTTCATCCCTTTTCAACAGCGCCGGCGAATGGATCGTGGCGGCCGAGATGGTAGAAACTTCCAGGCTTTTTGCCAGGACAACAGCCGGTATCGATCCCGGCTGGCTGGAAGATCTCGGCCGGGACCTTTGTCGCTACACCCATCTGAATCCGCGTTGGTCCAGAAAGCGCGGGGAAGTGGTGGCATCCGAACAGGTCTCTCTTTTCGGTCTCATCATTGTGTCGCAGCGAACGGTATCTTACGGGCGCATCGGTCCGGATGAAGCATCCGATATTTTTATTCGGCAGGCATTGATAGCCGGCGATGCTCGGCGCCCGCTGCCTTTCATGCAGCACAACCGGAAACTGGTCGATGATGTGCGCAGCATGGAAGCCCGCATCCGCAGGCGCGATGTTCTGGTCGGCGAAGATGAGATGTATCGCTTTTATAAAGATAAACTGGGAGACATCAGCGATATCCGCAGCCTTGAAAGATTTATAAAAAAGAAACGCAGTGACGCATTTTTACGTCTGAAAAAAGAAGATTTGCTGCTGTATGAACCGGGACCGGAAGTACTGTCGCAGTTTCCGGATCGCGTACGTCTGGGCAGCAATGACTACCCGTGCAGGTATCGATTTGAGCCGGGGACACGGGCCGACGGTCTGACGGTGAAAGTGTCGTCGGATATGGCCCCCCTGGTTCCGGTCGAGGAAATGGACTGGCTGGTGCCGGGTCTGCTGGGTGAAAAAATAACGGCGCTGATCAAAGGGCTTCCGAAAAAATACCGTATAAAACTGGTCCCGGTCACCGACACCGTTGATTTGGCCCTCAAGGAGATGCCCAAAACGGAGGAGCCCCTGGTAACGGCCCTGGCAAATTTTATTTACACGCACTTCGGACTCAGCATTCCGGCTTCGGCCTGGTCGATTGAATCACTGCCGGCGTATTTGAATATGCGCGTTGCAATCACAGGTCCCGACGGAGAAGTGCTGCGCACCGGCCGCGATCGTTCGATTTTGAAACAGGACCTGTCAAATGAGCTGCATCTGAATCAATGGGAGCATGCCCGAAAAAACTGGGAAAAAACCGACATCACCCGCTGGGATTTCGGCGATCTTCCCGAGAGCATAGAATTGCAATTAAAAGACGATGCGGCATGGACGGTTTATCCGGGTCTGGCCGTTGACGCCAGCGACAGGAACCGCATCGATCTGCGCCTGTTTCGGCACCGCGATGCGGCCCGTGAATCGCATATTAAAGGCGTTGCGGCGCTTTATACCACTCATTTTTCAAAGGATCTGAGATTTTTGAAAAAGAATTTAGCCTTACCACCGGAGTTGGAACGGCCGGCGAGCTATTTCGGCGGCATCCGCAAGGTTGAGCAAAGGATGTATGCCTGTGTGGTCGGCAAGCTGTTTCACAAAAACATCCGCACGCAGGATGCATTTTTGAAACAC